>Ga0074195_1001738_pt1 | contig 28242 bp, 21 predicted proteins | sample EPASupsiteHSE623_FD_64525 | JGI IMG/M metagenome (GOLD analysis project Ga0074195, IMG submission 64525) | Bioremediated contaminated groundwater from EPA Superfund site, New Mexico - Sample HSE6-23 | ecosystem: Environmental > Aquatic > Deep subsurface > Groundwater > Contaminated ... | reverse complement strand
AACGGCCCGTGCCCGGTCCCCGTGGAAAACGCCTCGATCAGGCGGTCCGAGACCGCGGATTCGAGGGGAGACATCGAGGAATCGTCCTGCTCGAGCCGCAGATGTCCGTGAGGAGTGAGGATGGGAGTGAGACCGCTGGCGCTTGAAGACACGGGATTCACGGCACCTCGCCGGGTCAGATTTCAGTCGGCCGATCGGGCGAATCGATGCGCGGGCGGCAGTGTACCATGCAGCGCGGGCGGCGAGGAGGGGGGGCAGATTCGGTCGTCGGGGGTGCAGCCGCGGAATACGGGGGAGCTCGGCTGGAGGGTTCTACCTGGGATACGTGACGGCCGGGGGGCAACTCCAGAGTTTCGGATCCGGAGAATCGCGGGATCCTGTTCACGTTCACGGGTCTTTCTCTTTCACCGTCCTGATCGCCCACTCGCACCGATCACGAGCACGCCCACCGCCGGCCGGACGTGGAGGAGGTGCTGAACGAACCTGTGAGTGCTTGTGATGGGGGGAGTCCCGTGAGTGATCACGGGGCGCGGATTGAGCTTGATTCGGTGATTCTGGAGATAACAACCTTGTTTTATCTCCACAAGGTGGCTATTATTACCTTGTATGGCAACCACTTTCAAGTTTGAGCGCCGGGCAACGGAGTTCCTTCAAGCTTGGAGCCGGAGTGAGATCAGAAAACCTCTGGTGATCCGGGGGGCCCGCCAGGTCGGGAAGTCTTTCCTGGTTCGCCTGCTTGCCGAAAAAGAAGATCTGGATCTCTTCGAGGTGAACCTCGAGAGACTCCCGGGTCTTGACGGCGTCTTCCAAGAACCGAATCCTACGAGGATCCTCGCGGCGCTGGAGCTCAGACTCCGCAAGCGTGCGGATCCGGATCGGACCCTCCTCTTCCTCGACGAGATCCAGGCAGTGCCGGAGGCTTTTCGGTCTCTTCGCTACTTCCACGAGGAATGGCCCGCGCTCAGAGTGATCGCTGCAGGGTCTCTTCTCGACCTCGTTCTCCAGGATCACGAATACTCGATTCCGGTCGGACGGATCGAATACGTCCACCTCCTGCCGTTGACCTTCGAGGAGTTCCTTTGTGGACGCGACAACGAGCCAGCGGTAAGGCTCCTGACGCGCTACAGGCCAGGCCTCGAGATTGCGAAGGCGGAGCACGAAGCCATGATGGCGGAATTTCGGACATTCGTGGCGCTCGGTGGAATGCCGGAAGTAGTGTCGACGTTCCTGAGGACCGGCTCTTTCCTCGAGGCTGAGCGAGTCAAAGGTTCTCTTCTGGCAACCTATCGCGAGGACTTCGCCAAGTATCGCCGTCGGATTCCCGAGGAGAGGCTCCGGAAAATCCTCGACGCGGTTCCGCGACGGATCGGCTCCAAACTCCGCTACGTCGACATCGATCCAAACGAGCGCTCCCGAGATCTGTCGCTGGCTCTCGACCTCCTCTGTCGCGCACGGCTCGTCCATCGCATTCACCACGCATCCGGACAGGGGGTCCCTCTCGGGGCCTCCAGAGACGAACGTCGCTTCAAGGTGCTGTTCCTCGACGTGGGCTTGGTATCGACCGCCTGTGGCCTCGATGCCATGGCTCTCGATGAGTTCCCCGATCTGCTCCGCGTGAACGAGGGAGCCCTCGCCGAACAGTTCGTGGGTCAGGAACTCCTCGGAAGCCTTCCGCACGGACGAACCCCCGAGCTCCACTTCTGGATGCGAGAGGCAAAAAGCTCCACGGCCGAGGTGGACTACCTTCTGGAGCACGGGCCTCGCGTGGTGCCGATCGAAGTCAAGGCGGGACGAACGGGACGGTTGCGCTCTCTCCATCAGTTCGTGCGGGCACATCACCCGCCGCTGGCCGTGCGTCTCAACAGCGACACGCCTTCTGACCTTCTGATCGGAGAAGGCTCGACGTCGACCCGGCTTCTCTCCCTGCCGCTCTACTTCGCCGGTCAGGTGCAAAGGATCCTCACCGTGATCGAAGCCGCAGGAAAAGAATCGGTATCCGCTGCGGGCCAGCCGGGCCGTCTGCATCGACCAACAGCGGACGACCAGTGACAGGCCACCGAAACTCGGTCCGCGATGGGACGACTGCAGATTTCCGGTCGTGCGTTTTTGGACGGACAGAGCCTGACGCTCATAAAAAGCTCATACGGCCGGAGCGGCTCGGAAGGGTCGTTGCGCTGGTCTTGCTCTCCTGCTTTCCTGCTTGGCGTACTGGAAAAGCTCCGACCCCCGAGCTAGACTCAACCCCGTGAGCTCTCTGGAGTTGCTCCTGGCCGCTGGTGACGAGGTCGAGATCGAACTCGATCCCGAGTGGTTGCCGCTCGACGCTTTGCCCGCGGAACACTGTGTGGGCGAGCTGCTCGATCGGCTCGGTCGGCCGAGGCGTCTGCGGCTAAAAGGCACAAAAAATCGAGAGGTCGTGCTCACGACCGACGCAGAGCCCGGCATGGTGATGGGAGCGGGGCTCGCGGAACTTCTCGGATCCGCAAGGGGTGGGGCACGCCTCCGGATCGTCTCGGTCGGTGACGAGCCGGTCCTGGAACAGGTGCACGGCTCCCGGTCAGTGCCGGAGGTAGCGCGTGCCACGGGCGGGATCGAGGTCGAAAAGACAAGCCTCGACCTACTCTTCGAGGCGTTACGTGGTGTTCATCGGGACGATCCGCTGGCCCTTCTGCACGGATCCGCGATGGAGCTCGCCGTCGCGCAGGCTCTCGACGTCCTCATGTGCGAGAGCCAGCTGCGGGAGTTGGTTCCCTTCGATTACCAACGGCGGGTCGTGCGGCGGGTGATGGGCAGGATGCGCGGCCACGCGATCCTGGCCGACGAGGTCGGACTCGGAAAGACGATCGAGGCCGCGATGGCTCTTCTCGAATACCAGGCGCGCGGTCTGGTGAAGAAGACGCTCATCCTGACGCCTCCGGCCCTGGTCGGCCAGTGGGGCGAAGAGTTGCGCCGCCACTTCGGAGTGTCTCTGGTCACCCAGGACGACCCGCAGTTCCGCGAGGCGAAGCCCGACCCATGGCACCGGTTTTCCACGCTCGTCGCCTCGCTCGCCACGGCCAAGCTCGAGCCGCACCGGAGTCGAGTCCTCTCGGCCGAGTACGACCTCGTGATCATCGACGAGGCCCATCATCTACGCAACGCCTCCACGCAAGCGTGGAAGTTCATCAACCAGCTACGCAAGAGGCACATGCTCCTGTTGACCGCGACGCCGATCCAGAACGATCTCAAGGAGCTGTTCAACCTCGTGACGCTCCTCAAGCCGGGACAGCTCGGGACGTTTCGTGAGTTCAAGAAGAAATTCGTCACTTCCGACGGCGCCAAGAACGTGGAAGAGCTGCGCCAGCTTCTCGCAGGGGTGATGATCCGGAACCGGCGATCCGACACCGGTCTTTCTCTCCCTCCGCGAACGGCACGCACGGCCTCGGTGCAGCCGTCTACGGCCGAGGCCGAGGTCTATGCCCGGCTCGGCACCCTCGTAAGACAGCGCCATCGGAGACGTCCCGACGCGCGGGAATCGATGAGGCTGCGCATGCTTCAGCTCGCCGCGGGGTCCTCCCCGGCGGCCCTGTCCGACGCGCTCGCCGCTGCCAAGGATCTCGAGACGAACTCCCTGCGAGCGCTGCTCGGAACCGTCGATGTCCCCGCCAAGACGCTCCGCTTTCTCCAGGCGTTGCAGGAGCTCGACGGGGAGAAGGCTGTCGTCTTCACGCAGTTTCGCGCGACGCTCGAACACATCGCCCTGTTCCTCGATCGGACCGGGTTTGGTTTCCGGCTTTTCCACGGGGGTCTGTCTCGGCTCGAGAAGGACCGCTCGGTCGCCGACTTCGAAAGGGACGTTCAGCTCCTGGTCTGCACCGAGTCCGGATCAGAGGGTCGGAACCTGCAGTTCTGTCGGAACCTGATCAACTTCGACCTGCCCTGGAACCCGATGAGGATCGAACAGAGACTGGGCCGTCTGCATCGCATCGGCCAAACGCGCGAGGTGCGAGTAACCAATCTGGTTACTTCTGGCACGCTCGAACATGACCTGATCGACGTGCTGGAGCGGAAGCTCGACCTTTTCGAATTGGTCGTCGGCGAGATGGACATGATCCTGGGAGATCTCGAGGAGGAGACCGGTTTCGAGGAGGCGGTGTTCAACGCCTGGGCCGGCGCCGAGGACGAATCCTCCGCGAGGGCATCGATCGAGGCGCTGGGCGATCGGCTCCACGAGGCAAAAAAGGCGTTCCGGTTCCAGCAGGAGCTGAACGAGTCGATTCTGGGGGACCGTCTGGGCGTGGGGAAGGACGAGGCAAAGGCCGCTGCGGATCGTGACACGGTCAGCTGACGTATGAACCGGACACTGATACAGGATTTTCTGCTGAAATACCTGGAGGCCGTCGGTCAGGCAGCCGTCGAGACGGAATCGGGGGTCTACGTCGCGACGCCGGAAGGCGGTGAGCCGGTAGAGCTGACGTTCGACCCTGAGGCGGTCGCTGAGAAGCCATCGCGGGAGTTGATCACGTTCGGCAGCCCTTTGCTCGAAACCGCACTCGCCCGGACTCTCGCGGCGGGCAGAGTCGTTCATCTCCACGCGCAGGCTCATCCGGTCGACCTTGCCCTCGTGGAACAGCGGGTGAGGTCGCGCCTGACCTTCGACCGAGTCCGCCTCCAGGGGCTCGAACCGGGTCGAATGAAGGAAGGACGGATCCTGACCGTTCACTTCCTGATTTCCATCCACGGCGATGTCGTACAACAGCTGGTCTGTCCGGTCTGGATCGATGGGACCAGCGGCCGGCCCGCGGACCTCTACCGCTCCGAGTCCGGACGGCTCAAGCTCACGTCCACCAGACAGTTCGTGTTGCCCCTGGATACGGAAGCCAGGCCGGAGCTGGTGGCCGGTGCCGCTCTGGATGAGCTCGGGCAACAGGCGACCGTGCGGCTCTCCGAACTCCAGGCCGAGCTTGCCCTCCAACAGCGAGAAGAAGAACGCAGGGTGCACGCCTATTTCCGTCAGCGAGAGGAGGAGATCGAGTCGAAGCGGGTCCGGGCCAAATCCCCGGACCTGGTCTCCAAGACCGACCAGATCCTTGCCGCGGTCCATGCCGAGCGTGACATGCGGCTGCGCGAGACCCTGGTCCGCTATCGGCCTCGGGTCGAGGCGCGGGTCGTGGCGGTCGAGGTCCTGCACGTTCCTCGCTACGTCACCTCGATGGTTCTGCAGAGAGGCGCAACCACACACCGCGTTTGCGTGCGTTATGAAGCCATCCTCGGATCAGCCACCCTTCCGGAGTGTCCCTCGTGCGGTCAGCCGGCTGAGAGTCTGATCGGGCAACGCGACGCGGAAAAGCTGGGTTGCGACCGGTGCGCACGCAAGCCGGAGCCGGAGACTCCCCCTGCCGTGGTCGAGCCTCAAGCCGACGCACACGCCCGGCCTGAAACCCTGGAGGTTTCGGCTGGATCCGATCCCGTCCGGACCGACGGTTCCGGGCGAGGGGCCCCCGGTCGCTCCCCGTCCCGCCGCAGCCGGGCACCCTCTGCCGCGTTGTCGAAGAGACAACCCTCGGAGGATTTCTCAGGGCTGATGGTGTCATCGGACTTCTGGCTTACTGTGGTCTGCACGGCCTCCAAGGCGAGCAGACTCGCGTTCTCGCGGTGCCACCGTCTGTCGGAGCGCCTCGCCTACTCGCTGCTCGACGTATTCGACCGTGGATTCGGAGAACACACTCTCACGACACGTTCTGATCCGCACAAAAAGGGACAACTGTTGGGTCACGGCCTCGTCACTTTTCTCGCCGAGTCTCTGTTGACCCCTGGGCAGCTCTCGAAGAGCTACACGGAAGAGCTCCGTGAAAAGGCACAAAAACGGGTCTTTGCCGGGGAGATGGGACGCGCTCACCGGCTCCTTGCTTGTTTCGGTGAACCGCCTCGATCGAGCAACACGGTCCAGGTTCAAGGCGTCGACTACCACATCCGTGCAATGATCAGTTTCCGCATCGGTTCATCGGAAGCGCTCGGCCGTACCTTCGCACCCGACAATGAGATGAAAGACCGCATCAGCTCCACCCTCCGTCGTGAATTCGAGCTGACCTCCGGAGGAGACGACGTCTGGCTCCTGCAAAAGACGGCCCAATGGAACGACTGCGTCTCCAGCATGCGCCGTTGCCTTGAGTATCTGCAGAAGCTCAAGCCGACCCCATCCCTCTCGCCAGACTCTCTGCGACGACAGCTCTTCGACGCGGTCAGTGGGTTGCGATCCCCGAAAGGACGCGCGTGGCGATGAAGACGGAGCCCCACCTACGTGGGTGGGTTGTCCCTTGGGTCAGAAGTAGAGGCGTCGATTCGATCCGGGGAGAGCCTGAAGGAGCCGATCACGAGCGACCCATGTCGAGCCTTCGCGGGTATCTTCCTCCGTGCTAGAATGTTCGCTATGTCCAACGGAACAAATGAGACCTCCTCCGCGGGGCTCGACCTCTCCTTGAGCGTGCGCGTGGACGCGTTGAGGGTCGAGACCTCTGGCACCGCAAAGCTCGCGGCCGAGCTGGATCGAGCCGTATCGGTGCTCCAAAAACAAGTGGGACGTCTCGAGAAAGCGCCCCGGTTGCTCCTCGACGCAGTCTCACATGCGCGAGAGCTCTCGGCCAAGATGAGGGGAGCGCCCGACATCGAACCGTTGCTGTCCGAGCTGGAAGAGGCGGCGCGCGCAGCAGAAAACCGTGCGGCTGCCCGCTTCGGAACCGCGCTGGCCGCGGCACTGCGCGAGAGACTACCCAACGAGCACGAACTCCGTCCGATGGACGCCGGATACACCTACGGAGCGATCCGGATCCTGCCCGACGTTGCCTCGGGACGGGTTCACGTCGAGTTCGCACGACGGAGCGTGCTGCGAAACCTCGCCTTTGACCCCGAAGTCATCAGCGAAGCCGTGGCCAAATTCCTGGGAGATCTCGAGATCCCGCCGTTTGATCCCGAGGCTTTTCTGAAGAGCCTGAACGCGGCCTATCTCCAATGCATCGCGTCCGCGGGCAAAGCCACGGGCGACCTGGTCGATATCCTCACGTTCTGGAACCGCCTGGTCTGGGAGATCCAGCCCGAGAGCTTCCATCGCGAGCCCACGGCCAAGCGTTTCCGAGAGTATCCGCTACACCGTTTCGCTCACGATCTCTGTCGCCTGCGGATGGCCCGACGGTTCGAGGTCGCCGGTCGCAAGCTGGAGCTCGAGGTCGCGGTCCACGACCGGGCGTACGGCAAGTCGCTCTGGGTTCCGGACGAAAAGAACAGCGGCACCTACTTTCAGGCGATCGGACTGCGTTAGGGGTCATGCCCGTGAATTGGTGTTAGGAGCCCGTCAGACTCTTCTTTTGAGGAAAGGGGTTGTTCGACATGTTGCCGCCCCGACGAGAGGCGACCCGGATCATCCATCGACTCGGGGAGAGCGGTCAGCCGCCCACCCGGGGGGTGGAGTATTTCAACGTCGGCAATACGCGTCTTCTGGAGACGCTCTCACGGGAGTACCTGGATTCGTACCTCAAGGAGGGGGGCTCCTCGTTCAAGTTGGTCGTCGGTCAGTACGGCGGAGGTAAAACGCACCTGATGTTCTGCCTCCGGGAGCTCGCGTGGAAACACGGTTTTGCCACGAGCTTCGTGCAGCTCTCGCAAAAGGAGTGTCCGTACGACGACCCGCTCAAGGTCTACCAGGCGGTCGCGCGCAACATCCAGGCCCCGCCCCACGATCCTGGGTCAGAACCCGAGCGAGGGATCGACGAGTTCCTCAAAGGGCACTACTATGCGCTCTCCGACCGGCTGTCGGCAGAGGACAGGAACGCGGACGAATCCGCTGCCATGCTGGCGGCGTTCGTGCAATCGCTTGGCCGGATCAAGGTCGAGAACCCCAGCTTCCGCAATGCGGTCCAGCGATACGTCCAGGCCGTGGTGACGGATGAGGAACAGGCTCAGAGCCTGCTTTGCTCGTGGCTCGAGGGCGACGCGATGGAGCGGGGCGAGCTCCGTTCGTTCGGGATCGTTGAGGCGCCCGGCCAGCACAATGCCTTTCGCATGCTCCGTAACCTCTGCCAGCTCGTACGCGAGCTCGGTTATCAAGGGCTGATCCTGCTCTTCGACGAGGGCCAGCGGATGGTGAGCATGATGAGCGCGCGCTCCCAGAAGTACGCATGCGAAAACCTGCTCTCCGTGATCAACCACTGCGGGGACGAGGAGCTGCCCGGAGCTCTCTTCGTCTACTCGGTGACCCCTGACTTCCTCGAGAACGTGGTGCCCAGGTATGCGGCGTTACACCAGAGGCTCGAAGCCCCCTCGGTCTTCTCCGAGCGCAATCCGTTCTCGCCGAGGATCGACCTCGATGAGCTCGATCTGCCGGGGGAAGAGCTGCTCGCGGCGATGGGGGAGAAGATCCTGGGTGTGTTCGAGGTGTACAAGGGCCGCACGTTCGACCACGGACTGCAACAGAATAACATCCGCTCCTTGGCGCGGAGGTGCTACGAGCAGACGCTCTCGGTCAACCAGCGACGGGTCTTCGTGAAGACGCTCGTGGCCCACTTGACCCAACAAGCCGTGGATGGCGAGACGCCGGTCTCGTCCTGGGACACCCCCATCGAGGAGTCGATGCAGGCCCTCGTAGAGAGAGAGGCCAAGATCGAGGCAGGCAGCGAGTACTGACGAGAGGCGGCAAAGAGAGTTGAACTCGATGGTCGGGTCCCGGGTCCTCGTCGGACGATTCCGGTGCCACGGCACGGTCGTCGCCGAGCGCCATGGCGGTCACGAGCTCTCCGTCAAACTCGACCCTCCCATTGGACTGGTGATCTGGCTTCGACGGCCAGAGGTCGCGTCCGTCGGGGACGAGACGTCCACACCGCCCTTGGCTGAGACTCCACAGGCCGTGATTGAGGCCCCACAGACCGTGGTGGAGGCTCCGCAGGCCGTACCTGTCCCACCGCAGCGGCCAGCCATGACTGAACAACACGCGCCCGAGAATCGGCCGGAGATGTCTGCTGGCACCCCCCCGGCCGAGAACGTGGCGGGGATTCACGAGCAGCCGGATCCGGTGGATCCGGAGGAGCGGGCGAGATGGCGGGGGCGAGTCGGCCGCAACGTCGTGGAGGCGTTGCGCTTCGGCATCGTGCCGCGCTACGCTGTCGAGGCTCTCTCTGTCGGGCTCGAGGTGGAACGGCGACTCTTTGCCTCGGATCTGGTCCGCACGCGTCAAACCGGAGCGGTGCGGGTGGTCTGTGCACCATACGGCAGCGGAAAAAGCCACGCGCTCGACGTCATGCAGGCGATGGCGCTCCACGAAAATTTCGTCGTGGCGCGCGCCGACCTGGACGCGTTCGAGTGCCAACCCAACCACCCGAGACACATCTACCGGACACTTGCGAAATCTCTCAAAATCCCGGGGACAGATCCGCAGGAGAGAGGGCTGGCTCATCTCTTGGACCGTGCGGTCCAGTCCGCGGCCGTCGTGGACGAGTTCACCCACCGCCGACGCGGGACCTGGCATGAGTTCCTCGGCCCGGCCCTGCTCAACTGGCAGGGACTCACCGGCGATCCCGAAGGCAAGGACTACCTCTATCAATGGATCTCCGGCGAGGACGTGGATCTCGACATCCTGCGAGAACGGGTCGCGGTTCGCACAGCAAGACAGGCGCTGCTCTCGCTCGGTTCGTACACGACCCTCTCGAGCCATTTCACCAACCTCATTGGCGGGCTCTCCAACCTGGCTCGGCGGCTCGGCTTCGCGGGTCTCGTCATCCTCCTCGACGAGGCCGAGCACCTGCGGCTCCTCTCCGTGGAGATGGAAAGCCGGGCCATCGATTTCTTCAAGGGTCTGGTCGCCAACGCTCTGGGCCGCTCGTTGCCGGACAGTTACCTTGGAGGTTCCTATCAAGGTGGAAGGAAGAAGATTCCGTTCCACTGGCGGCTGCCCGCGCACCTCTGTGTGGTGGCCGCATGCACACCCACTCCCGGCAAGGACGACCTGCTCTCGTGGCTCCCCGACCGGGATTGCGTCATTCCGCTCCCCGGGCGTCTCTCCGTGCGTGATCTCGACTCGTTGGTCGAGCGCATCGGGGTCACCTACCGCTGGGCATTTCCCGAACTGCCGCTACCCTCTCCTCAGGACCGCCAGCAGCTCGCCTTCGTTCTCAAGGAGGCGCTCGAGAACGGCGCTTGCAGGAACCTGCGCCAGGTCGTCCAGACCGTCGTCGGTGGTCTCGATCTGGTGCGGGCTCGCACCGGCTGGAGCTGGATCCGTGTAACCAGAGAAATCTCTTCCTTCGCCCACGGCGAATCTCCCGGAGCCCCGGCGTCTGCGACGTGTGCACGGAGAACGGTGGGTTTCGAGGATGAGGTCGAACCGTGACCGGGGATTCTGATGCGACAACCCCAGAGCCTCTCGATCAGACACCCAAGATTTCAACGGTCGAACGTACGATCCTGGCTTCACTCAGGCGCTCCGGGTCGGCATTCTTCGGTCGCTTCGGGCGGCTGACCCCGATCCAGCGGGTGGCGATCCCGAGGCTCCTGGCCGGGGCGGATGCGATCGTGTCCGCACCGACCGCGGGAGGGAAGACCGAGGCCGTGGCTGCTCCACTGGCCGAGCGCCACCTCGTCCGGACTGACGAGGGACTCTCACTCCTCTACGTCTGTCCGACCCGGGCGCTCGTGAACGACCTTTACCGGAGACTCGCGCCGCCGCTCGAACGACTCGGCATTTCACTGGGCCGGAAGACGTCGGACCATCCCGTGACTCCGAGGAGCAAGCTCCCTGCCTGGCTCATCACCACACCGGAGAGCTTCGATTCGCTCCTGGTCCGGAGACCGGAGTTTCTGGTCGGGGTGCGGGCCGTGGTGCTCGACGAGATCCATCTTCTGGATGGTACACCTCGAGGCGACCAGCTCCGCGTCCTGATGGCCAGGCTGCGCCGAATTCATTGCGCCGCCGTCGACAGAGGCGATCGCAAGCCCCAAGATCCTTTCCAGACAGTCCTCGTCTCGGCCACGGTACGAGACGCGGACGAGCTCTCCGCCGTCTTCGCGCCCGGCGCCACGTTGCTCGAGTCGCCGGGCTGCCGCCTCATCGAGACGACCGGCGCGCAGCTCGCCTCGGTCGGGACTGTCCTGCATGCGATCCAAAAGATCCCGCGGTCCGAGGCGACGAAGCTGCTTGTCTTCACCCGCAGCCGGGCGGAATGTGAAGAGGTCGTTGCCGCACTCACCGGCCAGCCCCCCTGGGGGCACAACGTCTTTGCGCACCACGGCAGTCTCTCGCGCCACGTCCGACTCGCAGCCGAGGAGGCTTTTCATCGGGCTGCCCAGGCCATCTTCGTCGCCACGTCCACGCTAGAACTCGGCATCGACATCGGTGACGTGGACTGGGTGGTGCAGTTCGGTCCACCAACAAGTGTCACATCCTTCCTCCAGCAGATCGGCCGGGGCTGTCGCCGTAAAAAAGACAGGACCCGAGTGCTCGGCATCGCCCGAAGCTCCACGGAGGAGGTGATCTTCGAGGTGATCCTTTCTCTGGCTCGAAAAGGCGAGATCGAGCGTCCCACACGCGTCTTCGCCGCATCGGTCCTCATCCAACAGATCGCAAGCTACCTCCTGCAACGATCGAGCGGAACGGTCGGCCGTTCCGAAATCGAGGCGTTGCTCACAGGGTCAGAAAACTCGCCTTCCCGGGAAAAGACCATCGGTCCGGTCCCGGCGGCGTACCTGGATGAGATCCTGTCCGCCATGATCGAACAGGGATTGCTCCTGGTCGCGCGTGGTGGTCGCTACGGAGTTGGCCCGACTCTCGAGCGCTGGTTCGAGACCCAGCCACGGAAGCTCCACACGAACATGAGTCAGCCTCGCGATTTGGTGAGAGTGTTCGACGCTGAAACGCACGAACCCCTCGGGGACATGCAGCGGTCCGGCATTCCAGCGGCCGGCCCCGTGGCCTTTGGTGGCAAAAGCGGAAGGCTCACGACAACGGGCGATGGCCGGGCGTACCTGGAGCGTTCTTCCTGTGGCCCGGCCATGGCACCGAGCTACCGGACCGCCCGGATGCCGATGTCTCTGAAGCTCGCCCAGGCTGTTCGCGAACACCTGGGTATTCCCGCTGACGTGATCCCCGTAATCCGGGTCGAAGAGAGACGAACAGCCACGTTCCCGTTCTTGGGCGGCGTCGGCACTCGTGCCCTGGCTGCGCACCTGCGGGCGAAAGGCGCGAAGGTCGTAGGCGAGAGCGACGTTTGCATCACGCTCGCCACGCCCCCCTTGATCGAACAGTTCCGGCTGGACGAACGACTGCTCAAAGGAGCGGTCGCGACCTGCTGGAAAGCGCTGGAACGGCTCCAGGAACCTGGTGCCCATGTCCACCTCGTGCCCACCGACATTCGCCGTCTGCAGGTCGTCGTTCGGCTCTTGGCTTCGGGTGTCGCCGAGGTTGCCTCGAAGTTCCGCGAACTGCGCGACCTCGTGGGGCCGGAGGCGGAGTTGCTGGCACAGTTCTCAAGATAGCGGCTGCTCTTGGAGCAAGAAGTCCTACGCGCCGCAAGTCCCGCGCGCGGCTGATGTCGGAGGGCCCGGCCACCTCGTATTACTCCGTCACGTTGGTGCTGCCGCGGTCCAGCACGTCACGGACCTTCCGCGTCATGTCGTTCATGCTGAATGGCTTGACGAGGAAGCGCGCACCCGGTTCCAGCAGGCAGCGACGAACAACGGAGTCATCGGCGTAGCCCGACATGTAGATGACCTTGAGGGACGGCCGTGTCCTGGAAAGCGTTTGAGCAAGCGCTCTGCCGCTCATCCGCGGCATGACCACGTCGGTCAAGAGAAGATGAATGTCGCCCGCGTGCTGCGCACAGATCAAGAGAGCATCCTGTCCGTCCGAGGCGGTCAGCACCGTGTAGCCAGCCGCCTCCAGTGACATTCTGGCGACCCTCAACAGAGCCACCTCGTCCTCCACCACGAGAATGGTCTCGGTTCCCGCTGATCGTCTCGGGACGGCCGGGAGCTGGGCGTCTGTCTCTGTGGTGCTGGGGAGCTCCCGCGGCAAACAGATCTTGAACGCGGCCCCCTGACCCGGCTCGCTCTGGACCCAGATATTGCCGCCGCTCTGCTTGACAATGCCATAGACCGTGGAGAGTCCGAGTCCGGTCCCTTTGCCCTTCTCCTTGGTGGTAAAGAAGGGTTCGAAGACCCGCTTCCGCGTCCGCTCGTCCATTCCGCGGCCGGTGTCCGTGACCACAAGCTGGACATAGGGGCCAGGCTTCACTTCCACGGAGTGCGCCGCGCACGCCTCGTCGATCTCGACATTGGAGGTCTCGATCGTCAGCTTGCCACCGCTTGGCATGGCATCACGCGCGTTGATGACCAGATTCAAAAGCACCTGCTCGATTTGACCAGGGTCGGCGCGGACCATGCCGAGGTCCGGCGAGAGCACTCGCATGTAATTGATGTTTTCTCCGAGGATCCGCCGAAACATCTTTTCGACGCCAGAGGCGGTCTCGTTCAGATTCAACAACACAGGCTGCAGTATCTGTTTGCGGCTGAAGGCCAAGAGCTGACGGGTCAGGGTGGTCGCGAGCTCGCCGGCGCTCCTGACCTCCTTGAGATGCTCCTTGAGACGGTCATCCGTGACCCTCTCCAACGCCAAATCCGTGAAACTCAGGATCACGGAAAGCAGGTTGTTGAAGTCGTGCGCGATACCGCCCGCGAGGCTGCCGATGGCTTCCATCTTCTGGGACGCGCGAAGTTGCTCTTCGAGCTTGTCGCGTTCTGCCTGGGCCCGCTCGCGCTCGGCGAGCTGGGCCTGTAGCTGGGCGTTGAGGTGGTTGAGCCGTTCATGGGCGATGGCTCGATCGATGGTGTACACGAGCTGATCGAGATAACCCTCGCACTTCGCGACATAGTCGGCGGCTCCCAACTTCAGACTGGCGATGGCGGCAGACTCGTCGCCTTTGCACGAAATCATGATAAAGGGCGGCAACGAGAGGTGACGACCCTTGGCCTCGCGAACAAAGTCCAGTCCGCTCTGCTCGGGCATCCGCAGGTCAATCAGCACCGCGTCATACGCGGGCGGTCGTGACAACCTCGACAATGCGTCAGTACAGGACCGGGAGATTTCCATCTCGAACTGGGGAACGACCTCCGAGAAATACCGCAGGGTCAAGTCAATGTCGTTCTCGAAGTGCTCAACATAGAGAATTCGCCGCGAAGTGTGAGCGAACAGCCCATGGCTCTGTCTGAGTCGTTGCTCTTCAAAAACCCTCCGCAAAAGGTCCGGGAGGGTCTCCAGGTAGTTGCCGTGCTTGGGCACGTAGTTGACCGCGCCCAGACGCAGAGCCTTGACGACCAGGTCTTCGTCGCCCCATCCCGTCACAAACACCACCGGAATCGGGACGCCTGTGCGAATCAGAGAACGCAAGACGTCGAGCCCATCCATGTCGGGCAGGCGATGGTCGAGCAACAGCAGGTCGTGTTTGGTTTCGGAGAGTCTCTCCAGACACATCCGTCCGGTCTCAACGATTTCCAGATCGAAATCTCGGGCGTGCTCGGAGAAATGAGATCGTGTCAGATCCGCGTCCAGGGGATTGTCCTCGGCATACAGAAGTCGAATGAGGGTGCTCATGGCAACCCTCCCCTGCCCTCCGAAAACGGTGGTTCATTCGTCAACAGCCAGTAGAACTTGATCTGTTTCACGACCTCGGCGAAAGCAGAGAAGTCCACCGGCTTGACGATGTAAGAATTGGCGCCCAGATCGTAGGCCCTGGAGATGTCGACGTTCTCGCGAGACGTTGTGATGATGACAATGGGTATCTTTTTCCACACCGCATTCTGACGGGCCTGACGCAGAACCTCGATCCCGTCTACCTTGGGCAATCGCAGATCCAACAGAACCAGGAGCGGCAGGTTCACGTCGTCCGGCGTCGGGTGGTCTTCGATGAATCGCAACGCCTCTTCTCCGTCTCGGCACACGCGAACCGGGTTGATCACGCCGTGCTCTTCGAATGCCTGGAGCATGAGATCCAAGTCCATGGGGTTGTCTTCCACGAGCAGGAGGGCCCTCGCCCGCGGAACCGCGGATCGGGATTCCGCTCCTGTGCCCGAGCCTTTCTCTATTGCCATTGAGAGATCCTCCTCAGTCCCGCGCAGTGTCTGTCGGCTTGGCTATCTCCACGAAAAACGTTGCACCCAGGCCTGGCGCTGACTCGGCCCACAGGCGACCACCTTGCTTTTCGACAACCTTCCTTGCGATGGCCAAACCGGCTCCGGTTCCCTCGTAATCTTCCATACGCACCAGTCGATTGAACAGTCCGAAAATGCGATCGTGGTACTTCATGTCGAAGCCGATGCCATTGTCGTTGACCGTCAGTCTCCAGGAGCGGTCGAAGGTCTCGGCCGCGATGCGCATGCGCGGAGCGCTGGCCTTACGGCTGTACTTGATGGCGTTGTCGATCAGGTTGGTCAGGACCTGCACCAACCCCCGTTCCCACGTCCGCAACGTGGAGAACGGAATATCCACAGTCACTTCCATCCGCTGCTCGCTGATGACCAGGGCTCGATCTCTCAGAAGGCCGTCGACAAGGTCACTCAGGTTGACCTCCTTGAACGAGGGAATCTCAGCGTCCAAACGCGAGTAGTGCAGAAGGTCTTCGATCAACTCGTCCAAATGCGATGCTGCAGTGAGGATCTGCGTCAGGCAGAAGTGGGCGCGATCGCTCAGACCCGAGCGATGCTTACGGACGAGTTCGTTTGCATAGCCGGCGATTCCGCGAAGAGGCGCCTTCAAATCGTGAGAGACCGTGTAGGCGAATTCCTTCAGTTCCTGGTTCTTCGCGGCCAGTTGCTCGGTCCGTGCCAGGACTCGTTGTTCCATCTCCTCGACGTGACGCTGGGTCTTGCTGTAAAGGCGAGAGTTCTCGATGGCCATCGCCAGCTGCGAGCTCACGGTCTCCAGAAGCCGCAGGCGCCGTTCAGACGGCCTCTTGTCCGTGCTCGTGAACACACACAACACCCCGACGCATCGACCTCCGGTCACCAACGGGAACGAGGCATGAAAGGCGATCGGTGTGCCCTGGGCGGGCTCCCGCGCAGCACAGGCGCGGATCTGCTCGCGGGCTCGGAGAATCTCTGGAGAGTGGGTACTGACACACTGAGAACACAGGCAGTCGCCCACCCTGAACCGGTTGGCGGCAGGGCCCTGGGTCAGAACGGGACCGGGTCTCCGGATCGCCACTTCCAGAGCATCGTCCACGGTGACGACACAGATGGAGCCTCCCTCAAGCTCCACCAGGCTCAGGACTTCTTCCAGAACTCGGTGGAGAATCTCATCCAGGTTCAGCACGTCCGTAATGGCCGAGACGATCGAGTTATGGACCCGCAGTTCCCTGTTGGTCTCCTGGAGGTCTTCTTCCGCTTGTTTGCGCAAGGTGATGTCTCGTGCAATCGACTGGACATACTCCTGCCCCCCGAACTCGAGACGGTTCAGGCTCACTTCTGAAGAGAACAAGGTCCCATCCACTCGGCGAAGTTGCCATTCGAAGAATTGCGGTCCCTCGACCAGAGCCAGCTTGACCTTCTCCAAAGACTTCTCGTCGGAACGCCGGCCATCCGGTTGCACGGCTGGAGAGAACCTGACAGCAGGCGCTCCGATGATCTGCTCCCGAGTGCAGCCGAACAACTCGAGGGTCCGAGCGTTGCAGTCAACGCAGCGATCTTCACTCATCAAAAGGATCGCGTCACCCGAGGTCTCGAACAGGGAGCGATACTTGGTCTCGCTTTCGCGCAGCGCCTGTTCCACGTGCTTTTGTTCGGTAATGTCTCGGACGACCTCGATGGCGCCGCAACGACGACCTTCTTGGTCGAACAAAGGGGCCGCCTCTGCCCAGAAATAGGCGCCCTGACCCTCTTTCACGCGAGGGAGGAAAGACTCGGCAAAGATGAGGCTTCCGTTCCGCCGAAGATGGTGATAGTACCGCTCCACCTCAGGTGAAGGGGCATCCAACAGGTCGATCAGGAGTGGTCGACGCTCCCCGTAAAACGGTACGGCATAGGCATAGTCTCCCCGTCCCAGAAGAGACTCCTTCTTCGCTCCGGTCAACAGCTCACACGCCTGATTCCAAGCGATAATCCTCTTGTCCTGGTCGACCACAAAAGTGGCATCAGGCAGATGTTCGATGACGGCTTCGAGAAGTAGGTGTGCCTGCTGGGCTGCCAGATCTTCGGACCTCGGCACATCGGTGCCGTCGGGCAGAGCTTCGAGAGCTTCGGTCTTAGCCGATTGTCTCCGGACCGAAGTGTCCACGGCGTCCACGACGACACCACGGTGGATCGCCGTGAGACGCTCGACTTCTGCCTGGAGAGATGCGATCTGTTGTCGAAGGGTTTGGTTCTCGTGGACGAGTTGCTCTTGATCCGTCTGAACCTCGCTCATCGATCCCCCAGTCGGAGAGGTCCGGTTCTCCGCACGCGGCGAAGAAAGACGTTCTTTTCGTCATCGTTGACGAGCAGGAAGACAACGTCTTCGTGGATGCCGAAGACGTCCGAATGGCGGGATATCCGGCGACGCTTCGGTTCAAACGCCAGCAACGACGTGGGATGTGTGCGCCGCTCAACCACGCTGTCCCCCCTACGTGGCGGTCAGACACATGCGGCAAGACACGGAGCCGCCGTGATCTGCAGGGTACTGTACTCAAACGAGATGCCCGTGGATCGGCGGTGGCAGACAGCGTTGCAGTATGGCGGTGGCTTCGCTCCCTGGGTCGCATTCGCGATAGGCAGGATGCAGACCGCCAATTCATGGGCATGGATACAATACGACAATCAGGTAACACCATACGATCGCAACCGTCAACATCTTTGTCCGACCGGCAAGGTCACCGGTGATACACGCGAACGAGAAGCGGAGCACCGGAATGTGAAGGGCCTTTATCGGAAATTTACATTCGTCCGGTAGTAAGATATTTACAGAGTTGGCAGAGGGCGTGTCCTTTGGAGGAGGTCACGGAGGCGTCCGGTCGACCATGGGCAGCCCTCGTCTCTTTCGTGATGCCGTCACAGAGAGAGATCTCGTCCGGGGGAGACCCGGACGAGGCTCTGGGGAGGTCGCATGCTGACGATCGTCTGTGTGATCATCGTCGTCGCCCTGCTGTTCGACTATGTGAACGGGATGCACGACGCGGCCAACTCGATCGCCACCGTGGTCTCGACCCGGGTTCTGACGCCCCTGCAGGCGGTGCTCATGGCCGCCATCTTCAACGTCATCTCCCTGGTCCTGGGGACCCACGTCGCGACCACGATCGGGAAAGGGGTCATCCGGCCGGAGATCATCAACGAGATCACGATCTTCGCAGCCCTCGTCGGAGCGATCTCCTGGAACGTCCTGACCTGGTGGCTCGGCCTCCCCTCGAGCTCCTCCCACGCCTTGATCGGCGGATTGGTCGGAGCCGGCATCGCCAAGGCCGGATTCTCCGTGTTGGTGTGGGGCGGTCTGTCCAGAGCGGCCCTATTCATCATCCTCTCCCCGGCACTCGGATTCGTCCTGGGAACAGCGTTGATGATCGCGACATTCTGGATCTTCCGCCACGCGTCTCTCTCGTTTGTCGATCGGCTCTTTCGAAAGCTTCAGCTCGTCTCGGCCGCGGCCTACAGCTTTGGCCACGGATCGAACGACGCGCAGAAGACCATGGGAATCATCGCGCTGGTGCTGTACCGCTACGACCTCCACAGCGATCCGGCCGCGGTGTTCGCTGTGCCGCTCTGGGCGGCCATCACGTGTCACCTGGTGATCGGGCTTGGAACCTTGAGCGGCGGCTGGAGAATCGTGAAAACGATGGGCACGAAGATCTGCAAACTCCAACCCGTGGGCGGCTTCTGCGCCGAGTCCGCGGGAGCGGTGACCCTCCTCGGCACCGCGCTCTTCGGCATCCCGGTCTCCACGACCCACACGATCACTGGGGCGATCCTGGGGGTCGGCTCGACCAAGAGGCTCTCCGCTGTGAGGTGGGGTGTGGCCGGACACATCGTGGTCGCCTGGATCCTGACGATTCCGGCGGCGGCCCTGGTCAGCTTCCTCACGTACTACGCGATGCTGCCGCTCGCGAGACTCCTGGGGGTCGGATAGACGCTGGCTCACCGACCGGTCGGATTGGCGGTCGTATGGTTCGACGAGGGCCCCGTGGGAGAGGTCGGGCCTTGTCCCAGGGCGGACGTGTTGATGAATGAGCCGTTGGGGGAATTGGGGAAAAGGTCACTTCCCAGATCGGAACAGCCGCTCGAGACGATCAGCAAGGCCACACCCAACCCTACCCAGAGACTCCATGTCGTCCACCTTCCCTGTGATCGCCGGATATTCTCTTGGTCCTGGTGAGACATGGTTCGTTCTCCGTTCTTCCGTCTTCTTTAGCTCGCCTCTTGGAGAACGGCAAGCAGAGATCGCCTCGGAAACTCGGAATCTTGGAAATCCGAAGTTGAGCCCGGAACCCTTTCGAGTCTATAGTCTTGATCGTGATCCTCTGTCCCGATTGCTCGACTCAACGTCCCGACGGAATCGAAGCCTGTCCTATCTGCAAACCGGCCCTGATCACCGGTGCGGATGGACCGCGCTGTCCGGAAGTGCCCGTGGGAACAGTCTTGTCAAGGCGTTACCAAGTTCAGGCCAAGGCCAGTTCGGGAGAAGAGGCGGTCTCGGTGGTCTACGTCGCCCGAGATCTCATCACAGAGCTGGATGTGGCGCTCAAGTTCCCCCCTCTGCTCATCTCCGGCAATGAACAGTATCTTCGGCTGTTCTGCCAGGAGGCCACCGTTTGTCTCCGGCTCACCCACGAACACATCGTCAGACTCTGGAACCTCGAGCATCCCCTGGCCGGAGGGATTCCTTTCCTCGTGATGGAGTATGTTCCTGGCCCATCTCTGGGTCGCGTCCTGTTCGAGCGCTTCCAGACGACCGGTTCTCCGACAGTCAGACTGGGCGAACTCCTGGCCATTCTTCCGGGTCTTGCTCGAGCTCTCGACTACGCGCACTCCCTGAAGATCATCCACCGAGACATCAAGCCGTCCAACATTCTCTTGACCGGCTCGCTCGACCATCCCGACACCATCGCCAAACTGGCGGACTTCGGTATCGCGGCCCAGATCCGAACGACCGTTTCCCGGCATGCGAGTCTGCACTCGGAAGACGGAACCACCGATGTCCCTGGCACGTTGCCTTACATGTCGACTGAACAGGTCCTCGGCAAAGACCTCACTCCCTCCTCCGACATCTACTCACTCGCAGCCACGATCTATCACCTGCTGGCCGGAAGGCCGCCCTTCTCCGGGAACGCGGTCGATCTTCTCTACGCCATCACTGCCCGCACTCCCGAACCGATCTCCGGTCTTTCGAGCGCCGCCAACGCGACGCTGATCGCGGCGCTGTCCAAACAGAGAGAAGAGCGCCCCTTGACGGTCAAAGCTTTCGTCGAGGGGCTCATCGATGCCATCGCGATCGAGGACAGTTCCGTGGATGCGAGGGATCCGGCATCCGAGCTCGCGGAAGAAAGCGCGATGCAACGTCCGAGCCTCGCCCCGATTCCGCTTGTGCCGAGCACGCGCGGCGAGATCCCGCGGGCCGCTTCGGTCATCGTTCGCGTGCCTGCCACATCCAGCCAATGGCCCAAAGAGGAGCAAGAGACTCCGGCCGGTCCAGCGCCCGATCCCCAGAAATCCGCGGTGGTCTCGGAGACTCCTCCGAAGACCCCCGATGAAATGAAGGGACTCTCCGAACCTCCAGGCATCGCCATGAGGGGACCTCCTCTTCCCAGTCCGGTCCGTGAACCCGCTTCGAAGCCGCCTCCAGTCCCATTGGAGGACTCCCCTCCGCCACAATGGCCGGCCGATCCGATAGAACGGTACAATCTCGGAACCCAGCTCGCGCAGGAAGGCCGACCGGGTGAGGCTGTCGCGGCGTTTCGTGGAGCGGTCGAGATCGACTTTCGCCTGCAGATCGCCTGGTACAAACGCCGCTCGCCCTTGGGGACTCAGCTCAACTGGGATCAGGTCACCCAATCGTTTCAGCGGGCCACAGAGGCCGACCCGACATCCGTCAATGCCTTACTGGACCTTGGGTTCGCCCTGGCCAAGCAGCGCCGCTGGGACGAGGCGATCAGGGCTTACCAGCGAACGACCACGCTGAACCCCGACAAGGTCCAGCTTTGGGTCACCCTGGCGGACGCCCTGTGTCGTGCCCACAAGTTCCCCGAGGCAGAGACCGCTGCCCGGAGAGCTCTAAAAGATGCGCCCGACAGTGGACCGGGATGGTACTGTCTGGCCAGGGCTCTCGGAGGTCAGACGCAATGGCAAGAGGCTGAGCTCGCCATTCGCAAGGCGCTCGAGATCGACCCCAAGAACCCGTTGATCCGGGCCAAACTGGCCGACGTGTTGAACTGGCAGAAGCGGTGGGAAGAAGCGGCCGACGCGTGCAGATCGGCGATCCAGATCCACGATCAATACGCGCGCGCGTGGGATTCTCTGGGCATCGCTCTGGGAGGTCTCGGTCTCTGGGCCGAGGCGGAGACGGCGGTGAGACGCGGCCTGGAAGCCGACGATTCCGACCACGTGATCTGGGGAAACCTCGCCGACGCTCTCAATTGGCAGGGGCGCTGGAAGGAAGCGGAGGACACCTGTAGGACCTTGCTCAAGCTGAAGGAATCCTACGGAAAGGGTTGGAACTCTCTGGGTGTCGCCCTGGGTGGCCAGGGACGCTGGAAAGAGGCGGAAGACGCGCTCCGTCGTTCTCTTGATTTGACCCCACGGAACGCGGAGGCCTGGTCGAATCTGGCTTCGGCTCTGAACTGGCAATCCAAGTGGTCCGAGTCGATCATCGCTTGCCGGCGAGCGATCGACCTGTCGCCGCGGATGACCTCAGCCTGGGAGAATCTGGGGTTCGCGGAGGAGCGCTCCGGGAACTTGGAGGAGGCGGAGACCGCGTACACGCGAGTCATCCATCTCGCTCCCTCGAGCGCCATGGCCCGTGACGGCCTGAAGAGGATTCGAAAGGGCTCCTAGAGCCCGGCATCGGCATGTCGGACCTGCAGAACCATGTCGCGGGGTAGGACGTGAAGCGTGAGACTGCCACCGGCTTGGTCGGGGGAGGCGTCCATGTACCGCCGGCACGAGACCGCGCCTTGAAGGGTGCTCGAACCGGCTCGAACACTCACATCAACCTCCAGACACAGGATCCCGATCTCCTGCACCTGCACGCTCACCGAGTCCGAAGCCTGGCGTTCACTTTTGAGCACCCAATCGCTGCTCCTCAGCCGGACTGAACCCAGCGTGACCCCCTGGTCCTGTAGATGGCGTCGAGTCAAATCGGGTGAGACCTCCGTCGGGATCCAAAGAAGGCTCCTCAGGTTACGCGTGGCCGCAAGAGCGGTCCCGGACCGGGACAGACTGAGCGAAAGCGGAGGAAGGCCGCGGTTACGGCCCTCGATGATGGCCGACGCTTCCTCGAAGGCTGACTCCGCCGCCATGGCCATGAGCCGGCGGGCGTAGAGTCGTTCGAACATCCTTCGGTGAGATGAAACCTGAAAGTTCCCTGAAAAGGCCGCGATCAGGACCAAGACGATCAGGGAGAGTACGAGCGGGATCGCGAACGCCTTGGTGCGGCGACGGGCGAGCTTCGACAAGGAGACGTGGATCATGGTCGGATCACCCGTCACCAGCCTCACCTCCGCCTGCTGTGCACGACGAATCCACATCGACACGGAGGCGTTCGCTAGCCCTGGGCCGAAACAGAGATATTACCTGCACAGTTACACCACTGGAAAGCCCGGCGGTGAGAGAGAGCCTGGCCAGTCCGGGCCTCTGGGGATCGACGTCCTCATCGAGTCGGCCCCGAATGCGGCCCAGGATGTTGTGGGCTTGCTCGAAGTAAGGCTCCCGGGCTGACTCCGGCATCAGGACGATGCGCTTGCTCAAAAGGTCGGAGAGTCGATCTCCGGTCATGTACTGTTTCAGACCAGCGAGTGACTCCCCTTCCAGGAGAGTGACCAGATCGAGGAGGAGCATCCGCGCCGTGGCACGATCGTGGTTGAACCGAGCCGCCTGAGAGTTGCTTCGCACCAGCTCGATGGCTACCAGCATCGGGCCCGCGGCCAGAGCCACGGCAATCATGATCTCCACAAGGCTCGTTGCCCGGCAATTGCGAATGGTATATCCCACGACGTCACGGACTCCCCGACGGCAAGCGAACGGTGTAGGCGCCCGCCGGGCTCATCAGAGCGAGCGGAACCATCATGGACGAGGTATACGTGACAGCCCCCGTCACGGACCCGAGGCCAACCATCGTGACCTCGAGATAGGCCCGGTACGGGCTCAACCCCTGAGAACGGGTGGTCTTAAGGGGCACGAAGTGGACGACCATGTCGCGGAGGAGGCAGCTTTTGAGTACCGTCTCTCGTCCGGTCTTGGTTTCAGTGCGCACCAAGCGGAATGCCTGAGAGGGCCCCTCCACGTGACGAAGAGAGTACGTCACCGGCACGTGCAGAGCTCCCCAGAGGCCCGCTCCGTTGCGGACATCGGGAACGCGCAGACTCACCCCCCGGTTCTCGCCAAGCTCCGGATGCGCGATCAGTACGAGATCTCGCTGCGGGCACTGGTACAACATCTGTTCCAGGTCCCTCCGCACGCTCTCCATCGCGATCATCACGGAGCGAAGGGCCTCCGCATGCTCACCCGACCGGGTCGAGCTGCGAGTCGCCCCGAGCTGGAGTGAATAGGCCATCGAGAGCGTCAGCGTTGCGATCGAGAGACCGACCACGATCTCGACCAGCGTGAACGCCCGTGTCGATCTCGTCCGACCGACACGGTGAGGAACTCGTCGTCCGTCGTGGAGCATCCGCGCAGTCCTCTCTCTATAGCTCATCTAGACCGATCGATCGCCGATGACCAGCTCCCACTGGCCAGCCTGGATGCTAGCACAGAAGCTGTCGTTTCCCAGGGAGTCGTTGGGATCGTACACGTCGATCACGTTGTTCCTGCTCTGGCTTCCGGTCGTGTCGTCGTAATGTCCAAGGAAATACGTCTGGCCATTGACCCTCACCGAGATTTCTTCCCCACCCTTCAGCCCGTACTCCCGGATCAGGTTCGGCGAAAGCGCGAGCGAGGTCGCTCTCAATGTGTTGCCACGATTACCCAGGCCGGCTTGGGTCCACTGATCCGGTGTCCTGTCGGAACCTCCTCCGTACTGAGTAAACGTGATTTGCCCGTTGTTCGAAAAACTCCCCTGGTTGACAATTCCGGCGTTCGCCAGCGCCTTGATGTTGTCCGCCGCCGAACCGGACCCCGAGGCCGAAGTCCCGCCTGCCGATGTTGTGGACCCCGACGGCAGAAATGAGGCGTCCAGAGGGTCGGTCAACGACCCCCCCGTGGACGGTTGAGCTGAGGCGATCGCCTGGTTGCGAACGCTCTTGCCCTCAGTCCACACGTAGTAGGCATACACCCACCGTGGCACCGGGGACCACTCGATCTGATACCAGCCATCCTGCTCGCCAAGGATCGTGACCTGCCGCCCCGGCTTGAGACCGCCGACGATCCTGTATTCGAGGCCGGGTCCAGTGCGGACGTTGAGACTCGTGAACACGTCCACGATGCCGGTCTTGTTCTCTGTTCGGAAGACATGATCTGCCGCGACCGACGCCTGACTCCCGGACGAATCGGGGTGTGCGTGGTGACCGCGGCCCGGTCTCGACCCGGAATCCCGGGCAAGGACGGATCCAACCAGAAGGGCCATTCCGAGAAGCATTTCCAACGTGAGCTGGCTCATCATCGATCGTCTCCTTGGCCCCACGAAGCGGCAACCGTCGGGCGGATATCAACTGAGCAGGCAGACTCCCGAATCATGGGCAACGTCCGTGCCATCCGTGGTTCGTGGTCTGATCGACACGACGTGGCCGAGCGCGTATGAGGCTCTGGGGGACGCATGGTTCACGGTCATGGAAAATTCGGGTCATCGACCGGGCCAGAGATCAAAGACCCGCTCGCCAGAAATCGGTGATCGCCAAGTGAGCAGCGGGTGCTCACCGTGTGAGCAGGTCGACCCCCTTTCCTTTGACTCAAAGCCTCTGGACTCGAGATCTCTCGTCGGCTATCTTGATCGTGAAAAGATGGTCTGATCCACACTGGCCCTATGCGTCCGCTGTCGAACGCCAAAGGTTTCTCCCTTCTTGAGGTCCTGGTGGCCTCGGTCGTTCTTGTTGTCTGCCTCTTGCCCGTCGTGACCTTGTCCCAGAGAGGATTGACCGAGACGATGATCAACCAGGAAGAGCTTCTCTGCCGGCAGATCCTCATCGACCTGTGCGAAAGGTACAAGACGGTGAGTCCCAAGGAGCTTCAATTCTTGAGCGAGAATCCCGGTTCGTTCGACGACGACCCCTTTCTCCTCCCCTTAAAACACCAGAAGGTCGCCCCGCTTGCGGGCCAGGGCAATGCCCAGACCGCGGGACTGAACATCCGGCGTCGCATCAGCGTGAACGAGAACCTCGACGGCACAGTGGGGCTTCATCGAGTGAGGTTCGAGGTGACCTGGACCAGCTGCCGCGGACGGGATCAAACCGTCTCTCTCACGAAGTTGATCCATCACCAGTCCGTAGGACGATCGAAATGAGCGGACGAAGAGGGCTGGGGATACCCACTGCGATGGCACTCATCCTTCCGGCCGTCATCTTGGTCGGGGCTTTGGCTCTTTCGCTCCAGTCGAGCACGACCCGAAGGATGACCTCGACGGTCTGGATGAGCTACGTGGCCTTGGAGCTCGCCGAGTCCGCAGTTTCCGAGGCCGCGTACTTTCTCAAGGAGACTCACGTCTTTCCGCCCTCGGTCGTCCGGAAAGTCAGGGAAGAGGCGAGCGTACCTCCGGAGCTGGTCACGTTCCCCCAGCGTCTCACATGGATGATGGGCCATGACAAATTCGGAGCAGACGCGAGCTATGCCAAGGAGTACCGCTCGATCAACGGCAAAGAGAGCCTGGTTTCGTTTCGCTTCGTGCAGAAACCGATCAAGGTGGACTTGGTCACGGGCTTGGCGCAGAAGATCGCCCGCGAGAACCCGGGTGTCCGCCTGGAGGACCTCAAGAACACAGACCTCGTCGTGTATGCGGTTCCCCTTGCTTACCGGCGTGAGTACTATGCCAGCACCAAACGTTGGGTCAACTGGGGGGTCGTCCAATTTCGCGTCAAGGTCCGGATGAACGAGCTCCGCGGGAAGGTCACTTACCAACTTTGCATGGACCGACGATTCACGCTCAAGGTCACAGCTGGTGAGAAGCAGAGTTCTCTGATCGTCTCGACCAGAAACCTCAGGACAACGTCCAGTCAAGAGAACGGATGATGCGACACCATAGGCGGTCGGCGTTCACATTCGTCGAGGCGATGGTCGGAGGATCGATCTTCCTCGTGATGATCACCGCCCTGATCTACACCCGGATGGGCGCACGCCGAACGGAGCAGGTCTCGACGCTGTACATCAATCTCATGGAAAACGTCGCCCTCGCCATGCATCAGCTGAGAATCGACTTGAGACAGCTGGCCATCGTGCCGGGCAAACCGGTAGTCCCGTACTCGATCCTCATCCAAGACGATGCCGACGCCGTCCGCAGAGCGTTGAGGGTGCGACGTTCGTGGGCCGTGATGATCGCCGGGGGGCTGGTTGGTTCCGCGTTCACGCACGTGGACTATCAGCTGATCCGTTCTGCCCCTCGATCGGACCGATACCATCTTGTGCGAACCGAGCGGACGGCCAGCGGCGAGAATCTTCCGGGGAGGAAGGCCCCCTCCGACAAGAAAGTCTTTCGAGCCTTCACGATCAAGAACGCTTTCTTCAACTACCTCGAGGACCCCAAAAACATCGATGTGAGGGTCCTGCACGTGGTTCTCGAGATCGCCTCCGACTCCGGCGACCTGCCCGGATGGGGGCCGTTTCGTGAAAAGACGATGGTCTTGAGCCACGTCCTTCACATTCTGCGTCCCGAGGCGCCGTACAGCGACCCGATCGTCGACCCGGTCTTCCCCCGTTTTGCCCAACCTCTGTCATTCCCCGGTTCCTCCGGTCCGCTGGAGAACCCACCGGGCAATGTTCTCGCTCCGGTGATTCGCGGCGGATTGGAGCCGTTGTCGAGCATTCCGCCACTCTGACCGTGACTCCCGGAAGGGCTGCCTGACAACTCGCTGACCCAAATTGTCAAACATCCGTGAACTCCGACTCGTCCACGTGTTGGACAAAGTCACTGACTTAAGGCACGAACGCAGTCCGTCTCGGAGGCTCGTTGAGCAGCGAAGCGAGCGACCATCAGAACTCTTGATGCAAGACCGGAAAAGGCCCCTCTCCGAGACGGCCAACATGAGGACGCCCACCGCCAGCGCCATTTCGCGGAAGATTCGTTTTGGGAGAGGATCTCTCGATCGGGAGGACGCCATGATGATTCGGGTGTGCGTGATGACCCTGATCGTGGCCGGGTCTCTGCTTCTGATTGGGTGTAACAGGCACAATCACTCAGATAACTCACCCAGGGCCGACCCGAGAAGATCGTCGACCTGCGGCTCGGAGAACAATCGCGATTCCCGAGGAGGAACCTCATTCCAGCCGCTCGTTCATCACGGGCGACCGTCTCACCATGGCTCGGGACAGTCTTACAGACCCGTTCACGTGATTGTCACGGGTCAGGTGGATGGCTGTCCGTCGGCTCGGAGCGGTTCTCACGGGAGAGGTGATCGCGGGGGGAAGAGAAGCTCTTGTGCCCGGCCCTGTCCTCCTCGACCATGCACGCCGGCAAAGCCGCCGCGAACGCCCGAAGCCGTGCCGTCCATCGATCCGACACAGCTCGTGGCTCCGGTTCCTCCCCAGAAGCCTCCATCTATTACGGTCGTGCTCGCGCCAGGCTCGCAGTTCCCTCCGAAGCCGCCCAAGCCGCCAATGACCGAGCCGACGCCGGTTCCCACCGCCGAGCCAGCAGGCCCGCCTCCGGACACGACGATCGTCGTTGTTCTTCCTCCGAAACCGCCCAAACCACCGACAGTCGACCCGGTGCCGGTTCCTCAGCCCTCCACAGGACCCGTGGGCCCGTCCACGATCACGACGATCGTCGTCGTGCTTCCCCCGAAACCGCCCAGGCCACCGACAGTCGACCCGGTGCCGGTTCCCCAGCCCTCCACAGGACCCGTGGGCCCGTCCCCGCTCACGACCATCGTCGTCGGGCTTCCCCCGAAACCGCCCCATCCACCAACAGTCGAC
>Ga0074195_1001737_pt1 | contig 28266 bp, 24 predicted proteins | sample EPASupsiteHSE623_FD_64525 | JGI IMG/M metagenome (GOLD analysis project Ga0074195, IMG submission 64525) | Bioremediated contaminated groundwater from EPA Superfund site, New Mexico - Sample HSE6-23 | ecosystem: Environmental > Aquatic > Deep subsurface > Groundwater > Contaminated ... | reverse complement strand
CAACAAATGCGGGGTACGGGATTCGAACCCGCGAACTCCTGCGAGACAGGATCTTAAGTCCTGCGCCTTTGGCCAGCTTGGCAAACCCCGCGCTCCTTTAGCCTCAAGCGCAATGGAGCACGATGGATAAATTAGTTTCCCTGCAGATTCAAAAAGAGTTGAAGGCAGATCTTCGGAGCCCGACGGTTTTCGGCCCTCCCTTCCGCCTTCATTTGCCTCAAGCTATTTCTGCTTCAGGCTTTTGGATATCCACTAATTTTGCGCTGGTGGCATGTCCTGCGTGGTTGTGGCCGCGGCTTCCGCTGCCTGGCCCTCCTCCACATGCAGGCTGTTCAGCAGGCTCTGGGTAACGTCCTGCGGGTATGATGAGGATATGGCGACATAGGTCTTGCCGGCGGATACTGCTCCGCAGTCGCCGCAAGCCGCGCTGTCAAGCCAGTACATGGCACTGTACAGCGTGGCGTCGGCTGGCATACCCTGGGCGGAAGACATGGGAACGCTAACTTCCACAAAGCCCGGCTTGCCGTCGATGGTCATGTCCTCCACAGAGGTGACGTTAAAGCCGCTGAGAAGCATCTGGAATGTCATCAGGCTCTTGTGCATGGAGACTGTGGCATCCGTCAGATCCTTGTACTCAACTATGCTGACTGATGCAGCGGTTGAGTTGTCGGTGAATATGCGAAGCTGAGATAGTGTTTGAACTCCGGCCTCGGTAGGCTCAACTACAGTCTTTTGATACTGCATATCGGTGTTCATGTCAAATGAAACTGCATATTTCCCAAGCTGGCTGCTGTCCGGCGTTGCCAATGCAACGGAAGAGAGCAGCAGCGCTAATGCTACAACAATTAATAACTTCATTTAATTTTCACTCCACATCAATTCATCGCCTTCATTGTAGAAAAGTCTTGCTCTAATATAGGTCTCGTATTATTCCCCTGTGAAGCACCAATCTCAAATATTCTTCCATCCTGACGATTGCGCATGCGCTTTCAGAGCAATGACCCCGGGATCTACACGCTGATCCTGCACTTGGATGAGCGGCATGGGACTCGGATGCATGAGACTCAGATGCACGAGACTCAGATGCACGGGGTTCGGATGGATGGGATTCGGATGCATGAGATTCGGATCGGCTCCCTGGGCGTGCTCGAATTTGCTGCAGGATTTTATGCCTACACCGGCTCGGCCCGGGGTCCCGGCGGCCTCAGCCGGGTGGACCGGCACATCCAGGTTCTCGAAGGGAAAAAGAATACCCGGAGGTGGCATATCGACTACCTGCTGCCGAATACGCTATTTCAAGAAGTCGTCATCACCAGGACGGCTCACGACCTGGAATGCCGGATCGCCCGGAGCATCGGCGAGACGATGCAGGCTGTGCCCAAATTCGGCTGCTCGGACTGCGACTGCGAGAGCCATTTGCACTACTCGGACGATTTGCCGCGGCTTTTAGAATCAGTTCGCAGGGCGCATAGCCTGGCGCAAAGCGATGCCCTCCAATTCCCTTCAGGGCATTGAGGACATTGAGGGCATTGAGGACATTGAGGACACGACAGCCAGAGCGTAGCAGACAAGGCCGAGCGCGCTCAACGGGAGTGTGTACCCTTTTACGGTTTCCATCATGCTTGCCCCGGTGGAGTTCTTGATCAGCCAGAAGTAAGGATCGGAGATGTAGGAAAACATGAACGCGCCTGAGCTGATGATCAATGCCAGCGTAACGGCGTCCAGCGGATAGTCGGCCAGGATTTGCACGGCAACGACAGCCGTCACGACTCGGGAACCCTGGGCCAGTTGCAGCACGGACGATATGAGGAACGGCAGGAAGAGCAGGGGCAGGAAGTGGCCCAGGCTGTAGATCTCCCGGCCAAGGTTGCTCTGAGCTACGACATATCCGAAGGCTCCGGCACCGCATAAATCCAGCAGGATCACGCCGGAGCGGCGGGCGGCTACGTGGATCAGCTCTTGCAGCATGTCTCTCGCCAGTGCCAGGCAGAGCAGAGCACCCAGGAGAAGCGAGATGCTGGGGTTGCCCAAAAAGGCGGCTTCCTCTCGCCAGGGCTCCAGCAGGGCACCGAGCAATATGAGAATCATGGGCAAAAGCAGAGGGGTCCAGGCGCGGGCTCTGCCGATCCTGGGAACAGGAATTTCGGCGCTCAAGGCTCCGGCGGCGGGAATTCGGCGCAGGATCACATAGGCCAGGGCGAAGAGAATTATGGAGACGGGAACTCCGGCGGCCAAAGAGTCGTAAGGCGAGAGTTCAAGGCTGCTGCATAGCGACACCATCAGGGGTGAAGGGTAGATGAGGTTGAAGGAGATTACCGAGCAGCATGCGGTCATGAAGAGAGACCTTTTGCTTGCCCCGTCCGTCTGCCTTCCCAGGCTGCTTACCACCGGCTCCAGGATCATGTAGGCGGTGATGCTGCACATCACAGGAATCGATACCAGGTATCCTGCCGTGCCCGATACCAGGAGTCCCTGCCGCGTCACGGAAAGCAGATCGGCCACGATGCGCTCTATCGCGCCGCTTCTGCGCAGGTACTCGGCCAGCACCGCGCCGCAGAATACTACTATGGCCAGCGACGAGAAGATCCTGCCAAGGCCGGTGGCCACAAGGCCTGTGAGGTTCTGGCTCATGCCGGTAAGCAGTCCAAAGACGAATGCAGAGACGACCAGGCTCAAGAATGGGCCGACCTTTGGTATGAGCAGGCTCACCAGAATTATAACCGCAATAAAGGCCAAAAGCGGGTCCATTGTGCAAAGTATACCTCATTTGATATAAAACACTAATTATGCTCCAGTGGATTTTATTTCCATAACATCCGAAATGCATTTATAGCTAGAAAAATAAAAAATGCCTAGAAGGGATTTAGTCTTATTTAATTAGTTTGGATAATTAGTCCAGCCCACCAAAGGGGCATCGAGGGGATAGAAGGGAGTAGATGAGGAGAGGTAGCTTTAGGCGCAGACTACCTCGGGGGAGGCACGGTTTATTCGCGAGCCCGGCTCTCCTGGGAGCAGCCATATTTCTAGTTCTATTAGTTCCGGCTCTCTTCTACCTCTTCCCCCATGCAACTGATTCGGATACCGTTTCTTTGTCTTCCCCTTCGCTAAATCCTTCATCAAATTCCCTGAATCCCACACCAAATTCCCCGAATCCCTCATCAAATCCGCTATCCGGCATTTCATCAAAACCTTCATCGAGCGGTTCTTCTTCTTCGCCCTGCACCTCAAACCCTTCGTCAGATGATAATCCCTCAAATCCCTCTGAATCGAATCCGGCCACCAGGTCGGAACAGGTGCTGAAAGTGGCATCGGCCCCCTCGGGCTCGACGGGAGAATCATCCCGGGGAACGGCTAGGGAGACTGCGCAAAAAACCACACAACAAACCGCACAAGAAACCACACAAGAAACTGCAAAAGAATCAGCACATAAAACTGTTCAAGAAACTGTTCAGGAAACCGTCCAAGAAACCGTTCAAGAATCCTCCCAAAAATCAGGCTTGACAGCCACTGTCGACCTCTCCCGGGAAAACTCGCAGGTCTACCTGGAAAATACCGGCCAGACCGAGCTATACCGCGTGAAGGTCATCGGTGCGGGAAAAAACCTCGGCATCCTCTCCAAGCTCCTTCCGGGAGAGAAGAAAGTGCTGGCTGTGAGCGGTCAGGCAAGTGATATCGCCGTTTCGGCCATTGATCCGTCCGATAAGGAAATCGACGGCTTCGTTCAGTACATCCAGCCCAATTTCCCTGCACCGTCCGCCGGTTCGGTTGAAGAGGAGATTCCACTCGACACCATGTCCGCACCGGAGAGCCAGCAAGTATCCGAGCAGGTTTTGGATAAATCCGAGAGCATAATAGCGTCTCCGCTCGCGCTCACCGTTTCTGTCAACAGGACGGAAGGGCGCGAGGGCGAAATTGTGGGGTTCAGATGCACCGCCAAGAACACCGGCAGCGAAGAGCTTTCCAGGATCAGGATAATTTGCGCGGGCAAGATGGCCTCCACCAATTTCCTCACAACCGGAAAGGAGCTGTGCCTGGACGGAGCGGCCACAATTCACGACAGCTTCGAGCTTTCGGCTGGTGTGGAAGGCCAGGATGCCGAAGGCCGGATCTTTACGAATAATACCTCTGTTGAAGTCTGGAAGGTCTCCCCCGAAATCGGTCTGACTGTGGAAGCGCCCGGGAAGGTGCACCGCAACGATACCGTCAGCATTCGGGCAAGGGTTGAGAACATCGGCAGCAACAATCTGACCGGCATCGCCGTCTCCGACAATTTCGGCGAATTGGGTAGGCTCGATTCTCTTGGTCCCGGTGAATTTCAAGTGCTGCAGATGGACCGGACCATATCTGAGAGCTTGCATGGAGAGGTCAAGGTGCTGGCACATAACGGAGCGGGCCGCGAGGTCTTCGCCAGCCGGAGCCTGGAGATCGAGGTGCGAAACTCGTCGCTGCAACTGGACGGCCAGCCGAGCGAGGTCAGAGCATATCCGGGAGAACCGGCGGAAGTCACCTGGGTCCTGAGCAATACGGGCGAAGAGACCCTCAAGGATATAACACTGAGCGGAATGGGCAAAGGATGCACGCTGCCGGAGCTGTTGCCGGGGAAATCGGTTCGCATGGCTGCGATCTACAACAAGAGCAGCAGCACCATGATTTGCGTCACGGCGCGCGGCGTTGACGGTACCGGCTTTGCTGCAGAATCAAATGCAAGCGTTCTCATCAAAGCCATAACGCCGAGCATCAGCCTGAAGGTCATGCCCCCTGAACTGGAGGTCTGTCCGGGCGAGACCGCGGATATCAGTGCTCTTGTCACCAACACCGGAGACGATGCCCTCACCGATGTGGTAATCACCCAGGACGGATCAATCCTGGCGACGCTGGATCATATTGAGGTGGGTGAGTTCAAGGTGGTCGATTCCCGCACGGTGATCTCAGCCAACTCCACCATTCAGTTCGAGGCCGCCGGAAAGGACTCCCGCGGCAAGACCTGGTCCGATGCGGCAAGCGTCAAGGCTACCACCGTAATCTCGGCCCTCAAGGTATTCGTCAGCGCCTCGCCGCCCACCATCACGCCGGGCGGCAGCGTCAAGCTGAGCTGCACTGTGGCCAACACCGGAAGCGTTCCCCTCTACAGCATCTTCGTCATCAGCAAAGAGTTCGGGCCGCTCGGCAACATCGACTACCTGGCCCCCAAGCGTCAGATGATGGTTCAGGCCACGAAGGCAACGGATAAGGGATTGGACGATACGGTCTCTGCGGAGGGCTTCACCCAGGAGAAGACCCCGATTCGCGGCTCGTATCACCTGCATGTCGGCCTGTTGAATATCCCCGGACTGAAGGCACAAAATCCGGCATTGAGAGAGACACAAGATGAGCCTTCTGCCGCAAGGATCGTGGGAGCCAACATCAGTTGCGGCAACACCAGCCTGGCTCTCAGCCTGCCGCCCCAGGAAGAGACCGCCAGGAAAGCTTCGGAAAAGGTGGCCAGCGATGTGGATCAGGCGGCCACCGGCTCGAACAACATGGTCCTGGACGGCATCTCGAACCTCCTGCGTTATGTAGAAGCGATATTGGGGAAGTCCGATGAAGGGGCAAAGTCCCAATCGTCCGCAGCCCGCGAGTTCTCACCGCAACCGGGCGAAAGCCTCTCCGCAGGCAAGGACTACGAGCTTTCCATTGCCGGAGTGAAGGGCTCGGAGCATGGAGCCATCAGCATCCTGGATGTCAGCGCGTCTCCATCCCAGCCGGCGGCAGGCGAGGGCGTCAAGATAACGGCACACATCAAGAGCCAGGAAGGAATTAAATCCGCATCGGTAAAATACGGCCTGTCGGATTCGCCCTTGACCAAGCAGGATCTGCTCGGCGTGGAGCGCGTCTATGATTCGCCGCTGAAACTGGAATCGGGCAACGCAGAGGATGGATACTGGAGCGGCAATGTCCCCGGCAGAGGCGCAGGAGTTTACATGGCTCTCTCCGCCTGGATGACGGACGGCACAAATGTTGCAGAAGGCGGGCCGTACATGATTCACTGGTCTACGATCAACTCCGCCGGGCAGGCAGGCACAGCCAGAAGCACCGTTTCATCCAGCGGGAAGAACGGTATGCTCTTCATTGAATCGTCTTCCGTAAAAGGGCACGGTGAGGTGTCCATAAAAGATACGTTCGAAGGATCGTCCATGCACTTCAACGAGAAGATGATCGGCAACGGCTCCATAAGCCTGGAGACGCTGAGGTGCATTGATCAGAAGAACGCCGTAAATAACTTCACTGAGAAGAAGGACCTGGTCTTCACCAACGGCAACCTCAAAGGCCACCAGACGGTGGACTCGCCCCGATTCCACGGCGGCCTGGGTGCATCGGTCACGGAAAGGTTCAACCTCAGCCACGTGGACCGCAGCGAGACCTCCAGCCTGAGCAGCAGCAGCCCCGCCAACAACACCCTGTCTTTCAAGACCGAGCAGGCATTCGACGGAACATGGAACATCCAGACCAAGTACGCCAAGTTCTACAAGAAGATCAAGGCGGACCAGCAGTACACCGGCTCCTTCCAGACCCAGAAAGATATCAAGTTCCAGGATGCCGGGCAGAGCTAGACTTCATTTTGAGGCGCTAAAATATGATATCCGGGAAAGCATCAATGCTGTGCGTTATCTTTATTTTGCTTATGTCGGGCATTCAATTCGCCTGCGCAAATGAAACTGCTTCCAAAAATAATGATGGAGACTATGCCGCCATGGAGCATGTCGATATAGCCTGGTTTCCTCGGCCAGACCCGGGCATTCTCGCTTCAATGCCAAATGTTGATTTTATTCCTAACCTGACCGGATATCAGCAGACGACCGATTACACCTGCGGCCCGTCGGTCCTGCTCTCATTAGCCAAATACTACGGAGTTGAGGGCATCGAGGAGAACGCAGAGACGGAGATGAGAATCGCCAAAGAAGCCGGAACAAGAGACATGAATAATTCAAAGCCCGGCACAAAACCCGACGAGATGGCGGCATGGCTGGAGAAGAGCGGCTTTGACGCCAGGGTCGAATTCGAGGATAAGGGGGACGGCAGCGCTCTGGAGAATCTGCGAGAAAATCTTCGCCGCGGCATTCCCACGCTTGTCGAGTGGATTGATCTGGGCGGCCACTGGGCTGTTGCCGTCGGTTACGATTACTGCAATGTCTCGGACCCTTGGGATGATGTCTTGATACTGGCCGATCCCTATGATCGGTACGATAACTGCCGGGACGGTTACACCATCGTGAATGCCAACCGCTTCTACTGGATGTGGTTTGATGCGCTCTACTTCGACAATCTCACCTGGCGCACCATGATCACGGCGACGCCAAAGGAAAGAGTGAGATCCGGTTCGTCGGTCGAATTCGAGCCCATCACGTCATCGGTTTAACATTCCTGACATTCTGGCATCACGCCGAAATGATATGAATAGATATTAGATATTAAATATTAAATATTTCATGTAGCCAGAAACCGGCCACATGCTTTGGTGTCAGCGTCAAAATTTAGTAGATTTCTTCCAGATCCTCGATGTGCGCAAATGCATCGTCAAGTTGCTTGCGAGCCCGTCCTCTTTTCTCCTTTTCATCCTGCATGGCTCTGGCCGCCTGGGCGTAGATTGACTCAAGTTCAGGCGCTGCGGCCAGGGCGAAGACCGACAGGACCTTGGGATGCCCCTTCTTAACTACGATGCCCTTGAATACATGACCTGCGCAGGCTGACAGTTTCTCAACCTCTTTGGTGATCTCATCCGTATCCAGATATTCCCTGGAACCCTGCACGATGATCATGGCTCGGGCGGCATCATCGGTTATATTTGCCGGATACAGGAGATTGCCGGGCTTGAGGCTGTTCTCGATGGCGTCTCGAATGGATGTATTCTTGCGGTCCGCCTGATAAAAGCCTAAAGTTCCGATGCGCAGTCCTCCGTTCATGACCGTCTTGAAGTCGCCAAGATCGGTGACGGAGAGCATCTCGCTGTCCAGAGACTCGATCAAGAAAAGCAAGCGCTGGGCGATCATGGTATTGATCTTGTCATAGGCGGATGCGATGTCGCCGCTGAACCTCTTCATGTACTGGTTGTCCGCCAGAATTATGCCGTCGGCTTCGAGATCCATCAGCTCTCGCATACTGAATGCGGCATTTTGCAGGTAAATGGACCCCTCTTCCCGGAAGGGCAGAACGGCAACCGTAATCACCGTGATGTTCCTGTACTGTCTCTTCAATTCGTTGATGAGCAGGGGTGAGAACGAAGATCCGGTGCCTCCCGATGTCGATGTTATCACAAAAGCCAGATCGAAATCGCCTCTCTTCTCGATCTCTCCCATGATCATGTCGCGGTTGTCCATGAAGGCCTGCTTGCCGACGTTTCGATTGGCCCCGACTCCATGCAGGTTGGGAACATGCAGCCGGTCTTTGGCAGTGGTAAACCTCAGCTCTTTGAGGTCATTGATTGCGGTATTAATGGCCAAAGTCTCTACCCGGCTGGGGAATTTGGGCTTCAAGCAATATTTGCTGATCTTGGAGGTGGCGCCCCCTCCAAAGGCTTCTTTATTAACGGCGTCCATAATGCGGTTTCCGCACTGTCCAACGCCCAGCATGAGTACATTGAGCATGATATCAGATCCTACTAATGGTTTTCTCGTCTCTAATGAATTGGTAAATTGGATGAAAAGGGCATCAAGCCCTGTGTGGGAATATAGTTACTCCCTCAATATTTATACTCTCTGTATCTCTTATACGACCATGCTACAATAATTAATACAGGTATGATTAATAGTAGGTAGAGATATTTATACTCTCGTTCCAGGACAACAACTTTCGTCGTCCCTTCCTGAATGGCTGCTCCGTCTCCCCCCTGGTAATCCGCTCGCAGGGTGACTGTATAGTCTCCTGCCTTCTTTCCCGAGAGCTGCACCGAGTAATTCTCGTCCGTCCCGGGCAAGATCTCAAAATAGCTTTTATCGAGGCCCTCCGCCTCAAGGCCTTCCGAGGGCCTGATATCGCCCTCTACCTCAACTCTGGTGGCCGGTGCCTTCCCCTGATTGAAGAGGCTGATGTTCAATGAGCCGGTTCCGTCAACCGTGATGGGGCCGGATGGCTTAAGAGTCACGACCAATTCTGCTTTGTCCTTGGGATTGATCAGGATATTGAACGGTTCGGAGTTATTGGATTTGAGATTCTTCTTCGAATCTGTATAGCTGACCTGAATGGCCGGTACCCGAATTGAGCCTTCTTTGACGGCATTTATCACATAAACGGCTGAATCGGACTCTCCAGGATTCAAGGTCTCTTTAATCTTGGGCGGATACCCGGCAATGTAGGAGAATTCCGGCAGGGGCGGCAGGTCTTCGGCCTGAATGTTCGTGGCCTCTCCCGTGCCTATATTTTTCACGTTGACTGTGACCTTAACCTCATCCCCGACACTGATCTGATTCCTGTCGAAGCTCTTTTGCACGGAGAGAATAGGTGCGTCCGGGGCTCTGCTGGCTCTCTCCGAAGTCCGCTTCTTGGCAGTTCCAAGACTCTCTTTATATTCCACCCTTACTTTAGCGGATTCATCGTCCAGTATATCGGTCACAGTCAGCGTGATGCCGTCGCCATCCGCGCCTCCGTCGAAGTCGTTGGCGCTGTTTTGCAGGAAGGCCCTCTGCTCGTCCAGCGCGCCTCCAACTCTGGATACACGCATAACCGCCAGGCCGTCTTTCAAGGACTGGATCTCGATCAGCTCGGTCCTGTAGTCACCAATATCGACGCGGTCACCGATGTTTAGAGTAAAATCATTGAACGTGGTCTCGTCCTGATCCGACTCGTTGGCGTGCGTTGCTGTGACTATCATGATGAATATTACCGCTAGAAGGATCATTCGACGCATACCGAACCCCAACTCATTGCATGGTGAGCAGCAAACTTAAGCATTTAATCCGAAATCTCGTCTATTGGATTTGAACCTTACTCTTGTCCCGTCTTCTATCGTCTATTGCCCCAATCTGCGGCAAAAAAATTGTTCTAATCCATCTCCAAACTCAGGTCGATCCATCTTGCGTTTCTGGTAAGGCAGCCAAGGGATATCACATCGACTCCCGTCGCCGCATACTCCGCCAGTCGCTCGATGGTTATGCCGCCGGATGCTTCTATCAGTACTCCGTCTCGCAGTCCCTTTTCCGAAAGCAGCCGCATGCCTTCCGATATTTGGGATGGCGACATGTTGTCGAACATGATGATGTCCGCGCCGCTCGTCGCCGCCAGGAGCATATCTTCGTAATTTTCCACTTCCACCTCGATCTTCTTGGTGAAGCTGGCCCGGTTCTTGGCCCGGCGCAGGCATTCCTCCAATCCCAGGATCTTGATGTGGTTGTCTTTGATAAGAACCGCATCGGAAAGATTGAACCGGTGCGTGTCGCCTCCGCCCAAGAAGACCGCCTTCTTCTCGAATATTCTGAAGCCGGGTGTGGTCTTGCGCGTGCAGGCCACTCGCACGCCTTTATTGGCAGCTCCGGCCAAAAGGACGCACTCTCGCGTCAGGGTGGAGATGCCGCTCATGCGCGCCATGAAGTTCAATATCAGTCTCTCGGCTTGGAGGATCTTCCTGGCATTTCCAAAGATGGCGAGAACCCGCGATCCGCAGGGGACGAACTCGCCTTCGTCGTAGAGCGGCTCGGCGGAAAGGCCGAAGTACTCGCAGATCTCTCTTGCCTCCTCGAGTCCGGAGATGATGCAATCCTCCTTGGCGATGATCGACCCTCCGGCATCGTTATCCGGGATAATGGTGCTGGAATCGTCCCACTCTCCCAAATCCTCGCCCACAAATCGCTCCAGCTCTGAGCCTAGCATACCGCAAGGATTTTGATGTCCAATTGATTTATAGCCTCCGATGCCACTCAAGATCGGGCTTGTCGGGTGCGGTGCCATTGGGAGCGAGATTGCCAGAGCAATAGATAGCGGCAGGATCTCCGCCGATCTGGTTGCGGTATGCGATCATAATCCTGAGACGGCAAAATCACTCATCGGTCGCCTGGAAAGGAAGCCTATCAAGGCCAAGCTGGAGGAGCTGGTTAGCCTCTCCGATGTGGTAGTGGAGGCTGCATCCCAAAGAGCGGTGCCGGCCATTGCCAGGGCCACGCTGGCCAGGGGCAAGAATCTTATGATCATGTCCGTGGGTGCTCTGATGGACGGCGATTTCTTCCAAGAAGTGCAGGAGCTGGCGAGCAAGAATTGTTCCAGGATATTTCTGCCTTCGGGGGCCATTGCGGGATTGGACGGCCTGAAGTCCGCCAGCATCGGAACCATCGAACGAATCTCGCTGACAACCACCAAGAATCCCAAAGGGCTGGAGGGTGCGCCGTATATCCTGCAACAAAAGATCGATCTGGGGGCCCTGACGCAGGCCGCAGTCATCTTTGACGGAATGGCATCGGAGGCCGTGCGGGGTTTTCCTGCCAACGTGAATGTAGCCGCCACTTTGAGCCTTGCGGCACGCGATGTTCCGGTGCACGTGAAGATCGTCGCCGATCCCAATATCCATGTCAACCGTCATGAGATTGTGGTAGAAGGCGAGTTTGGCAAAATATTCACAAGAGTTGAGAACGTGCCCTCTCCCAGCAATCCGAAGACCAGCTACCTCGCCGCCCTATCGGCCATTGCCACGCTGCGTTCCATCGTCGAGCCGGTGAAGATCGGGACATAAGAATTGATCTATGAAAAAATGATTTATGAAATGTGATCTATAGAAAATGATCTATAGAAAATGATCTATAGAAAATGATCTATAGAAAATGATCTATAGAAAATGATCTATAGAAAATGATCTATAGAAAATGATCTAGTAAGGCGGAGCATTCACGTCCAGCGGTTGGGAATTCGACCATTTGGGCGGAGAAGTGCGCGGCTGGGACGATATCACGATCGTGTCTCCCTGCTTTCGGTATACCGGAATTTCATTATAAGCAAGCCCGTAAACGGCATACTTCGACACGGCATCGTTTATGGTCGAAGCATTTAGGCGGGCTTCGCGGTATGGTCGGGTCAACGGGAAGAAGTCCCGGGTGCTGGAGTCCTGGCCGGGAATAGAATAGCTCTGGTCGCCTAAGCCGTCGCTGTTCTCATCCTTTCCCTGATAATCGCTGTAGTAGTTTCCGATTGTAGTATTCCATATGTTGAGGCTGGCGTTCTCGTAGGCGTTGATGTTATTGTTGTAGAAATTATTGCCGAAGATCACGTTGTTTCGGTTCTCGTTCATCCTTATGCCGTGCTTGTTATCTGTGGCATTGTTGCCGAGGAATGCGTTATACTTGCAGCCCTTGGACGTTTCCAGGCCGTTGAAGTTTCCAGTGGCGGTGTTTCTGAAGACGACATTGTAGCTGCTGTTCTCTTGCAGGCTGATGCCGATGCCAAAGCCGGTCACAATCTCGCTTCGGCTGTTGTCCTCGGCCACATTGTCGGCAATGGTGTTGTTGTTGGAGTTTTGCGTTATTAATATGCCGTAATAGTTATGGTCAACCTGGTTCCTCAAGACCTGGCTGTGGGTCGTCTTCCAGAGGGATAGGCCAAACGTGTTTTGGGAGAACGTGTTTTCCAAGACTGAGCACTTATCCGAATCCTTGATGAGAGCGCCTGCGCTCGATGTATTCACGATGTGGTTGCCCTGCAGGACTATGTTGGAGCACTGCTCGGCATCCAGGCCGAACTTCTCGCAATTGGAGAAGCTGCAGTCTTCGATTCTGCCGTCGAAGCACTTCGTTAAGGCGGCTCCCGATTCGCAGCTCTCCAGGGTGACGTTCTTGAGGGTGAGGTTATCCGCATTCGTTGCCTTCAGTCCCGCTTGTGCGCCGAATATGATCGTGTTTTCAATATGGACGTTGTTGGCGTTTACGAGGATGGCGGAATTAGGCTGATCAAGCCGCTTGCCGGAGGCTGCGGCTGGATTTTGCATGTAATAATTGAACTTGGCTGTGGTGTCTTTGCCGACGCCGATGATCCTGAAGCCGATGATCCTGACCCCGTCACTGTTAATCTTTATGGCGGGCTTCTGGAGGGCGGCGTGCATAATCGATCCGCTCTGTCCCTCGATGGTCAGGGGTTTGTCCACTTCGAAGGTATTGATATTCCCGGAGCCGACAATTATTATGTCGCCGGCCTCGGCAGAGTTTATGGCCGATTGAACATCCTGGCCGGACTGAATGGTGCTGGCCTGGACTGACCCAAGGAGGGCCAAAGCTAGGAACGCAATGAAAATCATTTTTAATTTATCCATTTTAATGGCGGAAATGGCGCATGCCCGTGAAGACCATGGCCATATTGTGCTCGTTGGCAGCATCAATCACCTCAGCATCCCGGATAGAACCGCCGGGATGAATTACTGCCGTAGCTCCGGCTTTGAACGCGGCGTCAAGTCCGTCGCGGAAGGGGAAGAACGAGTCTGTGGCGGCCACCGTGCCCCTGGTGCACAGGCCGTGCTCCTCAGCCTTCTCCGCACCAAAGCGAGCAGAGTCCACGCGGCTCACCTGGCCGGAGCCGATGCCGATGGTCTGGCATTCACTGGTGTAGACGAGGGCATTGGATTTTACATATTTTGCCACTTTCCAGGCAAATCGCAGGGCGCGGGTCTCGACATCGGTGGGATGGCGCGCGGTTACGACCTTCCACTCTTTGATGTCTCCCGTATCGAAATCCTGCAGCATCATGCCGCCGAAGATGCTCCGCAAATACCATCCGCGGTAAAGCTCATCCTTTTTCTGCAAGAGGTCGCCGATGTCCAGAACTCTGCGGTTCGGCTTGTTCTCCGTCAGGATCTTGAGGGCTTCGGGCTCGAATCCCGGGGCCAGCAGAACCTCTACGAAGCTGTTGCCGATCGCCTGAGCCGTATCGACGTCCACCGGCTGGCCGAAGCCGATGACGCCGCCGAAAGCCGACTTCGGGTCGGTGGCGAAGGATAAGCGGTATGCCTCTTGAAGCGTATTTCCGTATGCCACGCCGCAGGGATTGGCGTGTTTAACGATGACCGAAAGAGGCTTTTCGGCCTTGACGCCTTCGTACTCGGCGAGGTCGATGAGCATCTCCAGCACGGTCTCGGCATCGACCATGTTGTTGTAGGACATCTCCCGACCATTGAGCTTGTTTGCCCGATGAAGTCCCAGGCCGTCCCTTTTGCGGTAGAGTGCAGCCTTCTGGTGCCAGTTCTCGCCGTAGCGGAGGTCCTGCACCTTCTCATAGGCTTTTACCACGTAGCGAGGCATTTCGGGCTTGCTGCTTTGCAGCTTTGCCAGCAGCCTTGCATCGCTCTCCAGGCATTTGTAGAGCGCCCCGGCTGCAAGAGTCTGTCGCGTCTCCTCGCACAGGTTTCCGGTCTTTTTGATCTCATCGATGACAGCCGAAAGGCCGCCTGAGTCCAGGACGACTGTGCATTTCCTGTCCAGGGCCTGGCGAATAATCGTAGAACCGGCGAGAGTATCCGCAAAGCCTGCCGCAGAGAATACAAGGCTTTCCGAGCCATCGGCATCAGGAGAAAATTGGTCGCACATTTGCAGGCCAAGCTGCTCCAGACCGAAAAGAGACAAATCCGCTCGGGAAGCCGGATCAGCTAAGACGACAACTCGCTTGAGCTTCATGGAACCTCGTAACCTTCATCGCTGACGCTATTTTAACTTTTTGCCGGGAGGCTCAACAACATTGTATAATTATCAGCATCAAAATCAGCAGCAATAAAAAATCAAGAGAGAAGGTTTATGCCGGGGTAACGACCAGAAATAGTCTATGGACCTTGCCAATGCAGCCGATCCTCATCCACTCGGATGCACCATCCGTTTTGAGGTCATTCCGGGCTCTTCTCATCTGTTGGTGCCCTCCGGCTTCAACCCCTGGAGAAAGTCGCTGGAGGCCCGGCTGACGGAGGAGCCGACGCGTGGTCGGGCCAACCGCCAGCTCATTGAGGCGCTGGCCGAAATTTTGGGCGTTCCGGCGGCGGCCATCGAGGTTATGAGCGGGCACAAGAATTCCAGAAAGGTTGTGTTGGTCCGGGGAATGGCTGCCGACCAAGCCGTCTCTCTCCTGTCGTCGAAGATCAAATAAGCGGGGGGTCCTGGAAAAATGGTTTGCGAGAAGCTGCAGCGCGATCTGCGTCTCAAGGGCACCTATGACCTGGAAGCCCTGGAGGAGCTGCTGGCCGCCCTGCTGGAGGCATCCCGGGAGGGAGCGGCGATAATTGTCGAAGGCAGGCGCGATCTGCTTTCGCTGCGCAGCCTTGGAATGCCCGGGCCGGTGATCATGGCCTCCCGCCGCCCGGCTCTGGATCTGGCCGAGGACGCGGCTCGAAGCTTCTCCAAGATCATCCTGCTTACCGACTGGGACGAGAAGGGCGAGGAGATGGCGAGGAACATCGAGCGGCACCTGCGCTCCGCCGGCTCGCGACCGGATGGAGAGATTCGCAGCCGCTTAAAAAAGCTGGTCAAAAAAGAGATAAAGGATGTGGAGAGCCTGAGCCTCTACGTGGAGAGGATGAGGGCGCAGTATGGTTAGCAGGATTGCAGTAACGGGTTCTCCCGGTGTCGGCAAAACCACTCTGGTGCAGAAGGTCGCGTCGAGCCAAAATTGCCGGGTGGGCGGGGTTCTGGCTCGCGACAAAAAGTACAAAGACCGGCGGATCGGCTTTGAGCTGCTCGACCTTGCCACGGGTGCGACCGGGATGCTGGCCGATGAGACGGGAAGCGGGCCGCAACTGGGCAAGTTTCGCGTCCGTCTGGACGACCTGGAGAAGGTCGGGGCGAAGGCCGTGGAAAATGCCCTCGCTTGCGACCTCATCGTGGTGGACGAGGTGGGCCCGATGGAGCTGTCCAGCCCCAAATTCGTCATTGCTGTGGAAAAAGCCATTGCCTCGCCAAAGCCCATGCTGGTGGTGCTGCATGAGTGGTCCAATCACCGGCTGGCCAAGAAGATCCGCACATCATTTCAGGTGATAACGGTCACCCGGGAAAATCGGGATTCTTTAGTCACGGAGATTGCCAGGGCGCTCCAGGCCAGAAAATAGAGAATGAATGGAGAATGAATGGAGAATAAATGGAGAAAGACGTGTTGGCCTGGAATTGTGCAGAGCCTTGAAGCTGGCATGAGATGAGCAGTTGGATAAAATGAGCCGATGCAAAGCATGGTTTCGCTGGAACAACAAGAACTCCTACAGCATCGCCGCCCTGATGCCTTTGATCGAGGCCGGTCTCGCCCGCAAACCCGAGCCGGGCATCATGCTTTACAGCTTTGCCACCGCCCAAAGTGTGCAAATCTATCGCGAGGTTTCCGAAGCAAAGGCGGCGAAGCTGGATGCCGTCTTTGTCGCCGGTGGCCCTCATCCTTCCGCCATGCCGGAGGAGGCGCTGGAGCACTTCGATTTTGTGGTCATCGGCGAGGGCGAGGAGACGCTGCCGGAGTTGATCGGAGCGATTGAAAACGGCAAGAATCCGGCCAGCGTCCAGGGCATCGCCTACAAATCCGGCGGCACCGTCAGAATTACGCAAGCAAGAAATCCTGTTGACCTCGATTTATACCCGCCCTTCGGCAAGATCCTCTCGCCGCTGGAGATCAGCCGCGGCTGCCCTTGGGGCTGCACCTACTGCCAGACGCCGCGCCTCTTCGGATGCAAGATGCGCCACCGTTCCATTCCGGTCATCGCCAAATATGCCCGCCGCCACAAAGACATCCGCTTCACATCGCCAAATTCCCTAGCCTACGGCTCCGACGGGCGGGCGGCGCGCCTGGAAAAGGTCGAGGCTCTGCTTTCGTGCCTGGCCGAGCAAAAAAAGCCCATCTACTTCGGGACTTTCCCCTCCGAGGTAAGGCCGGACTTCGTCTCGGATCAGGCCCTGGAGCTGATTACCAAATACTGCGCCAACCGCAGCATCAGCATCGGTGGCCAGTCCGGCAGCCCTGCGATTCTGAGGGCCATTGGCCGGGGCCACTCGGTGGCCCTGGTGGAGGAAGCCTGCGACCTATGCCGCGACCACGATCTAACGCCTCAGGTGGACCTGATCTTCGGCCTGCCTGGCGAGTCGGCGGAGGATCAGAGGATGACGCTGGATCTGGCAAAATGGATCGAGAAAAAGGGCGGAAAGGTCCGGGCGCACAGCTTCACGCCTCTGCCCGGAACGCCTCTGGCTCAAGACCGGCCAGCGCCGCTTGCCGAAGAGGTCGAGGCGGAACTGGGGCGGATGGCGCTGGAAGGAAAGCTGACCGGCATCTGGTCCGCCAGAAACGTGTCAGCTAGTGATAGAATTGCTTGAATGGCTTGCGGTACTCTTCCTGCAGCTCGTATTTTATTCGCATCTCGTCAGGCATTATCTGAATCTCTTTGACTGACTGGACGAAGAGGAACCAGATGAAACCGCGGTCTGGAAGCCTGTACCTGTCCGGCAGTGTGCTGGTGAACTCACAAGCGCCCAAAATATATGTGCGGAGCAGCTCGCTTCCCGAGGCGAAGAGAAAGGGGAAGCTCACGTTTTCTATCTCATGCTGGCAGGAACCTTGCAGCCGCAGACGCACTGCCAGGAAATCCAGATAATCCTCTTTGGAAATAACCAGCTCTTTTAGCTCGCTCATTGGCATCACCTCGTTGAACTGGCGGTTGGATGAGATAAATGTAATCGTCAAAAGGATAGCCGTCGGAGCCGCTATCCGTTCATGCTCCGACCTTTTGCGCCACGGGAACCTCGTCTACCCCGCAGGCTGCAATCTTCTCCGCCAGTTTTGCCAGCACATCCTTTCTCATGCCGCCCACGAACTTGATGGACCCGACCACCAGGTGGCCGCCGCCTGAGACGCCTCCATTGGGAATCTCTTCCATCAACTCTTTTACCATCTGTGGGATGTTCATCTTCACGGCGCGGCTGCGCAGCACGGCAAAATCCGGGCCGTAGCCGATGGTGACCACGGGCTTTCCTGCATACTTTTGGCAGAGCCGATCGTGCACCTCGCCCGATGTCTTGCCGGGCGGCGGGAAGGTGAACTTGTGGGCGAAGTTCTCCACATCGAGAACGTTCATGATTATGCCGTTGGGAAGCTTAGTGCTCTTCACATTGCCCATGCTGGCCCGCAGTTGCTCATCGATAGCGGCATTGGCCTGCTCGCAGAGCAATTCCACGATCTTCTGGTGCCGGTCCAGCCTGCCCAGGCACAGGATGTCGTTGATCAGGCCGCGACCCTCATTAAAGCGCAGCCAGAAAGCCTCGTAGTCCAGGGCTAATGCGATCTTCTTGAGGTCCTCTCTTTGGTACCTGTCCTCGACCAGCTTTATGTACAGTGCGGCCTCCGGAGCCTCGCTGCGGTCGCCAACTGCCGATACCGCCGGGAAGTGCTTGATCTTGCTCTCGCAATCGGGATAGATCATTCTGGCAATCTCCGTGGCCAGCATGCCCGTGGTCAGGCCGAAGTCGCCGCCCTGGTGCGCCGGATTGACGTGAGCGATGAGGAACTGATCGACGATCTTGTGGGGATGGTGGTGATCGACCACCAGCATCTCCAGGCCGTAGACCTGCGCCTGGCGCATGGCCGGGACGTCCTCTTCCGTGGAGCCGTTGTCCATGAGGACGATGAGCGGCATCTTCTGGCCGTGGCGGGTGCTGTCCTCCAGGGCGTAGGTCAGATCCTTGGTCACATCCTCCAGCTCGTAGAACGGAGCCTTGCTGGGGGCGCGCCGGTAGTTGTGATACTCGGCGTCCGGGCCTCCCGCCTCTTTTATGAGCGGCATGATAGCCGTCTCGATGGCCACGGCGGCGGTGATGCCGTCGGCGTCGGCGTGGTGGCGTACGACGATGGGCTGAGACTTCAGGATGGCACGGCGAATCTCTTTGGCCACGGCCAGCATGGCGGGCCGCAGCCGCTCCATGATCTCGCTATGCACCAGGAACGCCGGATTGGACGGCTCGGCCCGCTTGTCGATGGCCTGCTCGATCTGTTCTTTGACTGCGGACGCATCGCCGCCCCATAGCCGCTTCATGGACTTGATCTCGATTTGAACCTGGTTGTTGCGCAGCGTCACCTCGCCGATGACGCGAACCATCATGTCGCTGTCAATATCGGCATAGGCGCGCACCCCGGCCCGCTCGAAGGCGGCGCAGAAGACGAGACCGCTGTCATCGGCAACGGTGAAGATGGTAGGGCCGCCGGTCTGCTTGACCTGGATGATCTCGCCCTTGATCATAATCGACTTGCCCACCAGTTTGTGCAGCTCCGCCGCCTTGGACAGCGGCAGATCCTTCTCCACCTCGACGGTGTTGTACTCCTTCAGCTCGGCGGGCTCAAGCTCCAGGTTGCCGTTGGGAAGGATGTTTCTGAGGGTGACGAAGATGGTATCGCCCACCTCCGGCCTGTTCTTCAGATATTTGTTGTGCGCAAGCCCGCGAACTCCGTCGCTCAGGTCCACAAAGGCTCCGAAGTTGGCCAGCCCCGAGACCTTTCCCTGGTAAATCTCGCCAACGACGAGGTCTTTTCCGTCGCAGGCCTGGTCCAGAATATGAACCAGCGGCTTCTTGGCACAGCGCTCGCACAGTTCCTTCTTGCTGGAAAGCTTGGTACCGCAGACAACGCACAGGTACTCGCGACCTAAGCCCGCGCAAGCGGGGCACGATTCAGTCACAGGGATCTTGCCGGTCCCGTGGCAGACGGTGCATTTTGTCGAGCCGCGCTCAATTAGCGCCAGCATATCTTTGTCTGAGGCCGCGCCCAAGGATATGGACTCGGTCTCTCCGCTGCCATTGCAGTTGGGACAAGGCTTCTCGCCCACCACGAGATAGCCCTTGCCGCGGCATTTATCGCACAGATTCATCCTTGGAGTTCATGCTGACCTGGAATTTAGATATTTTGCATTGGTGAGCAATTGAATTGCCGGGAGGAGAATATGAGGTGACGCTAATATTTGGACGAAAATGGACGGAAAATAACCGAAGGAAGACGACAATGGAGAGGAGATAAATAACATGTCGGATCTTCGGGCCATCATGCGAGTCGCAGTCTTACGCATCGGCCATAGGCCTGAGAGAGACAAGAGGATCACCACCCACGTGGGATTGGTTGCCCGCGCCTTCGGAGCGGAGGAGATGCTCATGAATGGCCGCGATGCTCATGTGGAAGAGAGCCTGGCCGATGTGGCAAAGCGATGGGGCGGAGACTTCGCCCTCAAGGCGGATGTGTCCTGGAAGGGAGAGGCCGTGCGCTGGAAGGACGCGGGCGGAAAGGTTGTGCACCTGACCATGTACGGCTCAAACCTGCCCGACGTGATCGACGAGATCCGCAAGAACGACAAGATACTGGTGGTGGTGGGTGCAGAGAAGGTCCCGGCGGAGATGTACGATCTGGCCGACTGGAATGTGGCTGTCGGAAACCAGCCCCATTCCGAGGTGGCGGCTCTCGCCGTCTTTTTGGACCGTCTCTTCGAGGGCCGGGAACTTGTGGAAGAGTTTGCGGGCGGCCTGAAGATCGTGCCGTCGCCTCACGGAAAGCAGGTTCTTTATCCTGAATATTCCGGTACAAAAGAGTAACAGGCGAGGGGGTGATTTTTGGTCAAATTCCCATTTCTCCAATGTTTTGGCACTATTCGCGAAGACAAATTTTCGTTGACCGGCGGCATCCCGCATAAGATCTGTCGCAAAGTCTCTTGTCGCGATGCGTCCCGCATCAAATTTGGACTGTATTCTTCCTGCAGACTTGTGATACGATGTTGAGAAGGAAAGCCGTCCTGCAATTCGCCCGCGAGATTACTTTCGCCCTGTGCACCTTGGCTTAATATTCGCCAAAGCCGTAGGATGTCATATGGAATTCGAGTTCTATCCTACCATCACCCTTCGTTCCAGATCCTCAGGTGCCCTGGTGCGAAAAGGCAAGACCAGGCGGGGGGCGTTCTCATGAGCTGGCCGACATTCCAATGGCCCTGAAGATGCAAAGCCAGGCTTATTTTCGCCAGCACAGGCCGTCAACCTCGATGCACTGGAATTGCAGACCTCCAAAGAGATCCTGGCAGAGATCTTTCGGGCCCAGCCCGAGGATATTGAAAACATGATTAAAAGACGCCTGGCGGAGGAAGTCTGGTGTGAAGAGCACGAATGGCCGGCAGCGTTCTCTCTGCTGAGTGGCCCCAGGCAGGATCCTTAAGAGTGCGAGGCCTGCAGCGGAAGGCGGCTAGGTCGCTGAAGGAAGAGGACCAGTTTACGGGAAGAGGATCGCTGAGATGGCGAAGAGGTGTTCCCGTGATGCTTTTTTGCCTAAGATGATTCACCGGAGGTGACGATTTTTCCAATACTGCCGGAGATTATGATGCAACTATTAGCAAAACCAAGATGGGATTGGATCAAATAGAGGGCGAAGGTCGGACAATTGTCTTATATCCTAACCCCCCGAAAGTTCAAGCGCCAGAAATTGTGCGCCTGAACTTTCGGGAGGTGAGGTAATAAGCAGTCGAGCCAATTATAATACCATCAGCATTTTTCAACTCTTCCAGGGCCCGAGTTCTGCAGTGTTAATGTCCGCTAGGATCATAATTGCATGGCCGAGTACGCTCGATTGTGCGAGAGCCTCCACAGGCGGATATCCGACCACACCGGAGCTGTAGCAAAGGTACGTCTGGCACATTTGATTGCGCTAGTTCATTACTTATGATACATCTCCTTGGCCACGTAGAAGGGCCGAGCAGGCATCACGATTGGAATCTTCCGGACATCATCTAAGGATGTCTTAGAGGCAACAGCTGCTTTGGCAGCTATGCTCTGGAGCTTCTTGTCCACTTCTTTGGTCAGCCAGCGAGCTCCTCCGACGCCCACCAGAACAGTACAGGCGACAGCGGAAATGGTGATAGGGATGTCCGCCGAGATAAAACCCGTAGCATTTCCGTAGATGACGGTATTGTTAAAAACTCCATAAAGTCCCCAAGAGATAAATGCGCACACTGCCCCCAGAAAGATATTGCCGGCAAAGCCAGGCCGTATGATGCTCGCACCCTCCACAGTCTCCTCACTAGGAATTATAAAGCCATTATCGCTCACCAGGGCATTGATGATTCCACCAGCAGCCCCACTGAGCATGACTATTCCAATAGATATCAACATTGACGTTTTTTAACCTCCCTTTAAGCTCCCTTTGACGTCATACACACCCTGGTTCGAAAGACTGCATCCATCCCATCAGTGGCTTAATAGTCGTGAACTATATATCTATATAAACTTTTTAATTATGATTTACACTTTTTTCTATTTGAGCTTTGTGTTTGAGATACTCTTTAGATGTTCTGCATCCGTTGAGCCAATTTCACATGGTGAAACCAATATGCATCCTTGCGGATCTTCGGGCCTATGCACCTGCAGACATCCAGGCAGCGGCGGCCACCCGCGATCAAGCATGATCGCAACAAGATCAGCTAAAGGACACCCAGCCCCCCCGACTAGCGGACATCCTGGCTGCTATCAGCGTGATCTCATTCCTTTAATCCGCGCCTTCCAGCCCACATAAAGTAGCATCCTCGCACCAGCAACTCCAAAGCTGCACTATCGCCGCTAAAGAAACGATTCGATCGCTGAGCGAACGCGATGGATGAGCACAGGAATGGATGATGCAGAATCTACGGCCAGCTGCCTTTTAGATATAATCAAAAATTTTGTTTTCAATATATTATAACCATGTAATAATCGCTATTCCGGAAGACTATATGAATGTGGATTTCAAGTCAAACTCGCTTTCGCTCCGCTATCAATTAAATATTTCATTATTTTTTGAATATTAATTAAGTATTCTCTGCCCTATCAGATCTATGAAACGAACCCCATTATTTCCACTGGAAATAGTTTTTATTATGTAAATGAATATATCACATCTGCAGCTATCGAGTGTCTTTGTGATGGTGATTCTAGAAAAAAGGCAAGGGCATTAATTATCACATTCGACCGCAACAAGAGCTGCCGAGTAGCCAGCTGGCATCCCCGAAGCTCCAGGCGACACTCGGCCATCCTGCTCCTGCTCGCTCATAGGTGATTCACGTTCGACCGAATTCCTGGCAAGCATCCACACTGCCAGCGGCATGGGCATAGCTCTCTGCAAAGTGGCAGGCTGTGATTTAAGCAAAATCGATTCTATTTATTTGGATCCAAATCAAGCCCCGCGCGACGTGAGCACACCTACGATGAGCAGCACCATCCCGAGGGCGACCATTGGCACGCCGGGAAAGTACGTCTCCACATTACCTTCTTCGTTCCGACTGCAATCTCTGCAACGGCACTTTGTAATTTAGCAGTTAATATTAAATATATCCAATTTGCAACAATTTAGCAAATAGTTATCACCTAATCTGGCATATAACTCTGAGGCACTCCAGAAGGGATTTATTATCGCATAAAGCAGATCGAAGGGAGATGGCATGAACCAAGATGCTATATTGGCAGTACTTCCTGACAGCAAAAATAATGCAAAATCTTTGAAGGATGTCGCCCAGGCCATGGGCCTTGAGATTTCCTCGTATATTGATTGGATTCGCATAGAGAGACGTTTATCCAGTTCTTTGAGAGCTCTGGCAAAATGGGGCTGCGTAGCTATCGACAGGAGACAAAGAGAAGAAGGCCACAAGTTTTGGTACAATGCCTACTGGAAAACTGAATAGGCAAAATGCATAGATAGAGATGTGCCTAATTTCCGATACATTCCCTCTCGATGCTCATCCTCCAGCTACGAGGCCCTGTCCGCAATTGGCACCATCAGCCGGTAATCCTCCTGAACTTCTCAACTCCCACTTCAAGAATAGGTGATTCCCCAGATACTCACCTCGATGGTCTCTTCCCCGGCAAACTGAGCCTGAATTTCAGAGTAGATCGACCCAAGGCGCATCTTGACAGATTCTAGAGCAATGAATTCTCGTTATCCCTCTGCCTGCAAGCAATCAGCTTGAGAATCGAGATGTACTCCATACGTCGAAAATGGCAAGCTGAACTCTCATTTTAACGCGGTCCTTATCTTATTTCATCCCAATGAATCGTTCAATCGTCTCTCTTTTTCGGCGCCACCTTTGTTCTTCCCGCGCTCGTTTTTCCAACTCGATGGCTTCCCGTCCGGCCCTGCCAACAAACTTATCCTTATTCTTCTTGGGTCGCGCCATGCCCATCCACCCGAAGACGCCGCCTCTTCGACCTATTGGAGAATTTGTGTAACGAGGAAGTGCGCCCCATAATAATCTATCTTTAAAAATATATAAATCTTTGCAAAGGGCACCCAACTGATGATCGCGCTCGACCGTAACGAGAACTGACGAGCAGGCGTTCTGCCTTGGATTTTAGACCCACATAACTGCAAACCTTTCCTATAGCTCGATCTATAAGATAGGAGTCCCGCTCCCAGGTAGGACGATGTTGCCGCAATTGATCTTCTAATCACTCATCCCCGACAAAGATGTCCTTTGTCTGCCTGCGGTCTGTTCCCATCAATCCAATCAAGCAGACGGCTCATGCGTTATTATCAAATCAGTTTTTTTGCGTTTCTGTTATAGGACTGATCGGTACTTTTGCCCGAATCAAGATGCTGCCATCCTATTCACAAAATTCGTGCTTACTCTGCCTCGCATCAGATTGTAGGCGATCTCCGGATCGATATTGTATGTCTCAATAAATTGATCATAAGATAGATGCTCTCCCATTGCCGAAATATATATAGGTTCTCCGATGATCGGTGTAATCTTTCCGGCTGGCAGCGACCACTCGAATCCTTCGGGAAGGGTGCATTGAAGCCAGTCATCTTCATCATCATTGAGCGCTTCTGTGAGCGCTTTTTTGCTGACTTCATTCACGGTTCCACAGTTCCTGCAAATGATTTTTTTCATGCCACTCACCTTAATAAATAATTAACATAACAGTATATATAATTTACTAAAGAATAAATTTATTGGCACCTCATTTATTAATAAAAATATCAGTAACACATATAAAAAAGGCCTCCGCTCGTGTCATGCATACCTCCCCAACCGACGAGAGCAATGTGCTCCGAGCCGCGATCCGGTCAGCGACCGCTGACAGGCGGGTGCCCAGCCATACAGATAACTGCATCCATGCTCGGTCTTGCCCATCATAGACATGATACTTGAATTGTCATCTTTTTTCCAGTGGAAATAAAGGGGTTTAAAAATTTACACAGTAATCATAATACCTATAAAAGCAGTTCTTCGCCGGACGATGACGACGGTTAGTTGTAAGCTAAATCGAATCGAAGTGATTGGCTCGCTGCTCTAAATATAAAAATAATTTTGAAAAAAACAAATATTACAACATTCAGTAGCATAATTGCAGTTGGGCGTATTCATATTTCGCCATTATTCGTGGCCTTACTGCGATTAATTAATATGTTCAAACATTTTTAAAGACAAAAAAATCAACTGGAACAGCGGCAGCGCACCCATGTCTCAAACGGTGGGGCATCCAAGGCGCTGCCGCATGAAATCTGAACCTGGTCAGGCTGATCCAAACCCAAGTTGAATACTCATGCCCATTATTCCAAGCGCAGCGAGCTGCGGCGTATTACGTTCAAAAATGAATGCTTTTGGTCGTCAAGACCTAAAGAACGCGCCTTGTCGCGAGCCAACCACTGGCGCGCCGCATCAACTGTCGCCCCCCCCCGCCAGGGGCTTCAAGTCAGTATCTGTCCCGGTCACAAGTGTTCTTTTGCGCCCACAACATAACCTCGGGCAACGGATGCTCAGCTCTCCCGCAATTGCCAAATCATCCTGATATCTAGGGCAATAAAATCCAAATTACCTCCAGCGACTTTTCGCGAAAAAGCCGCAGCATCTAACCAAGCGGAAGACTTCATCGCACGTTTTCCATCACAGGATAATTCATCCAAAAAATATAAATATTGTAACGACATAATAGATGGTTATACTATTGAAAGTATGGGGTGAGACTATCAAGAAAATATGCGTATTTATGGTTCTGGCTATGGCCTTCCTATTCGCACCGGCTATGGCCGAGAATGCAATGGGCGGAGATAGCGTGGATATCTTGCATAACGGGATCTTCGAGACGAATGGGAATGCGTTTTCCTTCCCGGTTGATTTGCAGAATACCAATTACGGCTCTATTACTGTAGGAAATGATGTTGCAGCCTCTTTCGGAATGGGCAGCAGCTTCCCCTTCGGATATAAGAACGGGCCCGCCAATGCCCAGAATAACTTAGAGATCAAGAAGAACCAGGACTCGGGTCCTCGGCAGGATGAACTCTCTGGTGAATTTGACACTTCCATAAAACTCAACATCGATCAGATCACGGTGGGCAACAGATTGGCTCAAGCATTCGGTTACGCCACAGCCAACAACAATGTGAAGATCGTCAGCAACCAGGAGTAAATAAGGGTCTTATCCGAAATAGGGCCCTTTGAATATGAATGCACAGCAGAAAACCACGGGAATTGGTCCTGCCGCTTGGGACGATGAATCCGTTCAAGGAGCAATCGTGATTTGGCGATGCATCCTTGTCGATTCTAGCTTGCGATTGCCATCAAATATAGATGTGGCTGGCGGCTAAGTATGCGAGCGTCTTCCCGCCTGAAGAGCGCAACGTCCCGAGCCCAAGACCTATGCACCTGAACGCTGGAAGCGGATATTCGGCCTTAAAGCCGTGGCTAAACTTCCTTTTGATATCCATATTCTAATAGAAAAAAATGGAGCGCCCTGAGATGCTCAGTACAGCAAGTACTTTTTCAACAGTTTCATGACTTTTGAGGCCAGATATCAACGACATTGCGAGTTGTGCCTTTTGAATTGAACTGAATTGATTGGTTGGACTGGGAAATGCTGAGAATTAGAGGACACCTCTTTTTTAATAGCTGCAATTATATCCAAGATTCTAGGCTTAATGAGAGTGCTGACCTGCACAGAAGAGTATCGAGCATCTATGATGCTCAGAATCCAAACGTATGAATTCAACTCACAGCAGTGGCTGAACTGGTTAGCGAAAGTAAGGCTGGCCATTCGCGGTCTTCGCGCCGCTCCCCTTTCAAAGGCATCTTTGAATCGTATCCTTGATGTTTTCGGGCCGTGCCCAGAAGAGCTCCGGCCAGAATCTTCTTGGTGGTCTGCAGCTCCGTGGCCTTTAGCTTTGCAGCCTGCCCGGCGAAACATGTCTGGCTCTAAGCCGCAATTGGACCATACTTCTTGCTTCCATTATATCCCCATTTCTTGAAGCGGTCGAACAGTGCCAGTTTCTGCTTCAGATCTCACCCCTCGCCTTCCTGACTATAACGTCCATGATCTGACTTTCACTTAAAATTGTGCCGCTCTCTTCCTCCAGCGCATCAGAGATGCTATGAAGCGAGAGCTTCTGACCATTAAACTCAATGATCCGTTCGATCAGATCTTTGGAAATGCCCGGAGCCTCGGCCTGTTTTGGTAAGATCGGCATTTTGGCTGGATAAGATTTTTGCCATACCGGAGACTCGGGCTCGGTCGCTGGGCTCAGAGAGACGTCCTTGGGAGTCTTCCTTGCCATAAATGCAAATCTCCTTCGGACTCGCTGCCAGGTGATCATGGTTCCTTGTTTGGCAAGTTCAGCGGAGATTTGCCGGGAATCCAATCCTTTGCTCTTAAGTTTATTTATTTCCTCGTCGATATCTGGAGTGATTGGTGTTTCAAACAGGCCATATTTGTTCCCTCTGAGTTTAGGAGGTTCTTCGATTGACGGAATTTGTGCCTCGCAGAAATTTTTTTGCAGATGGTCTCTAAAAGCTGTTTTGCTGCAATTCTGGGAGTCGGCATCTACTTCAATTTTATCAAGCATGCTTTCCACCAGGTCCCAAGGCTTTTCTGATTCTGCCCATATAAAAGTCACATGTACTGGATGACTTCTGACAATGTAAGCTTTTTGCTATAGATTCATGACAACCGCTTGTGATGGCAGACTGAAGCGACGATCTCATCTGGCGGTGCTTCGGTAATGGCCATACGAACTTAGATCATAGCGATCATGGCGTCAATTCTTGCGGGCAATCGAGTAAGATGTGTTATGGCCGCAAGCGTAGACGGCTATATAAGCAAACCGGAGAAGATGGAAGACATGAACATAGCTTGGAGAAGATGTACTCAACCATCTCGGCTACATCATTATAAAATATCGGATCATGCTCGAAGCTGGGTCGTGAATCTCTAATAGGTTTGAATTTTGTGATATGGATATGTTAATAATTCATGCAGGTTCCATATATGATCGATTAAACCAGCTTGCTTCGCGGGGCAGTTGAATTTTATTTTCCCCTGATCATCCATA
>Ga0074195_1001735_pt1 | contig 28280 bp, 26 predicted proteins | sample EPASupsiteHSE623_FD_64525 | JGI IMG/M metagenome (GOLD analysis project Ga0074195, IMG submission 64525) | Bioremediated contaminated groundwater from EPA Superfund site, New Mexico - Sample HSE6-23 | ecosystem: Environmental > Aquatic > Deep subsurface > Groundwater > Contaminated ... | reverse complement strand
CGGACGCTTACCTTTGAGTGAGAAGATGACGGATGAAAAAATGTGTAGGACAAAGGTGATCTTATGACTAATGATGATAATCTAACTAAGCCGCCGGTTGTTACGTATTTGACTCAAGTAAGGTTAAGGTTTGATTATGATGAGTCTTGTTTAGAAGGTCTCCGCAGGGGGCAGATGGTGGATCCGGGTGTTATTCGGGAAGCTGGGCTTAGGTTGGCGGCACGGTTTGAACGGGTAGCGGCTATGATGGATTTTTTGAAGGATCGCGGCTTTATCTGCCGGGCGGGCAGGCAGGTGGTATGCTGTTTTTCGAGCGAGGTTGAGGCTTATGAAATAAAGCGTGAGCTTATTGCTGCCGGATTTAGCGACCCAGAGTTCCAGATAGTGCTGGAATATACGAGAGGATGGGGTATGCTTTAGGAGCTCAGTATTCCGGGAGGTGCTGCTGTGCAGTCTTTAAGCTGGTTTGTCACCGGGCCTTTTATTTATTTAGCAGTACTAATTTTTGTTGTAGTTACGGCGTACAAGGTTGTCGGGTATGCCAATATGCCACGCCATCTCCGGTGGGATCTATACCCCGTACCTCGGCAAGGGCAGGAAGGGTCCAAGTATCAGAAGGTTGATTACAGTAAAATGCCGCCTTTTGTTTCAGCCTTTCATGAAATGAAGGCGATTAGCCAGGAAATGCTGCTTATAAAAAAGGCCTTTGATCATAACCCTCAATTATGGATGGGGACATTTCCGTTACACATTGGTCTATATCTATGCGCTTTATGGCTAACTTGTCTAACACTTGGGGCAGGGATCGAGATGGCAGACATGGTGGACTATAACTCTGCAAATTCGACTCTTATGACGGCGATGAAGTATTTAACTCTATCGAGCGGCGTCGTTGGACTTACAGCTGGCCTGATAGGGAGTCTTAATTTACTATGGCAGCGATATACTGATGAAGATTTGCGATGCATGTCTGATTTCGTCTGTTATATTAATCTATATCTTATGATCTTGTTGTTTGGTACCGGCTTTGCAGCATGGGCGATTGCCGATACGGAGTTTAGTGTTATAAAGCATCACATCATGAGCTTGCTGCAATTTAAACCAGGAATAATAAATCATGCTTCCGTTGTACTAGAGCTTTTGGTTTTTGGCATATTCTTAATAGTACTTCCATTTAGCCGCATGATGCATTTTGCTGCTAAGTACTTTTTTTATCACAATATTATGTGGGATGATGAGATGATGAAGCCCGGAAGCAAAATGGAACGTGAAGTATCTAAATACTTAAATTTCAAGGTGGATTGGTCGGCAAGTCATGCACTGCATCAGGCTTCCTGGAATGAGCAAGTTTCTCCTGCCCAAGGAAAGGGGGGATCATGGACTGATGAAGAAACGGGTTAATATTAATGAATTTGGTTCGGCTGAGTCGTGTATATCGCTGTTAGGAGCTGAAGACCTGCTGCCCCTGCCTGGTGAAAGCAAGGAACAGTTTAAACCGGTCAAAGACAGCTTTGTGGATAAATACGACTTTTCACTTGACGGGTTTTCCGCTCTTAGTCTTCCTGTCCCCAAGACTAAGGATGAGGAGCAGGCCATTGTCAGGACGTTTTTGCAGGGGTTAGAAAAACTGTTTGATAAACAAAACAACTGGGGTTTTCTGCAGCCGACAACACTATCTACTTCCTATTGTATGCAGTGCAATACCTGTAATAATGCCTGCCCGGTCTTTATTGAGAGCGGGCGCAACGATATTTACCGTCCTAACTTTAGATCAGAGGTGCTCAGGCGAATTTACCGTAGATACTTTACTTCAGCTGGCAAGCTGCTTGGCAAGTGGGGCGGGGCTGATTTAGAGCTCAACTGGCGGGTTGTTTATCATTTAGCTGAGTTGTCCTATCGCTGCAGTGTGTGCCGGCGCTGTGCATCAGTATGCCCGCTTGGTGTCGACAACGCTCTTTTAACTAGGGAGCTTAGAAAGCTATTTAGCCAAGAAATGGGCATCGCTCCTGATAGTATTCACAAATCAGGAACAATGCAGCATCTTAAAACTGGTTCATCAACCGGTATGGGCAGATCTGCCTTTCTGGATAATATAGCGTTCATTGAAGACATTATCGAAGAAAAGGCAGGTAAACGTATAAAAATTCCTATTGATAAGAAAAATGCTGATATACTGCTCATTCATAATGCCGGTGAATATATATCCTGGCCGGATAATCCGGCGGCCTTTGCAATATTATTCGAGGCTGCCGGGTTAAACTGGACGCTGTCAAGTGAGTCGATGGGCTACGAAGGTGTAAACTACGGAGTGTGGTATGACGATATCCAATTTGCCCGAATTGCCACTGCACAAATCCAAGCGGCAAAGCGGCTGGGTGTTCAAAAAATTGTAGTCGGTGAATGTGGTCATGCAACAAAGGCGCTGGTTAGTATTGCTGATCGAATACTTACCGGTGATATGTCTATACCGCGCGAGTCCTGCCTGCCGTTGTTAGAATCTTTTGTCACCAGCGGAGCTATTAATTTCGACCCATCACGCAACAATTTTCCGATTACGCTGCATGATCCTTGCAATTTGGTTCGATTGATGGGGATTGTTTCTCCCCAAAGAAATATCTTAAGACATATTACCCCTCCCGGGCAATTTCGGGAAATGCCGGATAGCGGTATAAACAACTTTTGCTGTGGCGGCGGCAGCGGATTTGCAATTATGAGTTCGCATAACTTCCCGGAATGGCGCAATTCGCTTTCCTGCCGTCGAAAAGCCCGCCAAGTATTAGATGCCTTTAAAGACTGTCTTGACCCGGCTATCCCTAAGTATTACTGTGCGCCTTGTTCTAATTGCAAGGGAGCAGCGCGGGACTCGCTAATTGAGCACTTTGGCTTTAAGGATAAGTACAATATTATCTATGGCGGGTTGGTAGAGCTGATGGTTAATGCTATGGCTAATATGCGGCAGCCGTTTATCAGTTGGGAAGATGAGTTTTAGTAAAAAGTTAGCAGCTTTAATTTGATAGTTGACGTCAATGGGCTTTTTGGTTTAAAATTCTAATATAAGAACATACTCAGGGTTAGAGAATAAAGAGAAACCCTGTTTGTTTGCGCTTTTTTGCGTGCAAACAAACAGGGTTTTTGTGCATTTCCTATCCAGGGTAAAGCGGGGGAGGTAAAAAAATGACCAATACAGCTAAAGCGGATGTGGTTATTATTGGCGGCGGCATAATTGGGGCAGCAATTGCACGCGAATTGTCCAAGTACAGCGTCGATGTCGTATTGCTGGAAAAGGGCCCGGATGTTGCAATGGGCACATCTAAAGCCAACAGTGGTATTTTGCATGCCGGCTTTGATGCTAAACCAGGAACTTTGAAAGCTGTAACCAATGTTCGCGGCAATCAGCTGTACCGAAAGCTCCATAAAGACTTAGGGCTTGATATTAAATATACAGGTTCGCTTGTTGTAGCAAAAACAGCAGAAGATATGGAAACTTTAAAAGATCTGTTAGTCCGCGGCAATGAAAATAATGTGCCGGGCTTAGAAATATTAGATAAAGAAACGGTATTAAAAATGGAGCCTAACTTGGCTCAAGACGTAGCAGGTGCACTTTGGGCGCCAACTGGCGGCGTTATTTGTCCGTTCGGTGCAACAATTGCCTTTACCGAAAATGCAGTACGCAACGGTGTTCGTCTTCAGACGGAATGCCTGGTAGAGAAAATTGCAGTGGAAGATGGCAAGGTTATCGGAGTGGAGACTTCCCAAGGTTTTATCGCTGCTAAGTATGTAATTAATGCTGCTGGAGTACATGCTGACGATATAAGCCGTACTGCAGGTGATAACAGCTTCTCTATTAGACCGCGCCGCGGTGAGTACGTGCTATTCGATAAAGCTGTAGCAAAGCTTGTAAATACTGTCATATTCCCAACACCGAGCAAAGTATCGAAGGGAATACTGGTATCGCCGACAGCGCATGGCAACCTTTTTGTCGGTCCTAATGCTCAAGATATTGATGATAAAGAAGATGTTGCAACAACCCCGGACGGGCTTCAGGAGATTATTTCCGGAGCACGCAGGGTGGTACCTAATCTTCCGCTAAATGCATCAATTACACAGTTTTCTGGACTTAGAGCTGCAGCTGATGGCGGAGATTTCATTATAAAACAGTCTGACAGCGTAATTGGTCTTATCCATGCGGCAGGCATTCAATCCCCTGGCCTAACAGCTGCTCCCGCAATTGCTGAGATAGTGGGGAATATTCTGCGCGAACAAGGGATGACCTTAAATGAGAAGGCAGATTTTAATCCGGTAAACCCGCCTAAGTCTAAATTCCATGCACTTACTAATGAAGAAAGGGCGCAGTTAATTGCCCAAAATCCGCTCTATGGCCGCGTAATCTGCCGCTGTGAAAGCGTGACAGAAGGTGAAATTGTTGACGCTATAAAAGCTCCTTGCGGTGCTAAGACTGTTGATGGCGTAAAACGCCGTACTAGAGCTGGTATGGGACGCTGCCAAGGAGGCTTCTGCGGGCCGCGCGTTACGGCAATCCTAGCGCGGGAGCTTGATATGCCAGTAACAGCAGTGCGGAAGGACACAAACCAATCTTATTTATTTTTTGACAAGATACCGGCAAGCTGTGAGGTGAAAAGTAATGGTTAATACATATGATGTTGTAATTATAGGCGGCGGTCCGGCCGGTATGGCAGCTGCTCTGAGTGCCCGCAAGACAGGTGCTGAACGTGTTTTGATAATCGAACGTGACAGAGAGCTCGGCGGTATACTGCAGCAGTGTATTCATAATGGTTTTGGCCTGCACCGCTTCAAAGAGGAATTGACCGGCCCGGGGTATGCAGGACGATACATTAAGATGGTAAAAGAAGATAGAAATATTGATGTAATGCTTGATACCATGGTGCTAAATATAGAAAGTGACAAAATCATTTTTGCCGTTAACCCAGCTCAGGGCATGATTGAGATTCATGCTAAAGCAGTAATCTTTACGATGGGCTGTCGTGAACGGACTCGCGGTGCTATTCGTATTGCAGGCGAACGCCCGGCTGGTGTGTTTACCGCCGGGGCGGCGCAGCGCATGGTTAATATGGAAGGATATCTGCCTGGCAAAAAGGTGGTTATTTTAGGCTCCGGCGATATAGGGCTTATTATGGCTCGACGCATGACACTCGAGGGAACTAAAGTACAGGCTGTCCTTGAACTAATGCCGTATTCCAACGGTTTAACCCGTAACGTTGTGCAATGCCTTGAGGATTTTGACATCCCGCTCCATTTGTCTCATACTATTCTTAAAGTGCATGGGAAAGAACGTGTAACAGGAGTAACTTGTGCTAAGGTTGATGATAATCGCTGCGTAATTCCTGGCTCGGAATTTGATATTGAATGCGACTGTCTGTTGTTATCGGTTGGACTTATTCCGGAGAATGAACTATCGCAGCAGCTTAATATTGACATGGATGCACTAACGAGCGGCCCGATTGTGGATCAATTCCGGCAGACGTCGATGCCAGGATTTTTTGCTGCCGGTAATGTTGTGCATGTTCATGACTTAGTTGATTTTGTGTCGCAGGAGGGTGAAATAGCCGGTGCTGCCGCAGCCCAATATGCCAACGCTGAACTTTCTGCTGCTGAAAAAACCTTAAAGGTTTCGGGCATCAATGGTGTACGTACTGTCGTACCGCAGCGCATATCAATCGCTGACGGTCAGGCTCAGCCTGTTCGCCTATTTATGCGAGTGGCCCAAACCGAGCAGCGTGTTACGCTTTGTATCGAAAGTGCCGGTGAAATGATTCAGAGCCGTAAGCTTCCGATAGCTAAGCCTGGTGAAATGATTGTTGTCGAACTGCCGGCGGATGCGGCAGCGCGTTGTCAGGATCAAATTACCGTTTCTTTAAAACGGGAGGTGTAGAGAATGGAAACAGTAACAAGACGGCTCAGCTGTATCGTGTGCCCAATGGGGTGTTTAGGTGAAGTGACCTTGAATGGCGCAGAGATTGCAGGAGTGAGTGGCTTTACCTGCCCAAGAGGGGAAAAATATGCCCGTGAAGAAGTTACAGCTCCTAAGCGAACTCTTACAACGACTGTGCGTATAAAAGGCGGTCATCTGCCTCTTTTACCTGTTATCTCCAGGACAGCACTACCAAAAGAAAGCGTAATTGAGTGCGCTCGCTTTCTTTCAAACGTAGAAGTAAAGGCACCCGTATCGGAAGGCGACATAGTCTGCGCCAACATTCTCGGTCTTGGTGTTGACATTGTGGCAGCTCGCGATTTGAATTAATTATGTAAGGCTATATACTACTTTTTCTAAAAGGTATTGATTTTTTTCAGAAGTTTTAGTATAGTTTACTAGTGTCAAGACGAAGAGATAAAGAGACAGTCTTGGCCGACTAATATTTTAGTTGGCTAATACTGTCTCTTTTTGTGCTCTTTTTCAGGACAGGTATACATAAAAGGTGTTTTATTTGTAGTATTTGCCCCATTGAAGTGACTAAAATATAGGAGGCTGGTAACGGAGACAAGCAGTCAGACCCAAATAATAATTTTGCAAAAATATGAAGAGGTGAAATGATGGAAGCAATTGCTCGATTTTTTCAAACAGGTCAAACAAAACCCTTTACTGGCCAAATAGACTCGATTAAGAAATTGTATGACTCACGCCGTATGTCGGTATTTTTGTCAATAACATTTGGATATGCCTTATTTTATGTTCTTCGTCTTAATTTTTCTGTTATTAAAAAGCCCCTAATGAATGCTGGAATATTAGATGCCAACCAGCTTGGCATGATGGGTTCGCTGTTCTTTGCTACATATGGTATCGGTAAATGTCTTAACAGCTTTTTAGCGGACAGGGTAAATGTTAAACGATTTTTCCCTTTTGGACTTTTTGTATCTGCAATAGTTACAATTGCAATGGGGTTTTCCACTAGCTTTAGTGTATTGCTTGTTTTATGGGGCATTAACGGCTGGTTTCAGTCTTATGGCGCTGGACCATCCATCGTAGCCTTGAATCAATGGTTCTCAAACCGTGAGCGCGGTACTTACTATGGTATTTGGTTTGCAAGTCATAATATTGGCGCAGCTCTAACTTATCTCATCACGGCTGGTCTTGTAATGCATTACAGCTGGCGTGCAGGTTTCTTTGCTCCGGGATTAATGTGTCTTGTTGGCGCGGTTATAATTTATAAGTTTATGTATGACAGGCCTGAGTCATATGGATTACCTTCAATCGCCGAATATAAAGATGACCATGTGGCTGTGTCGGACGAAAGTAAGGGTAAAAGTGTCGCCAGCTTGCAATGGGAAGTTGTCAAACGCCCAGCTGTCTGGATTTTAGGTTTATCTAGCTGCTGCTGTTATATCGCCCGCTATGCAATTGAGAGCTGGGGTATTGTATTCTTAACAGAAGCTAAAGGTTATACAACCATGGGTGCGAGCGGATTATTATCAACAATGCAGATTGCCGGTATTTTCGGTACCGTTCTTTGTGGACTAGTTTCTGATAGATTTTTTAATCATAAGCGTAATATGCCATGCCTAATTTTTGGTGTATTATATGCGGCCGCGATTGCTGCTTTTGTCTGGGCTCCTGTTGAATACAAATGGGTTGACTGGGTAAGTATGGCTGTCTACGGCTTTACTATGGGTGCTTTGGTTTGCTATCTTGGCGGCCTAATGGCAGTAGATATTTGTCCTAAGAGAGCTACTGGCGCAGCAATGGGGATGATTGGTCTGTTAAGCTACGGCGGCGCATCCTTGCAGGAAAAAGTGAGCGGTTATCTAATTAATGCTCATAAGACTGTCGTTAATGGCAAGACTGTTTATGACTTCTCAGCTGCCGCTGACTTCTGGGTTATATCCGCTGTGCTGTCCTTTATTCTGGCAGCAATGGTTTGGAACGCCAAAGTTAAGGAATAGCTAAATAAACTCAAGTGTTCAGGAGGCTAATAATGCCGCAAAAACTTGAATGGCTGCGCAAGCTGAAATGCTTTGCGTTGGATATGGACGGAACAATTTATTTAGGAAAAAAACTTTTGCCTGGTGCCTTGGAATTTTTAGAATATCTGCAGCAAAGCGGTAGAAAATATTTGTTTCTAACTAATAACTCCTCTAAGAACAAAGAAAGCTATGTGCAAAAGTTACAGTCCCTCGGAATACCTGCAGTGAGTGATCAGGTGATGACGTCCGGGGAAGCTACGGCTCTATATTTGAAATCCGTCAAACCTGAAGCGCGTATTTTTCTGCTAGGTACTCCAGACCTAGAACAGGAGTTTATAGACCATGGCTTTACCTTGACAAATGATAAACCTGATTATGTTGTGCTAGGGTTCGATCAAACCTTAACTTATGCCAAACTTACTGAGGCTTGCCATTTAATACGCGAAGGTGTGCCTTTTGTTGCCACCCACCCTGATTTTAACTGCCCAACGGATGAACGGTCAGGTTATATGCCTGATACCGGGGCGATGCTGGAATTGATTTATGCATCAACAGGTAAAAGAGCAAAGATTATCGGCAAACCCAATCAGGAGATTATTGATGTTTTAATGGCTAAGTCAAATTGCCATAAGGATGAAACTGCTATGGTAGGTGACCGGCTTTATACCGATATCAAAATGGCCAAGAATGCAGGTATATGCGGTATATTGGTGTTGAGCGGTGAAACTAAAGTCTCAGACCTAACAGGCAACGAAGTAAAGTCTGACTATGTCTTTGAAGGTGTCCGCGAACTTACCGAAGTCCTTAAAAAGGCGGATAAATTTTAAACCACGTCAATGTGTTTAAATATATTTTAAGAGCCCTCTCGGGCTCTTCTTTTTTAGGTGTAACTATCATATTTTTTCCTTTTTAACAATATTATGGTATGATATTATAAAAGATAATTTTTTCGGAGGATTTATGATATCAGACTTGGATGTTGCTATGAGGCTGGTAGCATCGGTTGTTTTTGCCGGAATCATCGGTTATGAACGGCAGGCACGGCATAAGGCGGCTGGATTAAGAACACATATTTTAGTTGGCATGGGGTCAAGTCTAATTATGGTGCTTTCGATAAATATCTACAGCAGTGTTCAGGGACTTACTAATGCTGACCCGGCAAGACTTGCTGCTCAAGTGGTAAGCGGTATTGGTTTCTTAGGGGCTGGCAGTATTCTTAAGGAAGGCCCTACAATCAGAGGCCTTACAACTGCTGCAAGTTTGTGGGTAGTATCAGGCGTCGGCCTAGCGTCGGGTGCAGGCTATTACTTTGGCGCGCTTATGACCACCGTGCTGGTATTCCTAACTTTAACGATCCTATCACGAATGGAGCACAAGGATGCTAAGAAGTATCTTGCATCATTAGTAGTAACAACGATTGATATGCCTGGCCAAATAGGACATATTAGTTTAATTATCGGGCAACATGACGCAAATATCCGTGATATTAAAATTGAAGAACATGCTTCGTTGGCAACAATTTCTTTTAGCGTATCTTTCCCCTGTAATGTTAATATAAATGAAGTAACAGCACAGATATCGAGTATTAAGGGTGTCAAAGAAGTTAAGCATGAGTAAACATTGCCGTGGAAGTGGCCAATAATTATTCTGGTCGAACATAGTATATAAGTACTTTTAGAGACGAGGGAAATAAAATGCTGCCCAACAATTTGCTAAAGCTGCTTTGCTCTGGGTCGGTTATACCTGCTGCCCGGACGCCGGAAGATTTCAAATTTGCGCTGGAGAATACATCAGGGCCTAGTGTCATAGTGCTATTTGGCGATATACTTATTTTACCTGGTATGCTGGCAAAAGCTCAAAGTCATAAGAAACGGTTATTTGTGCATCTTGACCTTATTGAAGGTATTGGTAAGGATGAGGCGGGTATCCGCTTTTTAGCCCGGATGGGAGTTAATGGACTTATCACTACAAAAGCTTATCTATGTAAAGCGGCCCGCGAAGAAGGTATGATTGCTATTCAACGGCTATTCCTCATGGACTCCGAGGCGCTGCGGACTGGTATTAATTTAGCACGCAAGTACAAGCCTGATGCTGTCGAAGTGCTGCCGGCGTCGGTGCCGGACAGTGCTATTAAGCATTTAAAAGCTGAAACTGGCTTACCGGTATTAGGGGGAGGCCTTGTTCACACAAAGGAAGACGTTGAATCTGCAATTAGAAATGGCATTTGCGCCGTTAGTGTCAGCAGTACCGAACTCTGGACGTAATAAATTGAAGTAATAAGCATATAAAACCATACACGGAATATAATTGTGTTATTCCGGTATGGGACTAAAAGTAACGTAAGTCCCTTTGTCGCCTTATTGGCGCAAAGGGCTTTTTTCTTTCCGGATTTTCTCCTTAAATTAATGCAAAATTATTCCTATTGACAATGGAGGTAAAACTAGCTAAAATATATTTAAGAGAATATTCTAAAAATTAAATATAGGAATAGAGAAAAATAAGAGAAATTCCTGATTTGTTACACTTTAAGAGTGGATTAGTCAGGTTTTTTGCATTTTTTGCTAAGGGGTGAACATAATGGCTCCTGTAGGTGGAAAAGATGTTCTAAATCTGCTCGTTCAGGCATTGGCCATAGCTTCATTTTTGGGTATAGGGAGCTATCTAATCGGTTTTTAGCTACATATAAAGATAGTATTATAAATGATATCTGTTGTTTTTGTCTGGGGGGAGGGAGGAACTTGATAGCTGAGACTGAGGTGCTTATTCGCTTGACCATAGCGTTGTTATTAGGAGGACTTATTGGTTATGAGCGGCAGTCTTGTAATAAATCGGCCGGCCTTCGCACTCATGTCCTTGTATGTATCGGTTCATGCCTGATAATGGTACTCTCAATTAACATTTATTATACTGTGCAGGGCTACACGAATGCAGATCCCGCGCGACTGGCTGCTCAGGTGGTCAGCGGTATCGGTTTTCTTGGTGCAGGCACTATAATGAAAGAAGGCCTTACTGTTAGAGGCCTTACTACAGCTGCGAGTCTGTGGGTAGTTTCAGGGGTCGGCCTCGCTGTTGGAAGCGGCTACTATATTAGCGCTTTAATGACAACAGGATTGGTTTTTCTGACTCTTTCTGTTCTCAGTCGTTTTGAAAAATGGATGTGTCATATTGGCGGGGTTGTTAATTTGCTAATAGGAGCTGCAAACAAGCCGGGGCAGATTGGCCGGGTCTGTTCACGACTAGGGCATTATGGAATTAATATTCGAGATATCAAGATTGAAGAGGATGTCAATCACCATATAATGATGGCAATAACATTTAACTCCTTGGAGAGAATGGATTCGACAGCTGTCATAGCTGATTTGATGGAAGTGGACGGTGTCTTTTCAGTAAAATTTGAGTAGAGGCCCATATGCTTAGACAATTAGCGTATATGGGCCTCTGTCATTAATTTGTCTGGATAATCGGTAAAGATGGCATCAATCCCAAATTGCCGGACAAAATTCAGCTCATCCATATTGTTTATTGTATAGGCATTGATACCGATGCCTTTTGAGTGGACTAGTTCGGCCCAGTCTTTATCAAGGCTGTGCCAATAGGGATGCAAAAAGTCCGCCTTAGTATCGAGCGCAAGTTGGTAAGGTTCTAGTGGGCGGCATTCGAAGAGTGCACCTGTTTTCAAATAGGGATTAAGCTTTTTTATTTTCAGCAATGAGGGATGATAGAACGATGAAATAATTACCCTGTCGTTTATGTCATGCTTATTAAGTAAAGCTACTACCTTTTCCTCTATGCCCTCATAAATAATAGGGCCGTTTTTTATTTCAATATTAAGCAGTAGGGAGGTGGAAGTGTACCATTTTAAGAACTCTTCCAAGCTGGGAATCTGTTCTTCAATAAACTCTGCATTAAACCATTTGCCGAAATCGAAGTTTTTCAATTGTTTTAAACTATAGTCTTTTATAAGACCGTGCCCTGTGCTGGTGCGGTCAATGTTATGGTCATGGCAGATTACCGGAATACCGTCTTTAGTGAGCTGGACATCAAGTTCAATACCATCAGTTCCAAGCACTAGTGCTCTTTTAAATGCGGACATGGTATTTTCAGGAGCATAACTGCGTGCTCCCCGATGAGCATAAATAAGCATGTTTTAGCCTCCTATCGAAAATTAATTACATTATATTATCATAAGCGGCAGGAAAGCTGTGATGAATTTAGAATATTTTATAAATAGTACACGGGAAAATTATACTTAAAAGGGGGATTTTAGAGTGAAAAAGCGCTGGTATGCTGTGGTAGCTATGATTGCAGCTATCACCATGATGGGCATGGTTTTTGCAGGCTGCGGCAGCTCAACTGCAGACAAACCTAAAACCGGTGGTCCTAAAGGCACAGTAATGATTTATACTTCAATTTATCCTGATATAATTGAGTCGGTAAAACCAGAATTGGCCAAAGCGTTCCCGGATCTTGATATTCAGTGGTTCCAAGGCGGTACGGAAAAGGTAATAACTAAGATTTCCGGTGAGGTTGAAGCAAAAAAAATTCAGGCTGACTTATTAATGGTCGCAGATCCATCTTACTATTTGACGCTAAAAGATAAGAACCTTCTTTATAAATATGATGCTCCCAATCGTAAAGACGTAAAAATCGCTAAAGATGAGGAAGGCTACTGGACGCCTGTCCGCATCTCTAATATGATTATTGCGTATAACACTAAAAAGGTAAGCGCTGCTGACGCGCCTAAATCCTGGCAAGACTTGCTGGATCCTAAATGGCAGGGCAAAATTGCAATGCCAAGTCCACTTCTTTCGGGTACGGCCTATGTAACTGCAGGCGTACTGTCTGACAAATTTGGCTGGGATTACTTCACCGCATTGAAAAACAATGGCCTCAAGGTTGAGGAAGGTAATTCTGCCCTACAGAACAAATTGCTGACAGGTGAATATCATGCGGTTGTTATTCTTGAAGAAAACATTCTTAAACTAGCTTCCAAAGGCGAACCAGTAAAGGTTGTCTATCCTTTAGACGGTACAGTGATTGTTCCTAGTCCTATTGCAATTTTTAACGCCAGCCAAAATAAAGAAGCAGCTCAGGCTGTAATGAACTGGTGGCTGTCGAAAGAGGGCCAACAGGCAGTAACTAAAGGCTGGATGCATTCGGTGCGTGATGACGTAGAGCCACCTAAGGGTGCTGAGCCGCTTAAATCCTTTATTGACAAGGCATTTAAGGCGGATTGGGAAAAACTCGCTAAAAATGCTGAGTCAATCAAGGACACCTTTAGAGCAAAAATATTGGATAAATAGTTGTTTGGGGTGAAGAGCAATCTTCACCCCAATTTAGGGGAGGGGCATTTTTTGTGGTCAAAGGGATAATATCAAGGTTGGATGCCAAATGGCTTGTTATCCTTGCTGCAGTAAGTGTACTGGTAATATTTGTTGTTGTCCCGATGGTCTTTCTGGTAATTAACAGCTTTATAGTTGATGGCGCAGTCGATTTCAGTAACTATCGGGCAGTTTACAGCAAAATAATCAACTGGACGGCGCTACTTAATACCTTTAAACTTTCGCTGCTTGTTATGATATTGAGCCTAATAATTTCCTTTCCGCTAGCCTGGTTGGTCGGGCGGACTAACCTGCCTGCAAAAGGGTTTTTTCGGACAACGTTTGTTGCAACTTATATGATACCGCCTTATGTCGGGGCAATTGCCTGGACGCAGCTGCTTAATCCCAGCGTGGGTTTTGTCAATACGCTGCTGGTACATTGGTTCAATTTGTCAGCTTCGCCCTTTAATATTTATAGTATGGGCGGTCTGGTTTGGGTTTTGACCTTGTTTTACTCACCATTTGCGTTTATCACCATTTCAAGGGCGCTTGAAAAGATGGATCCTACCTTGGAAGAAGCAGCGCGCATATCTGGGGCATCGCCTTTAAGAGCACTTTTTGATGTCACCTTGCCTCTTATGTTCCCTAGTATCCTGGCTGGCGGTCTGCTGGTATTTATTGCGGCTGGTTCTTGTTTCGGTATCCCGTCAATTGTAGGTATGCCGGCTCAGATCGAAGTGCTGACGACCCGGATTGTTACCTACGTATATATGGGTGATAGCAAGGGAATACGTGATGCGACAGCATTAGCAGTATCACTTATGCTTGTGGCAAACTCAATTTTGTTCTTTATGACAATGATGCTAGGCAAAAAGGACTATGTCACCATTGGCGGTAAAAGCACACGCCCCAATATTGTTGACTTAGGGGGGTGGAAGTGGCTGGCGGTTGGCGTTGCAGCTGCTTATGGACTGGTGACCGTGTTTATGCCTATTGCTTCAATATTGGTTTCATCTCTTATCAAATCATATTCACAACCCGTTACACTAAGTAATCTTACATTTTCTAACTGGCTGCCCGTAATTGAAAGCGCGCAGTACATTATCCCGATAAAAAACAGTTTTATTACAGCAACCATTGCAGCAACAGTATCGACTATAATTGCCTTGTTTGTTAGTTATCTCGTTGTTAAGACCAAGGTAAAAGGACGCACAGTTCCTGATGTGTTATCAATTTTAGGCGGCGCAACACCTAGTGTTGTTATTGCCTTAGCGCTGATAATAACCTTTTCTGGGAAATTCGGACTTAATCTCTACTCTACATTGGCAATATTAGTTGTAGGTTATATGGTTAAGTATTTAACAATGGCAGTACGCACTATATCGGCATCATTAAGTCAGGTGCATACCTCGCTGGAAGAGGCGGCACTCAATTCAGGCGCCAGCTGGCTGAGAACGTGTAAGGACATATTGCTGCCGCTGGTAGCGCCGTCGATTGTTGCCGGCTGGTTTTTGGTATTTATGCCGTCGTTTTATGAATTGACTATGTCAATAATTCTATATGGTTCCAAAACCAAGACAATTGGTGTGCTGCTTTATGAATTGCAGACTTATGCCGATCCTCAGAATGCCTCAGTACTATCGGTACTGGTGCTGGTTATTGTTCTTGTCGGCAACCTTATTATCCGCAAATTAACCAAAGGCAATGTTGGTATTTAAGGAGTGAAAAGCTAATGGCAGAAGTCAGGATACAATCAGTTATAAAACAATTCGGTGATGTAAAAGCAGTCAATGATTTTAATGCCTCAATAGCTGATGGGGAATTTGTATCAATACTAGGTCCATCCGGCTGCGGTAAAACTACAATGCTGAGAATGGTGGCGGGCTTTGAACGGCCAACCAGCGGGGAGATTTATATCGGCGACAGATTAATCAGTTCAGGCAGCAACGGTATATTCGTTCCGCCCGAAAAACGCAATATCGGCATGGTATTTCAATCTTACGCCGTTTGGCCTCATATGAGTGTATTTGATAATATTGCCTATCCATTAAAAATTAAAAAGGCTTCAAAGGCTGAACTTACCGAAAGAACTAATAAGGCATTAGGGCTTGTCCATCTTGAAGGGTACGGGAATCGGTTTCCACATCAACTATCCGGTGGCCAACAGCAGCGTGTAGCGTTGGCGCGGGCGTTGGTTGGAGAACCAAGACTGCTTTTACTAGACGAGCCGCTTAGTAATTTGGATGCTAAACTTCGTGAGAGTATGAGATTTGAAATTAAAGACTTACAGAAGAAGCTCAACATCACGGTAATTTATGTAACGCATGACCAGGCCGAAGCTATGGCTATGTCTGACCGTATCGTAGTAATGAACCAAGGCGTTATACAACAGATTGACAAACCGGTCAATATTTATGAGAATCCTGTCAATCAGGTAGTGGCTGACTTTATTGGCTTAGTTAATTTTATTCCGGCCGATGTTACTCCTGACGCTATTCGTATGCCAAGCCTTGGTTATACCTTAAGTCAGAGCAGCAGTTTTACAGGTAAAGCACTAGCATCAGTTCGGCCTGAACATATTACAATGGCAAAGCAGGGGTCAGGACTTAAAGGCGTCTTGTCGCACAAATTTTATTTAGGCGACTCCACTGATTGTCGGGTGAAGATAGGAGATGAGATGATCAGGGTAATTGATAAAGCCGGATCATATCAGGATTACCCGGATGGACAAACGGTGTATCTACAATTTAATAAGGTTAGTATTTTCCCCCAATAAATAACAAGCCTCGCGATATAAAGCGAGGCTTTTAACTTATATTAAACAAAGCAATATAATAATGTCACAAAAACGCATATTTCCCGGGAAATGGTGTCAAAATTATACATATTATTTTTTAAAAATTGGAAGGAATTATTCAAGATGCCGCGAATATCATATTTCATATGGCTTTTTTTACTGATACTGGGACATAAAATAAGACTGGTGGGCACATATTATCCCAGAAGGGGCTGAAGCAGTGAAAAATGTAGTACAACTTCACCGTAAGATTGTACCTGAACTCATAGCTATGGTGGAAGATAGATATAATATTCTCAGGCATGTAAAGCACGATGGTCCGATTGGCCGTCGAGCACTGGCGCAGATACTTGAAATGGGTGAACGTACGGTGCGTGCTCAGGTTGACTTTCTGAAAAATGCCGGTCTATTGGAATTTTCGCCGTTGGGCATGACTATAACAGGTGATGGTGAAAATCTGCTTGATGATTTGGCTGAATATGTCGGCGAACTTCACGGTTTGGCGATGCTTGAAGCCGAGCTGGCCAACCGTCTCAAGCTGAAGCAGGTTATTATTATTCCGGGCGACAGTGAAGCCGATGAGTCAATAAAGCGTGAGCTTGGGCGGGCAGTAATAAATGTCCTTGGGACGTACATATCTGAATCAATGGTTATCGCAGTCAGCGGCGGGTCAACAATGGCCAAAGTAGCCGAGGCAGTTAACTTTTCGGTACCGACTGCTACAGTAGTACCGGCACGAGGCGGCCTCGGAGAACAATTGGAATACCAGGCTAATATTATTGCGGCTGTTATGGCAGCTAAACTAGGCGGTAAGTATCGTCTTCTGCATATCCCGGACGGGGTTAGTGAAGAAGCGCTTGAGGTTATACTTGCAAGTGATACAAATGTTGATAATGTAATAGATATGATAAAGCATGCAGATATCTTAGTGCATGGTATTGGCAGAGCCTATGACATGGCAATTAGACGCAGTTCAGATGCGCCTATTGCCGATAAGATTGTCGAAAGAGGAGCAGTAGGCGAGGCACTTGCCCACTATTGTACTCTATCGGGAAAATGTGTTTATGTTACAAGCAGTGTGGGTTTGCGTTTGGATGATCTGGAAGGTATTGGGATGGTTATAGCGGTAGCAGGAGGCAGGAATAAAGCCGAGGCTATCATAGCTGTTACAAGCGCCGGGGGGCAGGATGTTCTCGTCATTGATGAGGCTGCCGCCAGAGCAGTCCAGGCTATTATATGAAACCTGCGGCAGTTGTTTTTTTGCCGCTAAAGTTTAATAAATATACAGGGGGAATTCTTAATGGCAACTAAAGTAGGTATAAACGGTTTTGGTCGAATTGGCCGCAATGTTTTTCGCGCGGCGCTAAAAAATCCGGCGGTTGATATCATCGCAGTAAATGACCTTACAGATGCAAAAACTTTGGCACACTTACTTAAATATGACTCAATTCATGGCATTCTTGATGCAGAAGTTAAGGCTGAAGGCAGCAATATCGTTGTTAATGGTAAGACAATCAAAGTTCTTGCTGAACGCGAGCCTGCTAATCTGCCTTGGAAAGATCTTGGCGTTGAAGTAGTTGTTGAATCAACTGGTCGTTTTACTGATAAAGAAAAAGCAGCTGCACATATTGCTGCCGGTGCTAAAAAAGTTATCATTTCTGCGCCAGCTAAAAATGAAGACATTACCATTGTTATGGGTGTAAACCATGATAAATACGATGCTGCAAGTCATCATGTAATTTCCAATGCTTCTTGCACTACCAACTGCTTGGCTCCGTTTGCCAAAGTTCTAAACGACAAGTTCGGCATTAAACGCGGTCTGATGACAACTGTTCATGCATATACTAATGATCAGCAGATCCTCGACCTTCCACACAAAGATTTGCGCCGGGCAAGAGCTGCCGGTATGTCTATAATCCCGACAACTACCGGAGCAGCAAAAGCTGTTGCGCTAGTACTGCCTGAGCTCAAAGGAAAACTTAACGGCTTTGCAATGCGTGTTCCTACGCCAAACGTTTCTGTCGTTGACCTTGTAGCAGAACTAGAAAAACCAGCTACTGCTGATGAAATCAACGCTGCTCTCAAGGCCGCTGCTGAAGGCGAGCTCAAAGGTATCCTGGCATATTGCGACGAGCCGCTTGTATCAAAAGATTTCAACGGCAACCCTAATTCATCAATTGTTGACGCGCTGTCGACTATGGTAATTGAAGGAAATATGGTGAAGGTTGTTTCTTGGTATGACAACGAGTGGGGCTACTCCAGCCGCGTTGTTGACTTAATTGGTTTTATCGCAAAGAAGGGTCTGTAAGCTAAGTAGATAACTTAAGGCGCAACCTGAGGGTCACAGTATTGTGGCCCTCAGGTTGTTGCCAAAATAGTGTTTGCGCGGGGCGTAAACGATGCGGAGGTATATAACATGCAGAAAAAAACGCTTAGTGACATTTGGGTTAACGGAAAAAAAGTCTTTATCCGTGTAGATTATAATGTACCAATGGATAAAAACGGCAATATTACGAATGATACCAGGATACGTGCTACATTGCCGACACTTGAATATTTACTGTCCCGTAATGTTTCGTTAATTATCGGCAGTCATTTAGGGCGGCCTAAGGGAGCAGTAGTGCCAGAATTTTCGCTGGCGCCTGTAGCTAAAAAACTTTCTGAGCTGTTAGGACGGGAAGTAAAGGTTGCTCCTGATTGTGTTGGCGCTGATGTTGAGACTATGGCTAAGAATCTCAAATTAGGTGAGATCCTTATGCTGGAGAATCTCAGATTTCACAAAGAAGAAGAGAAAAATGATCCCGAATTTGCCCGCCAGTTGGCATCTTTAGCTGACATCGCCGTTAATGACGCTTTCGGAGTTTCACATCGCGCCCATGCCTCAGTTGAAGGCATTACCAAGTACATAACAGCTATCCCTGGCTTTTTAATGGAAAAAGAGATCATATTTCTCGGCCAGGCGCTGACTAATCCGAATAAGCCTTTTGTCGCTATTATTGGCGGAGCGAAGGTTACTGATAAGATCGGTGTAATCGAAAATCTGCTGAGCAAAGTAGATACCCTAATTATTGGCGGCGGCATGGCTAATACTTTCCTGGCCGCACAAGGCTATAATATTGGGAAATCACTAGTTGAAGCGGAAAAAATTGAACTGGCTAGAACCCTTATTGACCGTGCAAAGGAGCGGGGCGTAAATTTACTGCTTCCTTCCGATGTTATAGCAGCTGATAAGTTCTCTGCTGAAGCTGATTTTAAGCCGGTGGATGTTGATGGTATTCCTAGCGACTGGATGGCTTTGGACATCGGACCTAAGACTGCCGAAAAATATGCCGAGGCATTAGTCGATGCTAAGACAGTTGTCTGGAACGGACCAATGGGTGTCTTTGAAATTGACGCCTTTGCCAAAGGCACCGAAAGGGTTGCTAAGGCTGTTGCCGAGTCAAAAGCAACAAGTATTGTCGGCGGAGGAGATTCAATTGCTGCGCTTGAGAAAACCGGTCTCTCAGCAAGAATTAGTCATATCTCTACAGGCGGCGGCGCATCACTTGAATTTTTAGAGGGTAAGGTACTGCCAGGCATTGCAGCTTTGGCGGATAAGTAAGTTGTTAAATAGCCTTTAGATATTGGAGGGATTAAATATGCGTAAACCGATTATTGCGGGCAATTGGAAGATGCACAAAAATGTCAACGAAGCAGTAGATTTAGTACATGAACTTGCTGAGTTAACAGTTGATGTTGATAATGTCGATATTGTTGTATGCCCGACTTTTACTTCACTCTACGCGGTAACCGAAGAACTAGCTAATACTGGCATAATGCTCGGAGCTCAGAACATGCATTGGGAAAAACAAGGCGCCTATACTGGTGAGATATCTGCCGAAATGCTTAAGGAAATAGGCTGTGAGTATGTAATAATCGGCCATTCTGAACGTCGTCAGTATTTTGCTGAGACAGATGAAACGGTAAATAAGAAGGTTAAGGCAGCTTTGGATAATGGCTTAGTGCCGATTATGTGCGTGGGCGAAACGCTTGATCAGCGTGAGGCAGGCACAACCGAGACTGTAGTAACCAAGCAAGTGCAGCTTGGTTTAGAAGGTTTGACAGCCGAGCAAGCGGCAGGCCTTGTAATTGCCTATGAACCAATTTGGGCGATAGGAACAGGCCGTACTGCTACGGCCGATGATGCCAACTCGGTCTGCCGGCTGGTGCGTGAAACTGTAGCCGGTATGTTTGGCAAGACAGCAGCTGACAGCGTCCGCGTTCAATATGGCGGCAGCGTGAAAGCAAGCAACATTGCAGAACTAATGGCTAAGAGCGACATAGACGGAGCCTTGGTAGGCGGAGCAGCGCTAGATGCTGCAGGATTTAGTCAAATTGTTAAATTTTAAACAGGAGGCAGCGCTTTGAGTAAATTAAATACACCAATAGCGCTCGTCATTTTGGACGGGTGGGGGATTGGGCGTGTCGATGACCCGAGCAATGCTATAAGCCACTCTGAAACACCACATATGACGCTGCTGTCAGAGTTGTATCCATCAACGACACTGACTTGTTCGGGTGAAGCAGTAGGATTACCTGAAGGGCAAATGGGCAATTCCGAAGTAGGTCATTTAAATATTGGCGCGGGCCGGGTAGTATACCAGGAACTTACCCGCATTTCAAAGGCCATTCGCACCGGCGAGTTCTTTAATAATGCCGTACTATGCGATACAATTGAAAAAACAAAGGCTTCCGGCGGAGCTCTCCACTTAATGGGACTGCTTTCTGACGGCGGAGTTCATAGCCATACAAACCACCTGTATGCCCTCTTGGAAATGGCGAAAAAACATGGCCTAAAGCAGGTTTATGTTCATGCCTTTTTGGACGGAAGGGATGTGCCGCCGTCCAGTGGCATTGATTACATAGATGCCTTGGAGGGGAAAATAGCAGAGCTTCAAATCGGGGCTATCGCCAGCGTATCGGGACGTTACTATGCTATGGACCGTGATAAACGCTGGGAACGGCTGGAGAAAGCTTATTCGGCTATGGTCTGCCGAAAAGGTGAAACTGCGGCAACCGCCCGCAAGGCAGTAGAACAGTCCTACCAGCGCGGCGAAACAGATGAATTCATTAAACCAACGGTAATCAATACCTGTGCTGATTGTCAGATTAAAGCCAATGACGGAGTGATATTTTTTAATTTCCGTCCTGACCGTGCGCGGCAATTAACAAGGGCTTTTGTAGATAAAGACTTTAACGGTTTTGAGAGACAGAACGGTTTCTTTCCGCTTACTTTTGCCACTATGACCCAATATGATGAGACAATTGACGCTCCGGTGGCCTATAAGCCGCAATATCTTAACAATACCTTAGGTGAAGTCTTTAGCAAGGCTGGTCTTACGCAGCTGCGCATTGCTGAAACGGAAAAGTACGCTCACGTTACCTTCTTTTTTAATGGCGGAGAAGAAAAGCCAAATGCAGGCGAAGACCGGATATTAATACCATCGCCAAAAGTTGCTACATATGATCTTAAACCCGATATGAGTGCAATTGAGGTTACCAACCGTGTGGTTGAGGAGATAAAGTCAGGAAAGTATGACCTTATAATCTTAAACTATGCAAATGGTGATATGGTCGGCCATACTGGTATGATGTCGGCAGCTGTTCAGGCGGTAGCGGTAGTGGATAAATGTATTGGCAGGGTTGTCGAAACTATGCGCAGTCGCGGCGGGATAACATGCATAACTGCTGATCACGGTAATTGTGAATGTATGCTGGATGATAATAGCGGTGAGCCCTTGACGGCCCATACTACTAATGCTGTTCCATTTATCCTAGTATCTGAGCGCCATCGCGACCAAAAGCTAAGGCCGGGAAGCCTAGCTGATATTTCGCCTACGATTCTTGATTTGGCAAATATGAAAATACCGTCCGAGATGACAGGACATAGTCTGCTTAAGGTTGAAAGTAATACATAATATTAATATAGGGAGGCATCATCATGACGACAATTGTAGATGTTTTTGCCAGAGAAATTATGGATTCGCGGGGCAATCCTACTGTAGAAGTTGACGTAGTGCTCGAAGACGGCACCCTTGGACGGGCAGCTGTTCCATCCGGAGCATCAACTGGTATGTACGAAGCTGTAGAACTGCGGGATGGCGACAAAGGACGTTATCTTGGCAAGGGAGTTCTGCAAGCGGTGAACAATGTTAATTCAATCATTGCCCCAGAACTATTGGGTATGGATGCCCTTGATCAAGTAGCGGTCGACAAGCTTATGCTGGAACTTGATGGCACTCCTAATAAGGGTAAATTGGGAGCCAATGCCATTCTCGGCGTATCCATGGCAGTTGCCAAAGCTGCTGCAGCAGCACTTGGACTGTCTATTTACCAATACCTCGGCGGATTTAACGCCAAACAGCTGCCAGTTCCGATGATGAATATTCTTAACGGCGGTGAACACGCAGATAACAATGTAGATATCCAAGAATTTATGGTTATGCCTGTGGGCGCGGAAAGCTTTAATGAAGCGCTGCGCATGTGCGCTGAGATATACCATGGTTTGAAAGGTGTACTTAAAGCCCGTGGACTGAGCACTGCTGTCGGTGATGAAGGTGGCTTTGCGCCTAACCTGACATCAAATGAGCAGGCCATTGAAGTAATCATCGAAGCAATCAATAAAGCAGGCTACAAGCCGGGTGAGCAGATCTGCATTGCTATGGACGTCGCTGCTTCAGAGCTTTATAAAGACGGCAAATATAATCTTGCAGGTGAAGGCTTAGTAAAAACCGCCGCTGAAATGGTTGAATACTATGAGCGTCTGGTAGCAAAATATCCGATTATTTCTATTGAAGATGGTATGTCCGAAGATGACTGGGAAGGCTGGTCAATGCTTACTAAGCGCTTAGGAGGCAAAGTTCAGCTAGTCGGTGATGACCTGTTTGTTACTAACACCGAAAGATTAAGCCGCGGCATTGCTGAAGGTGTTGCAAACTCCATCCTTGTTAAAGTAAACCAAATCGGTACCCTTACCGAAACCTTTGATACTATTGAAATGGCAAAACAAGCTGGTTATACCTGCGTAATCTCCCACCGTTCAGGCGAAACTGAAGACTCCACAATTGCCGATATTGCTGTTGCTGTAAATGCCGGCCAAATTAAGACTGGCGCTCCAGCTCGTACTGACCGTGTAGCTAAGTATAATCAATTGCTGAGAATTGAAGAAGAGTTGAATGAAGTATCTCAGTACAAGGGTAAAGCCGTTTTCTATAATCTTAAAAAGTAAAGCTAAGGATCAATAGCTGGTTTATGGCCTGCTATTGATCCTTATTTTCGCTCGAATGAATAACTTATAGTAATATTGGACACAAGATGTAGCAAATAATAAAAATATTTGTAATACATTGCCAAGCTTATTTTAACTATGTTACAATGAGTGGGGAAATCTAGGGGGGTGTTAGAACTTTGCTTACTACAGGGCTAATGATTCTCGAAGCTATCATATGTATTGCCTTGATTGCCGTTGTGGTGCTTCAATCTGGTAAAGGTGCCGGTTTGTCCGGTTCAATCGCCGGTGGAGCCGAAACGATATTTGGCGGTAAGAAAAAAGGCATGGATGAGGCTTTATCCAAAGCAACTATGTTTCTAGGAATCGCATTTGGTATCGTAACATTAATTTTGGTCAAGCTTATGCAGTAGGTCTACTATGCCTCAATGAAAGTCATTGAGGTAAATTTTTCAGCAAATTTAATGGACAAATTATCCATTTGAGGGGGAAAATTGCATGGAACTGTTGTATATTGCGCCTATTGCCGGTATAGTGGCGCTACTCTTTGCAGCTTACTTTATGGCAAGTGTTTTGAAGGAAAGTCCCGGTAATGCAAAGATGCAGGAACTTTCTCAGGCAATCTTTGAGGGAGCAATGGCTTTCTTGAATCGACAGTACAAAACCCTGATTCCATTTACTATTGTGATATTTGCTGTGCTCTTTTGGGTAGACGGATACAAGCTGGCGGTATCTTTTCTCGTCGGCGCCGTATGTTCCGCAGTAGCTGGCTATGTAGGTATGACTTCAACTACTAAAGCCAACGCTCGTACTACTGAGGCAGCCCGGACCAGTCTTAACAGCGCGCTTAGTGTTTCCTTCCGCGCTGGAGCGGTTATGGGTATGTCTGTTGCCGGTCTTGGCCTTTTAGGTGTATCGGTATTATACATAATTTTCCGTGATCCTGTTGCCATCAACAGCTTTGCGTTCGGCGCGAGTGCAATTGCATTCTTTGCCCGTATCGGCGGCGGTATATACACTAAAGCCGCAGACGTAGGCGCTGACCTTGTAGGTAAAGTTGAAGCAGGCATTCCTGAAGACGATCCCCGCAACCCTGCCGTTATTGCAGATAATGTTGGCGACAACGTCGGCGATACTGCCGGTATGGGTGCTGACCTCTTTGAATCTTATGGTGCAACCGCCATTGCCGCAATGCTTATCGGTAATACACTGTTCGGAATTAACGGTGTTATATTCCCGCTATTGATTGGTGCTGCTGGTATTTTAGCATCTATTGTTAGTATTTTCCTTGTAAGAACAAGTGAAGACGGAGACCCTCAGGCAGCTCTGAATCGTGGTCTGTGGGCTACAAATATAATTACAGCTATTCTTTCCTATATTCTTGCCCAGAATGTCTTCGGCGCGCAAGGCTTTGGCATCTTTATTGCCATCGTAGCTGGTTTAGCTGTAAACGTTCTTGTTGGCGCGATTACCGAGTATTACACTGCAAACACTAAACCTCCTACTCAGCATATTGCTGATTCTGCCCAAACCGGACCGGCGACTTGTATTATAGCAGGTATCGCTACTGGTTTGAGAAGTACGGCTTTGCCGATTATCGTTTTTGTTGTTGCTATTTATGTATCATTCGATCAGGCAGGTATCTATGGTATAGCTATGGCTGCCATGGGCATGCTGTGCACTGCCGGTATGGTAGTTGCAGTTGACTCCTTTGGACCTGTTGCCGATAATGCAGGCGGTATTGCCGAAATGGCTGAGCTTGGGCCTGAAGTTCGTAAAACAACTGATAAACTTGACTCTGTCGGTAACACTACCGCGGCTATTGCTAAAGGCTTTGCGATCGGTTCGGCAGCCTTAACTGCATTGGCGCTATTCACTGCTTTCGGTGAAGAGATTGCTAAGAACCCTAAACTCGCTGGTCTCCTTGTTAACGGACACTTGGTAATTAATCTTACTGAACCAACCGTTATAATTGGTATTTTCCTTGGAGCAACGCTGCCATTCCTGGTGTGTGCGCTCACTATGGAAGCTGTAGGTAAAGCTGCTTTTGAAATGATTGAAGAAGTACGCCGTCAGTTCAGAGAGATTCCTGGAATTATGGAAGGAACTGGACGTCCTGAATACGCAAAATGCGTTGACATCAGTACAAAAGCTGCCATTCGTGAAATGATGATGCCTGGCTTGCTCGCAGTCGGAACTCCGCTTTTGGTAGGTTTTGTTCTTGGAGCTAAAGCTTTGGCAGGATTCCTGGCAGGTGCTACTGCCGCTGGTGTATTGCTGGCTATCTTCATGGCTAATGCCGGTGGAGCATGGGACAATGCGAAGAAATACATTGAGACAGGCAAGTATGGCGGTAAAGGTACTCCTACTCACGCTGCTGCCGTTATCGGTGACACAGTAGGCGACCCCTTCAAGGATACTTCCGGTCCGGCGATGAATCCGCTGATTAAAGTTGCCGGTACTATCTCCCTGATTATCGCTCCGCTTCTATTTTTCTAAATATACCTAAGAGCGCCAGGCTAATTAGCCTGGCGCTTTTTTTCACGATTTTACGGTTTCGCGCATAAGATTAACTAATGCTTAAAAGGGGGCGTAGTTCTATGCGTAAGCCGATAATTGGAATAACAGCAAATATATTAATCACAGAAGGCGGGGCTCTTCCTGGAACAGAAAAGGCAGCTGTAAGCAACGATTATATTAAGGCAATTGAAAATGCTGGCGGGGTACCGATTGTTCTACCAGTTGTGACTGACAAAGAACTAATAAGATGCCAGGCCGAACTTATCGATGGACTGCTGCTGTCTGGAGGCTATGATGCTGATCCGTTACTGTTTGGTGAAGAACCAGCAGAGAAGTTGGGCTATGTTTATCCGGAGCGCGATTATCATGAAATTGAGTTAATAAAAGCGGCATATAACGCTAACAGGCCAATTTTAGGCATTTGCCGCGGCATTCAGGTTATCAATATTGCATTTGGGGGAACACTATATCAAGATTTAGCGGAAATACAAGGCGGCATAAAACATATGCAAAATGCCCCTAAAGATGTAGCTACCCATACTGTCAGAGTAATTGCAAATACAATATTGCATACTCTTTTCGGTGATAATATTGTTACAAACAGTTTTCATCATCAAGCCGTTAAAGACCTTGGCTCAGATTTAATTATAAGTGCTAAGACAAAGGATGGGGTTGTCGAAGGAATTGAAATGGCGGGAAAATATTTTGTTGTAGCTGTGCAGTGGCATCCTGAGATGATGGCGAGTAACCATTTGGGAATGAAGAGCTTATTTAGAGAGTTTGTAGCAAAAGCCTGTGAAGTACAAAATTCTCTCAATAAATATTCCTAATAATGGTATAATGATAATATTAGACAAAATATGACGAAGGAGGATGCCCGTTGGCGATAATGAAGGGAGCCGAACCGTTTTTACTGCCGGGCGGTGAACGGGGCGTGCTGCTGGTGCACGGTTTTACCGGATCACCGTCAGAAATGCGGCTGTTGGGCAACTATCTTAACGATATTGGGTATACTGTATTTGCGCCGCGTTTAGCTGGTCACGGCAGCAGTCCGGAAGATATGGCTAAAACCTCGTGGCCGCAATGGTATAGTTCAGTAGAAGATGCCTATATTCTGCTGAGCGGACTTTGCTCAGAGATTGATGTAGTCGGCTTATCAATGGGCGGGCTGTTATCGCTCAAACTATCTTCCGAATATCCTGTAAACAGGGTAGTCTCATTGAGTGCTCCAATTTATATTGCCGATAATAGGCTGCCCATGCTGCCGCTGTATCGGCTTGTTCGCAGCTATGCACCGAAAAGACGGCGCAGGTTTTATGATATCGATGAAATTTATTCGGTTTGCTATGACCGTACCCCTTTAAACTGTCTGCAAAGCCTTATCGAACTTATTAAGGATGTTGATCAGCTTTTGCCGACACTTCTTAACCCTACGCTTATTGTTCAGTCGCGAAATGACCATACGGTACGTCCCAAGAGCGCAAAGCACATATATGATAGAATTGGCAGCCGTTATAAGCAGCTTATCTGGTTAGAAGATTCAGGGCATATAGTAACACTTGACTTAGAACGTGAACAGGTATTTGAAGTTATAGCTGATTTTCTCAGGCGGTAAAAAAGTATAAGGTGGATGATTAATGGAGAATATTACTGAGAACAAAGAAGTTAACCAATGGTGTTTTGCCTGCGGAAGCGACAATCCTATTGGATTGAAACTTAAGTTCAGAGAAGAAAACGATACCTATATTACAAACTTTACTGCCGGACTAGAACATCAAGGCTATGATGGCATAGTTCATGGAGGAATTATCAGTACTTTGCTTGATGAAATCACGGCACGATACATCTACAGTAAAGGCTATAATGCAGTAACAGCCCGTCTTGAAGTTCGTTATCGCCAACCTACACCGATTGGTGTAGAGCTTACTGTTACGGGTCGAATAACGAATCAGCGCGGCAAACTATACGAACTTGCAGGAAGTATAAAATTGCCGGATGGAACGTTGACTGCTGAAGCTAAGACTACAGTAGCGATAATTGATGAGGTGACGAAATGACGCTCAAAGAAAAGATATTAGCCTTTATGCGTGAAGAGGCGTATAAACCGCTGTCAGCTGAGGATTTAGCTGATAACATGGAATTAAAAGGCACAGAGCTATCTGATTTTTGGGGACAATTGCAAGAACTTGAGGATAACGCCGATATTATTAAAACCCGTTTTGGAAAATTCGGTGTGCCCGAGAGAATGAATCTTGTCGTTGGCCGACTATCAGCTTCGAATAAGGGTTTCGGCTTTGTTATCCCGGAAAACCCTGAACCCGAAGGCGATATTTTCATTCCGCCCGATGCACTGCTAACCGCGATGAACAATGACCGGGTAGTAGCACGTATTCATCATAAACCGGCTAATCGCGGCGGGAGAACTCGAGAGGGTGAA
>Ga0074195_1001733_pt1 | contig 28331 bp, 19 predicted proteins | sample EPASupsiteHSE623_FD_64525 | JGI IMG/M metagenome (GOLD analysis project Ga0074195, IMG submission 64525) | Bioremediated contaminated groundwater from EPA Superfund site, New Mexico - Sample HSE6-23 | ecosystem: Environmental > Aquatic > Deep subsurface > Groundwater > Contaminated ... | reverse complement strand
GGCCATCGCCGCCAAAGTGACCGGCGTGAGCACCCGGATGCCGGTGGTGCTCGGCTCCACAGTCAAGGCCGGCGACCTGTTGGTTTCCATCGGTGCCGACGAGATCGCGGCCCGACTCAATCAGGCCGAGGCCCAGCTCGCCCATGCCAGGCGCAATCTGGAGCGGGAGCAGAATCTTCTCCAGAAAAATGCCGCCACCCCGGAATCCGTCAAGTCGTTGAACGACCAGCACGCCATCGCCCAGGCCGGCTATCGCGAGGCGAAAACCATGCTGGGTTACGCCACGATCACCGCGCCGTTCGATGGGGTGGTCACCAGCAAGAACGTCAACAACGGCGATCTTGCCACCCCCGGAGCCGTGCTTCTCCAGGTGGAAAACCCCGCCAAACTGCAAGTGAGCACTGCTGTTCCGGAAAGCCTTGTCTTGGGGATCCACCTCGGCGATGTCCTCGCCGTCAGGGTGCCAGCCGCCGATGTCGTTGTTCAGGGAACCGTTGTGGAGATTGCACCGGCGGCGGACCCGAATTCGCGCACCGCTCCGATCGTACTTGACCTGCAGGCCAATGCCAGACTGCGCAGCGGTCAGTTCGCCCGCGTCCTGCTCCCCGACAAGGGCGCGAAAACCCTGCTGGTTCCGAGCAGCGCCCTTGTCCCTTCCGGACAGATGGACAAGGTCTTCGTGGTCGAGGGTGAACGCGCCCGCCTCCGCCTGGTGCGCACCGGCTTGCGCCACGACGGCCAGGTTGAGATCCTCGCCGGCCTCAATCCCGGCGACACCGTCATCACCGCCAACAACCGCCTTCTGGTGGACGGTCAAGCCCTGCGGGTCCGGCCATGAGCGGCAATACTCCCGCGCAACCCGGTTTTGCCGGCTGGCTGACCGCGACCTTTGTCGACTCGAAACTCACCCCGCTGGGCCTGATCGCCTCGCTGCTCCTTGGTCTGCTCGCCCTGAGCTTCCTGCCCCGCGAGGAGGAGCCGCAGATCAAGGTGCCGATGATCGATGTCATGGTCGGCATGCCCGGCGCCACCGCCAAGGAGGTGGAACAGCGGCTGGCCATTCCCATGGAAAAGCTGCTCTACGAACTGCCGGGGGTCGAATACATTTATTCCACCTCCCAACCCGGCCAGTGCCTGCTGATTGCCCGCTTCTTCGTCGGAGAAGATTTCGAGAAGGCGATCGTCAGTCTCAACCAGAAACTGCAAACCAATTTCGACCGGATTCCGCACGGTGTCTCCCTGCCGCTCGTTAAGCCGCATACCATCGACGACGTCCCGATCCTGGCCTTGACCTTCCATTCCGCAACCTACGACCATTTCACCCTGCGCCGCCTTGCCGCCGAGGTCGACGACGCCATCAAATCCATCCCCGAGGTGGCCGAAACCAAGCTGATCGGCGGCATGCGGCGGCAATTGCGGGTCCAGTTCGATCCGCTCCTGCTGGCGGCACGCAATTTAAGCCCGGCCGACCTGACGCTTCGTCTCCAACAGGCCAACCGCCAGTCGCATTCCGGGGTTCTCCGTGCGCAGAACCAGGAAATCCTGTTGCAGACCGGATCGTTTCTCGAATCGGCACAAGAGGCCGGGCGGATCGTGGTCGGCGTCCATGGCGGCAAGCCGGTGTACCTTGAGGAGGTGGCAACGGTGATCGACGGTCCGGAGGAACCGAAGTCCTACGTGCTCTTTGGCGCCCGCGACGGCAACCCCGAGGCGGCGGTGACCCTGTCGGTCGCCAAGCGGCCCGGCGCCAACGCCGTCCACGTCGTCGAGACCGTGCTGCACAAGGTGGAGAGCCTCAAGGGCACGCTGATTCCTCCCGAGATTACCGTTTCGATCAGTCGCGATTACGGCGAGACTGCCGCCGAGAAATCCAACGAACTGCTCCTCCACATGGGCATCGCCGTGTTCGGCGTGGCGCTCCTGATCCTCTTTTTCCTTGGTTGGCGCGAATCGACCATCGTCCTCCTGGCCATTCCCTCGACCCTTTCGCTCACCCTGCTGTTGTTCTACCTTTACGGGTACACCCTCAACCGCATCACCCTGTTTGCCCTGATCTTCTCCATCGGCATCCTGGTGGACGACGCCATCGTCGTGGTCGAGAACATCGTCCGGCACATGCGCCTGCCCGCCAACCGGCGGGCATCCCTGCAAGAGATCGCCGTCGCCGCGGTGATCGAGGTCGGCAATCCCACCATCCTCGCCACCTGGGCGGTGATCGCCGCCATCCTCCCCATGGCCTTTGTCGGCGGTCTGATGGGGCCCTACATGCGTCCCATCCCCATTGGCGCCTCGGCTGCCATGATCTTCTCCCTGCTGATCGCCTTCACCGTTACCCCCTGGGCAGCCATGCGCATCCTGCGCAAACCCAAAAGTGCAGCCGAGAGCGACGGTCACGATCCGGACCACGCCCCCAACGACTGGTTCACCCGGCTCTACCACCGGATCATGGACCCGCTGCTGGCGCACACCCGCTGGCGGTTCACATTTTTTGCCCTGATTATCGTGCTCTTGCTGCTCTCCTGCGCCCTGGTCTATTGGGGCAAGGTCAAGGTAAAGATGCTCCCTTTCGACAACAAGTCGGAGTTTCAGATCATCCTCGACATGCCCGAGGGCTCCTCCCTGGAACAGACCGCGCGGGTGGCCGCGGAGATGGCCGAAGTGGCCGGTCGCGAGCCGGAGGTGACCGACTATCAGATCTATGCCGGCACCGCCGCGCCCTATAATTTCAACGGACTGGTGCGCCACTACTTCCTCCGCTCCGGGCCGACCGTGGCCGACGTGCAGGTCAATCTCAAAGGCAAGGCAGACCGCGACAGTCAGAGTCACGACATCGCCAAACGGGTGCGGCCGGCTATCGCGCGAATTGCGGAACGATACGGAGCAGCCGTGGCCGTGGCCGAGGTCCCGCCCGGTCCACCGGTCTTGCAAACCCTGGTGGCCGAGATCTACGGACCGGACGAGGACAGCCGGCTGCGGCTGGCCACCGAGGTGAAGCAAATTTTGGCGACCACTGGTGGGGTGGTGGATATCGATTGGTACCGGGAGCAGGAGCGCAACAAGTTGGTGTTGACCGTGGACAAGGAGAAAGCGGCCCTCCACGGCTTATCCGAGGGTGAGATTGCCCGCGCGGTCGAGATGGGATTGTCCGGCCGCTCCATCGACCTCTTTCACCAACCCCGGGACAAGGAGGAAATCGAAATCATCCTCCAACTGCCGCAGGCCCAGCGGGCCAGGGTCGACAGTCTGCTCAACATTGCCCTGCGTCCCGAGACGAATCCGCAGGCGCCGTTGGTGCCGCTGCGCGAATTGGTGCGGGTGAGCGAGCAACCGGTGGACCAGCCGATATACCGCAAAAACCTCAAGCCTGTGCTCTATGTGACCGGCGACGTTGCCGGTTCCGCCGAGAGCCCGGTCTACCCCATCCTGCAGATGAACCAGCGGCTCAAGGAACTCAATGCCGCCCAGTTCGGCGGCAGGGAGGGCGAGGTGGTCGTCTACAACCTCAACCAGCCCTTCAGCGAAAGCCAACCATCGATGAAGTGGGATGGGGAATGGCATATCACCCTGGAGGTGTTCCGCGACCTCGGTCTGGCTTTCTGCGTGGTGATGGTGCTGATCTACATGCTGATGGTGGGCTGGTTCAAGGACTATGTCACGCCCTTGGTGGTGATGGCGGCCATCCCCTTCTCGCTGATCGGCATCCTGCCGGCGCACTGGGGACTCGATGCCTTTTTCACCGCCACCTCGATGATCGGCTTCATGGCGGGTGCCGGGATCGTGGTCCGCAATTCGATTATCTTGGTGGATTTCATCGAGCTGCGCATCGGCCATGGTCTGCCCCTGGCCGAAGCCGTGGTCGAGGCCGGGGCGATCCGATTCAGGCCCATGCTGCTCACCGCGCTCGCGGTGGTGGTCGGGGCCTCGGTGATCCTGGCCGATCCGATCTTCCAGGGACTGGCCATTTCCCTGATGTTTGGCGAGATTGCCTCCCTGCTCATCAGCAGGATGGCGGTTCCTGTCCTTTACTACATGGTGAGGTCAAGGAGGGAGCGCTGACCTTTTTCCGAGGTCATGCCATGCGGTCAAGAGAGCCGCCCAAGCAGTAGAAGAAACCTTCAGGTCGCATCCAGCGCGGCGCGAATCACAGGCGCCAAATCGTGCAGGGACACGGGTTTCATTAAAAATTCACGGATGCCGGCCTTGGCGACCCGGTCCGGCGAGAGGGCCGAGCTGTAGCCCGAACAGAGAATGATCGGTAGTTCGGGCCGCAGCGCCAGCATGGTCCGCGCCAGCTCGAAGCCTGTCTTGCCCGGCATGGTCTGATCGGTAATCACCAGGTCGAAAGCGTTGGGATCGCCTTCAAAAAGGGCGAGGGCGCTGTTGCCGTCGTTGCAGATCGTGATGCGATAGCCCAATTGTTCAAGAAAACCCTTGAGATAATCGGCGACCATCTGTTCGTCGTCGACCACGAGGATCGATTCCGTGCCGCCGGCCATGGACCGCGACTCCTTGCACTGCCGGGGCGCTTCGATCCCCGAAACCACCGGAAGATAGACGAAAAACGCGGTTCCCTGGCCGGGCGCGCTCTCCACCTCGATCCGGCCCTCATGCTTGTCGACAATGCCGTGCACCACCGCCAAGCCCATGCCCGTCCCCTTGCCGCTGGGTTTGGTGGTGAAGTAGGGTTCGAAAATGCGTTCCAAGGTGGCCGGATCGATCCCGGTGCCCGTATCGGCAACCCCGATTCGAATCCACTCCCGCCGTGTCTCATGCTCCCACGGTGGTCCGGTGACCAGATCGAGGCTCAAGACCATCTCGCCCCCCTGCTCTTCCATGGCGTGAAAAGCATTGGTACAGAGGTTCATCACCACCTGATGCAGTTGGGTGGGATTGGCGAGAATCCCGCGGTCGACCTCGGCGATTCGTTCATGGATGGTGATCGTGGCCGGGATGGTTCCCCGCAGTAGCTTGATGATTTCCTTGAGGAGCGGCGCAGGTTGCAAAAAAATGCGCTTGGCGGTTTCCTTGCGGCTGAACGCCAGGATCTGATTGATGAGTTCCGATGCCTTGGCGCCGGCCTTGAGAATCTGACCGATTTCCCGATGCAGAGGTGCTCCCGGCGGGAGTTTGAGCTGCGCCAGTTCCGCATAGCCGAGGATGGCAGCCAGGAGATTGTTGAAATCGTGGGCAATGCCGCCGGCAAGGGTGCCGATGGCCGCCATTTTCTGCGATTGCCGCAGTTGTTCCTCCAGCAGCCGCTGCTGCCGGAGCGCCGAGAGCCGTTCGGTCAGGTCGCGAATCACCTCAAGGGTGCCCAAAAGCGTATTCTGCTCGTCGCGAATTGCACTGGTGAGGCTTTCGCCGAGAAAAGGGGCACCGTCCTTCCGAACGAAGCGGCGGCAAAGAAGCGTCGGAAACTCCTCGTGGGAAAAAAGCTCGCCCGTTCCCTCATAGAGGATGGAGGGACTCGCGCCCTCCAACTCGCCGTCGTTATACCCAAACATCCGGTACAACGAAGGATTGGCCTGCTTGATCCGTCCGGATGGGTCCATGACCACCACGCCGTCCGGGATGCTGAAGAGGGTCGATTGAAAGAAGGTCCGCTGTCGATCGAGATCCCTGATTTTATTCTTCAGCTCCGGATAATAGCTCTTGCGGATCGAACGCTCGCCCAGGCCGACGATGCCGTCCTTCAGACTATCCCACCGATCCCCCCCCTCTTCGTTCCTCGTCATGCTTCAGAAGGCCTCCCCATAGATCGCCTCGATATCGGCTACCGTCGCACGGCGTGGATTAGTAGCCATGCACGGATCGACCGAGGCCTTTTCGGCGAGCAGGCCGATGTTCTCCCGACGCACCCCGCGCCTGCCAAGGCCGGACTCCAGGCCGAGCCGCTTCTTGAAGGAGCGGATGGCCTCGATGAGGGCCTGCCCTTTATCCTGGGCGCTCACCCCTTCGGCGCCCACGCCGAACACCTCGCCGATGCGGTCGTACCGCTCCGGGGCGGCGCTGTAGTTGAAGGCCACGACGTGGTCGAGGAGCAAAGCGTTGCACTCGCCATGGGGCAGATCAAGCAAACCGCCCAGGCTGTGGGCCATGGCATGGACAGCGCCGAGACTGGCATTGGAAAAGGCTAAACCAGCCTCCAGACTGGCCAGCATGATCCGGCTGCGCAACTCGAGATCGTCCAATCGGTCCAGCACCTCCGGCAGATAGCGATGGAGCAGGCGGATCGCCTCCAGGGCATGCAGGTCCGTGAGATCGGAACGGGCCAGGCTGACATAGGCCTCAATGGCATGCACCAGCGCATCGACACCGGTGCAGAGGGTTAGGTGCCTGTCCATGGTCAGGGTGGTGGCCGGGTCGATCAGGGCCACATCCGGCACGACGGTTTTACTGATGATGGCGACCTTGACGTGATCGGCGACGTTGTTGATGATCGCGAATTGGGAAACATCGGCGGACGAGCCGGCGGTGGTGGGGATGCAGATGAGCGGCGGCCCGGGAGCGCCCACCTTGTCCACCCCCTCGAAATCGAGAATATTCGCTCCGTTGACCGAGACGACACTGATGCCCTTGGCGCAATCCATCGGGCTGCCTCCGCCAAGCGCGACAAGGACATCGCAGTCCGCCTGGTGATAGAGAGCCGCTCCGTTCATCACTTCATAATCGCGCGGATTGGCGCTCACCCCATCGTAGACGACCGCCTCCACCTCCGCAGTTCGCAGGACCTGCACGGCCTTGTCGGCAAGACCGATGCCGACCATCCCCGGATCGGTAACCACCAAGACCCGACGCGCTCCAAGGTTGGCGGCATAGCGTCCGAGCAATTCCATCGCGCCCTCTCCGAAGACAATCTCAGGCGCTACAAATTTTCGAATGTTCCGCATGGCGTTCAACTCTCCCCGACAGGCATGACTCGACCCGCCCCAACGAACAGAATTAGTGAACTTCCGCCTAAATTTATCCTACGCCAGAACCGGACGGCCGTCAAACAAAGTCCGGTGCACGCCCCAAAGATCATATAATAACTTGCCATTCGCCGGAACCACGCCGTGCCCTCCCCACCAAACGCTTATTTCTTCGCCAGCGGCAAGCCGAAGCGATCCTGTCCCAAAAGCAGCATGCTGTCGGCGCCAAAGAGGTCGAGAAAACTCGAGTCGGCCAAGTTGCAACGAAATCCCCGGCAGGCGCGGGGCCGGTGATGATAAATGCGACAGATGTAGGTGGTGTTTCGTTTCTGCAGGAAAACGCAGCCCTTGTCGTCGGGATGGATCATGAACACCTTACCGGTCGCCGCGGCCTCCGCTTCCAATTGCTCCATCGTCTTGTCGCGCAACTGGGCAATGCTGACGTCGATCCCGACATGTCCTCCCATCTTCCGGATAAAATCGACTTCGTCGGGTTGCAGGGTAATCTTCCGGTAGGATTTGCAGCAGGTGCCGCACTGCCGACAAGGGGCGAAGATGGTGCGCAGTGCCGTTTGATCGAGGTTCAGATGCTTTGTCATGGCGATGCGATCTCCTCCCGCCCCCGGTTCATATCGTCCAAAAATCGTGCAGGGGATGATTATTCAAAATGCGCGCCCCCCGATCGGAGTAGGCGACCCCAGGTCGCCGTCCCACCGGCAGCAACAAGCTCTCCACCGTCGCCAGCACCGAGGCTTCCAACGAGGCAGGATTGTAGCCGCCTTCGAGCACATACAACAATCGGTCGTCGCACGCCTCGTGCGCCAGATGCTTGAGCAGTTCCGTGATGGTTGCATACCAATGCGTGGTCAGCTGCACCCTGCTGATCGAATCCTCGCAGTGGCCATCGTACCCGGCAGAAACGAGGATGATCTGCGGCAGGTACTGCTCCACCACCCCGCCGAGCACCTTGCCTAAAAGATAGGTGTATTCCGCGTCGCTGAACTGCTGATGCACCGGCAGATTGATGGTGTAGCCCCGTCCTCGGCCGCTGCCGATTTCACGTGCCTGGCCGGTGAAGGGAAACAGCTTTTCCTGGTGAATCGAGACGACAAAGACCTGTTCCGTCTCGAAGAAGACCGTTTGGGTGCCGTTACCGTGATGGACGTCGAAATCGAGGATCAAAATCCGCTGCAACCCGTGTGCGCGGCGCAGGTACTCGGCGGTGATCGCCACATTGTTGAACACGCAAAATCCCATGCCCCGCCCGGGTTCGGCATGATGCCCCGGCGGCCGGACAAGGGCAAAGCCGTAATCGATCTCGCCCGCCATCACCCGATCGGCCAGTTCCAGGCACCCGCCAGCCGCGAGCGCGGCTGTGTAGAGGCTGAGTTCCATCAAATAGGTATCGCGATCGTAGGAATAAGGATCCTCAAGATTGACGTGTTCGCGCAGTTGTTCGAGATAGAAGGCGGAATGTACGGCCTCGATGTCGGCGACAGAGGCCTCCCTTGGCCGAAAGGTCCGCATCTGGCCGGCGTATCCCGGTCCTTCCAGGGTGGCGTAGAGGTTGCGGACCCGGCCGGCGTTCTCCAATGAGATCCTAGAAATGCTGTGATCGTAGTATCGGCGGTCGTACAGGATGCCAGGCGGCTTATGCATAGTGGTGCCAATAGATGGGTTCGTGGGCGAAGCGCTGCCGACACAAACGATACAGGTAGCCGATCCGCTGCACCTGCTGGTCGGCATAGGGCAATGCCTGAACGAGATCGAAACCGAGCTTCTGCAGGCAACGCTGCTGGGCGATGTTGTTGACGTCGGTATACATCTCCACCTGCCGGATATCGAGCCGGTTGAAGAGAAACAAAATCAGATACTTCTGGACCTCGGTCCCATACCCCTTGGCTCGCTCTTCCGGACAGGCTACCTTGACCGCGATCACCGCGGTCCCCGGATCCTCGACGCGAATCCAGTAATGGATCGTGCCGATGGGCGTGCCGTCGCGTAACTCGACGAGAAAGGTCTTCTGCCGCTCGTTCCACAGTATTCCGGCCTGCACCTGCTGCTGCAACTGCTCGACGGAATGGCGTTCCGGGGTCAGATAGTCGCCATAGGCCACGGGATCGTTGCTCCAGGAGGCGAGCAGGGGCAGATCGCCCGGGTCGATGCGCCGCAGCTGCATCCGGATGGTAAAAATCCTGTCGCCGAAAATGGTCATCGCCGTTCAAGCTCCCGCAAGACCGGGGAGGGCTTGCCGCGCCCTCCCCGCCCCAGCCTGCCGTTATCGACACATATTGTTGACCGCGGCCTGCAGCGAACTGCTGGAGGCCATCAACCGATCCAGCGCCGTGACCGTATCGCCAACCGACCCCTGTACGGTTTCCGTGGTTTTCCGATTCTCGCCGGCGGATTTGACCACCGTTTGAATCTGTTCCATCACCTTCTGCCCATGGTCGGCCAGCGTGGCGGCCCGTCCGCTGACATCGTCGACCGAGGTGGAAATGGTGATGATGCCGCTGGAGATCTCCTCCATGGCGGCCAGCGCGGTATTGATGACTTTGGAGCCGTCGTCGAGCATGCGCATGCCGTCTTGCATGGCGTTGATGGTCTGGCGGCTGTCGTTTTCCACCATTTTGACGATGTTGGAGATATCCACCGCCGAACGGGAACTGTTCTCCGCCAACTTGCGCACCTCGTCGGCGACCACCGCGAAGCCCCGGCCCGCATCCCCGGCCCGGGCGGCCTCGATGGCGGCATTGAAGGCCAAGAGATTGGTCTGCGAGGCGATTTCCTTGATAATGTCGACAAACCCGCCAATCTTTTCCACCTGGGTGACCAGGGTCGAGACCTTCTCGTTGTTCTGCTGCATGGACCGGTTGATCTGCTGCATTTTATCCCCGGCCTCGGCGCCGGCCTTCCGGCCGTTCTCCGCTTCCCGCGACATACTGCCGGCCAAGGCGTTGACCTTCTCGCTCACGCCGAGCATCTCGGTCGAAGACTCAAGCATCCGACGAATGGTGGTTTCCGACTCGTCGAGGCGGACCACCTCCTGATCGAGCGACTGGTTCATCAGGTGCATGTTGTCGCGGACATGCTCCATTTGCCGCTGCGATTCGGCCACCAATTCGGCCACATCCTTGCTGGCCTTGCTCACCAGTTGCTCGACCTCGGCCTCGGAACTCACATCCAGGGCAAACTCCAGGGCGCCCTTGATGTTGCCCTTGGCGTCCTTGATCGGGGCCCCCGTGTACTTCAGCGGAATTTCCCGGCCGTTGATTCTGGCCACGGTCTTGGCCAAAACCACGCTGTCGGTCTTCATCGCCTGGCCGCAGGCACAGTGCTCGGTCTGGCAGTGGGTGGTATTGAACAGGCTGTAACATTTCTTGCCGATCAGCTCGTCCACACTTGCGCCCAGGGCGCGGGCCCCGGCCGGGTTGATGTAGGTGAGGGCAAAATCGGTGTCGATGGAGAAGATCGGCGTTGGGATGGCATTGAGGTTCTCGATCTTCTCGTTGGCCTCTTGCCGTTGCCGCGCCTCGTCGGTGATATCGAGAACAAATTCAAGGGCGCCGGTGATGTTGCCTTTGGCATCCTTGATCGGCGCGCCCGTGTACTTGATCGGCATGATCACACCATCGCGCGGCCGGGCGATGGTCTCCTCGCTGACCACGGTATCGGTTTTCATCGCCCGGGCGCAAGCGCACTTCTCGGTCTGGCAATGCGGGGTTTTAAAGAGATCGTAGCATTTCCGGCCGACAACGGTGTCCGTGGTCAAGCCGACGGCCGCCGCCCCAGCAGGGTTAACGAAGGTGATGGTGAAATCGGTGTCGATCGCCATGATCGGCGTCGGAATGGCATTGAGATTCTCGATCTTGGTGTTGGCATCGTGCCGCTGCCGGGCCTCCTCGGTGATGTCGAGAATGAATTCGAGGGCGCCCTTGATGTTGCCCTTGGCGTCCTTGATCGGCGCACCCGTGTATTTGATGGGGACGATCAACCCCTCCTTCGGTCGGGCAATTGTTTCCTCGGTGACGATCGCGTCGCGCTTCATCGCCTGGCCGCAGGCGCATTTCTCGGTGCGGCAATGCGGCGTTTTGAACAGGTCATAGCATTTCTTGCCCATGGCCTCGTCCGGCGTCAGTCCGGCAACCGCCGCGCCAGCCGGATTCATGAAGGTAATGGTGAACTCGGTGTCGACAGCCATGATCGGTGTCGGGATGGCGTTGAGATTCTCGATCTTCTCGTTGGCCATCTGCTGCTGCTGTGCCTCCTCGGTCACATCGAGCACATATTCGAGCGCCCCCTTGATGTTGCCCTTGGCATCTTTGATCGGTGCGCCGGTGTACTTGATCGGAACGATCACCCCCTCCTTCGGCCGGGCAATGGTCTGCTCGGTGACCACCGCGTCGGTCTTCATCGCCCGGGCACAGGCGCATTTCTCGGTGCGGCAATGCGGCGTCTTGAACAGGTCATAACACTTCTTGCCCACCGCCTCGTCCGGCGTGAGTCCGGCAACCGCCGCTCCGGCCGGGTTCATGAAGGTGATGGTGAAATCGGTGTCGATCGACAGAATCGGCGTCGGGATGGTGTTGAGGTTCTCGATCTTCTCCTCGGCCATCTGCTGCTGCCTTGCCTCCTCGGTCACATCGAGCACGTATTCAAGCGCCCCCTTGATGTTGCCCTTGGCGTCCTTGATCGGTGCGCCCGTGTACTTGATCGGGACGATCACGCCCTCTTTCGGCCGGGCAATGGTCTGCTCGGTGACCACCGCGTCGGTCTTCATCGCCCGGAAACAGGCGCATTTTTCGGTCTTGCAATGCGGCGTCTTGAACAGGTCATAGCATTTCTTGCCCACCGCCTCGTCCGGAGTCAAACCGGCAATTGAAGCCCCGGCTGGGTTCATGAAGGTCACGGTGAAATCGGTGTCGATGGCCATGATCGGCGTTGGGATGGTATTGAGGTTCTCGATCTTCTCCTCGGCCAGCTGCTGCTGCTTCGCCTCTTCGGTCACATCAAGCACATATTCGACCGCGCCGACGATATTGCCCTTGGCATCCTTGATCGGCGCGCCCGTGTACTTGATCGGGACGATCACCCCGTCGCGCGGCCGGGCGATGGTCTGCTCGGTGACCACCGAATCGGTCTTCATCGCCCGGGCACAGGCGCATTTCTCGGTCTTGCAGTGCGGCGTCTTGAACAGGTCATAGCATTTCTTGCCCACCGCTTCGTCCGGTGTGAGTCCGGCAACGCCCGCACCCGCAGGATTCATGAAGGTGACCGTGAATTTATCGTCGATCTCCATGATCGGGGTCGGAATGACATTGAGATCGGTTTCCATCTGCCGCAGCCGGGCCTCCAACTGCTTCTTGTCGCTGATATCGGTCATGGTGACCAGGGTCTGGCCGCTGTCCCCGTTCATCGGGCGGGCCAGGGACCGATAATAACGCAGGCCGGAGCCGTTGTTGCGGATGGCTTCCGCCGACACCGGCTTGCGCGTTCTTCCCGCCTTGTCCACCGGGCAATCCTTGGTGCCGCAGAGGTGTAGGTTGCAGCTCTCCTCGCAGGTCATCTTGCCGATCACCTGCGCGGCGTCCAAACCGAACACCTCATAAAAAGCCGGATTCGCCCAGGCGATGGTCCGTTTCTTGTCGACCACAAAACCAGGTTCCTCCAACAATTCGAGAAACGATTGCTCCATGCCGGTCATGCTGTTCTCCCCCGTTGCCATTACTCCCTCCGTTGTCGTACTTTTTTTCATATCCTTGAAGTTCTGTCTCTCGATGCGCGGGACGATCAATCCTCGATGCGTTCGTCCCTTGTTGCGGTCTCCGGCTCCGCGCTCTCCCGGTCGGGCAGGAGCAGATGGTTGCGGAGGATGTTGGCCACGTTGACGACCAGCACATGTTCCTTCAAACCATTACCGTTGACGAACTCGATCAACCGATCAAGCGTGTCTTTCTTCGCCTGCAGCTCGGGCCGCAGCGAGGGCGTGGTGTGAAAGAGCTCCTGTTTGTAGATGGTGACGATTTCATCGACCAACAGGGCGACCAAATTGCCGTTGGCCTTGCCGATGATCAGTTTGTCGTCCCGGCTGGGCTCCCTGCCGACCACGTTCTGATCGGGACAACTGTAAAAACTGCGCAGACTCAACACCGGCACGATCCGGCCGCGCAGGTTGATAATGCCCTGCACCAGACCGCCACCGCCGGCGATCTGCATCAAATCGCCGCAATCGATGATCTCCTGCACATCTTTGAGTTCGATCGCATAGTGCTTGCCGATCATGAACACCAGATAACAATGCTCGGTGATGAGATGACGGATCGCGGCGCCTTCCTCGTCGCTCCTGCCGCCCTTCTTGCGCAACCTGGTCATGGCGTCGATCTTGTCCGCCTGGGAACCCACCAGCTCCGGGACATCAAGCAGCATGATATTGTTGTATTTCGCGCAATGGCAAACGCCCTGCAGATGCGGGAGGTGCCGGCCGGGGATCGGCATGATCTCGTCGACCGCCACAACGAGAATTTGATAGATCCTGTCGACGATCAGCCCGAACGACAGCGAACCTGACTGCATCACCAGAATCCTGGTCTCTTCCGTCGGCTTGATCGTCTCGTCCGAGCAGCCGAGCAGGGTCGCGCTACAGAGCACCGGGATGGTCTGACCGCGCAGTTGCAGCGCCCCTTCGACCTTGCCGCTCTTGAAGGTTCGATCGATATCCGCAAAAAAACAGATCTCCTTGGCGTCGCCGACCGGGATGCCGTAGACCTGCTCCCGGCAGGCAAAGACGACGAACTGCGCATAGGTGCGCTGCACCGCCAGCGGCGGTTCAGGCCGATCGAGTCCTCTTGCCATGTCTGCCGCGCCGTCTGGAAACAGTCGCCGCAGGTCGAGCAGTTCCACGGTCCGGCGTCCCCGATCCAACTTGATCAGGTCAACGATCACCGTTTCCTCGGACAGGAGGAATGGGTCGAGATGCTCGATCAAATCCGGCGAAACCCGGAGGACATCGCGAATATCGTCGAACAACAGGCCGTAGCGTTTGGCGTTGAACTGAATCACCGCGACTTTGGCGTCCGCTGCATACGCAGTATCGGCCAGAGCCAACCGCTTTTTCAGATTGATCACCGGGATGACGTCGTCGCGCAGGGGCATGATCCCCTCAAGAAAAACGGCGCCGGTGGGCAGGGGCTGCAGAGGCGCGTTGAGCGGCATCGCCTCGATCACCTGCTCCGCCGGCAGGGCGATTTCAATGCCGGAGTTGCGGTCGAGGATGAAGGAGGCAAAAAGCTGTTCCCGGTTCATATCGTTTTCCTGCGTCCGTTCCATGGATACCCTCATTGGCCGTCCATTGTCCCGTTGGGTGGATGGCCGGAGCCGGAGCCTCCGTGCCTGGCCTCGATTCTGTCGAGCACCGCCCCCACCTCATTGAAATTGCTGTCCTGATAGGCGATGAAACGTGGCCGCAGTTGATGGCCGCGCGCCACGGTTTCCGCCTCGGCGTCGGGCAGCACCAGGATGAAAAACACCTCCTCCAGGCGAAAACGAAAGGACTCCAAGAGCCGCAGTTCGTGCTTGCTGGCCGCCTGTAGGACAACAGCTTCGGGCAGGGGATCCGGTGTCTGCAAATGGTGCAGCAGCTCGGTGATATTCCAGCAATCGGTCAGCGACTCCACGGACCGCAACCCCTCGATGGAATGCTTGAGCCGCTCGCCACTTTCCGTATTTTTAGCCGCATAGAGCAACACGTTCATTGTTCGTCCTCGCATGGTCTTGGCAGCGATCAAAGGGAACCGCTGCCCGCTTCTTTATGGCAAACGACATGCCTGTTGAACCTCCGGGAGGCAAAAAGACGAAAAAGCTTGCAGAACGGGCTGTTCCGAGCTTTCGGCCAGGGACAAACACTGGTCACGGCCTGTTGGCGAGTGTTAACAAAAAGGGATAGGTGTACAGGAAAGTGAACAGGTGCTCCCCGTTTCGGCGTTCAACTAGAGCGACCGGCAACGAATATTTCCGAACTCCGGATGGGTAGTGTCTGCAACATCATGGCGGCGGGCACGGGCGATGGGGGGAGGCGTCGTATTGGACAATAGTTTGGGCATGTCAATGCCCATGGTGCGGATGTTTAGCCGGGGGGAGGCGATCTTTGCCCGCTTAGGCTATGACTGCCCCCTGCAAAGCGACAACGGGGCAACCGATCATGCCCTTTCTTTTCAACTGGGATGACGATTCTGATGGGCGGGACAGCCGTGGCCGGCTTGCTCCTCCCTCTGCAAGCACACCGACCCAAGGAGGAACGAGTCCGGCTTCACGGCAGGGAGCGCAAGATTACATTTCCGGATATTTCTTGAGCAACTGATAGAGGCGGGTGCGGGAGAGGCCGGAGAGACGGCCCGCCTCCATGACGTTGCCGTCGCTCTGCCGCATGAGGCGGCGGGTGTAGTCGCATTCAAAGGCATCCTTGGCCTCGCGCCAGGAGACCACCGAGGCGGCGGGAACCTGGCAAGGGCCCGGAGGCGATTCTTGTTTTCTGACGTTGGCGCGGGCATGGGCGGTGCGGATATGCACCGGAAGATGCTGTGTGAACAGAACAGGGGAATACACGGCTTGGGCAAAGGCGGATTCGATCGCCTGGGACAGCTCCCGAACATTGCCCGGCCAACTGTAACTGACGAGATAGTCGATGAAATCCGGCAGGCACTCCTTTTTTCCCTGTCCGTACCGCTGCACCAGACGATTGAGAAAATGGTCGACCAGGAGCGGAATGTCGCCCTCCCGCTCGCGAAGAGGGGGAAGCGTCAAGGACAACCCTCTGAGCCGGTAGAGCAGGTCTTCGCGAAAGAGTCCCTGCCCTGTCATGGCGGCCAAGTCGCGATTCGTGGCGCAGATCAACCGGAAATCGCTCTTGCATTCCTCCTGGCTACCCACGGGGCAAAAGGTGCGTTCCTGAAGAACTCGCAGAAAGCTCTTTTGGGTCGGTAAGGGCAACTCGCCGATCTCGTCCAGGAAAAGCGTGCCCTTGTCCGCATGCTGGATCAAGCCGCGGTTGGCGCGATCGGCCCCGGTAAAGGCCCCCTTGACATGGCCGAACAGGACGCTTTCCACCAACTGTTCCGGCAGCACCGTACAATCGACCACGACAAAATTGCCGTTTTTCCGGCTGCTGTTGGCGTGAATCGCCCGGGCGAAGGCCTCCTTGCCGGTCCCCGACTCGCCGGAGATGAGGACGCTGGCCTCTGCCGCCGCCGCCTTGGCCAACAGTTCGAGACATTGGACGAATCGGGGGCTTTCGCCGACCAGATGATCGCGCTCCACGGCCTTGAGCACCTTTTTTTGGCTGGACAGGGCCTGACGGTATTGCAGGGCTCTGGTCAGGGGAAGGGTGATCTCCTTGACGATGGAATTTTTCTCCAGGTAGCACCAGGCGCCGTGGCGGATGGCCAGCTCCGCCCCATCGGGATCGCCTTGCCCGGTGATGATGATCACCTGCGGCTCGGACGGCACCGAACACAACTGGTCGATCACCTCAAGGCCATTGCCATCGGGGAGATAGACATCCAAAAGGACAATGTCGTACGCTCCTTCCGCGGCGGCCTCCAATCCCGCAGCCAGGGTCTCCACGGCGTGGGAGGCGTGCCCAAGGCTGTCCAGCTTATCGGCAACCGTTTCGGCAAAGAGCCGGTCATCGTCGACAATCAAAACCATCGCCATGCGCGTTTCCCCTTGGCAAGCCACCACCACGTGTCAGTCGATCGGTGCAAAAGAACGAATTGCGAATATGAAGATATCAGAGGCATTACACACGGTTGCCAGGTAAATGTCAAGACGGCAATAGACGGCGAACCGCCATCAACAAGGCATGCCTGTCCAATGGCTTCATCAAGAGTTCCCCAACCCCCAGATCGCTGAGATGCTCCCCGGAAACATGCCGGTCGTATCCGGTGACCATGAGTACAGGCAAGTTCGGGCGCAGGGCGAGCACGTTTTTACACAGGGTGGCCCCCGAGAGAAAGGGCATGTCGAAATCGGTGAGCAGCAGGTCAAAAGCAAAGGGTTCGGCCCGCACGCTCTCCAGGGCAAGCCGGCTGTCGGTCATCCCCTGGACGGCGAACCCCTCCTTCTTCAGGTAACGGCTGACGATTTCGACAATATCCTGCTCATCGTCCACCACGAGAATACGCTTTGGCGGCAGGGGTTCCCCGCCTGTCGTCTCCAGGCTCCGTTGCGGCGAGGCACCCGGCTGCGGCGATTCGGGGTTGCGGATATGGCGCACCAGTTCCTCGCCCCGGCGGCAGGCTTCGGCAATCCGTTCAAGACGACGTCGAACCGGCTGTCCGTCTGTTTCCAAATCCTCGGCCACCATCTCCGCGTTGGCCAGAATGATGCTGAAAATATTCTTGAACGCATGGCCGTGTTCGCGCGTTAGCCGACTGTCCGCCGGTACAACGGGAGGTTCCCCCTCAGGATGCCTGTTCATCGCTGCCTCCGCCGACCACCGGGAAAAAGAGATGAAAGGTCGAGCCATACCCTTCCCGGCTGTTGACCCGCACGATGCCGCCATGGGCATGGATGATGCCATGGGCGACCGACAATCCCATCCCGATCCCCTGCCCCGGCTGCTTGGTGGTGAAAAACGGGTTGAAAATCAGCTCAAGGGTGGGACGGTCCATGCCCGGCCCCTTGTCCTTGATATAGAGATGGGCGTATTCACCCGCCGGTAAATCCGCATCCACATCGGCAAACCGCGCCCCTGCTCCGGCAGGATATTGCAGCCCGACAATCAACACGCCGCCCTCGGGCATGGATTCGATGGCGTTGCGACAGATATTGAGGATCGCCAGATGCAAATGAACCGGATCGGCATGCACCCAGGGGATATTACCGAAAAATCTTGCCTCCACCACCAGGCCTTGCGGCGCCGTACTTCGCAGTTCGCGCACGATACCGTCGACAAATTGGGAAAAATCGAGATGTTGCTTCGCAAGCGCCTGTTCGCCGCTGAACGCAAGGATCTGCTGCACCAGTTGTTTGGCCTCTGCCGCCTTTTCAAGGATCCTCTCCAGATCGCCGGCCGTCTGCGAATCGGCGCCAACATCGTCCAGAGCCAGCTCACTGTAGCCGATAATGCCGGTGAGGATATTGTTGAACTGATGGGCGAGCCCGCCCACCAAGGCGCCCATGGCCTCAAGATTCTTGGTCTGGGCCCTGTATTGCTCGAATTGCCGGCGATCCTCCTCCATCTTCTTGGTGGCGGTCAGATCATGGATCGTGCTGAGCAGACAACCGACGCCATCGATGTTTAACAACGACACCGACAACCGGGTCGGCACGATAACGCCGGCCTTGTTGCGAAATTCCGCCTCCATGTCCTTGACTTGGCCGTGTTGGCGCAGCAGCGCCACCATTTGGGTCCGCTGTTCCTCGGGTCGGCACCACAAACCCAGGGCCAAACTGTTCTTCCCCACGAGTTCGTCGGGCGAATAGCCCGATATTGTACAAAAAATCCGATTGACATCGCGGATTGTCCCGTCCCAATCGCTGATGCACATGGGCACGGTGTTGTGCTGAAAGGCGAGCGTGAAGCGTCGTTCCGCATCCTTGCCCCGCTCCTCGGCCCGCCGGGAAATTGCAAGCACTCGCCGCCGCGATCGATAAAGCGCGACAATCACCGCCGCCATGCCAAGATAGCCAACGATCACCAGGGTTGAGGGGCTTGAGAGAAAAGCAGGCAATGTCATAATCGCATACGAAACAAAGATTCCGTGCCAGGGACGGTCTGCGGCAAGGGCGTCCGCACACCTTGTTGTTTACTTCCGGACAGAGTTTGGCTATGTTGGGCGCCTGACAACCCCCTCCCCCGACCTTTTGGTTCCGGAGGACGTTGACGTGGCTTGAACGTAATGGTTGGCATAGGTTGTTTCCCTTGTCAAGGGATTCGGCAACCGCACCGCCCCACATCGAACGTGCGCCCAGTTCACCGCATCGAAAATCGGCCCTCCCTCAACGTCGTCCCGCGCCATTCCTTTCGTCCATTGAGATTGCATGCTCCGAGCACAGCCGACCGCGAAAACGAAAAAGAAACAACCTCTCCGATTCACCGCCACATGCGGCTCCGGCCTGGAACCCCTGGTCGGTGAAGAGATCGCCGCTTTCGGCGGGACGGCAATCGCCTCCTCGCCCGGTGCGGTCTCCTGGACCGGCTCCCTGGAAACCGGCTACCGGGCCTGTCTCTGGTCGCGATTCGCCTCGCGCATCCTTCTGGAACTTGCCCGGTTCGACGCTCCCGATCCCGATGCCCTTTACACCCACGCCGGCGCCATCCTTTGGGACGATCATTTCACGGTGCGCTCAACCTTTGCCGTGCACACCACCCTGGTCAACGCCGCCCTAACCCACAGCCAGTTCGCCTCGCTTAGGGTCAAGGATGCCATTGTCGACCAATTCCGCAAACGTTTCGGCAAGCGGCCGGACGTCAACGCCTTTGCCCCCGACATTCGGATCAACCTCCACGTGCAGGGGACCGGCGCCTCCCTCTCCCTGGATCTTTCGGGCGATAGCCTGCATCGCCGCGGCTATCGTAGCGGCAGTGGCGAAGCCCCGTTGAAGGAGACCCTGGCCGCCGCCATCGTCCGTTTCTCGGGATGGCTGGATCGAGTGCAGGACGAGCCGGTACTGTTGGATCCGATGTGCGGCAGCGGTACCCTGCTGATCGAGGCGGCGCTGATGCTCGCCAATACCGCCCCCGGCCTGCTCCGCAAGACCTTCGGCTTCATGGCCTGGAACAAGCACGACCCGCAGCTCTGGGAACGGCTGGTGCAGGAGGCGCTCGACCGGGAAAGCAGCCACATCCCGGAAACCTGGCCGCAATTCATCGGCTACGATGCCGACCCCAAGGTGGTGGCCGCCGCCCGGAAGAACGTGATTGCCGCCGGGCTGCGCGAGGTGATCGTCGTCAAGCAGCGGCAACTGGCCCGCTTACAGAGCCCGGCCCCCAAAGGCTGCATCCTCACCAATCCGCCCTACGGCGAACGCTTGTCCGACAAAGAGGTGGTGAAATATCTCTACCGGTGTCTGGGCCGCACCTTCCGCGACCAATTCCCCGGTTGGACCCTCGGTTTTTTCACTGCCAACCCGGATCTGGGCGAAATGCTCGGCATCGACTGGGCCGAACGGCACCGGTTCTTCAACGGACCGATCAAGTGCCAACTCTTGGTAGGCAAGGAAAGTCAAATGGGAGAGAAACCGGCGCACATCTGGACTCTGACGCCCCCGGCAGCCGGCAGCCCGGGCGAGGCGTTCGCCAACCGGCTGATAAAAAACGGATCCACGCTCTTGCCCTGGGCCCGCTCAGAGGGCATCACCTGTTTTCGCCTCTACGACGGCGACATTCCGGAATTCAACCTGGCGGTCGATCTCTACGAGGAGTGGGTCCATGTCCAGGAATATGCGCCGCCAGCTACCATCGATCCGGAAAAGGCGGCACAACGCTTCGACCTCGCCCTGCAGGTGATCCGCCAGGTGTTCGATGTCCCGCGAAGCCGGCTGTTCATCAAGACCCGGCAAAAACAGAAAGGGAGTCAACAGTATCAGAAAAAACCGGGAACCGGCTCTCTCTACGAGGTGCGCGAGGGCGGCTGCCGTTTTCTGGTCAACTTCACCGATTACCTGGACACGGGACTCTTTCTCGACCACCGCATCACCAGGGCCCGCCTGGGGCAACTGGTCCAGGGCAAGACCTTCCTCAACCTCTTCGCCTACACCGGGACAGCCACGGTCTATGCCGCCATGGGCGGAGCCACCGCCACCACCACCGTCGACATCTCGGAGACCTATCTCACCCGGGCCCAGGCCAACCTGGCGCTCAACGGATTCGGCGGCCCGCTGCATCGCATCGTCGAGGCCGATTGCATCGCTTGGCTCAAAGGGCAAAACGAGCGATTCGGGGTGATCTTCGTCGACCCGCCGACTTTTTCCAATGCCCGGCACCGCAAGCAAACCTTCGACGTGCAAAAGGATCACCCGCTGTTGCTCCGTCTGGCCATGCAGCATCTGGCCAAGGGGGGAGTTCTTGTTTTCTCGTCGAATTTTCGTAAATTCGTGCTCGACGAAACCCTGGAGCGCGACTTTGTCGTCCAGGAGATCAGCGCGGAGACCGTGCCCCCCGATTTCCAACGCAACCGCCGCATTCACCGCTGCTGGGAGTTGCGGCACCGGGAACTACCGATCGTTGCGGAGGAGATCGCCCCATGATCGATCATCCGGCCGAAGAACTGGTTACAATCGTCGACCGCGACAACCATCCCATCGGCGCGGTCAGCCGCAGGATCATGCGGCAGCAGCGACTCATCCACCGGGCCTCGTACGTCCTGGTCTTCAACCGCCGCGGCGAGCTGTTCCTGCAAAAACGGACCCTGACCAAGGATGTCTACCCCGGATACTGGGACGTGGCCGCGGGCGGGGTCGTGCAGGCCGGCGAAAGCTACCTGGAATCGGCGGAACGTGAGTTGCGCGAAGAGTTGGGGGTTGCCGGCGTGAAACTCAAGCCGCTTTTCGACCAATATCACGAGGACAAGGACAACCGCGTCTGGGGGCGCATCTTCTCCTGTACCCACGAGGGCCCCTTCACCCTGCAAGCGGAAGAAATCGACTGCGGCCGCTTCGTCGCCCTTCCCACCATCGAGGACCTGCACCAAGCGGAACCGGTCACGCCGGACGGCATAGCCCTTTTACAACGACTTGTTCGTTAGCATGCAATAGTTCTTGGTGGCGGGTGCGGTTTGCCCTATACTCCTCTCAAGAACAACCCGGCACCACCCCCGATGAGGCGCAATGGATGTCCATATAGCCCGGCAACCCATTTTCGATATCCATAAAAAACTGTTTGCCTATGAGCTGCTTTTCCGGCAAACGTTGGGGCTGGGGCTGGGCGAAGTCAGTGGCGATCGGGCCACCACGAGTCTGCTCTCAACCACCTTTCTGACCGAAGGCATCGAAAAAATCTCGGGCAACAAACCCTGCTTCGTCAATTTCACCAAGAATCTCCTGACCAGGGAGATCCCCGCCTCTTTCCCCAAAAACAAAATCATCGTCGAGATCCTCGAAGACGTGCCGCCCACCATCGAGGTGCTGGAGGCCTGCCGCACCCTTTCCCGGCAAGGGTACATTCTCGCCCTCGACGATTTCGTCTACAACAAGAACCTGCTCCCCTTGATCGAGTTGGTCAACATCATCAAAATCGATTACCAGCTCTCAAGCGCCGACGAAATCGAGCGGACCCGCCATCGCCTGGCCCGTTACAACCTGAAGTATCTTGCGGAAAAAATCGAGAGTTACCAAGAGTTGGAACACGCCCGGAAATTGGGATTCAACTATTTCCAGGGCTATTTCTTCGCCCGACCGGAATCGCTGCGCATCACCGAGATCGCCTCGAACAAAATCAGCCTGATCAATCTGTTGGTGGAGATCAACAAACGGCACACCACGGTCGGCAGGTTGGAGCAGATCATCGAAACCGATGTCGCCATCACCTACAAACTGCTACGGTATATCAACTCGGCCTTCTTCTACCTGCTCAAGCAGGTGGAATCCATCCGGCAGGCCATCATCTATCTCGGGGAACGGGAAATCAGGCGGTTCGTGACCTTGGTGATCATCTCGGAGCTGGCGGCATCCAAGCCATTGGAGTTGGTGCGTCTGTCGGTCGTCAGGGCCCGGTTCTGCGAGCTGTTGGCAGAGCGTTATCAGCAGCAGGAAGACACATCGGAACTCTTTCTTCTCGGTCTTTTCTCGCTGCTCGACGCTATCCTCGACACGCCCATGGAGCGGATGATGACGAAATTGCCGCTCTCCGACGCCGTCAAGGATGCCCTGCTCGTCCAGCAGGGTCGGCTTGCGCCGTATCTTGCAGCAGCGATTGCCTACGAACAGGGGCGGGCCGAGGACTGTCTGCGCGCACTGCCCTTCTTGCAAACAGGTCCCGAACAACTACCTGCCATCTATTCGGACGCCGTGCAATTCTCGTCCATCGTCGACGCATAACCCCTGGCAGCCCTCTTCCTTCACCTCCTCAGCCGGTGTCTTCCATCTCTCATCCCTTGGTCGCTGTCTGCGTGTCCCACAGTTCGAACAACTGCCGAATACCCTCCGAGGCCAAGCCTGCCATGGCGGTGAACAGCTCGGGATGGAAAGGAGCGCCTTCGGCCGTGGTCTGCACCTCGATCCAACGGCCATCGCGGCTCATGACAAAGTTGGCGTCGACATCGGCGGACGAATCCTCGGCATAATCCAAATCCAGCACCGGTTGACCTGCGACCACCCCGGCGCTGACAGCCGCTACCGGCAGAAGCGGCGGCATCGACGCCAACTGGCCCTGTTCGACCATCCTGGCAATCGCCATCCGCACCGCCAGGGCGCCACCCGTGATAGAGGCGCAACGTGTACCGCCATCGGCATTGAGCACGTCGCAATCGACGCGGAGGGTATGCTCGCCCAACAGCCGTAAATCGACCATCATCCGCAGAGAACGCCCGATCAAGCGCTGAATTTCATGGGTCCGTCCGGACAGGCCGGACACCGCTTCCCGCCGCCCCCGACTATGGGTGGCGCAGGGAAGCATGCCGTATTCTGCGGTGATCCAGCCCTGTCCTCGGTCCTTAAGAAAAGGCGGCACTTTGTCCTCCACTGTGACACCGCACAGGACATGGGTCTGTCCCATCCGGAACAGGACCGAACCGTCGGCATAGGGTTGCACGCCGTATTCAAAATGCACCGGGCGTAAGGCGGCGGCTGAACGCTGGTTGCTTCGCATAATTTTCTCCATCGGGTGTGTGGGAAGTCGTCAAGAGCGACAGAACAGCGCGGAAAACGGGCCGCTAGAATTATAGAACGACTAGGGTGATCCCGGGGTTGGCGCGGTTGAGATCGCGGTGGTCTGCAAGGAAAGGAAAGCGGCGGAGCAGTTGGCGGCCACGACCGGAACGCCCCTCGAACTCCTCGCCGGGAATGATTTCTTTGATCCTGCCTTGGTGCAGGTAATACTGCAACTGCCGTTGCACCGCCGCCTTGATCGCCCCGCCCGTGCCGCTGGAACCGTAGCCGTGGATCAGCGTCAGGGCCTTGTAGTGCCGGTCAATCCCATCTTGCAGAGCCACTTCCAGTCGATCGAGGGCCTGTTGCACCAGCGGCATCCCCTTTTTCAGGTGGACCTCCCGGTGCAGCGGTCGAAAAACCCTGCGTTTGCCGGGAGGGTATTCGGTCTGGCAAAAAGGGCATTGCGTCCTTTCCGGATCGACCTCGTTGCCGCAGCATTCACAGACCGGATACGCCATCGACTCGTGCTCTCGGTGCGACCCCGTCAATGGGGAATTACCGGCGGCGCACCTCGATAACCTCCGGCATCTGCAGGAGGTGCTGCTGGAGGACCTGCAGATGTTTGAGGTTGACCACATCGAGCAGGACATCGAGTTCGGCGACGTTCTCCACCGTGGTGCGGGCATTCAACTCGACAATATCGGCATCGTCGGCGCTGATGGTGGAACTGATCTCGGCCAGCAGGCTCTTGCGGTTCTCCGCCCTGATCCGCAATCCGGCGCGGTAAACCGACTGGGGCGACCCCGACCAGGCAACCTCCAACCAACGGGTCGGGTCGGTTGCCAGCAGGTTTTGACAATCGGCCTTGTGGATGGAAATGCCGGATCCGGTGGTGATGAACCCTAAAATGGGGTCGCCGGGCACCGGCCGGCAGCACTGGCTGACCTTGACCAGCATGCCGTCGACGCCGTCGATGTCGATGACGTTTCGCTTGGAGGACGAGGCCCGATTTTCTTGCGCCGCCCGCTGCGCCCGTTCGACCATCTCCGCCATCCGGCGTTTTTCCTCGGCTTCGCGGAACTCCTCGGGTTGCAGCGTTCGCACGAGATGCGGCACGGTGACCGAGCCGTTGCCCACCCGAATCAACAAATCCTCCAACGACTGGCAGTTAAGCTGCTTAAGGAGCAGGCGCAGATGCCCGCTCTTCAGCAATCCGCGAAAGTTGACATCGTATTTCTTCAGTTCGCGCTCGCAGATCTCGCGACCGAGTTTCAGGGAACGTTCCTTTTCCTCACGTCGGAGATACTGCCGGATTCGAGTCCGCGCCCTGCTGGTTTTCACCAATTGCAGCCAGGCGCGGCGGGGGTGCTGGTTCTTCTGGGTGAGAATTTCGACGATGTCGCCGCTTTGCAGCTCATGCTTGAGCTGGACGATCTGGCCGTTGACCTTGGCGCCCACACAGGTGTCGCCGATGGCCGTGTGGATGGCGTAGGCAAAATCGATCGGCGTACTGCCTCTGGGCAGCTCACGCACCTCGCCGGTGGGAGTGAGGGCGAAGACATCCGGTTCGAACAGCTCGCCCCGCACCGACTCCATGAACTCGTTGGGGTCCTCGACCTCCTGAAGGGACTGCACCAGCCGTTTCAAATCCTTGAACAAGCGGGCATCGCCGCTGCTGATCTTCTGTCCTTCCTTGTAGGCCCAGTGGGCAGCGACACCCTCCTGGGCGACGCGGTCCATCTCCTCGGTCCGGATCTGGATCTCGATGAAATGGCCGAGCGGCCCCGCCACCGTCGTGTGCAGCGACTGATAATTGTTCGACTTCGGCGCGCTGATCCAGTCCTTGATCCGGCCGGGCACCGGGGTCCAGTCGGCATGGACCGTACCCAAGGCCTGATAGCACTCCTTGACCGTGCGGACGATGATGCGAAAGGCCACCTTGTCGTATACCCGTTCCAAGGGAATCTTCTGGACGACCAGCTTCTTGTAGATCGAATAGATGTGTTTGGGGCGACCGATGATGCGGACCGGTTCGATCTTGTTCGCCCTAAGCTTGGCGGAGAGGATCTCGATCACCTCGTCGACATAGGCCTGGCGTTCGGCCAGAGTGTTCTCCAGGTGGGCGGTCAAATCGGCATACTCGACCGGCAACAGGTACTTGAAGGCCAGATCCTCCAGTTCGCGCTTCAGCCATTCGATGCCGATACGGCTGGCGAGCGGCGCATAGAGATCCATGGTCTCCCTAGCCTTGGCGCGTCGCTCCTCCTCGTCGACCGCATCGAGGCTGAGCATGTCTTGCAACCGGTCGGCCAGCTTGACCAAGAGAACCCGGATGTCCGCGCCCATGGCCAGGAGCAGCTTGCGGATGTTTTCCGCCTCATGTGCCAACTGGCTGTTGTAGCGCACATTGGTGATACGGGTGGTGCCGTTGACGATGTTGGCCACAGACTCACCGAACTTCTTCTTCAGCTCCTCGAGAGTGGCGACGTTTTCCTTGATGACGCCATGGAGCAGGCCGGCGACGATGGCATCCAAATCGAGTTTCATCGAAGCCAGGCTCGACGCCACGGCCAGGAGGTGATCGACGTACGGCTCGCCGGTGACGTAACGCTGATCGGCGTGGCGTTCGCAGACGAATTCGTAGGCCCGGGTCAACGGCGCCAGGTCGACGCCATGCAGGTAACCCGAAGCAAGGGAAAGAAGGGGTTTAATATCCGACATCGTTCCAATCCACTCTGCTGTGAAGACCGATTCCTCGCAATCAGGAAAGAGCCTGTCGAACAAGGGCGGCAATATAATCGACCGCCTCATCCAGGGCAAGGACCTGTGTTTCGCCGGTTTTCCGGGATCGCAGCTCCACCTTGCCCTCCTTCTCGAAGGTCTTGCCCACGGTGAGCCGATACGGAATGCCAAGGAGATCGGCATCGTTGAACTTGGAGCCAGGTCGCTCGTCGCGGTCGTCGTAGAGCACATCCAGGCCCTGGCCTTGCAGCCCATCATAGAGGTCTTCCGCTGCACGGCAATAGGCTTCGTCCTTGGGGCCGAGGTTGAGCATGATCACCTGGAACGGAGCAAGGGGCACCGGAAAAATAATGCCCTTGGCGTCGTGATTTTGTTCAATGGCCGCCGCCACCACCCGGCTGACACCGATGCCGTAGCACCCCATGACGAAAGGCTTTTCCTGGCCGTCGCTGTCCTGGAAGGTCGCCCCCATGGCCTCGGAATAGGTGATGCCGAGCTTGAAGATATGCCCAACCTCGATCCCCTCTTTCAACCGCAAGCCGCCGCCGCAGAGCGGGCAGCGGTCATCGGTCGCGATCTGCCGCAGGTCGCCGACCACATCCGGGGTGAAGTCCCGGCCCGGATTGACCCCGGTAAGGTGCGACCCCTTCTCGTTGGCTCCGGCCACGGCGTCAACCATGCGCATCACCTCCTGATCCGCCACCACCCGCAGCTCCAGCCTGACCGGACCGAGATAGCCAGCCGGCAGTCGAAGCTGCTGCCAAATCTGCTCCTCGTCCATGGGCTCGACATCCAGGGCGCCCAGCAGATTCTTCAGCTTGACCGACTGGACCTCGCGATCGCCGCGCACCAGCGCCGCCACCGGGACGCCGTCGGCCAGATAGAACATGGTTTTGATCACATCGGCGGTTTGCACTTGCAGAAATTCGGCCACCTTCTCGACCTTTTTCATACCCGGTGTTTCCACCTTGGCCAATTCCCGCAGGGTTGTCGTCGCAGACGGTGCTTCCGCGAGGGTGATCGCGGCCTTCTCGACATTGGCCGCGTAGCTGCAGGAGTCGCAAATTACCAAGGTATCCTCGCCGGTTTCGGCCAGGACCATGAATTCATGGGAAAACGAACCGCCAATGGCGCCGCTGTCGGCCTCGACCGCCCGGAACTCAAGCCCGCAGCGCTCGAAAATACGGTGATAAGCCTGCCGCATGATCTCGTAGCTTCGGCTCGCGCCGGCATCGTCGACATCGAAGGAGTAGGCGTCCTTCATCACGAATTCCCGACCGCGCATCAGGCCGAAACGGGGCCGAATCTCGTCGCGGAACTTGGTCTGGATTTGATAGAGATTGATCGGCATCTGTCGGTAGGACTGCAACTCCCGGCGGGCGATATCGGTCACCACCTCTTCGTGGGTCGGCCCAAGACAGTAATCGCGGTCATGCCGGTCCTGGAAGCGGAGCAGCTCGGGACCGTACTTCTTCCACCGTCCCGATTCCTGCCACAAATCCCCCGGCTGCACCATCGGCATGAGGATCTCCTGGGCGCCGGCGCGGTTCATCTCCTGGCGGACAATCCCGGTCACCTTTTGCAGGGCAAGAAAACCAAGGGGAAGATAGGTGTACATCCCCGAGGTCAGTTTCCGAATGAATCCTCCCCGGACCAGGAGCTGATGGCTGACGACCTCGGCCTCCGAGGGGGTTTCCTTGGTGGTGGGCAACAACATCTGTGAATATCGCATATCGATTCTCCGTTCGCATGACAACGGGACAGCGACCGCGTCCGGCCGCTTGCCGCGTTCAAGCGCCTGCTTTTCGTTCGGCTTCCAGTTTTTCCAATTCTTCTAGAAAGACCGGCAGCAGCTCCGCCTCTGCGACCTTT
>Ga0074195_1001732_pt1 | contig 28335 bp, 32 predicted proteins | sample EPASupsiteHSE623_FD_64525 | JGI IMG/M metagenome (GOLD analysis project Ga0074195, IMG submission 64525) | Bioremediated contaminated groundwater from EPA Superfund site, New Mexico - Sample HSE6-23 | ecosystem: Environmental > Aquatic > Deep subsurface > Groundwater > Contaminated ... | reverse complement strand
ATGGTAAGATGTAAGTAGATCATAGTATTCTCCCTTGTATGTATTGTGTGGTAACTCTATTATACAATGGGAATACTGTGATTTTTATTTTGTCAGGCGTTGCACTTAGTATGATAACTCAGTTGCTAAAAAAAAGACGCCAAAGCGTCTTAAATGTGAAAGCGTCTGCGAAATTCTTCTCGGCTTGATTTGCTCGGTAAGAAAAAAATACCTAGAAGAGTCACCAATGCATAGCTGAAGCACGCCACAGATGGCCAGGTGACTATGGTTAATCGAAGGAGATTGAGTAGTCCTGGAACGAGTCCGATGATGGTGATAATAATTAAACTTGAAAAATAGTCGAACCATTTCTTCTTATTGACGATGATTAAGATGGTGATCAAAAATATATTGAGCATGACAGCGAATGGTAGAACGTAATCAAGTGCCCATTGATGATCGCGAATGGCCAATCCGATCAAAATGACCATCCCAACAGTGACGATAATACTTTTGGTGAGTTTAGAAGTCCATATCGTTGGAACCGTCAACAAGATAAACATCATGACAGCATAGAGGTTTGTGATTGAGACGACTAAGGACCAACTGAGAGGTAAGCCATCGGTATAGTCGATGTAAAATGAAATTAAAACGGAAACAATATTGAGAAAGATGAAAAGACGGTGGAAAAAGCGCGATCTTTTTTTCTTTTCAATTTCAGCAAACTTATAGGTTTCAATCTGTTCATTTTCTCGTTCAAGTTCACCATTACACAGCAAACAATGCTCAAGGGTTGTGTCGTAATGAACGTGACATGTTTTACAGTATTTCATCATAACCCTCCTTGTAATTGGTATCTAGGGTTACATCAAGTCCCTCTTTAACTAAAAATTGAATCATGTGATTGATAATGGACAAATCTTTGAGTGGTGTACTCATGATGATGTTCGTGTGGTTTTTCATAGATATGAGTGTCAAAGCAATCCCATAACCGGCATTGACAAAATCGGTATCGAGGATGCGCGATTCAAGACCACTGGGTAATTCAACAACACCAAGATTAGAAATCGAGCAACTTGATATGGATTCACCTAATATTCTATAACCGATTTTAAAAGCGATCGTCTTTAAGACTAATGGAAGAACGCGAAGCAATACATTTTTCTCAAATCCGACGAGTGAACTGATACGCGATTGAAGTTTGTCTTTATCAAGTTGATCTTTAAACTGTTCCTTCGTGATCTCGAGCATGTTTTCAAACGTCCAATCTGTACGTTTTTGATCATAAGTCGCTTTGATATAGAGCGAGAAATTTCGAAGTGTTATCGAATCGAAATAGGGTCTTAAATTGACAGGAATAAAGATCTTGAATGGTTTTTTACCCTGTGTAAAGTCGAGTGCTTCTTTGAAGAAGGAATACCCAAGGAGTGCGGTTACAAATTGTGTCACCGTGCATTGATATTTGGTCTTAACAAGGTTTAATAGCGATTTTGTGTCGACTTTAGCTTTCAACATGAGAGTCCAATGGTTAGAGAAACGTTCACCACTGAAATGATAAGCTTTTTCTTCTTGAAGATTCTTCCGTTTTGACTTATCGTAATTGGAAACAAAGTTATCTTCGCTTTCCTTCTTTGAATAAGGCTTTTCACTCAATATCTTGCCTTCATGGTCAATTTTAAAACCGCGGAGTTTGTAATAATTGTAGACAATTGATTTAAGAAAATGCATCGCACCTGATCCATCAGAGATTGCATGAAATGTTTCTAATGTGACTTTATTTTCAAAATAGTACACTTTAAACATATAACCTTGATTGGTATGTGATTTGAAATATTTGCACACCTGAGAAAGTTCAGGTTCTACCTCAAAATGATGGGTATTTGATGCAAAATAATTCCAAAAAAGACCGTTTTTGAGTTGAACGGCAAATGTTTCAAAGCGAGGTAATACACGATTGACAGCTTCTTCAAGAATGGTACTATCTACCGTTTCATCAAGATAAAAAGAGAGCCGAAAGACGTTGCTATTTTCGTCTTGCGACACTGCAGGGAAAATCTTACCTGCGTTATCGAGTTTATACCAATATTTTTGTTTTTTCACGTAACCACCTGTTGATGACAAAATCTAATGAAGTTGTCACTTTCTATTATACTCTATTTTGATTTCTAATGAAGGATATTCGACATAATCACACAATATATTTCGAATTCGAAGCATATCACTTGTGGATCAATCAGTCATCTTTTATAATCAAAGTGAAGGATGTGAGCATATGAAACCACTCAATGGGATACACCATGTGACGGCAATCACGAGCAGTGCAGAAAGAATTTATGATTTTTTTACCCACATTTTAGGTCTTCGTCTTGTTAAGAAGACCATCAACCAAGATGATATTCACACATATCACCTCTTTTTTGCAGATGATAAAGGAAGTGCGGGAACAGACATCACTTTTTTTGATTTTCCGAATTCGAGTCAAGCAAAGAAGGGTACCGATGAAATATCAAAAACATCATTTCGTGTTCCAACTGATGCAGCTCTTATCTATTGGAAGAAAAGGTTTGAGCATTATCATATTAAGCATTATCCAATCATCAGCATGTTTGGAATCAAAACGCTTGAATTTCGTGATTTTGATAATCAAGAATATATTCTTTTTTCTGATGAACATGATCAAGGTGTTCAAGCAGGCATACCTTGGCAAAAGGGTCCAATTCCACATGAATATGCGATCTATGGTCTAGGTCCTGTCTTCTTTCGAATCAGTGATCATCAAAGGATGGATGAAGTTTTGACAACCTTTCTAACGTTTAAAAAGACAGATGACGAAAACGCATTTACACGCTACCAAACAGGTTTGGGTGGCAATGGAGCTAGTGTCATTGTTGAAACAAGGAAAGATTTAACACGAGGTTATCAAGGATTTGGAAGTATACATCACGTCGCTTTTTCGGTTGATCAGGACGAAGATATTTTCGAATGGATGAATCATCTCGATTTAATTGGTGCACGTCATTCAGGTTATGTGGATCGCTTCTATTTTCATTCACTCTACACCAGACTTTATCCGGGTATTCTGTTTGAATTTGCAACCGATGGTCCGGGTTTTATTGATGACGAGGAATCCTATGAAATCCTTGGAGAAACTCTTGCTCTCCCACCACGTTTTCGTTCGATGCGTCAGAAAATTGAGCAATTGGTCCGTCCGATTGACACAAAAAGAAGTGATAAGGTTTATAATAAAGAATATATGAATACAGTTGGTGAGACGCATGAAACATAAGAAAGAATATTTAAAACTAACAACCGTCTTATTTCGTACGATGCAACATGTTGAAAGTGTCATTAAGCAAGATATTCAATCGTATGATTTAAATACGACCGAATTTGGTGCCCTTGAATTACTTTATCATCGTGGCGCTCAACCGATGCAATCGATGGCATCACGCTTACTGATGGCCAATAGTTCCATGACGTATGTTATCGATAAACTTGAAGCAAAACATATGATTTATCGAACACAAGACAGTGTCGATAAGCGCGTGATCATGGTTGATTTAACGCCTGAAGGACGCTTATTTTTTGATGGAATATTTCCCAATCATGTCAAAACACTTGCAACAATGTATCAACAACTATCAGAAGAAGAACTTCGGCTTTTGATCGATATGTTAAAAAAAGTGGGTTATCAAGCGAAGGAACTACAAGGAGGAGCATCATGAAACATGTATACGAACAAGGGACCAATGGAAAAACATTGATTATGCTTCATGGAACGGGCGGGGATGAATATGATCTAGTTCCTTTAGCCAAACACATTGATCCTCATGCCAATATCTTATCCATTCGAGGTAACGTTCAAGAATATGGGATGCCACGCTTCTTCAAACGTCTTGCAATGGGAGTTTTTGATCAAGATAGTTTAATTGAAGAAACGTATAATCTTCATGACTTCATTGAAGAATCAGCGATTAATTATCGTTTTGATCGCAATCAAACCATCGTCATCGGTTATTCTAATGGTGCAAATATAGCCGCATCACTACTATTACATTTTGACCACGTTTTTCATCGCGCTATATTGTTTCGGGTCATGATTCCAGTTCGCAAGGATGAACATAACAATTTGCATGGTGTAAAGATTTTAATACTGAGTGGTCAACATGACCAGACAGTTCCGCAAGGAGAACCCGAACTACTCAAAGCTTTTTTTGAACATCGCCATGCTGATGTTGAATTAAAATGGGTGGATCATGGTCACCAATTGACCAAAGAAGAACTTGAATACGCTAAAGTTTGGTATCAACAAAACGCCTAAGAAAGAAGGTATTTCTAATGTTTGATATCAGTGAATCGGATTTTGCAACGTTTGTATCGACCCATGTCGAATCGTTAAATCCGCTTGTGTTAACACAGATGCCAGTCAAAGAAAAACGCAAATATATGGTTTTATGCATGGTTATTCATCTCTTTGAAAAAGAACGATTTTATCATGAAAGGGAAATTAATGCCATTTTAAAACCTATTGCTGAAGATTATGTGATGATCAGAAGATATTTAGTTGACTATCAATTTATGGCAAGAAAAGAAGATGGCTCCTCGTATTGGTTAATCAAAGATCCTAATGATTTTAAGCAATTTAATCTCGCAGAACGTACGGATTTAAAACCTATTCAGTCAAAGTAAAATCGGGAACATCATGCTCCCGATTTTTTCTTTAATGTGATAAATTGTTGTATAAATGCCTTAATCCGTGTACGCTTGACTCGATTCACATCAGCCATCCAAAGCACCGTATCGCGAAGTGTTTCTTCAATAGGACGTGGGGAGTAATTAAAGTCGCTGGTCGCCTTTTCATGACTGAAAAATGAATTACTTGAAAGGGTATAGAGTGAATATTTAGAATAGATAGGTGGAAGCTTTCTCATGCGATAAAAGACTTCAGCCAAAGGAACGGTCATGGAAGCAAACCATCGTGGTAAGACGTGAATACGATGTTTTCTTCCCGAAAGCAAACGCAATTGTTCAAATAAATCTTTGAGATCAATGCGATGTCCAGAAAGAATATAACATGATCCAATATGACCATGATCTATGGCTTGAATGATGCCTTGAGCTACATCGCGAACATCAACAAAATCATAGGCACCTTGTACACGTGATGTCAGATAACCATTTAAATAATCTTCGATCATCATTGTCATATGACCATGACCATCGTCATGTGGTCCAATAATACCAGATGGATGAACAATGATGGCAGGCAATCCCTTGGAAATCGCTTCAAGAACTTCTTTTGAGGCCTGAGCCTTTGATTTTGCATATACGCCTACCACATCATCTGGGTTGAATTGCGAGACCTCTTGAATGGTTTTTTGATCGGGTTTTTCTGGGATCGCATGAACCGAGGATACATGAATCATTAATCCGATGTGATGTTTTAAAGAAAGATTGACGATATGTCTTGTACCGAAGATATTAACCTTTTCCAAAAGCGGGTTTTTTTTGTTCGAAATTGAGATGATACCTGCAGTATGAATGACGACGACATCTTCGGGTTTGAAGGTCGTTTTGGATATATCAAAAAAGGCTTCTAACGTTTCAGGTTTTGTTACATCACCGCGGTAAACCTCGACACCCAGTGGGTCGAGTCTAGCCGATGAGTCTTTAGGTAGGATTAATCCGCGAACATGTTTTGCTTGACTGCGAAGTAAACTAACAAGGGTATAGCCAACATGTCCATTAGCGCCTGTGACAAGATAGAGTCGTTGCATCAGATCACCTTCTTCAACTTTAACTTATAGCCGATGATTACAAAATGCAAGTCTTTCGATAGGAAAACAACAATCGTGTGAAATTTTACACACTTGATGATTGAATGCAGGTTTCAATAATAACTTCAAGTGCCCGAGTGATTACGGATAAATCTAGACTGAATTGATGTGCTTTATAAAGGGTTTGAGATGTTTCAAATGGAACATGGATAAAACCTGCTCGTATGTTCTTGTTGGGATTGACATCAAGTTCGTGCATGACACTGTAAAAGATATGATTGCATAAATAGGTACCAGCACTGTATGATAATTTTGCTGGTATGTGATCGTCTTGTAGTGCCTTGAGGATCATTTTGGTTGGCAAAGTTGAAAAATAAGCGGATGGACCAAACACAGAGATCGGATCATCTTGAGGGGCAACACCATGGTGATCAGGAATATGTGAATCATCAAGGTTAATGGCAACACGTTCAACCGATACTTCCTTTCGTCCACCTGCTTGTCCCACCATGATGATCACATCGGGTTCGATTTCATGGATTTTTTGGATGATAAGTTTTGAAGCATCATAGAAAACTACAGGAAGTTCCATGGTAAAAAGTTCACACGCTAAGGTATGAACATTGATGTGCTTGATTGCTTCATAAGATGGATTGATTGATTCACCACCAAAAGGTTCAAACCCTGTTATTAAAACACGGAGCATAATGATCACCTCATGCTCATTTTATCATGATTTCATGATGTTCATGAAGGTTATCTTGTATGAATGGATGAAGATAGGCTATAATAAAAGTAATATAGATATACAGCGTATGTAAAGGATGACCATGAATAAAATCGTTGAACTATCAAAAAATGAATATCAAGACTATCCTTTGGAATACAGTTATGTCACCAAGTATTATTATCATGTGTCGGTTAAACAGCGTCGAGATATCCGGGTTATTATCAAACGCAAGCGTTTATTTAAAAAACAAGAAAAGACATTTAAAGATTTTCTTTTTCAAAGTTATGTTGAGCAGCCCCAAGTTTTCGGCATTTTTGATAAGAAGAAATTGATTGCTGTGATTGAAGGCTCCATCGAAACATGGAATAATCGATATCGCATATGGAATTTTTTAGTTGATAAAAAATATCGAAGAGATGGACTTGGAAAACAACTTTTCGATCATATCATCCTGGTTGCTAAAGAAATGAAGGCTCGTGCCTTGGTTTTAGAATGTCAAAGTTGTAATGATCCTGCTATTTCGTTTTATTTGGCAAGGGGGATGCACTTTGTCGGATTGGATACGATCAGCTATACCAATCATGATATCGAGAATAAAGAAGTGCGCATTGAATTAGGCATGCGTTTGGATTAATGATATCATGGAAAAACTTTGGACGCGTAATTTTACAATATTAACGATCGGATCGTTGATTTCTGCCTTAGGGAATTCAGCTGCAAGTGTCGGATTCGGTATATTAGTTTACCAGAAAACCGGGTCACCCTTAGCACTTGCTTTTTTTACGATTGCTAACATCGTTCCTCGAATCTTGACAGGATTTATTGCAGGGCCATATGTTGATCGACATTCGCGAAGAAAGATCGTTTATCGATTAGATTATCTCTCATCCTTTCTTTTTGCATGTATCGCGATGATTTTGTTCAGCGGATACTTCAACGTCCTTGTATTTACCTTATTGGCAAGTGTCTTCGGTATTATCGATACGATTTATCAATTGGCATTTATGAGCATGTTTCCGGAGGTTATCACAAAGGGAAACCATTCGCGTGCATATTCACTTTCAAGCCTCATATGGCCCTTATCAGCAGCCATTATGGCACCTATCGCAGCTTTTATGATTGAAACGTATGTCTTTGGGATAGCACTTTTGATGGCATTTAATGCGATCACACATTGTCTTGCTGCAAGTGTTGAATCGACCATAAGATTAGAAGAAGTATTAAACTTAAAACAAGTGACTGGTTTTCAATTTATCGAAGATTTGAAAGAAGGCTTTCACTATTATCGCATCGAAAAAGGAATCTTCGGTATTGCCATATTGTTTGCAGCATTTAGCTTTGTTTATGCGTCTCAAGATTTGCTAAGAATGCCATATTTTATCTCAAGTGATGTGTATACCATTCAACATTTTTCATTCATCATTACAGCGTCATCAATTGGACGCATCCTTGGCGGGATAATTCATTATACGTTTAAATATCCCCCCCATAAACGCTATTTGATTGCGGTATGTGTCTACTTTACAGTTGAGATTTTATCGGCATCTATGCTTTATATGCCCTATGTGGTGATGGTGACATTTAGCTTTATTGTTGGCCTACTATCGGTGACTTCATTCAACATTCGCATGACAGCAACACAGGTTTATATCCCCACTCAACTGAGAGGACGTGTCAATTCTACTCAAAATCTTTTGTGGAATATCGGTGCAATCATTGGTGCTTTAGCAACTGGATTAATAGCCGAGTTCACAACGCTTGATTATCGCCTTATTATGCTACTTTTAGCCACTGTTTCTATTTCAGCTATTATCTTGGTTCCTGTTCGAATGCATCATGAATTTAAAAAAATATACAACGCTGATATATGAAAAAACTGGGCATATCTTGCCCAGTTTTTACTATTTTACACGGAGCGTCACACACTTTAAATAAAGTGATTCATCGGATCCAAAAAGTGCTGGATGATCTTTTCCTTGAATTCTAAATTCGACCATTTGCGTGATCCGTTTTGCATCAGTTGAAGCATCTAAAAGCATATCCATGAAAAGTGCTGGTGTCATGTAGTGAGAGCATGAACAGCTGATTAAGTAGCCATCTTGATTAATGATTTTTAGCGCTTGTAAATTGATATCTTTATAGCCTTGGTAAGCTTTTTTGAGATCATCAGCTTTCTTTGCAAAAGCAGGTGGATCTAAAACGATAACATCAAATGTTTCATTGTTTTTTTGATAATCTCTTAATGCCTCAAATACATCTTTCTTTTCTGCATTTACGTTCTCAAGATGATTGATTTTTGCATTGTGCTTGATGTTTTCAACAGCAACATCAGAGATATCTAAGCATGTGACACGGCTTGCACCATGGTATGCAGCATGCAACCCGAATCCACCAATGTGCGAAAAACAATCGAGAACTTTTTTATTTTTTACATAGGATTTGATCGCGTTATGATTGTCTTGTTGATCCAAGAAAGAACCAGTTTTTTGTCCGTTGATGATGTCAACATCCATCCACAAATCATTTTCTTTGATGCGGATTTTATCGGGAACTTCGCCGTATATAACGCCCTTAAAAAGATCTAATCCTTCTTTTTTTCGAACCGATACATCACTGCGTTCATAGATACCTTTAGGATTAAACACTTTGATAAGAATATCGATAAACATTTGTTTTCTCATGTCGATACCTAAAGATAAAATTTGAATCGACAAATAATCTCCGTATTTATCAACGATAAAACCAGGGATACCATCAGCTTCACCAAATACGACACGATAACTGTTTTGGTAGCCTAGATCAAGTCGTGACTGATTGGAACGACGAATGATGGTTTCAAAAAAGTGATCATCAATGATTTCTTCTTCGCTATGGCTTAATAATCTGACGAAAATTTTCGAGGAAGTATTCAAAAAGCCTTTCCCAAGAAACATGTGTTTTGAACTGTAAACATATGCAAGTTCACCACTTTTGATGGGTCCTTCAATACGATCAATTTCATTGCTAAAAACCCAAGGATGTCCCTGTTGAATACGTATTTCCTCTTTTGGTTTAAGTGTAATTTTGCATGTGTTCATCTTTTCAACTCCCCATTCATTATAGCAAATCCTAAGCAAAAAAGCACAGTCTAACCTGAGCTCTTTGGGTTGTTTTTTCGATAGTGCTCAATGACAAAGTCAGCAAAGCTGATATTGAAATCTCGATTGATCATCTGTGTGAATTTTTCAATCTTTTTTGGATTATCATCCATGTGTAAAGCGACAAAACACCGCATGAGCATCAACTCATAATTTTCTAGATCGCCTAATCGGAAATAAGACAATGCGCTGTAGTAATAGAAATATTCAAGCAAATAAAAGTTTTTCATGCTTAAACCATGATCGATACCCATCTTGCAATAATTGATGACATCGCCATAATTTTTGTTGCTGCCTGAGAATTTTGCGAGACGGAAGAGGACGAGAGGATAAGCAAAATTGACACTAGAACCAAGGACTAACGATTGATCACTTAGAATAATTTTGAGTCTAGATGCAATCATTTGCTTTTCAGCAAGAATAGGATCCAAATCAAGTAAAGATGTCATGATCAACATCTCTGTCAAGGAAAAGATTGATTGTTTGTTTATCTTTTCAAAATGGATGAGATTTTTGTTTTTTTGGGCAGCAATATCTGCATTGATTTTTTGAGTCATGAAATCATATAAAATATTCGCATGTTCAAACAGCATCTTGTTTTCGCTATCAATAAATTGTTTGTTCGAGTATGCATCGCGAAGTTCATTCACTTTATCATGGTTGTTATAGACAACGTGATTGTAAAAAGCATCAACATCTTTAGATTCATCAATGCGTGCAGTCTCTAATTCACGCATCAAATTGATGGTTTGAATACCAAGGCGATCACAGAACTTATCGATGACCTGAAAAGGGATATCGGATTCACCACTTAAATATCGACGGTATTGACGAAGCGATGTGATACCCGTCGTAAAAAACTCTTGCGAAATGTTTCGCGCAGCACGAAGTCGCTCTAAATAGTTAGTAAGTTCGAAAGATTTCACGTTTTCACTCCATTTTCATAAAATTTTCATCGCACGCATGTACGAATAGGGCGTATACGCCCTGTTTTTTTACCCTAATTGATAATACAATTAGGTAAAAGGAAGGTATTAGCCATGAGAAAATTATTCGTCGTCGTATCAGTATTCATTGTTGCAATCGTCACTGTATTAGGTTTTGGATATTCGAGCAATCCAAACAACTCAAAAATTGGATTAGATTTTGATGATTCTGGTTTTCCAGAGTTCGTTCGCATTGATTTTGATGACTCAGGATTCCCCGAATTCGTTCGTATTGACTTTGATGATTCTGGCTTTCCAGAGTTCGTTCGCATTGATTTTGATGACTCAGGATTTCCTGAATTCGTTCGCATTGACTTTGATGATTCTGGCTTTCCAGAGTTCGTTCGCATCGACTTTGATGACTCAGGTTTCCCCGAATTCGTTCGTATTTAGTCTGAGTTCATTTTCAAAACTCAAAACAATTATATCATAGATTTTTTTGTGAAAAACGACTGTCACGAAAAAATCATTCAAAAGCATTTCAACTGAGTTTTTAGCCTATTACTTGGCCATTTTAGCTTTACACCAAACACCTCGTAAGAAAAAACACTTTGCTATCAAAGTAAACAAAGCACCTCGAGTCATACTATAGGGTAGCAGAGATTCAATATAGATCGTGTTGATTCATGAGATATCATGGTTGCATCTATGACAACTTGGAAGGATATGATGATCAATGAGAAACATCGTAAAGCTTTCGTTTTATCTAGGTATTTTGGTTACGATCTACCTCACAGGGGGATCTTTAATTGAGAGCATTATGCCTGATTATGAAGCGATCACCAACACCACATTGCTCTTTCAGTATGGTGGTATGATTGGTTATAGTCTCTTCATCATTTTTATCATGATGCTACAAACAGACACGGTTGAAACAATTCGTGTTTGTAAACCACGTCTATCACAATGGATCAGATACGCTTATTTGACGATTGGGCTTATCTTCATTTTGATTGTACTGGTGAATTTTGCACTACATACGGCATTAATCATGGCTTTACTTTTTATGCTCGTCACTGCAATTTTAGATATGATCCGTGATAAAATCACGCAAGAGCATGACGGACAATCTTTGCATCCCAAAAAAATCATCTAACAACATTATTTTATTTTTTCCGCAACAAATCCAATCATCTCTTTTGTCAATTTGCGCCTTTGTGTGTATCATAAAGGTGAGAGGAGTTGTTATCAATGTCACTACGTGAAGTCATACGCTCACGTGTAAGTACCAGCAAGTTTGCATCCCAATGGGTAAATCCACAACATTTAATCGATTTACTAGATGTCGCTGTATATGCACCAAATCATAAAATGAGACAACCTTGGCGTTTTATCATTCTTGAAGGTGAAGGAAAAGACGGTTGGGTATCAACTTATCTTCAAACGATCAAAGAATCCGATCGTGAAGATCACAAAAGCGTCTTAATGAAGGTTATGAGTGCACCTGCCGTTGTCATCTTCGTTATGAAAAAAAATCCCATTTTAGTGGATGATCTCGAAGATTTGCAAGCATGTGCAGCGGTTATTCAAAATTTTTTGCTTCTTTTAGAAGAAGAAAAAATGGGAAGTTTTTGGAAAACCCCCAAATATATGGAATCAGATAAATTCAAAGAATCACTCCATATCCAAAGTGATGAGCTCATTGTAGCTCTCGTGATGGTGGGCTATCCAGCATTGAAAATGGAACCAAAACCACGAAAAAGTGCCCGTGAATTGACAACAATTCTATGATTGATCAATAAAAAAAGGACATCAAATGTCCTCATATTTCGAGAAAAATCTTACCTTCTTTGACCTCCGTCTTGAAGGTTTTTAGTTTTTTAGTAGGCATTTTGATAAAACCAATGTGTGCCTTTTCTACCACATCGCCTGATTGGATATCGAAGATTGCACCGTGCAATCGACATTGCACCTGTTGTTCTTGATGAATACCTTTCGATAAAGATGCACCAAGGTGAGAACATTTATCCTGGATGGCGTAGACTTTATCAGCAAGTAAAGTGAGCATAATGGGTGTATCTTCAATCACGACACGTTTGCGAAAATCACGTTGTAATTCCGAATAATCAGCAACAAAATGTAACATCATCAAGACCTCCTTATGACACTATTGTACCTTGAAATGCACATCTTGTCTTCATTATGAGTTATTTGAGTTTAAATTGTCGCGCTGAATGAACAGCAACACGCCAGCCTTTAATCAATGATTGGCGTATTTGATCGTTCATTTGCGGGTGATAAGAATGGGCGAGCTGCCACGAATTTTTGATGTCATCCTTTGATTTCCAATATCCGGTTGCTAATCCAGCTAAATAAGCCGCACCTAGCGCTGTTGTTTCTAAAACTTTCGGTTGATCGACGCGAAGGTTTAAAATATCGGATTGAAATTGCATAAGAAAACGATTCACTGTGGCACCACCATCGACTTTAAAAGAGGTGATAGGAAGTTTTGTATCTTCCTCCATCGCTCGGAGTACATCCATGGATTGATAGCAGATGGCTTCAAGAACAGCACGTGTGATGTGTGCTTTGGTTGTTCCTCGAGTCAACCCAAAAAGTGCACCTCTGGCATCTGAATCCCAATAGGGTGTTCCAAGTCCAACAAATGCTGGAACAAGATAAACACCTTCATTTGATGATAAAGTGTTCGCGAGCGTTTCGGTTTCTGATGCGGATTCGATAAGTTTGATGCCATCTCTTAACCATTGTACGGATGAACCTGCGACAAACACGCTGCCTTCAAGCGCGTAAGTAATCTTTTGATCAAGACCCCATGCAATTGTCGTGAGCAATCCGTGTTCAGAAACGATGGGTTGTTCTCCCGTATTCATGAGCATGAAACATCCTGTACCGTATGTGTTTTTCACCATACCTTTTTCAAAACATGCTTGACCAAATAATGCAGCTTGTTGATCTCCTGCCATGCCGGCGATTGGAACTTTTCGACCAAAGAAGTGGTGAGGTGCAGTTAATCCATAGACTTCGGAACTCGATTTAACCTCAGGTAACATTGACATTGGAATGTCTAAAAGATGGCATAAAGTTTGATCCCATGTTAATTCATGAATATTATAAAGCAGTGTACGTGATGCGTTGGTGTAGTCGGTGACATGAATTTTTTCTCCAGACAGTTTATAGACAAGCCATGTATCGATGGTTCCAAACATGAGCTCACCACGATTTGCTTTATCACGTGCACCTTCAACATGATCTAAAATCCATTTGATTTTGGTCGCTGAAAAATAGGCATCAATCAACAATCCTGTTTTTTCTTTAAATAAAGAGGCGTGTCCTTGAGCATTTAACGCATCACATATGGATGATGTTTGTCTTGATTGCCAAACGATAGCATTATAAATGGGTTGACCTGTTTGTTTGTCCCAAACGACAGTTGTCTCACGCTGATTGGTGATACCAATCGCTTGAATATCTTGAGGTTTGAGTTTTGCTTCAAGTAAGACACGTGCCATGACAGCGAGAACACTCACCCATATTTGATTGGGAGAATGCTCAACCCATCCAGGGTTTGGATAGATTTGTGTGATATTTTCACTGGCCATCGCGATGATGTTTGATGCATGATCAAAGATAATCGCACGTGTACTTGTTGTCCCTTGGTCAATCGATAGGATGTATTTCATGAAGTCCTCCTTCTGGTTGTTCAAGATAGGTTGATTTGGTTGCAATCATATCAACACCTGTGCCATGAATGTTGGATACGATGATATCTCCTATTTTAACATGTTTTGTGATCACAAGATGATCTAGTTCAGACATTATGTCAAAAAGACATCCTTTGGGGAGTGGTTCTTTAGATTTTACGGATAGACGTGGAACATCCTTGAAGATGGTTTTTACAGTGGTTGTCAACATACGTTTTGGATTTGTCAGTTCTGTGGTTGCATAAGTGAAACCACGTGGACATTTATTGCCAGCGATATGGTGTTCATCATCGACGGTGATGTGACATCCAACCGGACAAACGATGCAAATAAGTTCTTTCATATAAGTTCCTCCACATGCAAACGAATGGGATTTTTTGATTTCAACTGATCAGGTTTAAGGGTGATTGATTCCATTTCTGCAGGAGCTAAATAGGCTGATTTCCGCTGAAAAATGATCGCTCCATCCTGATGGACCTGAAGCATCGCAGATGTCATCTTCTTTGTTACTCGAAAAGATAAAGTTAAAGGTTCAGTGAGATGATTCATATCGATATGATGGGGGACTACATAACGCACATGATCGCCGAGTGTAATCACTTGATCATCTTTTTCTTGATTTTGAGACGACAACACGTATTTTTTGGCATGATATCCAGCTTTTTGACCTTCATCACTGACCCAATCCACAAGATCATGAACATGAAGCGCATTGCCACATACAAATAGACCCTCAATATTTGTCATGTAATGTTGATCAACATATGCACTTTTTGTGACAGGGCTTTTTTTCATGTTGAGTCCATCAAAAAGGGCAACATCTGGGATTAATCCGATGGATAGAAGAAGCGTATCGACTTCAAATGTTTTTTCTGTACCTGCAATGGGTTCAAAACGGTGGTCAACTGCTTGAATGGTGATGGCTTCAAGTGTGTCTTTGCCTTTGATGTTTGTTACCGTATGCGAGAGATATAATGGAATATCAAAATCATGCAAGCATTGAACGATGTTACGCGTCAAACCGTTAGAGTAGGGCATAATTTCAGCAACCCCTAAAACCTTTGCACCTTCAAGGGTCATGCGTCTAGCCATGATCAGACCGATGTCACCACTTCCGAGAATAAAGACGCGTTGTCCAACGAGATAACCTTCCATATTCAAATAGCGTTGCGCGCTTCCTGCAGGCATGATACCTTTAGGTCGTGTACCCGGTATGAGCACCGAACCTCTTGTGCGTTCATAACAACCAGTCGCTAGGATGACCGCGCGAGCTTGAAGATGTTGATAGCCTTGGATTGGACTGCTCAGAATCAATTCAAAATGCTCTTTCTTTTGAATATCTAAAACGGTGGATTCAAGCATCACCGAAATGCCTTTTTCCTTTAAGGCTTCAATAAAACGATGTGCATATTCCGGTCCTGTGAGCTCTTCTTTAAACTGATGAAGACCAAAACCATTATGAATGCATTGATTCAGAATGCCCCCTAATTGTGGGTCACGTTCGATGAGAACAATATTTATTTTTTCATCATGTGCTGAAAGTGCAGCAGCGAGTCCAGCTGCACCACCACCGATGATGGCGAGATCAATCATGTTCATGTGTCTTTGTCTCCTTCACTAATATAGGGGTATGCTCTCCATCATAATTAATGGTCGAAAGAGGTTTGTTCGTTTCCTTGGCGATGATTTGAAGAACCATACTTTCACAATAACCACCTTGACACAATCCACTTCCCGCACGCGCGCGTTTCTTTATACCTTTAACGGTATCATTTCCAAGGGGTCCGTGGATCGATTCGATGATATCTTGCTCGGTGATTTTCTCACATTTGCATACGATGCGACCATGTGAGGGACAATCTTTTACACGTATGCTCTTTTCATCTTCTGAGAGTTGATTGAAGAAAAGTTTCTTTTGACGGATCGGATCATAATTGATTTTCTTGGGTTGATTGATTTTAATGACTTCTTCAACAAGATATCGTGCGATGGCAGGCGCTGAGGTTAAACCAGGAGAATCGATACCAGCAACATGGTAAAATCCAGGATAGTACTTTGATTCTTGAATATAAAAATCGTCATATGTCGATGTTGCGCGCACACCTGCAAAACCGCGAATCGTCCATTCGAAAGGAATCTGATCTGAAAGATAATGAAGTTGTTCTTTGATGTAGAGAATGCCTTCTTTCGTCGTCGAAGCATCTTCACGATCCTCGATCACTTCAGAGGTTGGACCAAGAAGAATATTGCCGTGAACTTGAGGGACAATGAGGACTCCTTTACCTCTGAATGTTGGCAGTGGATAAATCACATGATGGAAAGTGTCTTTGACTCTTCGATCGAGCACCATATATTCACCACGCCGCGGGATGATTTGAAATTGAACATCCTTGTCGAGCAAAGAAGCGACGATATCACTCATCACACCTGATGCATTGATGATTCGTTTTGTTTGCCAAGATGTACCATCCTTTAATTCGACAAGAAAATGATCCCGATCTTTTGTGATAGCGACCACGTGACTGTTTCGTCTGATGGAAGCACCATTTTTGACGGCATTTTCAAGAGAGGCAAAAGCAACTTCCCATGGGTAAGTCACCTTGGTTGAAGGTAAAGACAAAACTTTCGTAATCGTTTTGATTAAACGCGGTTCTTGTTTAAAAATGTCTTCAAGATCCAAAAAGTGAACATCAGGAACACCATTGTTATGTGCTCGATCATACAACTCTTCAAGCATTTTTTCCTCTTTTGGTCCATGCGCAACAACAAAAGCACCCGTTCGAAGCAGAGGAATCTCTAATTCTTTCTCAAGTTGATCGTAAAGTCTGTTCCCTTCAACACATAATCGTGCTTTGAGGGTTCCCTCTTTTGGATCATGACCCGAGTGAATAATGGCACTATTCGCAGTGGTTTGATGGGATGCAAAATCGTTTTCTTTATCGAAGACCATGATAGAAACATCATACTTTGATAACTCACGTGCAATCAATGATCCGACAATGCCAGAACCTATAATGATATAATCGTACATAAAAACCTCCTAAAATGAAAAGAGAAAAAAGATGAATGCTCACTTTTTTCTCTCTATACTCTTATTTTGATTAACTTTTTAGAAATTCCAAAATTTGGGATTACTTGTTGTCACAGCAACTGCACCTGCATTTAAGCAAGCTTTGATATGTTCTTTGGTCCGAATAAGACCACCCATTAAAATATCACAATGCATGCGAGATTTAATTTCTGGGATGATGTCAGTCGATAGTGCAGGTAGAACTTCAAGGTAATCGGGTTCAGCTTTGATTGCGACTTCAAGACTCTGTTCAAGTGATATGGAGTCTTTTAAGAAGAAGCGCAATATCCCTATCACTTTTCTTTTCTTACAAATCTCAATCACCTTAGGTTTACTTGAGATGATACCATCCACCTTCAAGGCTTGAATTAAGTAAATAGCCCCATATTCATCGGGAGAAAGCCCTTTGATTAACTCAGAATGAATGAGAACTTTCTTGAGTTGATTTTTCATCTCAAGTACAAGTTCTGGAAGTTGAGCCAATTGGAAATTCATTAAAATGCCGTAGGTAAGGTCGGTTGCTAAGAATGCACGCAACTCTTGATGATTACTGATGGCAGGAATAACGCGTTGATTATGAAGCATGCATAAACCTCCTTACATAAAAGAAATAGCAAAATCACAAATGCATTAGATGGGCACTTTCATGACTTCGCTCTTCGTCTCTGGTGATCATTAAATTCTATTTTCATTATAACGTGAAAACGCTTTGAAGTCAAGTTGATGAAGTTGAATCAGATACTTGACATATTTAACCTATTTAATGCTATAATAATGAAACAAGGTCTTGTAAAGGTGTTGATTTTAACGTGAAGAAAGAAAGAAATATCATTATACTCGTCATCGGAATCGCTGGATCAACGGTGTTCTTCTTGACGTTTTTGATGTTACTCTTTGGCGATGAACTCGATCAAATGTTTAATGTCATCGGGATACGTGTTGCAACCGTATTTGTCGCGTTTGCATCGTTTTTATCGTCGATGCTTTTTAGTTTGTTAATCCTTTTGCATAACCGAACCGTTGTTAAAATCAATGATGACACCAATCGCCGTGCAGAACTCTTTAGAGAACTTCAATTTGCATCATCCAATTATTCGATTATTGAATTTATGGATCGCATGCTCATTTACGGTGAATCCACACGTTACATTCAACGTGTACTTGAAAGAAAAAGCATGATGTTTCATATGATTGAAGATGGTCTTTCAGAGATGGATATCTACGAAAACCCGCAAAATTATTCCTTTGTTTCCATCAAAATTCCATTTCGAGTCATCGAAGGGAAAATCATTTCATCGATTACATTTGATAAGCTTCGGTTTGAACGTGAAGGCGTGAATTACGAATTTTTTACGCCACCGAGTGAACCGGAATCCCGTGCGTTTCTACTCTATAATGAACATACAAAACGTAACAATGTGATCATCAACCTGATCATGAAAAAGAATTCGGTCTTTTATAACCCTAATCAGATCAATAACTTTACAAAGATTAAAATCTACATCAACATTACCAGCTTATTAGGTGTGAAGGTTAAAGGGAATAGTGAACTTTATTTCACCAACCCTGAGCAAATCGAGGGTGATGGAACAAACACTTATCGCATTAACTCAGCAAACTTTACCTTGACCGAAATGCCCAAAATTATGAAATCGTAATTAATGCGTTTTCATATCGAGAACATCGAGATGCTCATGCTTAATCCGATAAGCATAGCTGATGGATGCTAGGATCGCTTGCTTGATATCATCATCGGGTATTCTCAAATCATCGGATAACGTTGGATCGATATAAGCATAAGATGTCATGAGTTTTGCAAAATATCGTGGATTGAGCCCAGGCTCAATCCCTTTTTGTTCATATCCTTTTTTCATCATTAAAAAAGCAACATGAGTCATCCAATTGGGAATGGTCATCACAGGCTTTTTCATGTTCATGCCTTCTAAAACGAGAGGGATGAGTTTTTTCCATGTCATGTTCACATAACCGAGTGGATATGCCGTTTTTTGTCTGCCATAGAGTATACAGTGATAGATGGCATACCCCACTTGACGTGTTGTCATCATGGTTGTACCGCCTTTAGAGAAAAAGATGGTTCGCGGCTTTTCAAAGCGATCGATAAACGTCGACCAAACAGGCTTCCTCCCCTCTTGAGGACCAAAAATGTAGGGAAGCTCAAGAACGTTGACATGAAATTTTTCATCAGCAAAAGAGAATGCAACCTCTTCTTGACGGATACGACTTTTGATGTAAGGGTGATGATTTTCAAGGTTTAGATGTGGCCATATTTTGGCAAAATGTGCAAAATAACTCCCTAATATAACCGCTTTTTGAACACCCATGCGTTTAGCAGATGATAATAACTTGATTAAGGGTTGAATATTATAACGCTCATATGCATCCATCACGGGAGCTACAAATTCGATACGCTCATCAACACCAGCAGCAAAAACAAAAGCATCCATCCCTTTCATGATGAGATCACAGTTTTCATCACTCATGGTATTGAAATCCAAAAGATGAATGATCATGTTTTTTGGAAGATTCAACGTGCTTGGAACAGGCGGGAGTGCAATAGCATGAACGTTGTGTCCTTCACCAAGCATGATGTCTGCAGCTTTAGATCCCAATAGTCCCGTTCCACCTGCAATTAAAATGTTCATGTGCGATCCTTTCGATAATAATTGTTACGCAGTATTTTTTTCATGATTAAGTAGAGTTCAGCCATATCATGCGCTTGATCAGAGGTTGCACTTAAATCGGTTAAACGAACATAAGCATGACCATCATAGTAGGCGTAATCTTTGTATAGTACTGGTGTCACTTCAGAGTTAAACATATCATGACCTAAACTGAAGGGTAATGTATCAGATAAACCAAAGAGGACATCTAGTGTTGGTAAAATATCAAAAGATGTGGTCATCTTGTTGATCGAAACAGGCGCGATACCGCGCGACCAGAGATAAAGATTTCCGTGGTGTTTTAAATGAAGTTCAGTGATTCCAGTTGCATTTTCATAGACTTCTTGTGGCATGGTATAGGGATAATGATCGCCAGAAATAAGAATTACGGTATCGTCTAAACGTCCCTTTTCATCAAGACTATCCATGAGCGCACCCACCATCAAATCGAGTTCTATTTGCGTTGCGCGGTAGTAATTTAATGTAAGATCATCATTGGGATATAATGCAAGAACTTGATTCAAATGTGAATTACCAATCACATGACTTTCAGTGTATGGTGAATGTCCTGAAAAGGTAATGATAAAGCTCATAAATAAACCTTCATCAGGAATGATTATATCACGAGCTGCATTGAAAAACCGTGTATCAAATCGCCCATCTTCAGGTGATAGTTGGAGTTCATCACGACCATAAAAAGCATCATATCCATAGTTTTTATAGATGATATGGCGTCCATAGAACTCTTTATAATTTCCGTGGAAAGCTTGGGTGAGATATCCTTTGTTTTTAAAACGATTGGCAAGTGATTGCGTATACGTGTTGTTTTTGAAAACGGTCACGGTAGGACCATCTTCAATGGAAGGAATTAATCCTGTATTAAAGATAAATTCTGTATCACTCGTGGTTCGTTGAAACACAGGTGTGAAATGACGATCAAAGGTCAGGGATTCCGCACGAAGTTGGTAGAGATTGGGTGTGAGTATCGGATCTAAAGCAATCTCATCATAGGATTCTGCAAGAATGAAGATGAGATTTTTACCTTCAAACAGATTGACATATGCATGGTTGCTGATCGAAGATGGATGACGTTCGATGTATGCATCAATCAAGGCTTCATCACGTCTCAATGACAGTGGAGGTGTGAGGGTGTCAATAATATCTCGTCCCATCAGATGGAAAAATCCGAAGTGTCGTGCAACATCTTTTCTTGAAAAAACTGAACGATAAAGATAGAGATCTGAAGTAAAGTTAGTCTGTTGTGATGTCGGATAGTGGGCATGATAGAAAAGCATGATAAAAAGCATAAGCAAAATCAAAAAATAGCGCTTGAAAGTGATCATGGATCGCTTAATGGGAAACGTTTTTAATGCTTTTAAAAACCATAGGATGGATACAATCATCACGATGAAGATGGTTGGATGTATCCAACTAAAACGATACATGCTTTCGCCGGATTCAATGCCTTCACGAAGGGTTAGTGCTTCTTTAAAACTGAAATAATCGTGAAAAATGCGAACATAAACATCTTGTCCAATCACGTATGATGCAAAAATGACCAACGTTACAAGACCGTACCATTTCACTGCTTTAGGTGAAAGAAGCTGTCCAAGAATTAACCAAACATATAAACTGATTAGAACGCCAAATGGATAGGTCATCGTGATGATGGATCCTTGTTTTATCATGAGTAAAATTTCCATGAAGAGAAGTATACCTGCAACACCATAAAGGGGTCTCGCTTCATGAAAGGATGACATGAGCGTTTTTCGATCAAGGATCATCCAAATCACCCATCCGAGACATGACAATGAAAAAAGGACCCAGGTGATCACCATCGCCGCATGAGGATAAGACGATGTTAACGTGAGACGTAAAATAAACAGTGGTGTTATCAAAAGGGTGAGCAGTGCCCCTGACATGATGAATCGACGCATGATGAAATCTCCTTCGCAGTATCACTCTCATTATACAACAAAAAGAAGGGTCATAGACCCATCTTTTAGAAGTTTATATCGATGATGTCAGATGCTTTAATTTTTTCAAAGGGCATTAAAATAATCCACTGTCCAATCCAATCCATTTTTTTAATGGAACCCACGGTATTGCGAATATAACCCTCATAAAAATAGGAAATGGAGACCTCTAAGTTTTGTTGGCAAGCCAGATGAAGCTTTCGATTAAGCTCTTCAAACTGATCGTCGCTGAGCAAGGGTTTATCCTGTTTACCTAAACGAATTTTCAATTCCCGAATCATAGCACCATATCCCACCAAGGCATCAAAGGGTGCCCACTTGATGATACCGCGATCAACATATGTATTAGGCATGGTGACCACCGATCATGCTGTTGCGTGCTTTGATGGTTGAGGATTCCAATTCACTGGATGCGCGATTGATGCTGTTTTTACCAAATTTAAACTTGATATCATCCATCGCTTCGTGAAGTTGATGTTCTTTCATCAGCCGATCAACATCTTCAAAAAGTGAGAACTGGTAGACGTGTTGATCTGAAAGATTGCCAACACTGACGTGAACACGCCGGATAGGTTCATCTTCATAATGGGTGCGAAAAAGTCTTAAACAGGTTTCATAAATCACGGATGCATTGGATGTGGGCTGATCTAGCGTGATTTGGCGACCGAAGCCACCACCGACTTCCTTGCTGTAGGCGATACCAAAATGCACGGTACGTGCCACTTTTCGATGCAAGCGTAGACGTCTTGTGACATCGTCGACCATTTCGATGATAATCTGAAAAACATCGGGGGGATAATAATCATGGAAAAGCGTTTGTCCTGATCCATAGCTCTTGCTCGCAGCACGTATCGTTTGTTTTTGCTGAATCATACTCATATCTAATCCATGGGTATGGTAGTAGAGCTCTTCACCTAAAATACCAAAAATACGTTTAAGTGTTTCAGGACGATAATGCGCGATGTCACCGATGGTATTTAAACCTAAACGGTTGAGATTGCGCTCCATGTTATGACCAATACCCCACATTTCTGAAAGAGGTGTGATGGGCCATAACTTAGTAGGAATATCATCATATGTCCATTTGGCAATAAAATCAGGTGCTTTTTTAGATTCAATGTCAAGCGCAAGTTTCGCCATCAACATGTTTTGACCCACGCCGCATGTCGCATAGAGTTTAGTCTCATCATAGATTGCTTTTAAAATCATTTTCGCCATCTCAACATCGGTTTTTTGATAATAAGTCAAGTATTCTGTCACATCCAAGAAGGCTTCATCGATGGAATAGACGTATAGATCATCTTCAGAAATAAAGCGTAAATAGATTTCAATAATCTTGGTAGAATACTCCAGATAAGTCTCCATCCGAGGTTTTTGAAAAATAATCGGTAAATCGGGTGGAATTTCATGAATGCGGCATCGACTGGGAACACCAAGTGTCTTTAAGTAAGGTGAAACCGCAAGCACAATCGACCCATTTCCTCTTGATTTATCCGCGACCACGAGGGGTGTAGTAAAGGGGTCTAAACCTAAAAGCGCACATTCCACTGATGCATAGAAACTTTTGAGATCGATGCATAAAATATGACGATAGATTTTGTATTCTTCCATGGTTTTCAACCTCCTTTGTGCCATCATTATATCAAGAAAAAAGAAAAAGAAAAGAGGGAAAAAAGTGTTTTCGTCGTGAAAGTGTTCTCTGAAAAAATGTCAATTTAGACTCATTTTAAACGTAAACGTTTTCGACAAAAACAGGATGTAAGAATGATGTGAAGACGTTCAAAAAATCTTAAGGTAAAAAGAAAAAGCATGTGCGAGTGCACATGCTAAAGGGTGATAGGTTTTGGATAAGTTTGGCCTTTGAGATCGACAACAAGGGATTCAATCACGATATCTTGGTAGGGACGGTCTTGGTGATCGCGAGGTTGATTGACGATCTGATCAACAACCTCCATCCCGGAAATGACGCCACCAAATCCTGCATATTGACCATCCAAATGGGGTGATTTTTGATGCATGATAAAAAATTGAGACGTCTGCGAGTTGGGGTCACTTGTGCGTGCCATGGAAATGACACCTCTGGTATGGCGAAGATCATTGGGGAAACCGTTGGAAGAAAATTCACCTTTGATTGGGCGAAGTGTTTCTTTCCCCCATCCTCCCTGAATCATGAAATTTGGAATAATGCGGTGGAAGGTTAACCCATCATAATACTTTCTGTTGGCTAAAGCGATGAAGTTATGAACGGTATTTGGGGCAACTTCAGGAAACAATTCGATTAGAATCGTTCCCATATTTTTGACTTTCAATGTGACCACCGGATGGTTTGGTTTTTGATATGCAACATAACTCATAAAAATCCTCCTTTAATCGTGCTTCAACGCACGTATTTTTTCGTGATGACGGCGGAAACTGACAGTGCCATAAACGCCTGTGATGATCATGATACTGCCAATCAAATGATAAAACTCAAGTCGCTCATGAAGGAGTAAAGCACCCGCAATAATGGCGACTATTGTGGAAAGATTTGAATAAATCGATGTGATGTGTGCAGGAGCTTGACTCAGCGCAAAATTGACCAAGAAGAATCCACCAATCGAAGCAACGATACCCAAATAGAGAATCGGAAAGATGAGTTCAAGGTGATACAGATTGGTGATGTAATGGGTGATGCGTCCTTCACTGAGCAATTTGATGATATAAAGAATATTGAAAATCACGGCACCATAGAGCATCATAAAATACGTAATCTCGTAGGGTTTTAATTGCTTTGAGGCGTTTCGTGATGCAATATTGAAAAGCGCAGCGGACAAGACAGCACCGAGTAAAAGAAGATAACCCCATGTTTCAAAAGCAAACCCATCTTGAACTTTGAAAATCTGAATCAATAAAACACCTGATACGGAGAGTAAGATGAAAAGTATCTGAATAGGGCGTGGTTTTTCTTTAAGAATGATTGAACTAAGCAAGGTTACAAAAATAGGAATCATCGCAATCATGAGACCTGCCTCGCCGCTTGTTGTGAGTTTAAGTCCATAGGTCTCAGTCAAAAAATAAAGGATAGGCTGAAATAACGCAACTAAAAAGAGATCTTTCATGTGTTTCTTTTCAAAGCGTATTTTAACAACTTTTGTCCATCTTAATATTTCGAACATCAAAAATGCGATTAAAAAACGATAGGCGATCAGACCGATAGGGCTGACATAATCCATCGCAACTTTCGAAAACATGAATGTAAAACCGAAAATACTCGCAAACAATAGACCGGCGATATGAACCTTTTTTGACATGATAGACCTCGTGATGATGTTTAAACGTTAAGATGAAACATGCGCGTATGCGCACGAGAACCTCATCTTTCATGATATCATTTTTTTCGATAAATTCACGTAACATTCCTCATGTTTAATTAAAATAAAATAATAACAAAAAAATAATAGTAATCTATTGACAATAGTGTATGGCATACAGTATAATAACATTCGAGGAGTGATGATATGGACAACATCCAATATAGCAACATGGTTTTAGAACTTAAACGTGGGACTCAAGTGCTATCCGTTTTAAGTCAACTCAAGCATAATCAATATGGCTATTCCTTACTACAAGCTTTAGAAGAGAAAGGCGTTATGATTGAAGCGGGAACTTTGTATCCTCTTATGCGTCGACTTGAAGCTCAAGGATTATTGATCAGTGAATGGGACACATCCGAGTCAAGACCTAGAAAGTATTATCGATTGTCTGATGAAGGCTTATCAGTCTATCGAAAATTGATGGAAGAATGGAAAAACATTGTCAGCGATATGAACAAGCTGATGAGGGAGGAATCATGATGAAAAATATCATTGAACGTTACATCTATGCTGTAACAAAACGCTTACCAGAAAATATGCGTGAAGAAGTTAAAGAAGAACTTGGCGCGAATATCCGTGACATGATGAGTGAAAAACCAAGCGATGAAGAAATCGATCGTGTTTTACATGATTTAGGTCATCCGAGAGAATTGGCAAAAAATTATCGTGGGCAAGATCGCTATGTGGTTTCACCGCTTTTCTATGATGATTACTTACAGGTTCTAAAGATTGTCTCCATTATCTTTTTATCTGTAACTTTAGTCTTTGGTACCATCGATGCCATCATGAATGTCGATGCACAAAGTGTTTTTGGTGGAATTGTCGAAGTCTTCGCTAAAATTGTTTCCAAGTCATTTTCAGCATTCGTCAGTGCTTTTACGTGGGTAACCCTGGTTTTTTGGGGTATTGAATATGCCACACGAAATAAAAAATGGCCAGAATGGAAACTCTCCGATTTACCCGACCTACCCAAACCGAATACAACGAAAATCTCGCGAGTTGAATCGGTTGTTGGCTTGGTCTTAGGCACTGCATTTTCAGCCATATTTCTTGTTTTCTTGATCCGCTATATTCATTTGATCGGTATCTATGAAGATGGAGAACTCGTCGTCCAAATCTTTAATAGTCAAATCACCAATCAATTCATCGTCTTTTTCATCATCAGTGCGGTTATTGGCTTTGTTGTGAGTTTGCTCAAAGTTAACTATGGGGAATGGCGTGTCGGCTTGGCATCCGTCTATACTGCTCATCAAATATTATCAACCGTTTTATTCCTCATCTTTATTCATACAGAAGGCTTAATATTATATGAAGCATTTGCACGGATTGGTATGTATCTTGACCTCTCTGCTTCAGCGGTTCAAGGGCATTTTGAATCGGGTGTTACAGGATTTACCGTCTTCATCAGCATCATGGTATCCATCGATTTGATTGTAACGTGGATCAAGACAGTAAAAGGAAAAAAAGCTTAAAAAAAATGCCGAAATCTCGGCATTTTCTTGATCAATAAGGATTAATTCACGTAAGGACGTTTTTCTTCTTCTTTATCTAAAATGGGGCGTTTTTCTTCTTCGACAGGTTTTTGTTTGTCCTTGGTTTTACCTTCATTAAGTGTCTTGGCATATTCTCTATATTTCTTGTAGCCACCAAAGCCATCATAACCGAGATAAGCTGCACCTATAACAGAAATGAAAAGTAAGAAGATACCTACTGAACCATAATCAAATCCAGGAAGAACTGCAATGACGGCACCTAATGTGAGTGCTGCGATATGTACCCAAAACTTGGGAATTTCTGTCTTTTCACCAAAGAAAACCACGGAATTAAAGAAGACAAGACCGCGCGCATAGAAGAAGAAAGCTAAAGCGTAACGATAGATGTATCCCCAAATAGCTTCATTTTCTAAATCTCGTGTTAGAGCGATATAGATCATGACACCACCGATGAGGGTATCAAAAATGATTTCGATCAGATTAATGGTACGAAGAACTTCGCGATTGAGGGATTTCATCAAAGGAACAACTCTGAAAATTGAAAAAGCTACAATAGCGACACCGGTGATCGTATAAACAACTTCATTGGCAAAGATCATGTAAATGCCTATGCCCACTAAAATGGCTGCCAATATAAATTTAAGCACCCAACCATAACCATACTTCAATTTTTCACTCATGGATAGTCCTCCTTTGATTCTCTCTACTTGCATTATATAGCAAGTTGTTATGGAATGCAATGAAACAAGGTTTAAACATCACGCTTAAACAATGAAAAAAAATGTGAATGCATCATGTCTATCGTGCTATGTTATAATAAAAAAGTGAAATAAGGAGTGATATGATGAATCGTCGAATTATTGCTGCAATGCCTTTAATCAGTTTATTGTTATTTCTCTTTTCTGGACTATATCTAGAAAACTGGGAACTGGGAGCAAGTTTCTTTTTCTTGATTCCGATCAGCTGGATTTTGTTGAGCAGTCATCCTTGGAAAAGATTATCTGAAATCATGCCCATCGTCGCTTTAGCTATCTTCTTATGGGTTGGATTTGGTTTTGATGTATGGCACCCAACATGGCTCATCTTCCTTTCTGTACCGTTAGTCAACATGATTGTTGAGCGGAAAATCACCATGCGAAAAGCCGTGGGTATCGTCATCTCAGCAGCCTACATTGCCATTGGATTGATTACAAAGATTTGGCACCCGACCTGGATTATGTTTCTTTTAATACCCATTATCAATACCATCTTCTTTCCACCTAAATCATCTGTGATTTATTCAAAAGGATCGATTCGTAGTAAGATAAGACATTACGTCATCGATGAAGAACGCGATGAAAATCAATAACGGAGCTTGTGGCTCCGTTTCAGTCTGTAGACAAAAGGGTCTTTTCCAGACAGGTTATCCGTTTGGAATGACTCTTTTTTGTTGTTTTGTGGATAAAAAATAAAAAATGAGCTCTTTTTGCTCAATATCATGAAGTGACGAAA
>Ga0074195_1001731_pt1 | contig 28354 bp, 33 predicted proteins | sample EPASupsiteHSE623_FD_64525 | JGI IMG/M metagenome (GOLD analysis project Ga0074195, IMG submission 64525) | Bioremediated contaminated groundwater from EPA Superfund site, New Mexico - Sample HSE6-23 | ecosystem: Environmental > Aquatic > Deep subsurface > Groundwater > Contaminated ... | reverse complement strand
CGATCGAAGTAACCGTGAGATGGAGATTCAATAAAGAGAATGCCAGAGTGAAACTTGAAAGGCATTACCTTAATTTGCAAAATTAATGTTACAAAGCACTAGCAGCGATCCTCAGCAACCTTGGAAACAGACTCTCAAAACTGGAGCGAAGGGATGAAGCGCTCAATGCTGCAATTGAGTCAGCGGACATTTACAGAATGCTGGCAAAACAAAATCCCCAGGCTTTCCTGCCAGATCTGGCAAGGAGCCTCCACAACCTTGGAAACAGGCACTCAGACCTGGGTCGAATGGGTGAGGCACTCAAGGTTGCGAAGGAGGCTGCGGACATTCGCAGAGAGCTCGCAAAACAAAATCCCCAGGCTTTTCTGCCAGACCTGGCGATGAGCCTTGGAGCCTACGGGAGCGTGCTTCTTTCCCTTGATCGCCATGCAGAAGCATCCCGTGCCTTCGCAGAGGGATTGCAGAGCCTGGCACCCTTCTACCGAAAACTGCCCCAGGCATTCATCGGCCTGGCCCGCGCTTTGCTGCGGGACTATGTCGAAGCTTGCCAGAAAGCCGGGCAGGAGCCGGACAAGGATTTGCTCTCCCAATTCGATTGATCGCTCCGCAATAGACGACTGCAAATCGTTACAAAAAAATAGACAACGATAGCTGCATGCGCTCGCTCCCGCCTACGATCTTGGTGCCGCATTTCATGAGGCTGCGCAAAGATGGCCGCCCGCCCGCTCGCCCGCGTGCAGGAGCTGGCTTCGTCTCCTTGACAGACGCCAAGCACCGCATTTTCGACAACCCGCCACGATCCGAAATAAGAGTTAAATCCATTCAGCACATATAACCAATTGCTATGTTCGCAGAGTACGTTCAAGCGGCTTTGAGGCACGCAAAATATGAGGTCTTGGAAGACGATACCTACATGGCCACCGTAGATGGTCTCCGCGGCGTCATTGCCGTTGGAGATACAATCGAAGAATGCAGAGACGACCTCATAAGCGTCATCGAAGGCTGGGTGGCATTGGGTCTGCGCCTTGGACACGTCATCCCGGTGATTGACTTTCATGGTTAAGGGCGACATTCGAGTTACGATTCCTAATACGCATCAAGGAAAAGATATCGGAATCAGGCTTCTGACCCAGATTCTGAAAGAAGCCGAGATAAAAAGAACGGAGTGGCTCTCGACGTAGGGTTTCTAATTTTTCTGCGGGCAACTGGCTTCTCACCAGATGTCTTTTATCCCCCGCACTCCCCTCCTTCTTCGTAGACCTCCCGCAGGCTGTCGGCCACGCTCTCGCCAAGCCTCTGCCCGGCCATGACAAAGAAGGCCTCGGCGAACTCCGGGCGCAGGCAGCCGGTGTTCTCCGTTCCATTCAACACCAGATCGACAAGGTATCGCATCTCCTCGTCAGTTAGCCTCTTGACCCTCTGCTCGAACTCCTGCACGCTTCTGGAGTGGTGGTTGGCAACAGGCGGCAGGATGTTCATGTACTCGATTACAAGTCCCTTCTTCAAGAGAGCTTCAAGCTCAGGAACCATCTTAAATAAAACGTCCAGGTCCTTTCCGTCAAGATCTCGGGCCATAGAAGCTAATGCTGCTCTATGAAAATATAGGCTCTTCGCTCCTCTGTGCCTCTGCGTCTCTGTGATTAGGTCCCAAAAAACGCTCACCACAAAGACACGAAGGCACAAAGACCGATCGATTACACACTCACAGATTGCGCCAGCCAATCCAGGTAAGCCTGATGTCCCTCGACGACAGGAACAGCGATGATCTCAGGAACGGAATAGCTGTGCATCTCCCGTATCCTCTTCTTGAGCGGCTCAAAACCGCGCCTTGTGGTCTTGATGATCAGCAGAGCCTCGCCGTCCATGTTGACCTTGCCTTCCCAGATGTAGCAGGAGCGAACAGGCACGACGTTCACGCAGGCTGCGAGCCCTTCCTCCACGAGGACGCGAGCGAGCCCATCGGCCTCATTCGGAGACGCGGTGCAAAAGACCATGACAAACTCCCCCTCCTGGCTCATGCCCCGCCCACCCAGCGCTCTCCCGTCTCAGATATCTCCTTCTTCCAGAGAGGCGCCCGGCTCTTCAGCTCCTCGATGATGTACCGGCAGCCGGAGAATGCCTCCTCCCTGTGCCCGGCTGAGCAGACGATGGCCACAATGCCCTCTCCGACGGCCAGGCTGCCAGTCCGGTGGACTACCTCCGCAGCCTTGAGGGCGAAACGGCTCATGGCCTCCTGCCTGATGGCCTGCAGCTCTGCGAGAGCAGCCTCACGGAAGGCCTCGACCTCCAAATGCTCGAGCCGGCAGTCTTCGTCATCCCTCACTGTTCCCAAGAATGTAACCACCGCCCCGGCATCATCTCTTCTGGCCCTCTTGATCATCTCATCAAGACAGATCTCCGAATCAGTGATCTCAATCATGAGCTCCCTATCCTCCGGCTAGCGGCGGAAACACTGCCAGCTCGTCGCCATCAACGAGCGCCCTGGAGAGATCCTGCTGTGGATCGATCCTCTTTCTGTTGACCATGAGAAGAACGTAGTCTCGCACAGCCCCAGACTCATCAAATGCCTCCTCCCGAAACCTCGGACTGCCTGCAGCCAACACTTGCAGCAGCTCTTTCACAGTTGCGGCCTCTTTGACGTCCAGCTCCCTCTCCTTTCCGAGAATCTCTCGAAAGCCCGCAAATGCAATAACCTTTACCCGCATGTCCTTTCGCCACTTTTAGTTCTTGTAGACATCAGAAAAGCTCATTGGAGCGGCGTTGCTTGCGACCTTGCCGATCTCTTTGCCCTTCAGGGATTTCTTGATCTTCTTCGCCTCATTCTCCCGGAGCCGTGTGATCTCCTCCTCAGAGTCGATGCCCATGACAAAGGTGCCGTGGCAGGGCTTGACATAGGTGAAGAGCATCTCTTTTCCGCGCACGCCCATAGCCACTGGAGGCATGCCGATTATGTAGTAGTCCTTGAAGATCTTGTATCCCGGATCGACGTAGTAGATCTCCTCCGAGTTCTTCTCGATGTACTCGCGAGCATCCTTGAAAGAGGTTCGCTCCAGGTACAGCCTGTACTTCATCTGCTCGATGCAGCTCACAAAATCACCTTATCGATCTTGTTCTTGAGGGGATTGGGGTTGTGCGTTGCCTTGGCCACAATCTTCTCAGCCGGATAGTCGATGCTCTCCCCGAGAGCCTCGGCGTTCTTGCCAAAGACCACTGCAAAAAGCCTGGCCTTCGAAATGGCACTGAAGGTCGCCCCGTAGGTCATGCCGGCATCGCTGTGCATGAATGCGAAGCATACATCAAAGTCAACCTTCTTCTCAACGATATTGGCAATCATCTCGTCCAAATCGACTGTCTTTTTTACGTAGTAGCTCTCCGGATCGGCAGCCTTGAGCAGCTTGACGGCTGCGTCCGTTCCCGCTACCGTCACGTCCCATCCGGATTTCGAGAGCTTATGGGAGAGATAGATCACCATGCTCATCTGGACCGGCACTTCAGGACATCCCATCACCAACAGCGCACTCTTGCCTTCGCTCATAAGTTCCATCTCGTTTATTACTATTTATTATTTTTATTATTGCGCACAATCGATGCATTCTGAGCTCATTATCCCCTCATTGCGTCCCGATCCGATCGAGAGACATCCGAGCACTCCTTGCAGAAAGCATTGCGCTCGTAGGCCACCTCGTCAAAAGCGATATTAAGGCCATCCCAGAGCAGGAGCCGGTTCTCCAGAAGTTCACCCACTCCTGTGACATACTTCACGGCTTCTGTCACCTGAATGGAACCTATAACACCGCAGGTGCTTCCAAGGGCCGGGAATGTGCTCGGAGGCGGAGCGCGGGGAAAGAGACATGAGAGGCAGGCCGTCCTTCCGGGAATGATGGTGGTGGCCTGGCCCTGATAGCCGCTGATAGCCCCATGAAAAAGCGGCACATTCCCCTTCAAAGCCGCCCGATTGAGCAGGTACCTTATCGAAAAGTTATCCATAGCATCCATGATCAGATGAGAACCCCGCAAAAGGTCTCCGATGTTGTCCTCACTAATGGTCTCGACCATCGCTTCCACCTCGATCTCTGGATTGATGCCAGTCAGGGTCTCATAGGCAGATCTCGCTTTGGGCCGGCCCACATCTGCATTGGAATGCAATATCTGACGGTTCAAGTTGGAGAGTTCGACAGAATCGCAGTCCACGATTCTAATTTTGCCGAAGCCCGCAGCCGCCATGTAAAAGGAGATCACTGAGCCCAGTCCCCCGGCCCCTGCTACAAAGACGCTGGTCCTCTTCAGCATTTCCTGGCCCTCTTTTCCGAATAGAAGGGTCTGGCGGGAATACCTACGACTTTCGGCATCATCGAGCATTATCATCTACCCACCGTGCACAAAACGCACGATCTTCAACTCGTCACTGTCCCCAGCAGTCTCCTCCTCAGAGACAATCTTGCCGTTCTTGGCCACGATGACCTCCTCAGGATTGATGCCGAGATTTTTCAAGATGACCTCTATTGAGGCTCCGTCTTCTGCTATCTCCAACTTGCTGCCGTCCGGCAAGGCTATCCTCATTTCCGTCTCCGTTAGACTGCTCTTTCTGCAGGGTTCCTGCCTTACTTTAGCGGTCCTGATGCAAAATGCTTCTGGTGACTGGCAAGGTCCCAGCAGCCAAAGACAGGGATCTGCTCAAATTCCGAATTCACGATTGTGAATGAATCATCAGATGTTGATTTGGTATTTAAAGTCTTGGAAGAGACAGATAAAACGAATGATATTGCACGGCCAAAAATAGGCCAATAGTGCCGGGCACGCCGGCACCCATTAACCCTATCTAAGATGTCTTCTGCCCATCAGCGATTCCGGTCCAGGTTTCCCCGCCCGCAGTTGATGCCTCGTACTCTCCGCTGGCCCAGTCCTCGCCGAGATCGAGATTGAGTTTATACTGGACGATTGGATTTGTAGATATCAGATTCAGCTCCATGGTTGAATTCGCAATGGTTCCCGAGACCGCCACATCAATGGTGCTGTTGCCCTCTCTTATCTTGCCGGCACCGTAGACATCCTCATCCTTCTGGAAGACGGTCATGGCCAGATCCCTGACAACGCTGTCGTTGAGGGTGAAATACCAGTTTCCTTCCGCTGTTACGGACACAGTCTGCTCAGGAGGCAGTTCAGTATCTGTGGCTGCGGTCGTGTTGTCTTCGGCGGCAGTGCTCTCAGCAGCTTCTGTTGAAGTACTTGTTTCCGTTTCGCTTTCTGACTGAGAATCAGCCCTAGATTGCTTGGCGCTTTTGTCACTGGTGGAGAGAGTGCTCGGCATTGTCCAGTCCAGCGAACTCTTGTTCTTCTGCTGCTCTCTAGATAACTTGGGCGTCGCCGCCTGTCCTTGCGGTGGAGTGATAGTGGTCGTCTCTCCTGAGCTGATCATCTCTTCGGCATCATGACTTGGGTCGTTCCAGTCGATGCCAAGAGCGATCGCTGTCAGGAAGGCGATGGAAAACAAAGATAATAGTATAAGCATTTTGGTTCTCATGATATATCGACCTGCTTCTTGTACAATTCTGCTGCCATTCGCATTGCGATGCGGTTTATTAGTTGATAAGCTTAATGGTTATACGACAAACGACGTTTTACTGTTGAGAAGACTGTTCCAATCAGTCTGCTCTTCTCCAAATCCGGATGATCATCGCTATTCCCCCGAGGTTTATGGCCAGGATTAGGATCACACCCAGCATCTTCTTAGTGCTGCTCGATGCTGTGGACTGCGGAACCAGATCAATCATCTCATCCCCGTTCACCACAACCGTTCGCTCAGTCCCGTCTGCCTTCAGCGTGTAAAGCCCGCGATGCAGCCCCAAGAAACGGCACTCGCTCCCGCAAGCTTTTGCCAGTTGCTTCTCCCCCTGCCAGAGAGAAAGTCCCGCGGGCGCGCCGGTCACGCAAAGCGTGTAGCCCTCGCGAACGGGCATGCTCTGGCCTTCTGAGGCGAACTCGGAGGAGATATTCAAGATGCTTAACACCGTCGGAGCGAGGTCCATCTCAGACCAGCGGCCAGCCAGGTTCAACTCTTCCACCCCCGGCCCTGAGAGGACCATTGGCACGCGCAGGGCCTCCATCCTGCTGGCATACTTCTCTGCGGAGTGGCCGCCTTTGCCAGTCTCAGAAGGAAAGACCATGCCGTGGTCGGCGGTGACCGCCAAGAGCACGTTGTTCTTCCGGCAGACCTCGCCCAAGCGGCCCAGGGGCCCATCCAGGGCAGCGACCACCTGGCTGTAGCCGTCAGCGCCCAGGTTCTGCCCGGCGCTGTCCACTGCACCCACGTTCACCAGCATCAAAAAGCGTTGCCCTGACAGGTTCAGGACGATGTCTGCCGCAGCATCAAGCGCCCAGGCATCGTATCCAGCGTAGCCCGCGACGCCCTCCGGCGCAGAATAGCGGGCAAACCTGTCCCTCCATTTCTGAAAGAGCGGTGAGAGGTTCAATGGCGCTCCGGCCCGAAAGCCAGGTATGGGCTCGGCTCCGTGCATTGAATTATCGCCAAGATATAAAACGCCGTCCATCTCTCGAAGAACCGACATGGCATCGCCCCGCTCCAGGACAGCGAGGCAGAGATAGCCCTCGGCACGAGCGGCATCAAATATGGTCGGTCCGAGATGATCGGGGTTCACGTCCGCGTTTCCTGTGATCAAAACGCTATGGCTCTTTGTGGTCTCAGGCACAGGCACCCGCACGTCCACAGCCCGCGCTCCGCAGCCGGTCAGGTTAAAGAGCACAGCCCCAGGCAAGGGAGAGCCGTCCAGAGCGTAAGCGCAGTGCTCCGGATAGACGTAAGAAGAGCCGAGGCCGTCCACAACCAAAATGACAGCCCCCGTCGGCTGGGCCAACGGGGCGACTTGCACATCAATGGCACCGGCGATACCGGATGACAGCATTAATTGTAGTAATATGATAAGTGCTGCAGAGTTAGCCCGTTCTTTGTGCCTTTGCTTCTTTGTGGTGAGAGGTCGTCGCCCGTCGTAACTGATATCCCTACAGAAACTTGAAAATAAAAAAGCGCGGATCATCTAAGATCAACGATCTCAGAAGTCCGTCATAACCCTGTACTGGTCGATCTCCGTCTGCTTGAGGCCTGTCAGGAACTGCTCTGCCATGTCGCGAATGTCCTTGGAGCGGGTGATAGCTCGGCCAACGACCAGTATGTTCGCGCCCGCTGCAAGAGCCGCGCCCTCGGTGTCCGTGCGAATGCCGCCTGCAACCGCCACAAGAAGCCTGCGACCATCGCGGGCCAGAGCCTGAATCTCGCGGATGTTGTTCCAGGCGTGCGCGCTCTTCTCCATGTCAATAGCCCTGTGCAGCTCCACCACATCTGGCAGAACCTCCAGACCCTTTAAAAGTGCCAGCGGATCCGGAACATTGAGCATATCGATGATGCTATAGATGCCGGTCTTCCGCGCTTCCCTGATTGACAGCTCGAGCGTCTTCTTGGGTGCAAGTCCCGATATGACAACAGCGTCAGCCGTGGAGTCTGCAGCCAGCCGCACCTCCAGATTGCCAGTATCCAGAGTCTTGAGGTCCAGTATGACGAAAGCTCCTGGGCGAATGGCCCGGATCTCTTTGACCACACTGATGCCGAGCATCTTAACCAGGGGTGTGCCCACTTCTATCAGAATGTGATCGCTGTCCGGAAGGGCTGTCAGCACACGGCGCACCTCAGCCAAATCCACCAGATCAAAGGCAACCTGCAGGTATGGTGGGTCCCAGAGACGGGTGACCCGGAAGCCCATGATAGGATGAGTGGAGCGGTCCTTCTCGTAAAGCATCAGATCTACATCAGGGAACCCTGCCATTGCCCTCTCGATAGCTAGCTTGGTAGCCCCGTAATTGTAGCGGTAGATGGCATCGTAATCCTTGGCCTGGGGATGAATGAATACGGATACTACTATCAACAGCTCCTCGACCTTCTCCTTGGGAATGACACCCTCTGCTACCGAATCCGCCACTGCCTTGGACACAGCCATCTGGGCCGGGCCGAATATCTGAGCGGCCTGCGCCATGTTTTTTACAGTGACCTTGGGTACGATGAGTGTAGACGGCTTGGGCGGCAGATTGGGCCGAATGACACCTAAAAGGGGCGTGTGCCCTGCCGAAAGCTGTGTGAGTCCGGAGGCAAAAGCAGTGGCTACCGGCCCCTCCTTGTCTCCTATGATCAGATCGATATGAGCAATCTCAGGCTCCTTTCCAATGAGAGCCTCTCCAACCAAAAACAAAAAGATTCACCTCGACTGAGTGGTGAGCAATCTCTCTATTTTAACCCTTTTGCCCTCAAATGAGCTGCCAGTAGATGAGCGGCGCTAAACCCAGCAGTGCGAGGCCTGTCGCCAACCTCATTCCTACCCTGTGATCCTTCCTGAAGGCGTCCACCTGCTCTGGGCTCATGCCTAAAGCAATGCCCCCACCGATGAGGAGGATCGGCAGCACTACTCCCAGATTGAAGAAGAGCAGATAGGTGCCTCCTTCGAGGTAGTTCTCAGCAGAAAAGAGGTCCAGTATCGCGAGGTAGATGGCTCCTATGCAGGGGAGCTTGACCAGAGAGAAGAGCGCTCCGATCAGGAAGTAAGAGCTATAGCGGCTTTTATCTACTCCCGCCTGGAAATAAGGAAGCGCCCAGTCGGTACGGAATATGGAGTGCTTTCCATTCTGCAGCCTTATCCCATCCCAGACCTGAGAGAGGCCTGCAAGCAGGAGAAAGACAGTCAGAATGTAGCGGAATGAGTCGGCTACTGCTTTATTCTCCAGGAGCCTCTGCATGCCGAGACCGAAGAGAAAGTACATGGTGAAGATGCCCAGGGAGAAGAAGGCCACCATCATCACCAGCTCTCGTCTCTTTCCATTGGACGAGAGGACTGATGCAGCCAAAAAGACCAGTATTCCCAAGAGACATGGATTGAATCCAGCCACCAGTCCCGCACCCAGGACTGCAGAGATGCTGTAAGCGGAGATCTCCTTCAAATTGAGGCCTGAGGCCTCGTCGGAGTTCAAGCTGTTGCTCTCCATTTTGCTCTCATTTACGTCAGAGGCGGGCAGTGTGAATTGAGCGGGCGCCGGAGGCGTCTGGTTGGCCAATGCCCCCTTGATCAGCTTTTCGAGAAGAGCATCGTCCTTTTCATAATCCCTGTAGTTTATCACCTGCATTCCGATGATGATTGAAGGAACGTCCCTGGCTCCGTACTCCTTGATGATCCTATGGCCTTTGGGAGAATAATAGTAGTAACTGCTGACATTGATGGGCATCTCTTGCCCGACCTTCTCCAGAACTCTTTGTGCTGCTGCGCATTTCGTACATCCGGGGGACTCGATGAATATGACCTCGGTGACGTTTTTTCCGGCTGCATCTTGACCGGAAGAAGACTCTATTGCTCCGCTATGAAGAATGATCAGAGCGAGCAGAGCTAGGGTAAATCCCACAACCGCAATGCAAGATAAGATTGCGCGCATCAATTACCTAAAAGACATAAGGGGTATAAGACCCCCATGATACAATGCCAATCAAATCCCTACTCTTCCGTGGAATATTCGAGATTCGGTTTATCACCATCGGATGACTCATTGGATGCAAAGGCTACGGATGCGTCATCCTCTGCCACAAGTACTATGGTGTAGGGGCAACCCTCTGCGCAGGTCTCAACAGCTTTCTTGATGATTGGGGTCACATCCAGCTCATAGCTTCCCTCTCCATCGACCTCTACTGAGGACGAGGATACATCGGCATCGTAATCATCTTTAGTGTACCAGTCCGCGGTATCGAGTACTGCGCCATGCAGGAAGTAGGCGGTGATCTTTCCAGGTTTATCCACCTTTACAGCCTCAACTGTCAGTATTGCATCGGTTACCTGCTCCGGCTTGAATATGCCCTGTGATCCCAGGAGATTGACGAAGCTCAGGTAAACCTCTTTATTTGAGGCTCCGTCCACAGAGGCTGCCCAGAGCAGATCGCTGTCAGCAAAGCTCTGGTTGGCGTTGTCTGAATCTACATAAGTATCTACATCCATTTCTGCAGTAAAGCTCCCTGCGGCGGCTGTAGCGGCTAGCAGCAGGAATATGCTGATGAATGCATATAAATGTCTCAAGTGAAATCCTCCAAGCGAATACTATGGATGGACAATAAAAAGACTTGCGTTCATATGTACTTTATCTATGCGTTCTCCCATCAACATGATATGCATATGACAGAAGAATCTATATTAAATATCTGTAACATGCTTGAATTACGTTAGGTTTATTAACCACACAATAGCTTCAAAGAAAGGTGGGTCGCTTGAAAACTACAGCCTTCTGCATTCTGTCAGCATTGTTGCTGATCTCTCTGCTCGCTGACGGTGCCACAACTCAGGTGAACTCGAGTCTACAGGCCGCGATTGATGTAGCATCGCCCGGAGATACTCTGCAGGTTGCTCCTGGCGTCTACGGCAAAATCGTCATAGACAAGAGCCTCACCCTTGTAGGAGACGGGGCGACGATACTGGCCGGAAACAGAGACGCTTGCGTGAGCGTGGAGGCGGACGACGTGAGTATCTCAGGCTTTCTCGTAAAAGACGGGTTTTACGGAATCAAGCTGGACAGCGTTACGGGATGCATTATCTCCAACAACACTGTGATAAATTGCGCTCAACCGGGCATTGCCCTTCTCTTCTCAGATGGGAATACGATCACAGGCAACAATGCCAGCTTCAATGGCATCGTAGGCGAAGGCTGGTACGGAATATATCTATCCAACTCCAATGACAACCTCATCGCTGGAAATGCGGCCTACGGCAACGGCGCTTACGGCATAAACCTATTTCCTTCATGCTCCAATAACACCATAGAGAAAAACGTGTTGCAGGGAAACATGTACGGCCTATACATGTTCACGGATTGCTCGGACAATATCATTGAGAAAAACGACATGTCCAGGAACACTAACTCCGGGCTGGATCTGCGTTTCAATTGCACTAATAACATTATCATCAACAACACCATTGAGAATAACGTGGTGGCCGGAATAACCCTCATGGAAGATTCGGGTCAAAACGTCATCACCGGGAATATCGTTCATTCCAATGGCCGATATGGGCTTCAGATACAGAGCCGCTCTAATGGCAATGCCGTAACATTCAACAACATCTCCGAGAGCCAGACCGGGATATTCTTGGAGTCGAGCAAGAACGAGATCTACAGCAACCGCATAACAGACAACGTCATCCAGGCAGATGATAGGGGAACAAACATCTGGAACGCACCATATCCGGACGGCGGAAACCTCTGGAGCGACTACCAGGGAGCTGACGAGATGAGCGGCGCTGGCCAGAATGATCCCGGCAAGGATGGATTTGGGGATGATCCCTACAGCATAAACGAGGAGGCATTTGACCAGTATCCGATCATGGGCGACCAGATCAAGCAGATTGTCGTCCTCACCAAGGAGCTGACTCCAGAACAGGCCAGAGTTGGAGACAGCATCTCGGTCAAGACTGGCATTCAGTCCAGATACGGCCTATCGCAGGTTGTGGCTCATGCTTACCAGAACGGCATAGAGGCACAAGGCTATTGTCGTCTGGTCCTGTCCGGGGATTTCTATGAAGGCTCATTTTCGACGGCACTGCTGGACCCGGGACGGTACGACATAGTCCTCTCAGCAACGGACGAACGAGGATATGAGCTGCAAGAGACATTAGGTGAGATCAAGGTAACATCTCGTGGTGGTCTCAAATCATCATAATCGATATCACACAAAGTATAAATATTAAAAAGGAGAGATAATGACAGCATTGAGATCAGGTCTGTGGTCCTGTTTAGCGGGAATGGGCGTCATGGCGCTCATTGCGTTGTTGGTGCTGGCAAATGCTGCATACGGAGGCGAAGCCTATTGCGATGCCTGTAGGGGCGATTCTGGCTGGTCCGGAACAGCTAAGCTGGATGAGATCGGCAACCTCAACTCTGGTACTGGTGAGGTCATGGCTGGCCTGAGCACTGCTCAGAAGAATCGGGTGGGCATCTGGAAACAGTCACTCTCCGGATTCAATGCTACTGACAATGAAAACGCAAGCGATTCCACGCCGAAGGGTACCGTGGAGAACGACACCACCGCAAGTCAGACAGCAAAGAAGGTTGTATCCCATAAACCTACAGAAGAGAACTCAACCATAGTGAGAAGCGAGATGGCAAAGAGAATGCTAGTCCCCATCGACGAGGCCGATGACACCGCGATCTATCTGGACATCAGCGAAGACGCAACAGAGCATATTCCTGGATCGATTGCTATTCCGTACGACGAATTTTTGAATGGCACAGCAGTGAGGAGCGAGGCCGAGCTGGATGCATTGCTGGGCGATGCGGGAATATCTCGCGACGATGCTGTGATCATCTACGGCGAATGCATGCCCTGTGGTGGAGGACCTGCGCCTGCAACCTTTGTCTACTGGATCATGAGGTCCCTGGGTCATGAGAATGTGAGGGTACTGGATGGAACAGTCAAGGATTGGGCCTCATCTGGAAGATCGACGGCCGCAGATACGGCGATACTGCCAGCTAAAACATACACATCGAGTGTCACATCCGATTTTGCCGCAGACTATGATTATGTGAATAGCGGAAGCGCACAGATTGTGGACGCGAGAACCATAAGTGAGTTCGGCAATTCCTCAATTCCAGGAGCAATCAACATACCCTACGAGAGCGTTATCCTCAATGATAAGCTCCGGGACGAGTCCAAGCTAAAACGCGTCTTTGCCATCCTCAATGAAGAGCAGCCGGTCGTAGTTTACACTAATACGGGACTTAAAGCATCAGTGGTCTGGTTTGCCTTGACCATGCTCGGATATGATGCCGAGCTGTACTCCTATGAGAATTACTGGACCAACCAGGAGTTGTTGCGCAGAGCCGCTGAGACCAATACAACAGCCTGAATACAATTGAATGGACGTTATTGAGGGAGATGGGATGAAGATTTGCAAAGCGGTCAGAGTTATCCTTTTTCTGGCAGCGATATTGGCCACAGCCGTATCCTGTGTCAATGCAGAGTGCACCGCCTGCAAGAGCGGGTCTGTCACTGCTCAGCAGGATTCGCTGGACAAAGAGTGGGCAGCATTCCTTGGCACAGATAACGCGACGACCGAAGAAGTGACCACGAGCACAAGCGCCACTGGCCTGATCAGTCCTCAGTATTCCAGGCAGAATAATCCCGCATTGAAGGAAGAGGGAAGCGACAGGTCCAGTTCTATTCTGGTGCCCCTGGACAATGTCGGCGATTCTGAGATAATTCTCGATATCAGTCCAGATCCTGCTGAGTACATTCCTGGTGCCATAGGCATCCCATACACCGATTTTCTCCTTCCCGGAGGTGCACTCAAGACAGTATCAGAGATGTCGGAGGTCTTGGGCAAGGCCGGCATAAGCGAGAATGATTCTGTTCTGATTTACGGCGAATGCCAGCCATGCGGCGGAGGGCCATCTGCTGCGACTTACGTCTACTGGATACTCAAGTATCTGGGCCATAAGGATGTCAAGCTGCTGGACGGCAGCATTGACGATTGGGTGACTGCTGGGAAGCCAACGGCAAGCAGCCCCTCATATCTGCCTTCTAAGAACTACACTCCGACGCTGAATTCCGATCTCCTGGCTAGCTACGAATATGTGCACAGCGGCTCAGCTCAGGTCATCGATGCCCGAACTGCTACGGAATTTAAGGCGGGATCGATTCCAGGAAGCATAAACATTCCTTATAATCAGGTCCTTGACGGCAAAAGGATCAAAGACGAAGCCGCCCTGCGAGAGCTGTTCTCCTCCCTGGACCCGAATAAGCCAATCGTAGTCTACACCAACACAGGAATCAAGGCATCAATGATCTGGCTGGCTCTGACCCTCCTGGACTATGATGCCAGAGTTTACTCCTGGATGGACTGGCAGGCCAACTTGCCTCATCTGAACATCGACCTGCAGGAGGCTCATGGCGATCCCAATCCTGCGAAGATCGGCGACGCCGTCACAATGACTGTTGTCTTCCAGGAGAAGAACAATAGCTCTGAGGGCACAATCAAGATCGGCTCGTCGTCTCAAGCCGAGAAGAGCGCGGCAGGAAGTGGTTTCACAGCATCAGCCCTTATCAAAAGCCCTTCAGGCGAACAGGTATCCGGTGTCGTGTTGAAGCGCATCCGGTCTGATGGAGACGAGTTTACAAGCATCTGGAATGCCAATGTCGCCTCAGGAGTCTACAGCGTTGATATCGTAGCAACACTTGATGAAGTAACCGAGACCTTCAGAGACGCCATGCGAATTGAGGTCGCTGGCACCAGTAAATATAAGAATATTGGGAATGAATAACTGGAGTTAAGCGTGAACTCCAGATTATTTACCTATTTTATATTATTGGCAGGCCTGATCAGCTATGCGGCTGCTTTTCCAGTGCAAAATGCTCTTGATAACAATAAGGCCAGCATCTGGTTTGAGAAAGAATACAACAGCTACTTCAAGTCGAATGAAGACGACGGCACGCCTCCGGTCATCTACGGTGTGAGCGTAAGTCCATCATCTTTGAAGATCGGGGCCCCCAGAAGCGAGATCAATGCCTTTGTCCATGACACGGGGATCATAGAGATGGTCTATGCCGATATCGGAAACCGTATGAACCTGATGCTCGATCTGAATCATGACGGTCGGTACACAGGATACTGCGGCTCTAACCTGGCTGCAGCAACCTACAATGTTACTATCGTGGCCATTGATAAATCAGGAAACGCTGCAAAAGACGAGTCAACAACCCTTACCATTCGCGATCCTCATGATCTCAACAGCAACGGAATTGAGGACAGCCTGGAAAAGCTCGGCGACCAGGATCTTAAGGTGATAGTGCTCCATGACGGCAATCTGAGCGGAGTGGCCGCATCCTGCCCATCGGAAAGCTTCCGTGTATTGCCGGGAAGCGCTTTAACCGTATCTGGAGACAACCTGGAGAAGATAGCCAAGACCGATGGGGTTAAGGGCATTTACATGGACCAGAAGCTGAAGGTCATGGCATTGCCGGATGAAGATAACACTTCGTCCTCCATTTCCGCCACAAAGCGACTTATTGACGATCCGAGGTCAGACAAAAGCTACACCGGAAAGGGGGTGACCGTGGCACTCATCGATACCGGCGCAGACAGCGACCATGAGGCATTGGCCGGCAAGATTCTCGCCTTCAAGGACTTCGTGAACAACCAAACCTCCGCCTACGACGACAACGGCCACGGAACTCATTGCGCGAGCCTGATTGCCGGAAAGATGGGCACAGGCGTGGCACCTGGCGCGGATCTGGTGGTCGTCAAGGTCATGGATCGGAGTGGGGCCTGTTACACCTCCGATGCCCTCAAAGCACTGGACTGGTGTCTGGAGAATAAGGATCTCTATGGAATTCGGGTCATATCCTTCTCAGTAGGGGGTGAGAACCCTTCTGAGGGCGTCTCTCTTCTGGATGAGGCCTGCAACAAAATGGTGCAGGAGGGGATGGTAATGTGTGTGGCGGCAGGAAACTCCGGGCCAGATGATTCGTCCATCGTGATTCCAGGAGACGCAGAAAACGTCATCACTGTTGGCGCCGTGGACATCTCCGGTGAGATATTCAAGCTATCATCACGGGGCCCGACGGCCAATGGCGAGATCAAGCCGGATCTGGTCGCTCAGGGAGTTGATGTGGTCTCAGCCCTCGCCTGGTCTAAGAATGGCAAGAGCTCAGTGAGCGGCACCTCTATGGCTGTGCCTCAGGTCTCCGGAGCGGCTGCAGTGCTAGAGGAAGCAGATGAGGATCTTGATCCGGCTGATGTGAAGAGAGTCCTCTTAAAGACGGCAGACGACCTGGGACCACCTGGCCAGGACAATACTTATGGTTACGGGGCCCTCAACCTGACCCGCGCCCTTTTGAGCATTGATGCCGACCAACGCGGCCTGTCACCACCTGCGCTTGAAGAGGTTACCCTCAATAAAGACGATGCTACCGTAGGTGAGCCGGTCATGGTGGAAGCCCAGGCCTTGGGGGATATCAGGGCGATTAACGCCAATATCATCGGGCCCGACAAAAATCTGGAGATACCGATGGACGATTTCGACGGAAACGGCGTATTCTCTGCCAGATGGGAGACAAGCTTCTGGACGCCAGGCGAATACAAGATAAAGGTCGATATGTTAGGAAAATTCGGTGAGGTGGATTATAAGGCGGTCCCTTTCCATCTCAAGGATAAGGAGTGAAGGCAGAAATGTCCTCAGCCACGCCTGCCGCCTGGCAGGAGATATCACGGTTCGGCAGAAAGGTGGTCAGCGCCGGGCTCACCAGCTCCCGGTTCGGAAATATCAGCATAGCAATCGGAGACAAGATCCACATAACCTGCACGGGCAGCATGCTTGAAGAGCTGGATGAGAGACAGGTCGTGCAGGTTGATTTGGGCGGCACCTGTGAGATGGACAGAATTGCCAGCAGTGAGACCTGCGTTCATCGGGCGGTCTACAAGGCAACAGCCAATAAGGCCATCATTCATACCCATTCCCCATATGCTGTGGCTGAGTCTCTTCTGGAACTGTCTGAGGTCATCCCACTAGATAGCGAGGGCTTGATCTTCCTGGGGGCAATGCCCGTCGTGCAGGGCCACTTCGGGACAGATGAGCTGGCCGTGGCAGTATCTGCCGCGCTGCAATCTCATAAGGCATGCATTGCTCGCGGCCATGGAGTATTTGCAGCCGGCAACAGCCTCAATGATGCCTATACGGCAGCTTGTATGGCCGAGCATAGCTCTCAGGTAAGATACCTGGTTAAAGCCTATCCGAGCCAAGCGAAATAAGAATTATAATATTGCATGAATGTGGACTGCATTTCGCGCCCCCATGTCTTCCGGGGGAAAAATTTATATCTTTACTGCAACTTCATTAAACTGAGCGGGTAATCCTAGTTTTTGAAATCCACACTGAACCCCCACTCTCCTACCCGCTCACTTAAATAATTAATAAAAGAAGCATTTGTCAAAAGATCTATTAATGCAGAGGTCACAAGTCTCTGCCATGAACTCTTCTCTGGAGCTAGGACGGATCATGGGCATACCTGTCCGGCTGCACTGGACAATAATTTTTATCGTGCTTTTTATTGCCTGGAGCTTCGCGTCCGTCCACCAGGAGACCGGCGGCATCGTCTATGGCTTGGGTGGAATTGAGCCGGTGGCACTTCGATGGATCGCGTCGCTCATCTTCTCCCTGGCGCTCTTTGCCTGCGTTGCCCTGCATGAGCTGGGCCATTCCTACATCGCCAAGAAGAGCGGCGTCAAGATAAGAAGCATAACTCTCTACTTCTTTGGCGGAGTGGCAGCCATGGAGGAGATACCGAGAAACCCCCGACTTGAGCTGAAGATGGCCTTTGCCGGGCCGGGCGTAAGCGGTGTGCTGGGTTTCGTCTTGCTGTTCCTTGGCCTGCAGGCTCGGGCCTTTGCGGGTTCTGGCAGTCCCCTGACCATAATGCTCAGCGACCTTGGGCTGATGAATCTCATGCTCATGGCCTTCAATCTCCTTCCTGCCTTTCCGATGGACGGAGGCCGGCTCCTGCGAGCATGGTTTGCCTTTCGGATGCCTTATGTCAAAGCCACCCGAAGAGCGTCCGATATCGGCAAGATCTTCGCGACACTCATGTTTTTGGTAGGCCTCTCAACGCTCAATTTTATGCTTCTCTTTGTGGCGTTTTTTGTCTATGTAGGTGCAAGTGAAGAGGAGAAAGCGACTGAGATAAGCGTCAGCCTGGAGGGAATACGGGTAAAGGACATCATGTCTGCAAAAGTCCAGGTCGTTGTTCCGGATATGAACCTTGAGGAGCTAAAGGAGATGATGTTCCGGGAAAAGCATCGAGGCTATCCAGTGATGTCAGGCGGAGCCTTGCAGGGAATCGTCACTCTCACCGATCTTCAAAATGTGCCGGAGGCCGAGAGGGCTGGCACCCGTGTGGGGAGTGTGATGGCAAGAAAGTTATATTTGATCGGCCCTCAGGAAGAGGCATCGACGGCCATGAAGATGATGAACGAATTGCAGATTCGCAGGCTGCCTGTGATGGATGAAGGCCAGCTGGTAGGCATAGTCTCAAGGGAAGACCTGGTCAGAGCTATCGAGCTGTGCTCAGAGCTGGAACACTAAGAGGTAATCAATTTGGAGAATACAACAGAAACGACCAGAGAGGACGACGGATCTCTCTGTCGGCTGATTGAGCCGGTGGAGAAAACAGCAGGCAGCGAGTCCCATGAGATCGTCATCGTGGGAACGGCCCATGTGTCCGAAAAGAGCGTGCAGGAAGTAGTCAGCAAGATCGAAGAGACACGGCCTGATATCGTGGCTGTGGAGCTGTGCCTTGCTCGCTATCGGAGTCTTACTGGCCAGGAAGAGGAGAAGGAGATCAAGATCAGTGAGCTTCTAAGTGGCGGAAAGCTCTACTTCCTACTGGTGCAGTGGTTTTTAGCTTACATCCAGAGAAAGATTGGCGAGGAGATGGGAGTCAAGCCGGGCTCGGAGATGCTGGCGGCTATACAGGCTGCTAAGAGAGCCGGGTCGAGGGTGGCGTTGGTAGATAGGGACATCGGCATTACCATTCAGCGTTTCTGGTCAGCTATGGGGTTCTTCGATAAAGTCCGGCTCATCTGGTCATTCATTCCCGCGGCCATCGGCTGGGGTGATGATGAAGAAATCGATATCGATACAATCACCCAGGCAGATATTGTCAGCCAGATGATCTCGGAGTTTCGAAAGATCTCACCTGGCGCGGCCAATGTACTGGTGGATGAACGCGACGCCTATCTGGCTCGAAATCTGTATCTGCTATCCAAACAGGGAACGGTCCTGGCGGTCGTAGGTGCAGGTCACAGAGAGGGCATCGTCAAGCACCTCGCGCACCCTGAGATGATACCCGAAATTGAAGGGCTCAAAGAGAAGCCAGCAAAGAAGATCACTGCGGTCACCGTCTTTGGGGCAGTGGTGAGCCTGCTTATTCTGGTTACAATTGTTTTGGTTCTTCTCATAGCTCAGTCCAGCGAGACCATATTGCAGGCCTTTTTGATCTGGTTCGTGGCAACGGGGGTGCTGTCTGCTCTGGGCGCGCTGGCAGCCAGAGGCCATCCCTTTTCAGCTCTGACTGCGCTGATGGTTGCATGGATGACTACACTTAATCCCTTTTTAGCTGCAGGCTGGTTTGCAGGAATGGTTGAAGCCAAGAAGCTCAAGCCGACCATGAGCGACCTCAAGAAGCTGGGCCAGACAGACAGCTTCAAGGAGATGATGGACAACCGGCTCTTCAAGGTCATCTTGGTGGCAGCGCTGACGAATGTGGGAGCTATGATTGGCATGGTCCTGGGAGGCTTTCTCATCTGGCATATGCTGGGACTGGAAAACGTCAAGGACCTGATCATGGGAGCAATGAACGAGATGATCTCAAGGATCACCAATTTTATTTAAGAACTGTATTTGTGTTTCAGCTTTATCCGATTCTTGAGCCTCACAGATCCGGCCCAGGCAGCATCCTTTGCAGCAGGAATGAGAAGGCCACAAAGATGCATAATCCCAGGGCCAGGCTCTTGACGATTCCTATCCTGCTCACGCCCAGGAGAACGACAGAGACATAGCAGAGCCACGGAGGAGTGAATATTAGAAGGCTTTTGGCATACTCTTCTGTCGTTTTGATGCCGCCTTCAGCGTAGATGAGCAGGAAGGTGAAGATTGTGAGCAAGGGCAATGTGGTAATGAAGGCGGAAAGCATTCCCCGTCCCTGGCTCGCGAAGTAGGCGACAAGGGCCGTCACGCTCCCGCCAATTAAAAAGTAGATCACCAGTCGCAGCTCTGAACTCGCCAGATAAACCAAATGGCTCGTCAGTTGCATCTTAGAACCTGCTGAAGTGTAATAAGGGATGGCACGAGATGCGAAAGGGAGTAGCAATGAAGGGGGTAATAAACGTCACCTCGTGCCGCGTCTTTTCTGCATTATTGGATCATAATGCAGCTATCACTATTAGGTGTCTTCTCCTTTATTAAGTTTTAGGTTGAAAACCAAAGTTAACCTTTTATAAATTATTAAGAAATCAATCAGGTCTTATGGCCATCTCCACATCGGTCATGCCGGCATTGGTCTTGATCCCCAGGCCACAAAAGTGAGTACGTGAGGCCTGATATCCTCTCTCTATGAGCCTTTCAATTGCCTCATCTATCTTGCCAGGAGTGAGGGAAAGACGTTCGCAGATACTATGATGATCATAGTACATAGGTGCCTCTATCTCGCCCGCGCAGATCCCCAGGATCTTCTGGGCCCTATGGCTCAAGCCGTCCGAGCCCAGGGCCTTTTCTATGGTCTCTCTCTCATGTATCCCACCAAGCCACAGCGGCCCTGCGAGCCTTGTTTTGCCCTGGCAGTGACGGCAAATCCCCTCTGGCTCTGCCTCCGGCATGAGACGAAAGCTGCCGCAGGCCGGGCAGTGCTCGACATATCCCAGTTTTCGCAGGCATCTGTCGGCGGCCTTGGCTCCGTTGGTCAGACGCAGGTAGGTTCTGACATAATGATCGGTTACATGAGTGAGCATGGGCTCTATGCTTTTGTCCAGACGGGCGAGCTCCCTCGCCGCCAGGCCCAGAAGTATGCGTGCGCCCATCTCCCTGTGATATACAGTTCGCAAAGGCACAGCCATGTATTTTCTGATGCCGCTCATGAGATGAGCCCCGCAGAGTGGCGCGGTGTCGGTGGCTGTGATGAACAGATAAGAGAGAGCTGATCTGCTGGCGGCAGGGAGATAGGGAGACGGAGAGCCAAATGGGTCCAGATCTACCGCCTGAAAGTGCCTCTCGTGCAACAAAACGTTGGCATTGGAGCAGGTCACAGTCCCCTCGATTGAATTTCTGGCCAGGTTCTTCTCTATCAGCTGGCAGGCATGTGGATTGATGTCGTTAAAAGAGACCTTTGCCACACCAGCCTCTTTAGCCACCCGCAGGCCGCGAATGCCGCTGGCGGATAGGGCATCCAGATAATCGGTAAGACCCAGGCTCCGGGACATGGCTACATTGATCTCGCGATTTAGAAGCATCTTGGGATTGTAGAAGGCGCCCTCAGCTTCAAAGGTTATTGCGCCTTCCGTTATGAGATTCGTCTGCATGAACCGTCTTATAGTTGCGTTTCCTTCAGGAAAGGCACAGCGCTTGCATCAAAGGAGTCCGAGTCCGACCATTTGGGAGGCGAGCTCGAAGCCTTTCGAGAGATCACAACTACTCCATCCTCAACTCTGGTGGTAGGAAGAGCCGCTACAGCCGGCGCATAGACTGCGTACTTTTTGACCTCTTCCTTCAGTTCAGTGAAGTCGAGAGCTGCAACACCAGAGGGACTGATGTGCGGCCTGAAGTCAAATGATTGGGACTCGGGACCCGGCAGAGAATAGGATTTGTCGCCAATGCCGTCACCATTTCCGTCCAGGCCATCGTAATCAGAGTAATAGTTGCCAAAAGTGGTATTCCAGATGTTGAGACTGGTGTTCTCGTAGGCATTGATCTCGTTTCTGATAAAATTGTTCCCGAAGACCAGGTTATTTCTGTTCTCGTTAAGCCTTATTCCATGTTTATTATCTGAAGCATTGTTGGCATAGACTGCATTGAACTGACAGCCTTTAGAAACCTCAAGGCCGTTGAAGTTGCCTTTGGCGCGGTTGTTGATCAGAATGTTGTGGCTGCTGTTCTCTTGAAGGCTGATGCCTATCCCAAATCCTGTCACGATCTCGCCTCGGCTGTTGTCATCGGCGGAGTTGTCGGTTATGTTGTTGAAGTTAGACCCTGCGGTGATCAATATCCCGTAGTAATTATGATCGGCCCGGTTTCTTTTCACCTCGTTATTGGAAGCATTCCAAAGCGACAGGCCGAAGGTGTTCTGTGAGAACTGATTGTCAGATATGACGCAATCCTCCGACTCTTTGAGGAGCGCGCCGCCGTTGGTATTGTTTACAATGCTGTTGTTCTCAAGCCTCACATCAAAAGAGCGCTCGATGTCAAGCCCGTATTTTTTGCAGTTGGCCATGTGGCAGGACGAGATCAGAACATCTCTGCTTTGCAAAATCGACGCGCCCGTATCGCAGCTATCCATGCTCACATTCTGCAAGACCAGCCCCCGTACCGCCTCGGCAGAGATCGCCACCTGAGCGCCAAATATGCTGCAATTCTTTAGGGAAACACCGTCGCCTTTCACAACTATGGCCGAATTGGGATCATCGAGAGCCGCGTTTGCCGCAGCAGCGGGATTTTGCATATAGTAGTTGAACTTGGCTGTGCTGTCTTTGCCCACACCCCTGATGCGAAATCCTGTGATCGTGACGCCATCGCTCATCACCTTAATGGCAGGCTTTTGCAGTGCCGCAGAGAGAACGGGCTCTCCAATGCCTTCAATCGTTATGGGTCGATCCACCTTGAAGCTGCTAACATCTCCAGCGACGACGACTACTGTGTCACCGGCCGAAGCAGCATATATTGCACTCTGAACATCTGACCCAGCCTGGATTACATTGGCCTGCACAGGATCCAAAGCTAATATGATGAAAAACAATATGGCGATCAGCGAAAGGGCGACCCTGCTTATGAGGCTCATGCCAGAAGGGTCCATTCCTGATATCTCAATGCCTGAAGTGGCGCATGCCTGTGAAGACCATGGCCATGCCGTGTTCATTGGCGGCATCAATCACCTCTGCATCCCGTATAGATCCGCCAGGATGAATTACCGCAACAGCTCCGGCCTTGAAGGCCTGATCCAGCCCGTCTCTGAATGGGAAGAACGAGTCGGTGGCGGCCACAGTCCCTCGTGTGGACAGGCCATGCTCTTCGGCCTTCTCAGCCCCAAACCGCGCCGAATCCACCCGACTGACCTGGCCGGATCCTATGCCTATGGTCTGGCATTCAGTCGTGTAGACCAGTGCATTTGACTTGACATATTTTGAGACCTTCCAGGCAAATCGAAGGGCTTTCGTTTCGCTTTCAGTAGGCATTCTTCGGGTTACTACATTCCATTCCTTGATATCGCTGGTATCGTAATCCTGGAGCATCATGCCCCCAAATATGCTCTTTTGATAGTAGCCTCGATACAAGTCATCCTTTCTGGCCAACAGGTCTCCGATATCGAGAACTCTGCGGTTGGGCTTCTTCTCCGTGAGAAGTTTAAGAGCATCTGCATCATATCCCGGCGCCAGCAAGACCTCAACAAAACTGTCGCCAATAGCCTTGGCAGTCTCGACGTCTACAGGACGATTGAATCCGATCACACCACCAAATGCGGATTTGGGATCGGTGGCAAAGGATAGGCGATAGGCCTCGTCCAGACTGTTGCCATAAGCCACTCCGCAAGGATTGGCATGCTTGACAATGACGGAGAGAGATTTCTCCACGGAAATGCCATCGTACTGCGACAGGTCGATCAGCATCTCCAGAACAGTCTCTGCATCGACCATGTTGTTGTAGGACATCTCCCGGCCATTGAGCTTCTTTGCCTTTTGCAGTCCCACGCCATCCGGCTTGCTGTAGAGTGCTGCCTTCTGATGCCAGTTTTCACCGTAGCGCAAATCCTGCACCAGCTCGTATGTAGCAGTCGCGTAGCGGGGCATACCCTTCCTGGTGGCTTCAAGGGCAGCCAGCCTCTTGGAGTCACTGGACATGCACCGGAAGAGGGCATATGCCTCCAGATGGTCTCTGGTCTCCTGAGAAAGGCCTCCGGACCCATTTATCTCATCCAGAATGAGAGGACTGTCGGCGTCATTCATCAAGACAGCACATCCCCTGGCCAGAGCAGAACGAATGAGCAGTGAGCCGGAAGGAGTTGATTCAAATCCAGCATAGGAAATCAATAGGCAATCACTGCAATCGCTCTCTTCTGAGAGCCGGTCGCAGATCTGCAAGCCAAGCTCTTTTAAGCCGCAAAGAATAGAACTGGCTATCTGAGCATGACCTGCCAGGACGACGACTTGCTTGATCTTCATCGAACCTCTCATCCTTCATCGCTGACCGTATTTTAACTTTTTGCCAAAACGTTAGCTTTAAGCTTCAAGACGCCTCTTCTTAATCTGATGGATAGAAGCGTTGCAGTGAGGCCTCATCCCCAGGGCTGCGTCATATCCTTTGAGATAGTTCCCGGCTCTTCCCAGCTTGAGGTGCCATCTGGATTCAATCCCTGGAGGAAATCTCTTGAGGCCCATCTCACTGAGGAGCCGCTGCGGGGCAAAGCCAACAGGCAACTGATCCAAACGCTGGCAAAAACGCTCGGCATTTCTGATCAGAAGGTGGAGCTTTTAAGCGGCCACAAGAGCGCAAGAAAGACCGTCCTGGTCAAAGGCATCTCCAGGGATGAGGCAATAAGCAAGCTAACGCAGAAGGTAAAATGACATCGAGCGGGCAAATGCAGAGGTCGAATGATCGGCGAGAGAACGGACTCGGATAGCCGTCCCAAGAGGACTTATGATCTTATGGCCCTTGAGGAGCTGATCTCAACACTCCTCGATGCATCCAGTCAGGGTGCGGCAGTCATCGTCGAGGGAAGGCGCGACCTTTTAGCCCTGCGCGCCTTAGGCCTGCCAGGTCCGGTGATCATGGCCTCGCGTAGACCAGCTCTGCATCTCGCTGATGAGGCGGCCCGGAATTATCCTCATATCATCCTGCTGACTGACTGGGACAGCAAGGGCGATGAGATGTGCAAGACGATAGAGCGCCACCTGCGTTCAGCAGGAAGCCGACCGGACGGAGACATCAGAAGCCGCATTAAAAAGCTGGTTAAAAAAGAGATCAAGGATGTTGAGAGCTTAAGCCATTACGCTGAGAAGATGAGGGAGTTATATGGCACCTAGGATAGCAGTAACCGGGTCACCAGGCATCGGCAAATCCACTATGGTGGCCAAGGTTGTCCAGGATTCGAAACGGTCTGTGGGCGGAGTGCTGGCACGAGACCGACGTTACAAAGACCGGCGCATAGGCTTTGAGCTGCTTGACCTCTCGACTGGTGCTGTGGGCATTCTTGCAGATGAGACGGGCAGCGGGCCACAGCTTGGAAAGTATCGCGTTCATCCCGAAGATTTGGACAACATCGGGGCGCATGCAATCGAATCCGCACTAAAATACGACCTGATCGTCGTGGATGAGGTTGGACCTATGGAGCTGTCGAGTCGCAGATTCGTCAGCGCCGTGGAGAATGCCATCTCCTCTGATCGCCCCATGCTTGTGGTGCTGCATGAATGGTCCAATCATCGCCTGGCCAAGAAGATAAGGAGCACATTTAAGGTGATAACCGTAACTCGAGAGAACCGCGATACAATCGCGCAGGAGATCTCTAGAGCACTCTTTTCAGGTGTTTAGTCTTCAAGCAAATCCAGTGAGGGTTCGCTAAAGCATCAGCTCTCTTGCTTTTGATAATGCCTCTTCGGACTTATGAATCATGTTCAGTGCCCTGTAGGCCAAGCTCAGGTTCTTCCAGGCGGTAGCATAATCAGGCTCAATCTCAACGGCCTTCAAGAAGCAGCGAACGGCCTCCTCGTGCCTTGACAGAATCCCCAAAGCCACTCCTTTGTTGTTCCAGGCGTAGATATCGAAGGGATCTATCATGATCGCCTCATCATAGCTCTCGATGGCCTCCTCATGGCGATGCAGGTTGTCCAGGGCAGCCCCACGATTGTTCCAGGCCCTCCTGCTGTCAGCTCCTGAGGGATTCAATTCGATCGCCCTGGCATAGCTCTCCACTGCCCGTTCATACTGCCCCATGCGATGCAGCGAAAAGCCCCTCACAATCCAGGTTCTGGCATTGAAGGGATCGATTGCCAGGGCTTTTTCTGAGGACGCGACCGCTTCTGCCGTCCTGTCCAGTTGGCTGCAAGCGAGAGCATGACCTCTCCAGGCATCTGCATTCTCGGGATCGATTCGGAGAGCCTCCTCCAGGGCGTCTGCCGCCTCTTCATATCTGCCGAGCTTTCGCAGAGCCGTGCCTTTTTTATACAAAAGGACGAATCTGCAGGATTCGTTCTCTGATACATATTTCTGATCCATCTCCCAGATGCTGACTGCTCTTTCGTAGTCACCCTCCAAATAATGGGCATCCGCCCGGATCATATCCACTTCCAGGCTTTTTTTATCCATATTGTCATTCATATTATCCTCTAATTTATCCTCTGACCAAAATCTCTATATCATCAGCTCAAACTCATAATGATATAATTGGGGTTTCGGATGAAGCCCGATGCATGTATTGACTCATAAGGCAAAGTATATATTATACTTATTACTAAAGTATTGGCAAATGTCTGGGAGTAATTTGGAGGGGTGCGATGGGGACGCAGCGGTCGGAAATATTTGGCCGGATGGTTAGTTTCCTCAATCTGGACACAGATGGTCTGAGGCGAGTGGTGCTGGAGTCGATGGTCGAAGCTCGTGAGTTCACAGTGGCCTCGCTTCACGAAAGCGTGAGCAGACGACTGGAGGTATCCAGAAAGGCGATAGCTTCTATGGTAGGCTATATATGTTCGCGTCTGGGGATATTGCACGTCAACAAGAAGTCCTATCGTGCGCCAAAAAGCTATATTTTAAGGGATGAGTATGCGGATTTGGCCAGAGCAGTGCTGGCTAACTTATGACTAATGTAAAGTCTGCCCCCCGGACCTCTACAACCATCAAGGTGCGCTCCAAATCGGAACATGCAATAAGCCGATCGCGAGATCCGTATCATGAGCTGATGCTTCGCCTCTTCCAGGAGGAGACGACGGCTGAGCGTGGGGGGCGATTTCTGTCTCTTGTGGAAAAGCGACAGAAAAGCGGTCAGCCGCTGAAGGCGGAGGAGTGGAAGCAGATGCTGATAGATCTGAACGTCAGCCGTTCTGCCTTTTACGCGATGAGAAACAAGCTCCTGGGAGCTGGCTTGATCACAAACAAAGGCGGAGAATACCGGCTCTCCGGGATGTTCAGCCGCGACCTGACAGATATGGCCCGATGGTGGTGGACGGCAGTCCTTGGCAATAACCTTGAAAACCTATAAGCAGGCCTTCAATTCCGCCATCTGTTTCTCTATGGTCTCCACCACTTTGACGTTTTCCATGTACTCCAGGCTGCCCTGACAGAAGGGACAGACAAAGTTGGCCTCGCTCGCCTCATCGAATACGAACCTGGCGCAACCTTCGGTGCAAGCATAAAAGATGTTATCCTTCTCGTAGGCCAGCCGTTCGTCCAATTTGCGCAACAGCCTCTTGGCCTCTGATTCAAGAGCCTTTTCGAAGTTATCGGGACAAAGCTGCCATAGATATGTGAGCCATCCCGAATCGGGGTCCCGCTTTCGCCGATATATGGCCAGTCGGTGTTCATAAAGCAGGTAGAGAGTCCGTCTTACTGTATTGAGGCTGATACCAGTCAGCTCCGCCAGCTTCTCATCGGTGATCTCTTCACCGGGTATGCATTCCACAATTCGTAAACCGTCTTCCCCAACCAGCTTGTTAATATATGCTTTGTGAATGGATTCTTCAATGATCGTCAATGTATCACTACCTGAATATAAGCCCGCAAATGCCAAATTGTTGCCTTTCTTCAAAACGACCTAAAGCCGATAGGGCTGTTAGTCCCTTTTTTCATGGATCATCTTCCCCAATGCCAATGATCCTCATCGTTTTCACATTCTCCTTAGATTTATATTAGATCCTTCGTCTATATATCCTCATCGTGAAGACTTTTTTTACCAAGTAATCGATCATGCCAGACCTGCCGGACCCAGACCCAGCACATGATTGAGATTGATTAATAATGTTATTTTTTAGAGTTGTTGCCATTTAAGCGATTCTCCGATACATTTTGCTAAAGAGCTTCGAAGTATAAAAAAGACCATAGATCAGACATAAATTTTTCTTTGTATCTCTGTAACTTTGTGATAATCTATCGCATAAAGATCACCACAATAGCACAAAGACACAAAGATCTCATATCTAATTGTGTTCACACATAGGAAATAGCGAGGAGACTATTCCTTCGACAGCAGCTATTATCTCTTAATTGGATCCAGCCTCTCCCAGAAGAGATTTCAACTTCTGTATTGACTGCAACGCATGGTTGGCCTCGTTGAGCTTCTCCTGCTCGTAATAAGCAAGTATGTCCTCGATAGGCGCTTTGAGACGGTAGACCTTCATGGGACGACCGGTGCCATCGCTCTTGCTCATCTTCTCCTCTACCCAGTTGTTCTTCCGGAGAGTCCTCAATGCTATGCTCACCTCTGGCTGACGCAGATCGGATCCCCTCTCTATCTCGCGTGATGTGGCCTCAGTTCCCCTGGCCACGTAGGCCATCCTTTTTTTAACCTTCCTCCCCCCTCCCA
>Ga0074195_1001729_pt1 | contig 28374 bp, 25 predicted proteins | sample EPASupsiteHSE623_FD_64525 | JGI IMG/M metagenome (GOLD analysis project Ga0074195, IMG submission 64525) | Bioremediated contaminated groundwater from EPA Superfund site, New Mexico - Sample HSE6-23 | ecosystem: Environmental > Aquatic > Deep subsurface > Groundwater > Contaminated ... | reverse complement strand
CAGCATGTGGATCATGTTTTTCTATCAGGACTTTTATCGTTTCGCCGATAAATTCTTTATTTTTCTCTAGTGAAATTTTCTGTTGAATCATCATCGCTTTTTCTCGCCTTAAGTGTTTTATTTTTTCTGGCACTTGTTTCGTGAATGAATATGCAGGAGTATGTGGCTCTCTTGAATATTCAAAAACTCCTAGGTTGTCAAATTTTATACCTTTCATGAATTTTATGAGATTCTTGAAGGATTCATTTGTTTCTCCAGGAAAGCCAACAATTATACTCGTTCTAAGAGTAATCCCTGGAATTTTCTTACGGATTATTTTTATCTTTTCTATAATTTTTGGCGGATCGTTTGGGCGAGCCATTTTTCTTAGAATTTCTTTGTCACCATGCTGAAGAGGAATGTCTAAATATTTACAAATTTTTTCTGATGAAGCTATTACGTTTAGCAATTTCTCATCTATTCTTTCCGGATACACATAGAGTACTCGAATCCAGAAATTTCCTTTTATCTCTGCTATCTTTTTTAGCAATAGATATAGTCTATTTTCACCATATAAGTCCTTTCCATAACATCCACAATCTTGTGCGACTAAAATAATTTCTTTTACTCCCATTGTTATTAAATCTTTTATTTCACGAAGGATCTCCGGCATTTTACGACTACGATATTTTCCTTTTAGATATGGGATGTAGCAGTAACTACAGCGATTATCACAACCTTCTGCTATTTTCACATATGCATAAGAACGAGGAGTGAGTAGACTTTTTCCTGCGAAAGTTTCAAAAGTGGTTGGTTCTTTTGAAGCGGCTAAAACTTTTTCCCCATGCACGATACGCGTGAAGATTTTCTGAATATTTTGGTAATTGCTACTCGTCACTATCCCATAAATCTGTGGATATTTTTTAAAATCAGACTCTTTGAATTTGCCTGCCAAACAGCCTAAAACAATTATTTTCTTATGTGCGAGCTTTTCTATATTTTCAAAAACTTCATCTCTCGCAGCCTTGAGAAATCCACATGTATTTAAAAATACATATTCGGCATCTTTCTCGTTCACTAAATCCGCATTAGAAATTCTGGCAAGTACGGCCTCCATATCGGCAAGATTTTTAGGACAGCCCAGACTTACAATCGAGATTGTTGGATTTTTCATTTTAGTTTAAGCCAAACGCAGCACGTACTGTTATTATGACTTCTTTATCAACTGAAGAAGTGTCGTATGTTCCATAATCTGAAACGTCTATTGAATTTACCGGTAGAAGCTGTGTAACTCCTACTGCCGCTTGTGTCATGGTTGAAACGTTTTTTCCTCCACTTTCCGCAATTTTATCCGCCCTAGCTCGAGCATCTTTTATTGCAGCGCCAAGAAGTTCGATTCTAATATCTGCAAGTTTTGTGAAGTAATATTCCGGTGCATTTGCTGAAAACATAACGTCTTTATCTATAAGATCTTTTGTCTTATTTGCAAGATCCGTGATCTTTTTAATATCGGTAGACTGTACTTCTACGTTCTGAGTTAACACATATTTTTGCGGTTCGTTATTGTAGTTGTTGTACATGTATTTCTGGTTCATGTAGACCGGAGAAATAACGATCGTCTTCTCATCAATTCCATTATCACTGAAGAATTTTTTTACAATTTTCAGATCATTTCCCATCTGTTCATATCCAACCTTTAAATCCGTGAAAGGAACTTCTCTAGAAAAATCTCCTGTCCATTTTGCCATGTCAGATGTGACAATTTTCTTTGCAGAACCTGTGACGGAAAGACTGTTGTCTAGCGCTCTCACTTTGTAGAAAGTGTTTGCTACAACAACTGATGAAACTATCAAACTTAATCCCACTATTACGCCTAGAATAATTGACTTTGAGTAATTGTTCTCCATTGAAATATAGTTAGATGGTGAATTTTCGTCGGTATATTAGATCATATAAATGTGGATTTCAATTGGTACGATTATTTGCTCGCTTGACTTATAATGGCTTATGTCGTACAGTTTCTCCCTTACTACATATAATCTGTTAAGTATGACAGATAGAAGCTTGGGGGATCCAGTTTATAAGGGTAATGATGTAGCTAAAGATTTTGGAGCCGAAGCGAGGTCCCATGAGGTTGGACTTAAAATGTGGGAAATTTATAAAGAACGGAAGGAAAAGATGGGAGAATCTATTTCAAGTGAACATGATCCCCAAACTTTAATTATGGATGTTTTTAGAATCTTTTCTTATGATGACTTAAGGGCTCTTAGAATTAGAGAAAGTCGCGGTGATATTGAGGCGCTCGTTGCCACCCCCGATTTATTTTATTCAGTCGTTCCAAAAGATATCTCCGGTCCTAGAAAAACCACTGCAGAAGTTTCCAATCTTACTGAGGATGTTATAATTGATCCTGAGGATAGGCAAATTCTGGTTTTCTTAAGGAACGTCTTCGCCGTTTTTCTTGGTTTTGTTAAATCTTCAATTACGGAGGAAATAAATGCTCGTATTATTGAGGATAGGAAGATGAAAATTGAAGAGTTGTTGGGGAGGGCTCAGGAGATTCCAGATTCCCAATAAACTATAAAAGTTGGATTTTATAATTTAATAATTAAGAAATAATGACACTGTCGTCTCCCGGAATGGGCGGAATGGATTACAATCATACTTCTCCTCCAATACATTATAAAATCCCGCGTCAACCACAAGAAGAAAATAGTCCTTTCAGAATACCATCGAACCACAATGCCGGACGAGGTTCTAGTAATGATGTTAAGCATAGTCAACTTGTTGTTCCACCTCCTGTTCCAACTTCTGTCGAGAAAATAGAAACTGTACATGTAAAACCGGGGCCTCAAAAATCATTTAGGCGTATAGTAGCTGTAAATCCTCCTTCTCTTTCAGATGTTCCAAATAAAATATCAGCTCGAGCCAGGTCACGAATTGGATTAGGAGACAATGCAACTTTTAGTAATTTTGAGCCCTATCAAGATAATGCCCCGGATAACTCTGGAGAAATTGATTTATTGACAGATAGAACCATGTTGGTTAGAGCTATTATAGGTACCGTAAGATCCAGAATAGGAAATTTTCGAGGTCGCAAATTAACTTCTGATGAATTGGCAAGAATTGTCTCCAGTGCCGTTCGTGAATCCGGTGTAAAAAATGCCGTTAGACTCTCTCCTGTTTATACTGATGTTTATAAAGCGGCTAGAACGTACTTGGACAAAGCTTTGGGGAATAAAAGAAAAAGAAAATCACGCACTATAGATTTGAAAAGACGAAGAAGTCGAGAACAAATGGAACGGCTTGCTCAAGCTCAGTTTAGCCTTTCTCCGGATGAAAGACATGAACGTACATTTGAAGAACCACAATATCCACCAACCCTTGAAAAGGCTGTACAGGAAGGATATTTATCTACTGAAAGAGATGAAACCCCTAGGCATAAGGTTTATCCAGAAGCATTTTTTATTTCTGATTCTTTTGAGTATGAAAGACAAAGACTGATGAATTTATATCCGGAGTTTTTTGTTGATGATTCTGTTCCTGACGATACCTCTCTTGATGATCCCCCTGTAACCGGAGAAACCAGTTTAAGGTTCTTTTGAAAAAAGTTTAATCTGGTCGGGGTGACAGGACTTGAACCTGCGACCTCACGCACCCCATGCGTACGCGCTAGCCAACTGCGCCACACCCCGATATTGGTTTAATTTTAGCAAATTAAATATTATTTTAAAATTGTGACTTTTATAAATTCAGAAGCGACTTTTTAGGGGGTTGACTTTCGGCATGTCAATGGTAGAATGCGTGTCTGTCATTTAAACCAATCCTAAAAATGCCACCTGAGCGTTACGGTAGGGCGTATACCCCTCCTGAAAATAGGCGTCGCGGAAAAGAAAAAAGGACTCCTCCAGGAAGATTGGCTCTTGGTACTGCTGCCGCTGTAGCCGTTATTGCTCTTGCGGCAATTTATGGGGAGAGAGTTTGGGATTCTATTTATCAGGGTAAAAGCAGAGCTGCATTGAATGGTCCTATTGCGGATTTATTAAAAGAACCTGTCGAGGAGCCTGACCAATTTGAACCAGGCACTTTAATCCCGGAAGATGAGCGCTCTGGTGAAAATATGCTTGTTGCCGCACATCTGATTAATAAATTTTCTGCTCCCGAGGAAGGTTATGCAGAGTACTTCTCTACTATACTTAAATCTTTTCTTGATGACTTACCGAAAGGTACAAATGTCCACGTTGTTATAACTGATGAAAATAAAGACGCATGTTTAACTGCTGCTCGGAAATTATTTCCACATTTAAATTTCTCTATTCTGGAGATGCCTTATGGTGGACAAGGGGTGGAGTTTATACAAGACCATGTTTTCGCCACAGGATCCACTGATGAGAATGGTCGTTTTCAAATAGCAAGCAGTTCACGTGATCGAGAAGCTTTTAAGAGAGATACCGATTGTTACTGGGAGCCGTGGTGGGCGAGCATGTCAAAAGATGAGGCAGCTCAACATGCGGCTAAACTGTTTACTGATGATTTTTTGGGGAAAAGGTATCCTGATAAATTTGAAACCACTGATGTAAACTTAAGATTTGAGGGTGGTGATTTGCATGTAACCAGACTACCAGATGGTCGTACAGCTTTGGTAATCGGAGCAAAAACTATTGCAGATAATCTGGTTTTATATAAAGAGGATTGTCCTCCTTATAAAATGATTCTTCGGTTATCCAAAGATGAAGCAATTTCTAGACTTTTCGAGATTAAGAATGCATTCAAAAAAAGATTTGGAGTAGACGATGTGATTGTATTAGGTGAAGATGCATTACTTAGAAGGACTCCCGGACTAGGAAATAAACCTGAACCTGCAGTTCCTTCTCTTTTCTTTCATACAGACATGGTACTTAAAACGGCTACCAATAAAACCGGTGAGCATATAGCTTTTTGCACCGATTATGATCCTTCTAATTTTGAAAAAATCATGCAAGAGATTTGTGATGCTACCGGCTGCTACAATCCAGATGGAAGTAATGCTGCTGTTGGACCATTGGCTGCAGAGATGGAGGAATCGGTGATGTTTTTCTTGCAATCTGTTCAATTGCAATTTCAATCTTTGGGATACCGAGTTATAAAACTTCCTTGTGGAGTAAGTGCCGTTTTGAATTATACAAATAGCGTTATGTTTACCGGGAAGAATGGCGAGAAATTTGCCATAGTTCCTCAATACGGAATTCCCGAGGATGCTATTGCCATTGAATCTTATAAACAGGCTGGGTTTACTGTTTTAACTGGAGACTATGCTAATTTTGTAAAGTCTGTAAATGAGGACGTCGACTGGAATAATTGGTGGGCAAAAAGAAGCCTTGGGGAGCCTGAATTCGATGCCGGCATGAATGATAATGGTTCATGGCACTGTAGGAATGTTGTTCTTGGAAGCACTGCTCCAACCCCAAAAAAAACTTTATCTCCAGAGCCAAAAAAACAACCAGTAAAAGAACCTAAAGGCTGGAAACAACCGCACATGGCCCCTGGCAAACAGCGTTTAGACAGACAGAAGGCTGAAATAAATCCAAAACTCGGACGCAAGAAAGGACATATCCCTCCATATCAGAGACAGATTTATTCACCTGTGGACTAGGCGTCCAAATACGGCAAGAAGGTATCTTTCTTAAACAGGTGTTTTGCCTGCTGACCCTTCCAATAGAAAAATGCTTTCAGTGCTCCCGGGATTACTCTGCGAAGAAGCCTTCCTGTATATGTATGAAGTTTTACATTTTTGAGTCCTATTGCTTTTACTAAATCGTCTAAAGATTTTATTTCAGTTTCTGTCTCTCCATAGCAAAGTCCAATTTCACTTAATGAATGTGCGTCACTTCCTGCGCTAACCGGCACTCCATTTTCTTCTGCGTATTTTTGAGTATGTTTATTTTTCAGAGAATGCGAATTTGCCGCCTCCACGGCCAATATTTCGCACTTCACTTTATCCAATTTTTCTTTCGAAAGTGAGTATTTTATATTTAACGGATGTGCAACGATTGCGTAGCCACCTTGTTTTTTTATAAGAGCAATCGTCTCTTCTGCTGATAAATTTTTTGGAATATTTGTATGAACATTTAAACCTACGATATGTCCATCTTTTGAAGAAACTTCCACTCCTGGAATTACTAAAATTTTTCCTTTGTATTTTTTCTCAGCAATTTCATAAGCTCTTTTTCCTCCCATTACATTATCGTGATCTGTAACAGCTATAACACCTAAACCTCTCTCTATAGCTGTTTTTATGATATCTTCCGGCATAGATTTTGATGGAGGACTAAGCAAAACTGTGCCATAAAGATTGTTGCTATAACAAGAATGAATATGGATATCGAATTTACTCATATAAGGTTTTTCTTAAAGAATAGAAATCGAAAATTACATAAAAAAGTATAATTATCGATATCGGTAAAACAGTGTAATCCATGTAATTTATCCCAGCAAATACGTATAACCAAAAACTAGCGTATACAATTATTCGTGGCCTAAAAACATATACATTTGGCTTATTAATTATGTTTTTCAAAATTGAAAATGTTATCAAAAGTGGATAGCCAATCAAATAAAGACCACCTATTACTGGATCTAACAGTCCCGTTGCTATGAATCCTATTGTTGTGGCAGAAATTACTATCTGATCACAAAAACAATCTGTTATTGATCCTGCAAGTTTTGGAGGTTTCTGGTCTCTGGCTACCGATCCGTCGACTCCGTCCAACATTAATGACACCAATAACAAAATTGCTGCCACTTTTATGTCATACCAAAGATATACAGTTGCCGCCACGCCTAGTGCTGCGGATGTGTAGCTGATCATGTTTGCTGTTATTCCTATTTTTGCGCAAGCTTTTACTATCGGCCAGAAAAGATATTTTTTAATTGTTTCAAAAAATCCTTTCATCTTTCTCTCTGAAGGGGACCAGCAATCACTGCAATTGATATTTTGTTTTGTCATAAAGATTTATCTATAGAATATAAGTGAGTTTTTTTCATGATAATTTCTCTCGTTACCGTAAATATGTCCATTATTAGCGGAATGATCTGTTTGTTTTTTCTGTTAATTTTTCCGGATTTCGTCAAGAGCGCTTGAAAGATATCATCATTCTCTTGAATCTCCAATTCCATGTAGTCTCCGACCTGCCAAGGACGATGAGCATCACTTCCGCCAGTTAATATTGTGTTTTTGTCTAAAATTGTTTTTGGCGCTTCCGCAGTATCAAGAATTTGTTTGTATTTTTTCTTTAATATTTTGTTTAATTTTAAAGAGTTCGCTATTTGAATAAGCGCTGTAAATGAACAATTATAAACTTCCACCATTCCTAGTTCTTTTGCCGCCCATTTCGCTACTTCTATACCGTTGTTTTCCACAATTCCTGTCATCCCAGGCACATATGGATGAGTCACTATCCCGTGAAGTTTTGGATGTTTTTTTATAAATTTTACCAGATCCACAAGTTTGAATTTTTTCGAAAGGAGAAGTTCTTGATGAGAATAAATGTCCTTTTTATTTTTGGCAAAAACTATCATGTCTGTTCCTTCTTTTGTCAGGACTTCTATTCCCGGAATCAACAAAGTTTTCGAGTTAACCGGCCTGGTTTTTTCAAGCATTTCAAAGGATCTTTTTGGATGTTTATATGAGTGTTCTGTAATAAAAACCACATCTAGACCATGTTTTTCGAATGCTTTCCAAATGTTTTTTATTTTCTTGTTCGATAATATATTCTTTAATATCGGAACATAAGATGGAAGGTTTGGATGAAAATGATAGTCTACTTTTATTTTTCTCATGAATAAAATTTACCACCAAACTTTTTTTAGACCAAGAACATATCCTATCGCATTAGTCGAAAAATGCACTACTGGAGTGATTACCACAAGGATTCCAAGCATTTCTATCGGAATTATATACACCGGAAGGAGGAATAAATACGTCCCTAATATGAAGTCTATTTGATCGAACGGGAACCAGCATTTTCCGTCTTCTTTTCCAAGTTTTCTTTTGAAAAATGATTTTAATAAATCGCCAGACATCGCCCCTATTCCAAATAAGAATGCATACAAAAATAGATTTATACTTTTGTAATCCAATATAGTTATTTCTAAAAAATATCCATTCTTTTGGAAGTAATACTGCATAACTAAACATAGTAATGCTCCTATAAATGCAGAATAAAATCCGCGATATGTTTTGTGGGATCCGAAGTATTTTTCGCTTATAGGTTTGCCTAACGGAAGGCGCGCACAACCTGTTACAACAGGAAACATATTGCCTATGTATGCCGGTAAAATGAAATACAATGACGCTAAAAATAAATTTAACATGGGTCCACTCTATATTTTTAGGACTTTATAATCAAGCATAGATTCACCCTTCGGGTACAAGCCCGCTTTCGCGGGAATGACAACAGTGTGCATGATGACGCATGATTTAGTCTTCGATAATCAATGGAATAATGAGCGGTCTTCTTTCCAGTTTCATGTGAGTAAGACGATCTACAGTTTGCTTTATATAATGTTTAATATCCTGACGATTTGCGTTCTTGTTTTTCTTGCAAATAGTCTTGTATGCTTCTCCAGCCATTTGCGCTATCTCTTGCGTAATTGCATCTGTTTCATGCATATACATAAAACCTCTAGAAACTACATCCGGAATTTTTTTCAAAGCCTTTGTTTTTCTGTTTATGTGAACAAGAACTACAAGGGCTCCATTGCGCGCCATAATCTGTCGATCTGTCTGTACTTGAGACCCCATTTCACCTTCACCTAAACCATCTATAACAATATATTTTGTCTCTATTTTATCATTAGATTTCTTCATTATTCCCCCTTTTTCTGCGAGAAGAATATCCCCATTTTGAATCATGATTATATTTTCTTCTGGAATTCCGCAACGTTCGTGTGCAAGAAATCCATGCGCCTGACGCATAAAAAATTCTCCATGAACCGGAATGAAATATTTTGGTTTTACTAAGTCGATCATCATTTTTAAGTCTTCCTGATAACCATGTCCAGATGTATGAACATCCATGATTTGGTTAGTTATAACCTGTGCTCCTAGTAAACAAAGATTATTTATGACGTTATAAATCGCCCTTTCATTTCCCACGATAGGGGATGAAGAAATGACAAATGTATCCCCTTTTTTCACCTTTATATGAGGATGATCTTGAGATGCAATTCTTGTTAGAGCTGAAACTGCTTCACCTTGAGAACCTGTCGTGAGAATCAATGTCTCATGATCAGGAGTTTTATTTTTGTACTGTTTAATATCCTTCACTACATCTTTTGGAAATTTCATAAATCCGAGATTTGATGCGATTTCCATTGTTTCACGCATACTTCTTCCGCTGACAAAAACTTTTCTGTTATGTTTTTGTGCGTAATCTATAATTTGCTGCATCCTTCCTATTAGTGTAGAAAATGAAGCAATAATTATGCGTCCGGGAGTTTTCATTATTAATTCTTCTAGCGTTTTCCCCACGTCGCTTTCTGAAATTGATTTGCCAGGTTTAAGTGAATTTGTTGAATCTGAAAATAAAGCCAATACGTTTTGTCCGCCCAGTGCTCGAATTTTATCTATATCTGCTTTCTTTTGAAAACCCGCAGGAGAATCATCAAATTTGAAGTCGCCCGTATGAACTAATTTTCCAAGTGGAGTATCTATTACAACTCCTATTGAATCCGGAATTGAATGTGCAACACGGAAAAATTTTAAGAAAAATTTTCCAAGTCTAAGTGGAACATCCGGATCAATCACAGATAATTTTGCGAATTTTTCTTGATCAAATTCTTCAATTCTTTTTTTTACTAAACCCATTGTAAGCTTTGTTCCAAAAAGTGGGGGATAGTTGAGTTTTGGCAGGATATAAGGTATTCCACCGATGTGGTCCAAATGGCCATGAGTCAGAACTATTCCTCTTATTTTACTTTTATTTTCTTCTAGATAAGTTGTATCTGGAATTACATAATCGACTCCAAGAAGATCTTCTCCGGGGAATTCGAAACCCATATCCACTACTATAATGTCGCCTTCGTATTCGAAAGCCATCATGTTTTTTCCAACTTCGTTTAAACCTCCAAGTGGGATAATTTTTATTTTATCTTTTATGTCTTCCGATGATTGAATTGGTTTAGGTTGTGCAGTTTTCTTTGCTACAGGTTTTCCTATGCGTTTTCCTGAAGAACGGAAAAACTGTGGACGAAGTCCTCCCGGTTTTTGGGATTGAGATTGAGGTTTTGGCTGTGGTTTTTGTGGTTGTGGCTTTGGCTGCGGCTTTTGCGACTGCTGAAGTTTTGCCTGTGGTTTCGGTTTTTGTTGAAACTGAGGTCGAACTTGTGGTTGTGGCTTTTGGACCTGAGGTTTTTGTGCCTGCTGTGGCCTTTGTGCTTGTTGAGGACGCTGTCCCTGTTGAGGACGTGGCACTTGAGGTCTTTGCTGAAACTGTGGTCTCGGTTGTAGCCTGTTTTGTACCTGCGGCTTTGCCACCTGTTGTGGCCTTGGTTGTCCTTGTTGTTGTGGCCTGTTTTGAACCTGTGGCCGAGGTTGTTGATTTACGCGAGGCTGTTGCCTATTTTGATTTACGCGAAAATTCTGAAAATTTTTCTTTTCATTCATTTGTTTACTCTTGTTAATTTGTTGTTGTTTGTCGAAATTCCCTTTTTGAGGTTGGTTCGTGTTCTTGTTTGAAAGATTCTTATTTTGAGTGTGAGTATTTGTATTGCTCTCAAGCTCGTGAAGGGCTCTTCCCAGCCATTCATCAATTCTATCCATTGTTAATTCTATTTACTAAATATTCGTTTATGACCGCTTACCATTAACATTGTAGCATAGATTGTCAGGAATTGGAAGGACGCTTTTATGGGGTTTGATTTAACATTCTGTCGAGCCTATTTGTTTCGCAATTATCAAATTCTGTTGATGCCTCTTCATATGCTTTCATGAAATCTCTGTGAATTCCTTTAAGAGTTTGACTGTAATTGCTTAAAGCTTTGTCTAATGCTGTTTTTTGATATATAAGTGCCTTACTCTTTTCTTCTTCTGTTTCTGCTAAATCTGCCATGTTTTTGGTCTCTACTGATATTCTTAGACAAACCTCTTTGTACGAATTGAAAGCAGCATCTACTTTTGCCTGAAATATTTCTTCTAAGTTTTCCATATCTGTTTAATAATATTTATGCATCTGCTTCCTCTATACCTTTAACTTTTTTTACAAGGGCAACGTATGCAGGATTTTGGCTTATATCCTTTTCAACTGTCGTTCCTGTTTTAACATATACACGTTGTTTTGCTAATACTGCCGCTCCGCCTCTTTTTTCTACAACTCTATGATATTCGGAGTCATCTCCCTTTACTACTAATCGTCCATCTACTACTATTGCGTCTTCCTTGAACATTTGTCCTAAAGTTGTTTTCTTCTCCGCTATTGGATTTTTGAATTCGATTCTGCCGTCTGCTGTCATTGTAAATCTATCTTTTACTCTCATTACTCCTGCATATATCTTTTCATTTCTCTCTCCTTTTGATAATACACGCACATCCTCTTTCAAAATTACTCCTAACTTATTTGCTTCGTCAGATATCCCGACTACCTGTATTCGCTTTCCTCCATCTAAAATAACTAAAAATTGTCCTCTTTTAATTGGTAAATTTTCCAATCCAGGATACAGCCCTTCGGCAGATGCTTTTCCTTCTATCCCGAGGGCATCTGGCATTGTTCCCTGCGTAGTTAACATTTCCCCAACAGATTCTGGCTCTTCACAAGGGAAAACTGGGGCTCCATTGAAACAGAATTCGCTCAACTCTCTTGCCTGAGCATTCCATTTATTTAGTTCTAGTTTCGCTGCAAGTCTTATTTCTCCCCTTTGCTCTTCGGTTAATTCTTGCCCCCTTGCTAATGCAGCCTGTTCTGCTATTGTCACTTGCCATTCACCATATGATTCATAAGCCCCGTCCGTTTCTGGACTTCTCATGTCATACCCATGAGTTTCTCCTTCCGGAACTGGCCTTGGTTCTGCTTTTACTTCTCTATCTGGCCCTCCTTCTGGTCCTTTGAACATAAAGCTTCCTGAAAATAAAAGTGATTCATTTTTCATAGTTTTTGTTTTAATTTTTGTATTGATAGTATATTGTAACATATTCTGGCGGCAGGGTCAATAATGGTTTTTATTTTTTAGTGTAGTATTATAATGGTGTTTTAAAAAAATCTTATGGATCAACGAAGTAAAATTGCAATATTGGGATTAGGCATCGAGGGTAAAGCTATGCTTGAGTATCTGATTAAGCACAAGTATCCAGACATTACGGTGTGCGACAGAAATGTAGACATCAAAAAAGACCTTCCTCTAGGTATTTCTTCTCAGCTTGGAGAAGATGTGTATCTGGACAATTTGGATAAATTTGACGTGATAATAAGAAGCCCGGGTGTAAAATATTTGGATCCAAGAATCCAAGAGATGAAGGCTATTGGCAAGGAGGTCACAAGCCCAACTGCGTTTTTCTTGGATCAATGTCCTTGTCCTGTTGTCGGGGTAAGCGGTACCAAGGGAAAGGGGACAACTTCTACCCTTATACATATGATGTTAAAAGAAGGGGGACTAAAGTCTTATCTGGGTGGAAACATTGGAGAGCCCCCTGTTAAGTTTCTAGACAAATTAAAAAAAGATAACATTGTGGTTTTAGAAATGTCTAGCTTCCAGCTGCAGGATTTGGGGAAAAGTCCTCACTATGCAGTTTTGTTAAATACCACTGTCGACCATTTGGATTACCATGCAGATACAGATGAGTACATGATGGCCAAGGAAAGCTTGCTTTCACATCAAGAAAACCACTCTATCGCTGTTCTAAATTTGGATTACGAATATGTAAAATATTATACGCCTCTTACAAAAGGGTATGTAAAATTTATAAGCAGAAAAAGAAAAGTGGACGATGGCGCATACGAACAAAACGGAATCATTTATTATTGCAAAAAGAAAAAATGTGAGGAAATCATGAAGACAAATGAAATCGGACTAATTGGCTCACACAACCTCGAAAACGTGATGCCATCCATAATAATTGCGAAAGGACTTGGAGTTTCAAATAAAGATATTGTAAAAGTCGCGAAAAAATTTAAAGGACTTCCTCATCGACTGGAATTTGTAAAAGAAATCAATGGAGTAAAATTTTACAATGATTCTTTTTCCACAAATCCGCTCACTTCCATGGCTGCCGTAGATAGCTTTGATGTGCCAACAACTCTGATAGCCGGAGGGTATGACAAAGGACTTTCATTTGATGAATGGGCTGTAAAAATTCTCACAAAACCAAATCTTCATACTGTAATTTTAATAGGAGATATCGCCGATAAAATGGAAAATGAATTAATAAATGCAGAAAAAAAATTGGGTGACGCCGTAGGATCTCCAACTAAAATACTCCACAGAAGTTCGCTAGAAGAGGCTGTTTTAACAGCATACATGGATTCTCCTGAAAACAGTGTAGTGGTTATGTCTCCAGCGGCAGCAAGTTTTGATATGTTTCACGACTACAAGGAAAGAGGGGAGAAGTTTAGAGAGTTCGTAGAAAGGATAAAGTAGATTCTGAGAAGTGGTGGCAAAAATAATTTTGCTCATATCGGCTTTTGCTAAAATATCGGCCAATTATTAAAATTCTAGGCTCATTTGTTTTTGGGCCGATATTTTTCTGCAAAAGCTCTCAAATGTCGTAAAATTATTTTTACCACCACTTCTCGCTTATATTTATTTATTCCTGTACTTGCTCTGGAGCGTCTTTTTTCAGTAGCTTGAGCATATCTTTATTGATGGTTTTTGTAAGAACAAGCATTACAAAATAAACCACCATTCCTATAATTATTAACAAGAACACGTTCCAGTTTTGTAGAAATTTGTAAGTTATTGGTTGTAAGAAATATATCGACAGACCCATCGCCACAGCAGACAGAATCATCTTGAAGATATTTGTAAAATTTAAACTGAATTCTAGATACTTTCTTGCTGTTAAGTATGTCGCCAGTAATATGAAAAATTCACTCAATACACTACTTGCGGCTGCGCCCCTGAAGCCAAAAACCGGAACTAATGATAGATTCAGAATGATATTTAAAATCACACAAGTCGCATTTATATAAAGAAGTTTTACCTGCTTGTTTAAAGCGATCAAGACGAATGCAAATAAAATGTTTAGAAATTGAAACAGCGAAGCAACTATGAGAATTTGAAACGCTATGTCTGATCCATAAAATCCTTCACTTATCCTACTTAAATATACCGGTGAGCTAACTATAAATACTATCGGATAAGCCAAAAGTAAACCTCCAACTACGGCCGGAATTGAGAGCGCCGCAAGAAAATCAAATGAATATCCAATAATTTTTTTATATTTATCTGTTTTCTCTGTAAGAGATTTTGTCAAAACCGGCAATACTGAATTCATGAAGTACAAAGGCAAAATTGCCAATTGTTCCAGCATTCTCATTGCCACCGCATATATACCAACTTCTTCTTGACCTCTTATAAAAGAGATCATTAACGAATTTATACGGAAATAAAAAGTGTTTAGAATAAGTGCAATTCCGTACGGCAATGCTTTCCAAAAAACATCTTTCCACACATCGAGATCAAAGCGAAACTCTAGTGGAGTAATTTTTTTTACAAATCTTTCCGTCATTAAAACCATCACTAAGTTTCCTATTACTCCTGATGCAACTAACATATAAAATCCTATTTCTGTGTCATTCGGATATCCCCAAAAAACTATATAAAACATCATGCCAACCGAAATTGCTTTTCCCACAACCGTTGCAATTGAAGCAAGTTCCATTTTTAATTTTGTCTGTAGAACACTTGAAATCGTACCATTTACAATTGTTAAAAACACTGTAAGAGAAGCCACTGCAACGCCCAATGGGATTCTGGTGTTTTCATAGGCCGGCATTAAGAAAACTGCAATAACTGCGACAACCATTGTCGAAAAACTCAAAATTGTGCGCAAAGAAAGAACGTTTCCAATAATCTTTTGAATTCTGCTTTCATCTTTCGACATTTCTTTCACTGCGATTGTGAAAAGTCCTAAATCGGCAGCTATTCCAAAAAATGCCAAGAATTCATAAACCATCACGTATTCTCCGTAACCTTTTAGGGATAAATAGTTCGTCGAAATCTTGACTACGGAAATTCCCAAGATAGCAATCATGACTTTTCCTGCTATCTGCCAAGCTGTATTTGAGAGAATTTTTCTGGCTACTGACATACAAAATTTGGTATAATATCGGCTGACACTTTACATTTTTTTATGCATGAAATAAAGGCAAAACTGGAAGAGACTGCGAAACTTATTAATCAAGGTTTAAAAAATATAGACCTACCTTCAAAAAAATCTGCGTTTGAAGAATTAAATCAGGAAATGCAAAATCCTGACTTTTGGGTTAATAAAGAAAAGGCGCAAGAAATAAGCCAAAAAGCGAGTCATTTGGCTAAACTAATCGGCACATGGGATGGTATAAAAGGAGAAGCAGATGAGTTGATGGAAATGCTTCCAACTATTTCTCCCGAGCATGATCAAAAGAGTGCAGATGAATTCGTAGAGATGGTAAATGAAATTGAAAAAAAGTGGAGAAAATTAGAGATCTCTACTTTTTTTAGCGGGAAATACGATGAGAATAATGTGATTCTTTCTATACATGCAGGTACAGGTGGAACCGACGCCCAGGATTTTGGAGAGATGCTGTTAAGAATGTATTTACGCTATGCAGAGAGAATGGGATTTTCCGCTCAGGTAGTGGATAAATCCGTCGGAGAAGAAGCCGGGATAAAAAGTTGTACTGTTTTTGTAAAAGGAGATTTTGCATACGGATATTTGAAAGGGGAAAGTGGAGTCCATAGACTTGTAAGACTATCACCATTTAATTCAAAAAATACCAGAGAAACTTCTTTTGTATTAGTTGATGTATTACCGGAAATTGTTCAGACAGAGCAGGCTGCAATTGCTCCTGAAGATCTGAGAGTTGATGTATATAAATCCGGCGGTCATGGTGGACAAGGTGTTAATACTACCGACTCTGCTGTTAGAATTACTCATCTTCCAACCGGAATTGTGGTGACATGTCAGAATGAAAGAAGCCAATTACAAAATAGAGAATCCGCGATGAAAGTTTTGCACGCACGACTTGCCGATTTAATGGAAAAGCAACAGGCAAAAGAGATACATGAACTTCTTCCTGATAAGCGAGATATCCAGTGGGGGAGCCAGATTCGATCATATGTTCTTCATCCATATAAAATGGTGAAGGATCACAGAAGCGGATATGAAGAGAGTAACCCCACAAAAGTTTTGGATGGAGAATTAGATGGGTTTATCGAGGCAGAGTTGAAGAAAGTTAAGAAATAAGGTAGATTGAGGATCCAACGTAGATGCTCGATCAGGTCTGGAACGACACCCAACGCGGGAATGACACGTTTTGGCGAGGCAGGTCAGGATGATCACACGGTGAAGGATTACACTCAAAATATGAAAAAATTAACAATACAAACAGGTGCAAATAATCCGATCTTAAGAACCGTATCCAAAGATATTAAAAAATTTGATGCAAGTCTTAAGAAATTTGCCAAAGAGATGAAAATTACTATGATAGAGGACGATGGGCTTGGGCTAGCGGCTCCACAGGTTGGAAAAAATATCAGAATGGTCATGGTCACATTGAACTACAAGACAAAACAGCAAGTTGTAACGACTATGGTGAATCCTAAAATCATTTCTCATGGAGATGAAACCGCTATAGCCGAAGAAGGCTGTCTAAGTCTTCCAAACATCTATGAAAAAGTTGAAAGATTCGTAGAGATAATCCTTGAATTTATGAACTTGGATGGCAGTAAACAGGTTCTTGCTTTAGACGATCTAAACGCTAGAGTGGTTCAACATGAAATAGATCACCTTGATGCTGTCCTCTTTATAGATAGAGCGCAGGCTTTAAAAAAATCTGATGTAGAGATGGATTAAGTCCAGAGGCTACTCTTTTGCTTCCGGAGCTCCTGGTTTTGGCTTAGGTGCTGTCGGGTTTTGTTTGTATCCCTTTGCTCTTGTCTGTGCTTCTTTTGTGTCTAATCTTCCTGCAGGAATAAAACCTCTTCCTTTAATAGTATATGTCTTCCCGTCTCCATCTACATATACCGGTGTTCCATTTTCATCCGGTTTTGTATTTCTCGCCGCAAATTTGCCTTCTCCAATTTTTATAATGTCTGGTGAATCTACTCTTGCAGTTTCTCCCGGCTGTTCAACAGCCTGTGAACCACTTGGCTGTGCTGGAGCAGGCTTTGTAGTATCCGCTGCTGCCGGTGCTCCACCGCCACCACCACCACTTCTTCGTGCCGCTCTACGTTGTGGTTTAGCTGCTGTAGCTGCTGGAACCGGAGCTGCTGTCTTTTTTACTCCTATTATTTCTAAATATCCTGTTGCCGCATCTAAGATTTGTGGATATTTTCTAATGTCATTCAAAACTTTTCCTGTCTGGGAATTTGGGTCTATCATTGGATTATTCAGGTCAGGTAAGGCCTGTGATATATCGCCAATTGTGTATTTATTGTTTAGTTGATCTGCGATATATGCCAACTGAAAGTCCTTCTTATACTTTTCGAATAACTCTGTAGCGGATTTTCTTAGAGCGTCCGGATCATTGCAAGGGCCTTTTAATCCAGGCTCCAATTCTGCGATAAATTTCTTTAGAACTCCCTGTGCTTCTCTTCCTGAATATTCACGCTTTGTGCTCATGTTATCAAGCTCTCTGGCTAGTTCTAATTTTGCGTTCCATCCTGTGATCAATCTATCTACTTCTTGTGCAGCTTCCTGTGAAGACATTCTCTTTTTTCCAAATAATGTTTCTATTTCTTTGTCTGCAGATGCTACGACTAAATCAGATTCTTTGCCTTTTTTGTAGTTTGGATTTTTTCTGATGTTATCGAATTCTTGTGCAGCCTTTACCTTTTCCGCATATCCTCCTATCAATGGTTCTGCATCCTTTTCTAATTCTTCGACCGTCTTGTATTTTTTCTTTAAAATTACCTCTAGTTCTTTTTCGAAAAGTGCTGCCAATTTTTTGCCCTTTGGTCCCTTAAACCCTTCTTCTTTCAAAAGAGCTTCTGCCTCGACCGCTAGTGCAAATTTTGGATCCCATTTTTCCACTAGTGCTGCAGCTTCCGGAGCTAGCGCTCCTTCTTTTGTCTTGTCAGCTTTATCAAAAACTTTTACAGAATCTTTTACAAAATCCGCCATTACCATTTTCCCGAACTTACCTTTGTATTCTTCGTTTTCTAAAGTTGGTTTTAGACCTTCATGGTATTGGTCAATGTTTGTAATATAAGTTCCTGCCAATTGGTCGGCTTGATCAATATTGAACTGAGCTTCTGCGATATATCTGTGGATCTCTACGTTTGTTCCCTTACCCATTGCACTCTTTAATGCAGTTTTTGCTTTTTCAATAAGTGGTAGACATGCCTTTCCGTAATAACCATAGAAATCCGCTGCAAATTTTGTTCCTAATTCTTTTGGCTGTAGTGCTTTTAAGGCATTCGCATCTAAAACTACTTGTCTATCAAGAGTCAATATTCCTTCCTGTGATGACATTTCAGTTGCTAGTAATGCTGTGTTTTCTGCTCTTTCTGCTGCTCCTGAGCCAGATTCTCCCTTGAGAGCTGCTTCGAAATTGTCTATATCGTCCTGGCGATTATTCATTTGTCCTACAGAAAGATCTGATCCACCCCACCAACTATTAGCATCTCCCTCAACTTCTTCTTTTATCTTCCTTGCTTTTGCTAATATCTCTTGAGCCTTTGCTACAAATCCTTGAGTGTGTTGAGTTGAATTTCTAATCACTTCTGTAGCCAATTCTTCCAGTTCATTACATTTTCCGTCTAAATCTTCCGCCCATTGTTCTATCGCTGTTCCTTTCTCGGTTTGAAATGTGCCCCAGTTTTCTTTCCCGGCTTTTACATATTTATCCGGCATGATGTCTCCTCTTCTTGAGGATTGAGCCGATGTAAGAACTTGGGCCCTAGACGTATCTAGTCTTGCCTTTGATGGCGCTCTTGGAGCATCTTCCGGAGCGGCTCCTGGAGCTGCGCTCGGAGCTGGTCCCCCTACTCTCACATAAAACAAAACTCTGCTTTCTTTAAATAACTTTATTAGTAAGTTTTTCATGTTTTTTTATTTTTATATTATTGTGTTTATTTCTTTGCCATTTTCGCTCTGTCTTTCATGCTCTCGTCAATAAAGTCCTTTTCTATACTTATTATCTCTTCATATGCTCTTTGCAATTTTTCTATTTTCTGAGCTGTTTCTTTTGCGTTTTCTTCCATCAAGAAAGCCACTATTTCCTCCTGCTTTTTTATCGGCATTTTCCCAATTCTGTTAATGTGGTCTTGTTGTTTTTTTTCTGAAAGAGACCTAAATTTTAATGATGACTGGAGCAGTCTTACTAATTTCTTGTTCTTTATAACAGAGGTATTGATCATGTTTTTTTGTTTTATATTTTTGTTTATTTATTGATTAACTCCTTATTCTCTTTTTCTTCCTCCCGGTTGCACCATTGCTTCTCCCTTTGGTTCTCCCTTTGGTTCTCCCTTTGGTTCTCCCTTTGGTTCTCCCTTTGGTTCTCCCTTTGGTTCTCCCTTTGGTTCTCCCTTTGGTTCTCCCTTTGGCGCTTTACCTTGAGGTTTTGCAGCTTCTTTTGCTTGAGTTCTTATTGTTTCAGGATTAAATTTTATCCCTCCGTTTCCCTTTTCTCTCTCCATTGCGCCCATTGTTTTCGGACCAATTTTCCCATCTACTACAAGAGGTTTTCCATCGGCATCTGTCTTTAATTGCCTTTGAATGTCTTTTATTACTTCTTGTAATTCTGCATCAGTGCAATCTTCTCCTAATCCGATTTCTGCTGCGAAAGCTCTATTTGCTTGTTCCCATCCCTTATAATTTTCTCCCATGTTTGATTCCAAAAATTGAGTATGTCCTTGTAACTTTATTGAAGATACTTCTACATATCTGTCTTTAGCTGCTACTAAGTCTGGCTTTGCTTTAATTTTTCCTAATATTTCTTGAGATTTTGCATCTATCTTTTTATTTCCTTCCATTGAGATCGCTTTCTTTACATCTTCTTCGCTTGCGCCCGTTCCGTCTGCAAGAATTGCTAGTTGTAGAGCCGGTTCATGTTTATCGAAAATTGCTTGAGCCTCTCCTTTAAATGATTCCGCGTTATTGCAATCTTTATCCAAAAGTCCTCCTATTTCTGTTCCTATTAATCCCATTACTGCTTTTGCTTTTGGAGTTGTGTGCTTTTTTATTAAAGCATCTGTTCCTGCAGCAATTTCTAATTTCGTTTTATATCCTTCAACTAATGGCTCACCCTTTGCAGTGATTTCTTCTGCCGCCATTTCTCCGTCTTGAAGAACTGGGTCTAATGTTTTTGCCATTTGATCCAATACTTTCTTGCAGTTTGCGCTGGATGCGTCCGTATATATAGGGTCTTTTACCAATGTATCTATTTTTACAGCTAACTCTAGTCTTGCGTTCCAGCTAGCTATCAATCTGTCTTTTTCGGCCACTGCTTCTTCTTTTGTTATCTCTTTGTCTTTTACAAATTTATCTAATTCTTTTCCGGCTGCATCCCTAACTACTTTACACTTGCCTGAGTCCGGATATTTTGCGTCTGCATATATGTCATCTAGTGCTTTTGCAGCTTCGCCTTTTGCTCTGAAAGTTTCCATAAGATCTTCTCCTTTTTCCGGAAGACCCTCTTCTGTTGAAACTTTTCCTAGAAGCTCTGTCATTTGAGCTTCAAATTCTACTTTTGCCTTTGCTCCATTTGGAGTGCCCTTGAACATTGCTTCTTCTTTTAATAGTTCTGCCTCTTTTGCCATTTCAAATACATCTTCGTACTTTGTAGCTAGAGCTTCTCCTATTGGCTTTAGTCCTCCTGCTACTGTTTTATCGGCCTCGTTGAATTTCGTTACAGCATCTTTTTTGAATTCACCCAAAACTATTAACATGAATGAGTTTGCTTTTGTATATTCTGTATTTTCAAGAATCGGTCTTATTTCTTTATCATAATCTTCTATGTTATTTGCAAATACTTGTGCCAGATTACTAGCGTGGTCTATAAGTTCACGAGCTTTCTTCAAATAGAATTCTACGGTTACGTTACTTTTTGCTTTATCATTTGCAAGATCCAAATATGCTTTTGCATCTCCAGCCAATGGAAGGATTACGTCTGTATTATATTTGGTAAAGGCCGTAGCGTAAGCCGTACCAAATTCTGTCGGAGTTTTTGCATTAAAATACTGAACATCTTTAAGGATTGCTGCAGCATCATCCACCATTTCTTTTTGAGTATTGCCGTGTGTTTCTTTATGATCTTTATTTGTAGAAGCTTCGCTTGTTACATCTTGTGATTCTCCTTCTAGTTCTGCCTGAAGAGTTGCCAATTCTGAATCAAATCTTCTTAATTTTTCTGTTGAAATATCTCTTGTTCCTATATCTTCGTCGGCATCATCCACCAATTGGCTATCAGTTAAAATTACATCGATTTCATCTTTTATTTTCGCCACTCTATCAAAAAATCCTGTTGTATATGCGCTACCATCTCCTTCCACTTTATTTGCTAATTCTTTCACTTCATTTCCTTTGTCCATAACTGCCTGTGCCCAGTTGTCATAATCATCTCCATTTTCGAAATCTCCCGCTCGATCTACGGTTCTTTTATAAGTAGGTTCTTTTGCTTTCTCTATTCCTCCTGGTTTTACTCCACCAGGTGCTGATGGGATACTAACAGGACCTCTCTCTACTCCCTTGTATCCAAATAAAACTCTGTCTTCTCTAAATAATTTGAATAATATTTTTTCCATATGTTTTTGTATTTATATTTTTAAATGTTATTTAACATTGAGTTCACTCTTGCTTCATCGTCCTGAGTGGCTTTTAATTCTCTATCTTTAGCCATCTCTTTCTTAAAAGCCGCTTCCAATTCTACTAATTCCTGATACGCTTTTTTCAACTTCTCAACTCTTTCCTGTGATTCTTTTGCGTTTTCTTTTTTGAAAAATGCAATTATTTCCGCCTGTTTTTCTGGAGGAAGAGCTGCAATTTTTTGAATATGAGCCTCCTGTTTTTCTGGTTTTAAGGCTCGAAATTTGAAGGATGCTTGCATTAATTTTACAAGCTCTGGATTTGCAATTACTGTGAAGTTAACCATATTTTTTTGTTTTAAATTTTTATTTTAGATTCCGAATCAAGTCGGGAATGACAGATTGAACCATTGCATTATTATATCATTTCCTGACTCTCTTGTAAATACGGTATCCTATGTGAAGTATTGGACTCAAAGAAAATTCCATTGGAGAAACGTATGAAATTTCTTTTCCGCCAAATTTTTTTTTGAATTCCGTGACTCCAGCCCATGGGTGATTTTTTGCATTAGCTGGCGAAATTCCCAAGAAGTCGTAATATTTAAAGTTTTGAAATTTTGCATCTTTTATTGCCTGCCATTGAAGAAGATATGGCGCCATTAATTCACGATGAACATTGCTAGAAGCTCCATAGTAGTAGATCGCCGTATCCTTGAAAAATGTAACAATTATCCCTGCTAAAATTTCCCCTTCGTATTCTGCGAGATAAAGTTTTGCACTTGGAAATAGATTTTCTATCATTGTTTTATAGAAATCTTCATTATGGCCATGAAATCCATCACGAGATGTTGTTTCATTTAGGATTTTGAAATATCTGTGAATATCTTTTTTAAATTGTTTTTCATTATCTGGATCTGAAATTCGAATAGTCACCCCTTTCTTTTCCGCCAAACGAATATTATAGCGACCTTTTTGCTTCATTTGAGCCAAAAGTTCGTCTTCCGACTGAGTTAAATCTAGAATCAAAGTATGTTCTGGTTGAAAACCGGAATGAGTAGACTTGAAGCCTTTGAGTTTTAATTTCGTATCACTTGTGAGTGAAGGGTCAATCCTTATAAATATAGCCTTTTCTTTTTTTGCTATTTCTTTCACCACCTTTAATAATTCATCCATTTGTTTTTGCAAATCCTTTGAATCATAATCCAAAAGTGGACCACGTGCAGAGTATAGCCAACTGACACCTTTTTTTATCTTATGACGAATTAGCATTGTTCCTCCAATGGTTTTTCCATTTTCTTCCAGAACGACTACCCAGTATTTTCCTCTCTCTGGAACATTTTCTTGGAAGTGCCCCCATTTTGAAAACTGATGAATTGTTGAAAGAGGATGATTTATTAAAAAATCATTCCATTTTTGCTCTTCTTGTTTTTCTAGTATTCTCGCTTTCATCGGAGCAATTTTACTCTATACGAAAACTTTTCACTAGATAGAAAGAGCTAAGAATTTAATTCATTTTCTGACGAATGAATGCAGGAATATCTAACTCGTTATCAGTTTGCTTGATCGGCATAGTGTCAGCAGATCCTTTTATTGAGCTAAATACCGATCTTGGTCTCATTAAAGAACTTTCCGCGTTTTTATAGTCAAATCCTGTAGCAATAACTGTTAACTTCACTTCTCCCGTGTATGAATCATTGATAACCGCACCAAATATGATATTTGCATCCGGATCGGCAGCCTCTGTAATAATTCTTGCAGCTTCATCAACTTCAAACATACTTAGATCATTGCCTCCAGTAATGTTGAATAGAACACCTTTTGCTCCATCGATAGAAAGTTCAAGAAGAGGACTTTCGATAGCAGCTTTTGCGGCTTCAACAGCTCTATTCTCACCAGTTCCATAACCAATTCCCATAAGGGCAGAACCAGCATTTTCCATAACAGCCTTAACGTCTGCGAAGTCCACATTGATAAGTCCGTGAACAGTAATCAAATCAGCGATACCCTGGACACCTTGTCTTAGGACATCGTCCACGACTGCGAACGCGTCATTAAGAGGAGTTTTCTTATCAATAATAGAAAGGATTCTGTCATTTGGAATTGTAATCAAAGTATCAACTTTGTTTTTCAAATTTTCTAAACCTTCGTCAGCTTGGCTTCTTCTTCTATTTCCTTCAAATGAGAAAGGTTTTGTAACAACAGCTATTGTTAAAATGCCCATTTCTTTCGCAGCATTTGCAATAACCGGAGCTCCACCCGTACCAGTTCCTCCACCAAGTCCACATGTGATGAATATCATGTCACTACCCTGAATTGCTTCTTTTATCTCTTCGATGCTCTCTTCTGCAGCCTGACGACCAATATCTGGATTACTTCCTGCTCCAAGTCCACGAGTCGTAGCCTTACCTACATTTATCTTTGTAGATGCTTCTGAGTGGAATAAAGCTTGAGCGTCTGTATTTACGGCTATAAACTCAATTCCTTTAACTCCAGCCTTGATCATTCTGTTTACGGCGTTACATCCACCTCCACCAACTCCTAGAACTTTTATTGCAGCAACAGGAGTTATCTCCGGAGTTACCTCCATAGTTTTAATTCTTGGCTGTCTTGTTGCTCTTGAACTTGAATTCCCTTCTCGTTGAGAAGAAAAAAGATTTTTTAATTCGTCGTCTTGTATAGCCATTGAAAATATGTGTTAAAAAGTTGGTTTTAACGATCGCCTTATGCGATCTATATATTGTTATTTAAAGTAGGTGAGCATTATTATTCATCCGTTGACATATTGTCAAGATAAAAGGTAATTCGAAAATCTGTTATGGTAACAGGTTTCTGAACCAGCTTTTTACACTACCTAACCCCTTCTTAATATTTAGCCCTTTAAACGAACCTCTATGACGCCCTTCATAACGTGATCCCCATATCAATAATCCAATCGCTGTTGCATATGCAGGATCATCTATTTTATCCACAACCCCATCATAATTCTGGGGGAAACCTATTTGTGCCGGAAGATTCAGTGTTTCTCTTGCTAGGTCTATAACTCCGGAAATTTTTGAACCTGCTCCAGTAAGGATTACTCCAGCAGGTAACATTCCGTCTCTATGAATTTTTGCCAGTTCATCCTTTACCAAAACAAAAATCTCGTGATATCTCGCCTGAATGATTTCCACTAATTGTTTTTTTGAAATAACGTGAGTATCAATCTTACTAATAAGAGACAGATCTATTGTTTCACGATCGTTCACATCTTCTGGGATTGTGCTTCCGTATTCTATTTTCACTTTTTCAGCAGTATCTATAGAAGTTCTTAGACCAATGGCTACATCGTTTGTGACGTTTTCTCCGCCAACCGGAATTACCGCTGTGTATAAAGTGGCTCCGTCTTCAAATACGCTTACTGAAGTTCCTCCGCATCCGATATCCACTACTACAACTCCTAGTTCTTTCTGACGTTTTGAAAGTACTGCTTCCGCAGGAGCAAGGCATGTTGGAATAATATCATCTATATCTACTCCTGATTGAAGCACGCATTTCTCAAGATTTTTTATTACCGGCTCGAATCCTGTAATAATATGAGTCTCAACTTCAAGACGAATACCAGTCATTCCAACCGGATACTTAATTCCTTTTTGTTCGTCGACTGTGAAATTTTTTGGGATAATTCGGAGGATGCGGCGATTGCTAGGAATAGTAACGGCCTGGGCAGCTTCAAGTACACGATCAACGTCATCTTCATTGATTTCATTTTCACCCTGAGAAATAGCTATGACTCCTTTTGAATTTATGGACTCGATTTGGTTACCCCCAATTCCAAGGAAAACATGGTTAACTGGTTCGCCTGCCATACGTTCAGCATCTTCGAGAGAGGCAGATATAGAATTGATAGTTTCTTCAACATCGATGACCGCTCCTTTTCGTAAACCAGTCGAAGGTGCTATACCCACTCCGATGATATTCGGAACGTGTGCAGTTTCTTCCTGGACTCCAACTACTGTTCTAATTTTTGAACTTCCAATATCAAGACTTGCGATAATTTTTGATTTTGCCATAATTTAAATTTTAGCCCTTTATAAGTTGTATGGGAATACTACTAAAGTTCTTTGTATCTTTCAATCGTTTCGTAAAGAAAATAGCCGAAAATCGAGGGTCTGAACAAAAGTTTTATTCGGTCCTTTTTGGCTTAAATCAATGTTGGCACTAAAAGAGGGTGCCTTGCGAAATTTCGTGTTTATTTTTTACCGAATAGTAATCATTGATAACTTTCAGTTTTTTTACCAAACTCTTAAATTCAAGGTCTTCGAAGAATTTCTCAATCTTCAATAAGTCATAATCGCCAGTCTTACAATTTTCGATTTCTAATTTTATTGGAACTTCTTTTATTATGGTCGCTAATTTTTTACTGAAAAATGCTTCTGATTTTTGATCACGTAAAAGTACGCCAGCTTTTCCTTCGATCTCATTCAAGTGGTCATAAATATTTTCGATATGTCCGTATTTCTGAAGGAGACGTTCTGTGGTTTTTTCTCCAATTCCTTGAACTCCTTTTATGTTGTCTGAAGAGTCTCCTTTTAATCCTTTCATGTCTGCAATTTGTTCTGGATAAAGACCGTACTTTTCGAATACCCCTTTTCTATCGTATATTTTATATTCGTTTAATCCCTTTATCGGAGATAAAACAAATATCTTATCTGTGACTAACTGGAGTGTATCCATATCACCTGTGACGATGTAACTTACAATATCCGGGTCTTTTGACGCTTGAAGAGATAATGTGCCCAAAACATCATCAGCTTCGTATCCATCAATTTCATAAATCGGAATATTAAAAGTCTTTACCAAATCTTTTATTTTTGGTATTTGTGCATAAAATTCATCCGGGGCTTTTACTCTTGTAGCTTTGTATTCCTTGTACTCTTCATGCCTGAAAGTTTTTGCTTTTGTATCAAAAGAAACTGCAATATACCTTGGCCGTTCGTTATTTATAATGCTCAAAAGCATTGATCCGAAGCCATAAACCGCATTCACTAATTCTCCCGATTTTGTCTTGAATGGTGGATAAGCATGAAAGGCTCTGTGCATTATTGCGTTTCCGTCGATCAAAATTAGCTTTTCCATAGACTAGAAGATAAAAAATATATCTATAGTTCGTCAACAGCTCTGTTCTTAACTTTTGGTCCATTATAGGGTATTATGTCTGGAATACAAAAAATAAAATAAACATAAATATATATGGCACTCGTTTCGATCGATAGATTTATGAGTAATAAACATCAGAATAAAAAAGACCTCAGCAAGCGATTGGATTTTTCTTCAAGTAAAGCCCTTATTGGAATATTTCTAGATCAAGAATTGAGTAAAAAAGATGAAGATTTAATTAAAGATTTAGTTGATGCACTTAAGTGGGTTGATACCGAAGTTGTGATTCTTGCAGATACGAATCTAGAAGCTTTATCATCTCCAAAAACAATTATCCTTCCATACAACAGAGTAAATAGAAAACAACTTCTTGAAGCTGCCGATATGGCTATTTGCTTTCATTTCAGCGATCCTGAAGAAATGATTTTAAATGGCATCGTTCCCATTAGTGGAAAACGCAAAGAAGTTTCCGACTATAATCCAAATAGTGAAACCGGAAACAGTTTTGTTTATGAAAATGAAAATGTTTGGGGAATCTTTGCGGCTGTTGTGCGTGCGCTTGAAACCTTCAAGTTTCCTTACGATTGGAAACATATCGTAAGAGTAGGACTTTCATCGATGAAAGAGACTCCTGTGAGTGTAGAGGAGTAGTTCTAGTTCAAGCTCTGTGTAGTTCCAGCACTGGAAGTAATGCTTTTTATTGTTTCTATGATCTCTCCAAACTTGATGTATTGGATGATATCTAGACCCATAGCTTTACCTACAGTCCCTATAATTACGGTAGCAAGAATTGTGACAATCAATCCAATGATAGCGTAACGGATCGTGCTAACGGCTGATTTAATTTTGTCTTCTTGTCCACCAGAGAGGATGAAGGAAATACCTCCGATGAATATGAATACTACGGAAAGGAAGCCGGCGATAATAATCGCATAAGCTAGCCCTCTGTTAATGATTTCCATAACATTGTAGCTTGATGCTGCATCTATAATTGATTTCCCTTGAGTTGAGTCTAGGCTTCCAGCGATGTTTGTGTTTGGTGCCGGTGGAGTCATTATCGGAGCTGGTGCAACTGGAGCTTGTGGTGTTGGTATTCCTTGAGCCATAGATAAAATGAGTAAAATTTTATTACTTCTATATTTAATTAGCTACGATCGAGTCTACTCTTAAACAGCTTCAGGTTCAACTATTTTTAGATTTACACGAGAATGGTTTTTTGAACCGATGATTCGTAGTAAAGTGCGTAGAGCTTTTGCAGTTTGACCGTCTTTACCAATGATTTTTCCCATGTCCTCTTTAGAAACTTTTAATGTGATTAGAACTCCCATTTCGTCAACTACT
>Ga0074195_1001728_pt1 | contig 28377 bp, 28 predicted proteins | sample EPASupsiteHSE623_FD_64525 | JGI IMG/M metagenome (GOLD analysis project Ga0074195, IMG submission 64525) | Bioremediated contaminated groundwater from EPA Superfund site, New Mexico - Sample HSE6-23 | ecosystem: Environmental > Aquatic > Deep subsurface > Groundwater > Contaminated ... | reverse complement strand
TGTTCCTGGCCGGAGCGCGAGATCAAACCCCAAGTCGTTGTTGTTATTTTTCTCTTCTTTTTTTGCGCTCATATACACTTATATTACCGCAGATTTATCGGAAAGTGTATTATTTTACTCAAAAATACATAGGTTTTGGCGGAGTTGACCCGGTAGTGAAAATTCGATATGTTGTTTTACAACACTGTTGCGCACCATTAAAACAAGACAATTTATGTTGGAAATAGGTAGTAAAATTAAGCTCTTTCTCTCTGTATAATCGAATTTCTACTACCGGGTTGACATTTATTTCGATACACGTATGATAGTCCCTAGTAAAGAGAAAAGAGATATACGAATGCTGTTTTTTACGAAAAACGCTGCTTTTCTGCCGCCCTATAAGGGCTATTGACAAAATATCACAGGTATGATAGAATACTACCAGTATCCTGATAATAGACCTGTGGGTAAACGGATTTCTTCCTAGAAACTTTAGGATTATCTTGCTCCGGCTCGGTAACTCCTCGGAAAAATCAGTCTTTTTCTGAAATATAATTTCGGAGAATGTGTTTCACACGGCCTAACGGCTTTTTACCCACGGATCTATCATCAGGATTTTTTAATAATTTAATTAAGGAAACAATACCATGAAACGATTTCTCAACCCATCTAATTCATTTTTAACCTTAAGTTTGATAATGGCGGTTTCAATCGCCGGAACGGTGTTAATTGGGTTCGTATTTGAAACACTTCTTTAGGGATATTTTTATATTTAAAGTGCCGCAAAATTTTGCGGCACTTTCTTTTCTAACCCCTAATAATCTAACCTCTAACCCCTACCCAAACCATTCAATCTTCCCCGCCAAACGCTCAACTTCAGCAATACTTGTTTTTCCTTTCAGTATTTTTAAGAACCCATCTTCCTGGAGCATCACCATTCCTTCTTTTTGTGCAATTTCTTTTAACTCAATTTCCGTTGGATTTTTATAAATTAATTCTTCTATTTTTTCCGAGATTGCAAAAAGCTCAAATATTGAAATACGTCCTCTATATCCGATTCCCGCGCACGCCGGGCATCCTTTTGGTCCATAAATTTGATATGTTTCGTATTCTTTTTTATCAACGCGCATCGGAAGCTTCTCTATAAATATTTTTATTTTTTCTTTTTGTTCGTCGGTTATTGCGATAGGTATTTTACACTCAGGACAAAGTACACGAACAAGACGTTGTGCAATCACCAGGTTTAGTGCGGGTCCGATAATTTGTGTTTTTGCGCCCAAATCAATAAGACGGGGGATTGCGCCCACCGCATCGTTTGTGTGGAGCGTTGAAAACACCAAGTGTCCAGTGAGCGACGCATTCATCGCAATTTCGGCGGTTTCTTTGTCTCTGATTTCTCCCACAAGCACGATATCTGGGTCTTGGCGGAGGATTGAACGAAGTCCGCTCGCGAATGTATAATTTGCATCAGCATCAACCTGCGTTTGCGAAATTCCCTCGAGATGATATTCAATTGGATCTTCAATGGTGATGATTTTTATTTCCGGATCGGTAATATATTTCAAAAATGCGTAGAGCGTAGTGGTTTTTCCGGATCCCGTTGGCCCCGTATTTAAAATAAGTCCATTTGGCCGATCAATTTCTTTTTTTATAATTTCAAGATCATCCATTCTCCATCCCAATTCTTCCAAATTTGCTTTTAGGGAAAGTGGATCAAGAAGCCTGAGTACAAGTGTCTCACCATATTCTGAGGGGATTACAGAAGTTCTGACTTCAATGTCGCGGTCGCTTAATTGTATGGTGAAGCGTCCATCTTGAGCCTCGTCATGAATATTTAATTTTAGGTTTGAAAGAAGTTTTATTCGCGTGACTACCGATTTATACACGAGGGGAGTAAATTCAGAAAAAATAGTGTGCAAAAGTCCATCAACACGAAGACGAAGCGAATTTTCATTTTCACCCGGCTCAAGGTGAATATCAGAAGTTTTCATCGCCATTGCCCCAGCAAGAATAATTTCAAGAATTTGCGATGTGTAGGGGCTTTTGAAATTTTTTAAAGCAGAAGTGAAGTCGGCGAGACTTTTTATTTGTGATTGGAACTCTTTGATGTGTGCTTCGTTGATTTCTACACTTCCGGAAATTTCTTTTGTGTCGCTCACATATTGGTAATATGACCACCCGTGGTTTAATGACAACATTGAAGAAACTGCAAGGTGAAGCTCGAACTTCTGTTTTAAAGACTCAATAAGTATTTTTGATTCGGGAAGTGCGGGATTAAACGCAACAATAAAAAGTTTTTTTTGATCGATTTGAAACGGGGCGACAAGTGCTTTTTTTGCTTCTTCTTCTTTTATTACCCCAAGCGCCTTTAATTCAATTGGCGTTTTTGAGTTGATAAGATCGAGATAAGGAACGCCGAGTTGTGTTGCTCTTCTTTTTGCGTCGTTTTCTTCCGCAATCTTTCTTTGTTTTTGAAGTTGTTCTTGAAGTTTTTTTGCGAGGAACATTATTACTTATTTTACCTCTTTTTGTTTTTTGAGCAAAGAAAAACAACTTTTCAAACAACAAGAACCCCCTATAATAGTGATATATGCTTTTTTGTTTATACGGTCCAGATTCTTATCGACGCAAAGAAAAACTAGATCGTCTTGTAGACCCATACAAGAAGAAATATAAAAACGCCGACATACTTGAGGTAGACATAGAGGAGTATGAAGATAATTGGAAAAAGGTGAGAGATTTTTTAACCCAGCCATCTATGTTTGTCGATTCGAAGGTTGCGATAATAAAACACGCAACAATAATCGAGGAGCCGGAATGGATAAACACACTTCGATCTCAATTAAAAACAGAAAAAGTGTTCACATTCCTTTCGGAGGAAGAAGAGCCAAAAAAAAGTTTTAATTTTCTCCTTTCCGAGGGTGTACAAAAAATGGAGTTTCGAGAATTAGAAGGAAAAACACTTGAGAATTTCATAAAAAAGAAATCAGAAGAATTGTGTGTTTCTTTTACAGAAGATGCGTCGCGCCTCTTCACCTCGTTTATTGTTTCCCGTGAACACGATCGCTCATGGCACACAATTCACGAATTGGAAAAATTATCACTATTGGAGTTTTCCACGCCGATACAAAAAAAAGATCTTTCCGAATATATTAAAGTGCACACTCACGAAGAATTATTTTCCATTGCTCGTGGAATTGTGTATGAAAAAAATATTTCCACCCGTCTTTCCTCACTTGAAAAAGCATTTTTACAGAACGAAGCCGCGGCACACCTCTTTAATCTTGTTTCGGCACTTGTAAAAGGACCAGAAATGCTTTTATTTGCCAACTATGACGTGTTGGTGAAAAGCGGGAAAATAGGATATGAAGAGGCGCTCCTTGAGTTCGCAATAAAAAAATAACCCCGATGGGCTATTTTTTAATCTTCTTTGTAAGTCGTGATTTTATGCGATTTATTTTTCCGTGTTTTATGAGACCACTTTTTCCCGTCTTATCTAATGTTTTATAAACCGTGGGAAGATAGGCCTCAGCCTCCTTTATTTGGTTTGTTTCGATAAATTTTTTGAACTTTTTCACCACCATCTTTATGTTGGATTTTCGTTCGTTATTTCTCTTGTTTCGGCGAATGTTTTGTCTTAGCGCCTTTTGTGCAGATGTTGTTTTTGGCATAACGGTAGAATATTAAATCAAACCCTGTAAAAGGTCAACCAGGTAGTGAAAACTCGATTATATTATAGAGAAATATCTGATTTTACTATTTATTTCCAAAATAGATTAATTTCAGTCTAATTACACATAACTATGTCGCAAAGCGACACATCGAGTTTCTACTACCTGGTCAACCCAGGAGCGCCTGCCTGCGGTAGGCAGGAAAAATTGGCCCTAAGAAGGTGCAGGACGCTATTTTCACTGATATAATGAAAACAATATGCTCTACACATTAAGTGGAATAGTTACCGAAAAAAAATCTAATTTTTTTGTCCTCGAGGTTGTGGGGATTGGATTTAAACTATTCACTAATAGACACACACACGAAAAAATCTCCATAGGGGGCGCCCCTCTTCGTTTTTTTTGTTTTCTTCACTCGTCTGAAAACCAGATCAACATATTTGCTTTTTTGGATGAGCCGTCGTTGTCGTTTTTTGAATTATTAAATACCGTTCCGGGGGTTGGACCGCGTACCGCATTAAACGTGCTTGATATTGATTCGGTGCAAAACATCACCGCCGCAATTCTTGAGAAACGTGTCGATCTTTTAATACGCGCGTCTGGAATCGGAAAAAAAACTGCGGAAAGGATTGTGGTGGAACTCCAAAACAAACTCAGTTTGTATACATCATCGTCGCTTACAAAATCAATGGATGTAAATATTGAATTGGAAGAGGCACTTGTAAGTCTCGGATATCAACAAAAGGAAGCAAAACAAGCAATACAAACAACACAAAAATCTTTTCACGAAGATGAATCATTTGAAGATCGTTTGCGAAGCGTTTTAAAAAACATCGGGAAACTAAAATAAATTATTAATAGAATGAAACTCACATTTTATGGGGGTGCAAAAGCAGTGACTGGCGCCAATTATTTACTTGAATCAGGCGGAACAAAAATATTAATTGATTGCGGATTACATCAGGGATCAAGTTATTCCGAAGATATAAATTTTGAACCATTTCCGTATAATCCAAAAGAAATTGATGCAGTGTGTGTGACACACGCACACATTGACCACATCGGAAGGATTCCACAGCTCGTAAAACAAGGGTTTTTTGGTCACATCTTTTCCACTCCTCCCACAAGAGACATGGCGGATGCGCTTCTCATGGATGCTGAACACATTCTCTCCTTGGAGGCGAGTGAGCGAGAACTTCCGCCAATATATGTAGTGGGCGATATTATAAAAACAATGGGGTTGTGGCGGAGGCGTTCATATCATGAAAAATTCAATATAGGCCCATTTGAAATCGAATTTTATGATGCGGGGCACGTATTGGGTTCGGGTTCTATTGTGGTTCGCGCGGAAGGGAGAGTGGTGGTGTTTTCTGGGGATTTGGGAAATATACACAAACCATTTTTGAAGCAAGGAGAATTAATACGAGAACCAGTAGATTATGTACTTATTGAATCAACATATGGGGGACGAATTCACGAAAAACTTGATGAGAGAAAAGGCGAGCTTGAGCGAATTATTCACGAAACAATACAAAAAAAAGGAGTGCTTCTTATTCCCGCATTTGCGCTTGAGCGAACACAAGAAATGCTTTTTGAATTAAATGAGCTTGTCGAACACAAAAAAATACCAAGAATACCAATATTTGTTGATAGCCCACTCGCTATTAAACTTACCGCTGTATATGAAAAATATGTGAGTGATCCGGTGTATTTCAATAATGAGGCAATTAATCACATGCAGAGTGGGGACAATATTTTTGATTTTCCTGGACTTCGTTTTACACTCACACAAGAAGAATCAAAAATTATTTCGAAAACCCCACCGCCGAAAATTGTTATTGCGGGGGCTGGAATGTCTCAAGGGGGGAGGGTGTTGTTTTATGAAAAACAATATCTTGAAGATCAAAACAACACAATATTGTTTGTTGGATTCCAAGCAAGGGGATCACTTGGAAGGGCTATTATAGAAAAAAATCCCTCGGTGATAATTTCTGGAGAAAAAATTCATGTACGCGCCCACATAGAATCGATTAGTGGATACTCTGCTCACGCGGACCAAACACAACTTGTGGAATGGGCATCATCCATGAAAAATTCTGTGAAAAAAATATTTGTGGTACAAGGAGAAGAAGACGAATCAGAGGTGCTCTCCGAAAAAATTAAAAATAAACTTGGATGTGAAACACACATTCCTTCTTTTCAGGAGTCGGTGATGCTATAATTGAAATAAATAAATATTTATGCCACGAAAAAAATCAAGTTTGGAAAATAATAAAAACAATACTAGTTATCATCTCAAATATAAAATTTGTGTTTCTGGAGCCGCAGAAACCGGGTGTTGTAAAGAGGGGACACAAGAAAAAGCGGAAGCACTGGGGAGAGAAATTGCAAAAAGAGGATTAGTGCTTGTAACAGGCGCAACCACAGGAACGCCATATTGGGCGGCAAAGGGTGCAAAATCAGAGGGGGGGATTGTAATTGGACTCTCTCCTGCCGCATCAAAACTCGCTCACATAAAAACTTATCAACTTCCCACTGATTATCACGATCTTATTATTTATACCGGATTTAATTATGCGGGGAGAAACCTACTTCTTATTCGCTCATCTGACGCGGTGATCACTATTTGTGGAAGAATAGGAACGTTGAATGAATTTACTATTGCATTTGAAGATAAAAAACCAATCGGGGTTCTTGAGGGGACAGGTGGTATGGCAGATAATTTGAGGGGGATTGTAGAAAATGCTCATCGAGGTCCCGGGAGAGTGGTATATTCCGAAGACCCAAGCACACTTCTTGACAAGGTACTTGAAGAAATACAAGAAGAAGAAAAAAAGAACGGAACAAAAGGCCGAACACTTTAAATAAACATATGCCAAAAAAAATTGTCGCAAAAAAACCAATTGGAGTTGTCACTCATTTTTTTGGAGCGATCGATGTAGCGATAGTGAAATTTAACAAACCGATAAAAGTTGGGGAGAAAATTCAATTTAAGGGAGCGACGACGGATTTTTCCGAAAAAATAAAATCGATGCAATATGATCATAAGGGCATTGAAAGTGCAAAGAAGGGTCAGGAGGTGGGGATTAAGGTGGGCGATAAGGTGCGGGAGGGCGACGAAGTATTTTTAGAAGAGTAATTTATACACATGAATAAATCAGCGGTTCTTTCGGTAGGATTACTTGCCGGTACGATTATCGGTGCCGGTATTTTTTCACTCCCATATCTTTTTTCTCGTATTGGATTTGTTTTAGGGGTGTTATACCTTCTCGCGTTTAGTGGAATATATATTGCTTTTTATTTTATGTATTCTTCACTTCTTTTTAAAGAAGAGAAGCCCCATGATTTTTTTCGACTTGCCGAAAAAAACCTATCAGCACCGTATTCAAAAATTGCCTCATTTTTCGCAATCGGCGAACTTTTATTTGTGTTGGTGGTGTATCTTATTCTTGCAGAAAAGTTTTTAAATTTCGGTTTTGGAATTAGTGGATCACTTTCGGTTGTTTTGTTTTGGGCATTGAGTTCTGTTTTTATGTTTGTGCGCTTGCGCTGGTTGGAGGTTATCGAAGTGTTAAGCACCTTTTCTATTGTCGCCCTTATAATTTTTATATTTTTTCTCGGAGGGACAACAATGGATGTTCCAAATTTTTCTTTTTTCCCAAAAACACTTGATTGGACACTCCTTCTTCTTCCTTTTGGTCTTCTTCTTTTTTCGTTTTCTGGGCGCTCTGCCATCTCAAAAATAGTTGAAGAATATAGAAAAACAAAGGGTAGTAAAAATGAGTTTTCTCTAAAAAAGTCATTTGCATGGGGAACGTTTATTCCCGCCGCAATATATTTTTTCTTTGTTCTTAGTGTGTTTCGACTTGGGGGAGATATTTCTCCAGACACATTAAGTGGACTCACATTTCTTTCTCCTGTTGTGTGTAGCGTCCTCGGTCTTCTTGGACTTATTGCCCTCTGGGATTCCTATTTTGTTATTGGGATAAATATAAAGGATATTCTTATCTTGGATGCTGGGTGGCCGCGTTGGATTGGTTTTTGTATTCCTTTATTTCTTCCACTACTTCTTTATTTTTTAGGGTTCAAAGATCTTATTTTGGTACTTGGTATTGCTGGTGGAATTTTTACTGCATGTGCGGGAATTTTTGTGACGCGCATGTGGCAAAATGCCTTCCCACTCAATAAATTTAAAAATATTTCTAGCATCCTATATGTGGTTTTTTTCGCTGCAATTGTATATGAAATATTAAATATCATATTTAAATTCTAACCATGTTTAAGAAAATCCTGGAAAACAAAAATATTTCGCTTAGTGCGTTTTTTTTATTTCTTTTTTCTCTTCCGCTTGGGACAAAAAAATTTATTTTCTCTTTTACCGGGGGCACAAGTGAATTTGAGACAATATTTATTTTTTTGTCTGACATATTATTTTTTTCCGCTGTTTTTTTCATAAGCACGGCGTTTTTTGGTGGATATAGAAATATAATTAAAGAATTTTTAGGTTTTTTGAAGAAAGAAAAGAAAGTCTTTATCTCTCTTCTTGTTTTTTCTCTCATTTCTCTCTTCTCATTATTTTTTTCTTCTCATGTGTCCACAAGCACATATTTTTTATTTCGCCTTTTGTTTACCATATTTCAATGTACCTTCTTATTTTTTATTTTGAGAGAAAAAATTATTTCCGTGACCATTGTTGTGTATGCACTTATTTCCGCAGCGGTGTTTCAGGCAATTCTTGGATTTCTCCAATTTTTCTCCCAAAAAAGTGTTGGGGTGTGGTTTTTGGGCGAGTCGGTTATTAATGAGTTTTCGACTAATATTGCCCGCTTTCCCGTGTTTGGGGTGCCACTTCTTCGCGCATATGGCACGATGGCTCACGCAAATATACTTGCTGGATTTCTTGTGTTAGGGCTTATTTCGTGTCTTTTTTTGTGGATAAACAAAAAACACACAACATCACTGTCTTTTAAAAGCTTTTTAAAAGAACGATTACTTTTCCGAACAATTATTTCTGTCTCTTTATTTATAATTCTTGTTGGTATTGTGCTTACGTTTTCTCGATCGGGATGGATTGTTTCTTTGTTTGGAATTGTGTTTTCGCTATGTATCGGCTTCTTATATAAAAACACACGAAGACAAACACTCCATCTTTTTTTTGTTGTATGTGCTTTGTTTATACTTCTCTTTCTTTCGCTTGGGTGGGCAATCTTTCCTCGCGCCACGCTTTCTCGTGACGAACCCTCGGTAAATTATCGAGTGCTCTATAACAACATAGGGCGCGACATTGTGCTTCAAAACCCACATGGTGTTGGAATTGGAAATCAAATATCTTTTTCGAAAGAAAGTGGATTATACAAAAAATATGGAATTGATAATGTTATAGACTGGCAACCCATTCACAATCTCCATCTTCTTATTGCAGATGAACTTGGGGTGTGGGGATTTCTTTCTTTTTTATATATTTGTATGATTGCGATTTCTTTTTCTCTTAATAAAAGATTTTTTGTTTTTCTAAAGTCTCCGCCAGAATATTTTTGGTTTGGTGTTGTTCTTCTTTTTTCACTTCTTGTGTTTGGGTTGTTTGATCACTTTCTTTGGACACTTGAATCGGGGAGGTTGATGCTTTGGTTGGTTTTGGGAATAATGATGGCAGTGAGTAGAGAGCCGTCCTCGTAGTTCAATGGATAGAACGCTGGCCTCCGAAGCTGGAAATAGAGGTTCAACTCCTCTCGAGGGCACCATGGAAAATAATATAAAAATCCAAAAAAACATTTCACTTAAAAAATATTCCACGTTTGGCATTGGGGGAATTACCGAATTGTTTTTTTTAGCAAAGAAGCCGGAAGATGTCGTATCCGCAGTTTTGTGGGCGAAAGAGAAAAAAATTCCAGTAAAAATATTTGCAGGAGGAAGTAATGTGTTTTTTGAAAAAGATAGATTTAAAGAATTGTTGGTTTGTGTACGTGGAGGAAAAATATTTCGAAATAAAAATAAATATATTATTGATTCGGGCGTATCACTTGATTTGGTTGTAAAAAAGTCACTTTACGGCGGGTATAGTGGGCTTGAGTCGCTTACTGCGATTCCGGGAACGATTGGGGGGGCGGTATTTGGTAACGCTGGGGCGTACGGACACTCTATTTCCGAGGTAGTAAATAGGGTTCAGGTATTTGATGGAAAAAGGGTGTTTTGGATAAGAGACGATGAGTGTGGGTTTGGGTACAGGGATAGTCTTTTTAAGAGAAAAAACCTGATTATTTTAAGGGCGGAAATTCTTCTCAAAAAGGATAAAAACGGCACCGCACTTTGTGCTTCAAAGAAAATAAGATCGATACGAAACAAAAAATATCCACCAACACTAAAATGTCCCGGAAGTCTTTTTAAAAACGTTTTAATAAAAAACATTTCAAAAAATTCTATAAAAAAAATCGACCCGTCAAAAATTATTGAGGGGAAAATTCCAGCCGGGTATCTTCTTGAGTCTGTTGGGGCGAAAGGAATGTGTGTTGGGGGAATGAGGGTTGCAGAGTATCACGGAAACCTTTTTATAAATAATGGGCGCGCGACACCAAAAAATGTAAACACAATCACCTCACTACTTAAAAAAAGAGTAAAGGCAAAATTCAATATTGATTTGGAGGAGGAAATAATCCGTTTTTGATTTATAATTGAGTTATGTCAAAAGAAGAATTATTAAAAAAACTTGAGAAAGAATTAATAGAAGATGTTTCTCTCCCGCTTCGAGAATCAAACCTTGTGTTTGGCGAAGGGAATATACACTGTGATGTATTATTCATCGGTGAGGCGCCCGGACAAAAAGAAGACGAACTAAGGCGTCCATTTGTTGGGCGATCAGGGAAATTACTTGATAAGCTTACCGAAGCGGTTGGGTGGAAACGGGAAGATATATATATCACAAACATTGTGAAACGTCGTCCCCCGATGAATAGAGACCCACTTCCTGAAGAAATTGAAGCATATAGGCCGTATCTTACAAAGCAAATAGAAATTATTAACCCGAAAGTTATTGCGACGCTTGGGCGTTTTTCAATGAATTATTTTATTCCTACTGCAAAAATAACTCGAGATCAAGGGAAAATATTTAGAATTGGAAATGGAAAACTTCTTATTCCTCTTCTTCATCCCGCAGCGGGATTACGCTCAACGGAAATGCTCAAAAAATTAACAGAGAGTTTTTATAAGCTTCCGTTGGTAATAAAGAAATATAATATACTCATACAAAAAGAACCGAGTCACGAAGAAATTATGAATTCAAGCGGCCAAGAAAGACTTTTATAAAACAAAAGTGCGCTTTCCTGTTTTGTTGGGTATAATTAAATATACACTGGATGTATATGAATTTTACTGCGCTATATCTTATAGAAAGGTTTTTTTACAGAATATTTGAGTTTCTACGGCATTGGTATATAAAAAGCATTCGAATGTATTCTAATTTTGTTCTTAATCGCTTTGAGTCGATGGACAGGGTATTTGCATGGAAAATCACCGCGAAGAATATATTTAAACCGCTCTATGGGGATTACTCATTTATTGGATATGTGTTTGGATTTTTATTCCGTATCGTCCGTCTATTGGTAACCACAGTGATATACGTGTGTATATTTATTATTGCAGTGTTTTTCTATATTGTGTGGCTTTTTATTCCACCATTTCTCTTATATAAGGCACTTACCTCATAAATATATGAACATCTATTTTAAAGAACAACGATTATTTTTATCAGGTATTGGTGAAACCGCCGTGCGTTTTATCACATATTCGACATATATATTTTTTGTATCCGTGTGTGTGTTGTTATTTTTCTCGGACACTGAGGCACTTCGTTGGTTTTCTTTTCTCTTAGGTATTTTCCTCTTCGATAGACTTCTCCATGCTCGAAAAGGAGAAAAAACAATTTTAGAAATAAAAGAAAAAAAGGATCAAAACATTGCGCTTGTGTGTACTACCGCTACATACCGGATACTTGGATATGGATTTCGTCGCTCGTCTATGACAGGAGAAGATCCTTACCGTGTTATGCTTTTGGAACTTGTGAAGCGGAGGGATATACAAAAAGTTCTCACACGGCTTGATGTTCGTCACGCAGAATTTGCAGAAAAAATTTCTCAACACCTTGATTCAACAACAAAAAGAAAAAAAGAAGAACTCTATGAAGTAATTTCTTCGGTTGCCATAGGTGCGTATAACAATGCATATGCAGTTCATGAAAAATATATAGAACCAAGGAATATATTTGCGGCAATCATATCAAGTGGATATCCGCCAATACAAAAGACATTAAATTTATTTAATATTCTCCCAGGTGATGTTGCTGAAGCAATTATTTTTGGTAGATATAGTCGTTTTCTTTCTGGAATTAAAAATCTTCCATCATTTTTGGGCGGCCTTGTGTATGAGTCAAAAGCAATGAGGAAAAGGGTTATCAACCGTGCGTGGACGTCTCGACCAACTCCGTTTTTGGACCAGTATGGGAGCGATCTTACTGAAATGGTACGGAGAGAAAAAATCGGATTTCTTATTGGTCACGAAAAAGAATATGAAGAAATTCTTCGTGTCATCTCTCGTCCTGGAAAGCCAAATGTGTTGTTGGTTGGTGATCCGGGGGCCGGCAAGTCAACTATTGTTGCACACTTGGCGTTCCAGATGGTAAAAGATAACGTACCAAGAGTGTTATTTGATAAGAGACTCATTTCTCTCGATATTTCTAAACTTATTTCTGGTGCAACCCAAGAACAATTGACCGACCGAATGCAAAAAATGACTCAGGATATAGTGAGTGCAGGAAATATTGTTCTCTTTATTCCAAATATCCACGACCTTTTTCGAACCACAAACACACAGGCAATTAACGTAATAGATCTTTTGTTGCCGGTAATTGAAAATCAAAACATCCCTGTTATTGGAGACACATATCCAAGAGAATTTAAATCATATATTGCGCCCCGCACAGATTTTTTAAACCAATTCGATATTGTTCAAATTAATGAAATATCTGAAGAAGAAGCAACGCGTTTTCTCGTGTATCGGAGCATTTTCCTCGAGCATGATTTTAAAGTTTTTGTCACGTTTAAAGCAATTAGAAAATCGGTTGAGTTAGCGCACAGATATTTTAGAAATAAACTTCTCCCTGGAAGCGCATCGGACCTTTTAAAAGAGGCAATTGTACAGGCCGAACACATGAAAGAAAAGGTGCTCACCCAAGATTTTGTAATTGATATTGCCGAAAAACAAAGTAAAATCCCAATACAGAGAGCATCTGGATTGGAAGCTGAGAACCTCCTTAATTTAGAAGAGATAATTCATAAAAAATTAGTAAATCAAAAAGTTGCAGTACACAATGTCGCGCAAGCGCTTCGAGAATATCGAAGTGGGCTTTCTCGCCAAGGGGGACCAATTGCAACATTCTTATTTGTCGGTCCAACAGGTGTGGGAAAAACAGAACTCGCAAAAATACTCGCAAAAATACAATTTGGATCAAAGGAATTAATGCAGCGTTTTGATATGTCGGAATACCAAGACAAACAAAGCATTTTCAGGCTTATTGGTACTCCGGACGGGACGAGGGGTGGAACGCTTACCGATGGAGTAATGCAGGAGCCATATAGTCTTATTCTTCTTGATGAGTTCGAAAAAGCACATCCCGATGTATTAAATATTTTTCTCCAGGTTTTTGACGACGGAAGATTAAGTGATAGTCTTGGAAGGACGGTGAGTTTTGAAAATACTATTATTATTGCGACATCGAATGCACATTCACAGTTTATAAAAGACGAAGTTGAGGGAGGAAAAACAATTGAAGAAATTAGTGAGCAATTAAAAAAGAAACTTACTGATTATTTCAAACCAGAACTCATTAATAGGTTTTCAGACGTTATTGTATTTAGAAATTTAAATATGGAAGAAATAGAGCGGGTTGCCGGGTTATTGGTAAACGAGGTATCCGAACTTCTTCGTGAGGTGCATGGAATTACCCTCCAAGTAGAAAAAAGCGCGATACAAAAAATCGGGGAACTTGGATATAGTCCTGTGTTTGGTGCTCGTCCACTTCGACAGGTAATTTCCGAGAAAATTCGTGGAGTACTTGCCGAAAAAATACTTAAGAAAGAAATTGGAAGAGGAAATACTATTTCTTTGGTGTATAAGGAGTCTGATTTTGTATTTGAAGTTATAGAATAATATACACTATTTATGCATACACATTTTCATATCGATTTTGGAGATTTAAAAATAAACAAAGTAGTAAAATATTTTGTTATTTCCGATTTAATATTTTTGGGAGGGTGGGGGCTTATTGGTCCGATTTTTTCGATTTTTATTCTCGAAGATGTTGTTGGCGCAACACTCATCACGGTTGGAATGACATCGGCAATTTATTGGATTGTGAAATCACTTGTTCAAATTCCTGTTGCTATTTTCATAGATAAACGTGAGGGAGAGAAAGATGATTTTTATACACTTGTGTTTGGTTTGGTACTTGCTGGTTTTTCGGCGATAATGTTTTTGACAGTACATACTATTGTTGGGCTTTACATAGTTCAGTTTATACATGCGATTGCGATGGGGTTTTATATTCCCTCGTGGTCTGCAATATTTTCCCGACACATCGACAAAACCCACGCCGCGTTTAATTGGTCGCTCAGTAGTACCACTATTGGGTTTGCACATGGAATTACCGCTCTTCTAGGGGGAGTTATTGGTGGAATATTTGGATTTCAGGCGATTTTTGTTATTGTGGGGATATTATCATTTGTGGGAGTGTTTATACTTTTTTATGTACCCCATCTTATTCTCCCAAAAACAATATCAGATAAAACGGAGACGTTTCGTGACCACACCCCGGTAAATTTAGGAAGATAATTATTTATATATGACAAAAGAAATAAGTGCGGGAATGATTATTTATCGAATGACGAGCGAGGGCCCGAAATTTTTACTTTTATATCACAGAGGAAGATATTGGAATTTTCCAAAAGGGAAGCTAAACGAGGGAGAAAAAAACTTTCCCGCCGCCTTGCGTGAAGTATATGAGGAAACAGGAATAGGGAAAAAAGATCTTTTGTTCATTGATTGGTTCAGAGTTCAAGATAGGTTTACTTTTATTAAAGACAAAGAAAAAGTATTCAAAACAGTGAGTTATTATCTTGCCGAAACAGACAAAGTGACTGTTCGTCTTCCTCCCGATCCAGAGCAACAGGGATATGGATGGTTCCTCTATCGAGATGCGCTTCGTATGCTTATCCATCCGAATTTAAAAAAGAATTTAAAAAACGCACATGACCTTATTATTCGAAAAAAGGGCCTATCACATCGCCACATGGATCCACAAAAAAAGGGCACTAATACACGTGAGCGAGGGGGAGATAGTCCGCGACTCAAAAACATACATATAAAAAATGAATAATAAAAAACTACCCCGGTGTACATCGGGGTAGTTTTTTATTTTAGTGACTCCTCTACAATTTTTTTAAATACCTCTGGATATTCTTTTGCAATTTGGGCAAGTATTTTTCTGTCTATCAGTATATTCTTTTTCTTGAGGTTATTCATAAACGTACTGTATTTTGTTCCGTTTATTCGTGTTGCGGCATTTATTTGTGTTTGCCACAGCGATCGATACTCTCTCTTTTTTTCCTTTCTTCCTTTAAACGATCGTGAAAGTCCGTGAAGTAGTGCGTCTTTTGCCGCACGTTCCTTATTTTTTCTTCCCCATCGGTATCCTTTTGTTTTTTTAAGTAATCGTTCTCGTTTTTTGTGAGCGATTGTTCCTCGTTTTACACGTGTCATACGTACATGATAATTTTTTTCACTGCCATAGAAAGATCACGACTTCTTTTTTTCCTTCGATATTGGGTGCTGCTTTTATTGCTCCGAGAGTGTCCAAGTGTAGTCGCTCGGCGCTTTATTTTGCCCGTTCGGGTGATTTTTATCCGTTGTGTAATACTTTTTTTCATATAGGCTTACGTGAGAGAAATTCTACGCTTTTTTTGAAATTATTGCAACCCCACACTCGTTTTTCAACAAAAAACCACATGTGTGGTTTTGTGATTTTTTAAGAAATAGATATAGGATTACTTTCTCGTTATCTGCATATTAAACCCCCTTCCTCCCTGTTTTGGTTCTGTTGTGTTTTGGTGTGGTTCTTTGATGAGCGTGAGGAATTCCCGAAGTTTTTTCAACGCCCATTCTTTATTTGCCTTCTCCCTCCCTTTTAAAAAGAGATTGATTTCTACCTTGTGTCCTCCCTTTAAAAATTCATCTGTTTTCGCCGCTTTTATTTGGAGATCGTTTAATGCTGCGCGCGGAGTAATGCGGATTTGTTTTAATTCGGAATTTTTTTGCGATTGTTTTTGCTTTTTTAATTCCTTCTCTTTTTGATATCGAAACTTATCGAAATCCATAATACGCGCTACTGGGGGTTTTGCGGTTGGTGCAATCTCAATAAGATCAAGGTTTTTTCCATATGCAAGCGCAAGTGCATCATCGCGTTTCATGATGTCGAGATTCTCCCCATTTTCACCAATTACACGGAGTTCCGGAGCGGTTATTTGATTGTTTATTCGTTGTTCTATGGAGTCATCATATCACCGAGAATTGCAAAAGAAAAGAGATGGGGATAGATGTTGCTCCACAAGACTTAATTACCAAGCAACAAAATATCTCCTTTCATTGTCTTAAAATTAAGGGCAGCAAAAATCCCCGTATTATGACGGGGATTTTCTTTTGTGTTTTTCAAATTCAATAAAATAACTCATTCCCCTTATGCAAGAGAATATGAGAAATATAAAAAACAAATTATCGTTCTGTGTAAGAAAAAAGAATGGCGCAAGTATAAATTGTGCGGTAGTAACCACCTTGCTTGTTTTTGTGATTATATGATGACCAGCAGCTTCGCGGACAAAATATGATGTAAGAATTGAAAGTAGCTCTGCGATAATGATAAGCGCACCAATTTTTATATTTATGAGAATTATCGCGAGAATAAGAAATTTGTCCCGAATCGGATCAAGTATTTCACCAACACGCGATGTTCCATATCCTGGCTTTCTTTTCTCAATATGGCGAGCGGCAAATCCATCAAAAAAATCAGAAACCGCCCCAATAAGGAAAAAAACAAACCCTAGCGCATACTGTTTTACAAGGACACAATATCCGGTTCCGATAGCAGCGAAAACGCCAATAATGGTAATAAGATTCGCCATAGTAAGGACGCGCCCACTTTTCGATGGAGAGTTTGAAAACTGGTTCATATTTGACCCTTCTGTGTTTATTTTAGTGCTATATTGTTTATACGGCATGGAGAGAGGAAGGTCAATAATGGATTATAACACTACACACGGTTTTGTTGGCACAATAAAAATCCCCATAGTTTAATGGGGATTTTTTTAGGCATAAAAATAATTATCTTCTTCTTCCCGCTCTTCGCATGCCTCAGCCATAGCCATGGCTCCAAGAACAAAAGAAATAATTGCAAGAGCTAGGTATAAAAGAAAAAGAAGGATTCCAATGAAAGTATTTTCTGGTGTAACAAGCACACCAAAAATTCCTCCAAGAATCGCATAAAGAATTGCAGTGACCACAAACAATATACCGAGCAAAATCAAAAACCCACTCATCAATTCAATATCCTTAATAATACTCATTCCGACATCAATTAATTCTTCAATGGAAAGTTCAATGATTCTAATTCCAATAAAGAGAAGAATGAGTCCAATCACTCCCTCAGAGAATGTAATCCACGGAGAATTGAAGGTAAATATTTTCAGGTGACCCAGCCACACAAAGATGATTAAATATGAAGAAAAAAGGTATCCGAACAATTTAGTAATAATTTGTTTCATGACCACCTCTTATGTCATTGTCAGTTGCTTTCTTTCTTATACACCTACACGCGTGTCGCGTCAATTTTGACATAGAAGACTTACGGGAATATTATGATCTCAGTTTATTTATCAGAAAGATGTAGGAAGTAGAAATGGAGTCTAAAAGTATTCCCGGTGTTACACCTTGTATGGATTGTGGGAAAGTTCCGTGTGAGGTACGTCACGAAAAAAATCTTGTTCCACCCTGCACGGTGGTTTATGTTTGTAAAAACTGTCTTGAAGAGAGAAGAAATTATTTTCTTGAAAACAAAAAACCGAAAATCACTGGTCGTGAAATTGATCTCTGTGTAAGGTGTGGAAACGAGACGGAATATACATATGATACAAACGTTAATCTCCGGGAAAATTATATGGATGGAGTAGGTCAACATTGTGGAAAATGTGGTTAAAAATAAAATCCGCGAAAATAGCGGATTTTTTTGTGGACCCCGTTAGAGTTGGTTGAAATCAACTAAAACTTATATAAACGGTGGTAACCCACAAATTAAAATATAAAACTCTAACGGGGTGGAGGTGGAGAGATTGAACCCTCTTCCAAAAATTTATCTATACATATTCTACAAGCTTAGTTTTTGAACTAAAAGTTCAGAACAATGATACTTTGCTTTATTTAACTCAGGACGGAGCGAAGTAGATCCGTATTCTGAGCGGTTCTCATTATAACACCGGTGATCCTCTATGAGACCTGAAGGGCCGATGCCGTGCTACGCGTAAGCGAGCGCGGGGACTGCGTTAAAATTGGCAGTTATAATTTTTTGAACAGTTTTCGAGATATTCAGCTCGACCTGCTATGTATACATATAATCTCTGTCGATACGTGCACCCCCATAATAACTATTAACTTTTAAAACAACTTTCAAATTTAAAACATCCTACAAACTCCTTCTCATTTCGCGCTCGGTTTCTCTTTTTTTGATTACCTCGCGCTTATCATATTTCTTTTTACTTCGTCCGAGCCCCAACTCAATTTTTATCTTTGAGTTTTTATTATACATCTTTATTGGCACAATGGTCAATCCCTTTTCTTTTGTGCGCCCAACAAGGTGTTCAATTTCTTTTTTATGGAGCAGAAGCTTGCGTGTTCGTTTTGGATCGTATCCTTCCGGCGTGTTTTGTGGTTGATATGGCGGAATGTCGAGATTTACAATCCACATCTCGTTACCTCTTATAATTGCATAACTTCCGGTAGTGCTTACGCGCCCACTCGCAATTGATTTGACCTCAAATCCCTTGAGTTCAATGCCCGCCTCAAATGTTTCGAGTATTTCATAATCAAACCCCGCTCGCTTATTTACTGAAAATGTTGTCATTGGATATGTTTACGGTAACACAAACCCCGGGAATATAAAGATTTGCCGAAGGGCTTTTTTATTGTAAAGTTAAGATACAGAAATGATAAAAGAGCAGATACTGAAATTAGTAAAGAATATAATTCCTGAAGACATTTATTTTGATATTGAATTCCAGGAAGACGGGAAATTTGGACATTATTCGACGAGTGTTGCATTCGCGCTCGCGAAAAAGGAAAAAAAATCACCGAACATTGTTGCACAAGAGATTATTGAGGCACTTCAAAAAAACACATTGTTTGAAAAGATTGAAATTGCTGCAGGAGGATTTATTAATTTTTGGATTGCAAGAGATGTGCTTTTTGGTGAATTAAAAAACATCCTTGAAAAAAGAGGTGAATACGGACAAAACAAAAAAGGAAAGGGAAAAAAAATAAGAATTGAATATGTCTCCGCAAATCCAACGGGTCCTATTCACATTGGCAATGCTCGTGGCGGTCCATATGGTGAAAGTTTGGCCCGGGTATATGAAGAGAGTGGATATGAAGTGCTTCGTGAATATCTTCATAACGATGTTGGGGGACAAATTGATAAATTGGGAGAGACATTATGGTATTGGTATGAAAAAAAATTGGGAAAAGAGACCATATTTCCAGAAGGGGGATATCAGGGTGAATATCTCGAAGAGGTAGTAACCGCAGCGCTTAAAAAATTTGAAGATAAAGGGAATATTACCGTTGCAATGCTTACGGAATTTGGACTCGATTATATTTTTGAGAACAATATGGGCGTTTTGAAACGAATGGGAATTCTTTTTGATCTCATCCGAAAAGAGAGTGAATTGATTTCTTCCGGGCAAACCCAAGAAGCAATTGACATCACAAAAAACAAAGGAGCGACAAAAGAGAGTGATGGAGCGCTGTGGTTTGCACCAAAAGACGAGTTTTTAGAGGACAGAGAAGCGGTAATTGTGAAGAGCAACGGAAAACCAACGTATTTTGCCTCTGATATTGCCTATCATAAAGAAAAGTTTGAATCGGGATATGATTTTGTAATCGACGTGTTTGGAAGCAATCATCATGGTCACGTTCCGAAGTTGCAAGCACTTACCAAATTATTTGGATACGATTCAGAAAAGTTTAAGGTGTTACTATATCAATTTGTACGCGTGAAACGAGGGAGTGAGGTAATAAAAATGTCAAAGCGTGCGGGGACATATGTCACCACAGAAGAACTTCTTGATGAAGTCGGAAGAGATAATGTAGTTTTCTCACTTCTTTCAAGTGCCCCCACCACTCACATTGATTTTGATTTGGAGGCAGTAAAACAAAAATCAATGCAAAACCCGGTATATTATGTACAGTATGCATATGTTCGGGCACGAAGTATTGGCGAAAAAGCAGGGACTTTTGTTTTTGATCCCACTGTCGATCTTAGTCATTTACACACAAACGAAGATTTGTTTCTTATAAGAAAATTAGCGCAGTTTCCCGAAATCATTGATATGTGTGTGAATGATTTTGAAGTGCATCGACTTACGCGATATGCAACCGAACTTGCGCGGGCTTTCCATAATTTTTATGAAAAAGAACACGTGATAGGGGAAAAAGAAGAAATATTTCAAGCAAGAATTTTTCTGATCGAGGCGACAAAAATTGTTTTTGAAAATCTTTTTAGGGTGATAGGAATACACATTCCCGAGAGTATGTAAAAAATCCCGTATTGTACGGGATTTTTTACATACTCTAGATGACTCATTTAAGCTTTGTAAAAAGCCATTTTTTCCTCTAAAATTGATAATTATGCTTAAACGATTAGATAAATTTTCACTTCCTGACGTCGAAGAAAAAGTCCTTGATTTTTGGGATGCACACGACGTTTTTAAGCGCTCACTCACAAAAAACAAGGGGAAAAAGTTTGTTTTTTATGAAGGTCCTCCGACTGCAAATGGAAAACCGGGGATCCATCATGTTCTCTCGCGATCATTCAAGGATGTGGTGTTGCGATACAAAACTATGCGAGGTTATGTGGTGCCGCGAAAAGGGGGATGGGATGTTCATGGATTACCTGTTGAACTTGAAGTTGAAAAACAACTTGGCCTTTCTTCAAAGAAGGAGATCGAAAAATTTGGAATTGCGGAATTCAATCAAAAATGCAAAGAATCGGTGTGGAAATATAAGGATGAGTGGGAAAGACTTACCAAACGAATGGGGTTTTGGCTTGATCTCAAAGATCCGTATATCCCATACCAGAATTCATACATAGAAACATTGTGGTGGATTTTTAAATCAACCGCAGAAAAAAAATTATTATATTGTGGACACAAGGTGGTTCCATGGTGTCCCCGGTGTGGTACCGGACTCTCTTCGCATGAGCTCGCGCTTGGATATAAAGAGGTTGAGGAAAATTCCGTATATCTAAAATTTAAATTAAAAGAAAAACAAAAAATTGGACAAAGAACAGTAGGGCCACACACATATATTCTTTCTTGGACTACCACCCCATGGACGCTTCCGGGAAACATCGCGCTTGCAATTGCTCCACACGTCGATTATTCGATTGTTGCGATAAAAGAGGGAAAGATATCCGAAACATATATTCTCGCAACCCCGCGATTATCAATTCTCGAAACCGGATACACCGAAATCGGAAAGATAAAAGGAAAAGATCTTGTTGGGCTTTCCTACGAACCATTGTTCAAAATACCCGCGATCAAAAAAATAGACACCAAAGAAAAAGCATATAAAGTGTATGCTGCGGATTTTGTCACAACCACCGATGGAACGGGCGTGGTACACACCGCGGTTATGTATGGAGAGGATGATTATGTACTCGGAAAACAAATTGGATTACCCGAATATCACACAGTGAACGAACAAGGGAGATTTGTGGAAGAAGTTGAAGGATTTTCTGGATTACCCGCAAAAAATCCAAATACAGATGAGAAGATATTTGAGTCGTTAAAAAAGAAAAACTTTTTCTTACGAACCGAAAAATATAAACACGAATACCCATTTTGTTGGCGTTGTAATTCTGCGCTTCTCTATTATGCGCGCAGTTCATGGTTTATTGGAATGAGTACGTTGAGGGAAAAACTTATTGCTGAAAATAAAAAAATAAATTGGGTTCCGAATCATCTAAAAGAAGGAAGATTTGGCGAATGGATTCGTGAAGTAAAAGATTGGGCAATATCTCGTGAGCGATATTGGGGTACCCCGCTTCCGATTTGGGAGTGCGACTCATGTGACGCAAGAAGGGTGGTGGGAGGCGTTAATGAGTTTAAGGAGGCCCTGGGGGGAGGAACAAACCGGTATATTTTTATGCGTCATGGTCAGGCAGAAAATAACACAAAACATTTATTAAATTGTTGGCCAGAGCCGGTGAAATTACCACTTACACTTTTAGGAAGAACCCAGGTAGAAAAAACGGCCCGTGTGTTAAAAAAAGAAAAAATTGATATGGTTTTTGCGTCTGATATCACCCGCACAAAACAAACCGCGGAGATAGTGAAGGAAACTATAGGATTTAAAGATAAAATTGTTTTCGATGCGCGACTTCGGGAATTCAATTTCGGCGACTTCAATGGAAAAAAATATGAATCATTTCAACCATTCTATAGTTCGCGTGCTGAGAAGTTCACAAAACGAATGCCGAACGGAGAAAATCATACCGATTTGCGGAAGCGGTTGTTTGAATTTCTTGTTGAGACAGAAAAGAAATACAAAAACAAAACAATTCTTGTGGTGACACATGACGGACCCGTATACATGCTTCACTCTATTATCAGTGGGTGGTCTACAGAGGATCAATTAATTGAAAAGGAAAAAAGAGGATTCGACTATATAAGAAATGCCGGATTCGAAAAAGGAGCAATGAAAAATGTTCCGCGTGATGCCACCGGATCATTTGATCTTCATCGCCCATTTATTGATGAGTTTAAATTTCCGTGTAAAAAATGTAAGGGAGTTATGAAGCGAATACCCGAAGTGGTTGATGTGTGGTTTGATTCGGGAGCAATGCCATTTGCACAGTCGCATTACCCATTTGATAAAAAAAATAAACTTGCATACCCAGCGGATTATATTTCCGAAGGAATTGATCAAACGCGTGGATGGTTTTATACACTTCTCGCGATCGGAGTGCTTACCGGGAAGGGAACGCCGTTTAAGAATGTTATTTCTTCCGGGCTTATTCTCGACAAGAATGGGCAGAAAATGTCCAAGTCAAAAGGGAATATTGTCGATCCGTGGGAGATGATAAAAAAATATGGTATAGACGCGGCACGATGGTATTTCTACACCACAAACCCTCCGGGAGAATCAAAGCGTTTCGACGAAATGGAACTTGGAAAAGTTTCTCGCCAGCTTTTTTCACTTCTCTACAATTCATTTGCGTTTTTTGACCTCTATGGGGCGAAGATAAAAAACAAAACACTTCCCACATCTCTTTCGCTTCTTGATAAATGGATATTGGGGAGGCTCGCAGAAACAATAGAGAAGGCAACAAAGGGATTTGAAATATATGATATTGGAAGCGTAGGAAAGGCGATTGAATCGTTTGTTGATGATCTCTCGAGGTGGTATATCCGACGTTCACGAAAAAGATTTCAGAAGCCCGAGAATAAGAAAGATTATGACACCGCAACACGTGTACTTGGATTTACTCTTCTGGAAATAAGTAAACTTATGGCGCCGCTTACTCCTTTTTTTGCGGAGGCACTCTATCAGTCGCTTATCGGAAAAAAACTTTCTGTGCATTTAGACGAGTGGCCAACAGCAAATAAAAAGTTCATTGATAAGAATTTATTTGTGTGTATGGATGAGGTGCGTACTGTGGCGAGTCTCGCGCTTGCGAAACGTGCCGAGTTGGGGATTAAGGTGCGCCAACCACTTACATCGGTCACTCTCAACTCAAAAACATCAACACTAAAGGGGAAACACGCATATCTTGAGATTTTAAAAGATGAGATAAATGTGAAGGAAGTGATTTTTTCTGAAAAAACAAACGACCAAATGACACTCGATGCGGTGATTACCCATGAATTAAAAGAAGAGGGGTGGCTACGCGAACTTACAAGGGCCATCCAAGATTTACGTCAGGATGCAAAATTACAACCAAAAGATGTGATTGAGTTATATCTTGAAACATCGGAGGAATTGAAATTTGTGGTAACAAAATGGAATAGCGAACTTAAAAAATCAGTGAATGCAAAAAATATTCTTTTTTCGAAACCAAAAGTGCTTCATGCGGAGATAGATACAAAAATCGACGAGTGGTCCATAAAAGTTGCAATAAAGAAAGACAAATAAAAAAAACAGCCCCTAGGGGCTGTTTTTTTTATTTTTGTTCTCTCCACCGACTTGGGTCTTCTTGTCTTTCTTTTAACTCTTCTTCCCACCCCTCTTTTGTTTCTACACCTCCTTTTTCATCAACAATAACCCCCTCTAATTTTTCTTCTCCTTCTTCTACTCCTGGAAATTCGTATTTATTAGGCATGGTATATGTATATAACTTTATATTAAACCGACTTTTTTCTTTATTTCTAACATCTTTTTAGATGCGACTGTTTTTGTTTTTTTATTTCCCTTCTCAATTTCTTTTAGTATTTGAGGAAGTTTTTTCTTTAGTTCATTTTTCTTCTTTTGAAACGGCGCGAGTCCCTCAATCACCACTTCGGCGAGATCCGACTTAAATTGTCCATATCCCTTTCCAGCGTACATTTTTTCAACCTGTTTTATCGTTTTCCCACTAAATGCCGAATAAATAAGGAGGAGGTTTGAGATCGCGGGTTTTTCTTTTTCGTCGAATTTTACCTCGCTTCCCGAATCGGTAACCGCGCGTTTTATCTTTTTGCGGATTACTTCCGGTTCGTCGTCCAAAAAGAGACATCCTTCGGGGCGCGATTTTGACATTTTCTTTTCTGGATCATCCAAACTCATGAGGCGGGGGACTTCAGCGTGAAGTGCCTGAGGCTCTATAAATGTTTTTCCAAATTTTGCATTGAATTTTCTTGCGAGTGTGCGAGCTAATTCTAGGTGTTGGTCTTGGTCGTTTCCTACAGGAACAAATTTTGCGTTATAAATAAGTACGTCGGCAGCCATAAGAACAGGGTAATCAATAAGACCAAAATTAGAAAATTCTGAATAAGCATCATCAAGTGAGTTCATTTTTTTACCACCAATTTCAAGCTCATTCCCAAACGATTTAATTTCAACCCCCCTATCTAGGAGTCCTTTGAACGCCTTTCCTTTAAATTGTGTCATTCGGCGCAACTCTCCCATTGGAGTAATAGTATTCAAAATCCATGCGAGTTCCGAATGTTCGGATATTTCAGATTGGACAAAAATTGTAGATTTTTTTATATCTAACCCCGCGGCGAGAAATGAGAGGAGAACGTCATTAATTTGTGTTCTTTTTTCTTTTGGATCAAAGTTTTCGGTGAGTGAGTGGAGATCGGCCACAAAGAAAAAACACTCATATTTTCCTGAATCTTGTAGTTCTACGAAATTTTTAAGTGCGCCGAGATAGTTTCCTATATGGAGTTTTCCAGTTGGCTGTATGCCAGAAACGAGAATTGGATTCATAATCTAATAGTAATAAGTAACGGGTAATCAGTAAACCCCGTTAGAAGCTAATCCCAGATTGTTATTATCTATACAAATATTATAAGTTTATTAGCCAATAGAGTGATCAAACAAAAAACCCGCAGTTTAGCGGGTTAATATTTTGCTGGAGGAAATAGGGGATATTCAAGAATATAGAAAATCACAAACATCGATATACAAAGGAGAATAATATTACTTCCTATGAATATTATTACCTCCAAATCTCGTTGTTCGATAAGTGGTTTTTCTTCTCTCTATTGTATTACCATAGAACTTGCTCCCGAAACAACAAGAATTATTCCTGGAAAGCCTATAGAAAATCGCATCCCAAAAAGGAGATGGAAACCAATGACCAAGAAAAAAAACAATACACTTGCGATGATCCCTTTCTGTATTTTTTCCATTTTTCACCTAATAATGTTTTAGAACTAATCGCACTATCTCACCCTGTTTATATTTTGTCAAATAAAAGCACGATTTATAAAAAAGAAGCGCCCTCCATGAAGGAGGGCAACAAAATAATAATTTAGAAAACTACACGAATTAGGAATAATATGCCGGATTTCAGAAAGATAATAAGACTTGCTAATGACAGTATGGAGAGTATATAGGCTATTTGACAATCCGGATCATTACAATATCTTACATCATCGGCTTGCGACAAATGTTTCATGGCGAGAGCGGCAAATATTAGAAATATTCCAAGGGGAAGTAGTATTATATCCCCGTAAAGTATTGGAATAACCGATCCAATTGCACTAGCGACTAATATTCCAACTACTGCGAGTAGTATATACCAAGCGGCTTCGTTTTTACTGATTGTTGCTTCCATTTCATCCTCGATATTTATTATTGTAAATTTGTTTATTACTGCATCTATTATACCATACTAAATACTATTTTGTCAATATATAGAAAAGCCCAGTAAAATACTGGGTTTTTCGCTGATTAATGCTGATTTTGCGGATTAATACGGATAACATTAATCTACCTTAATCCCACGCATATTCGCTCTTAAATTTCTATAATCACTGGCAAAATCATGGGTCTTCGTTGTGTTTTTGTGTACAAGAATTGGCCGATTTGATCACGAATTAATGTTTTTACATAATCCGCATCAAGTCCCTGATTTTTTTGTTCGGGAATGCGTCCGATGATGCCTCGGATTTTTCTTCGTATATCTTCCAGAAGCTCTTGGTTTTCTTTGAGGTAGATAAATCCTCGGGAAATAATATCCGGATTTTTCAACACTCGTCCATTATCTTTACTAAGTGTGGTGATAATCACCACCATCCCTTCTTGTGCGAGTGTTCTTCGATCACGAAGCACTACTTCACCCACATCACCAACTCCGAGTCCGTCTACCATAACATAGTATGCGGGAACTTGTTCGCTTGTAACGCGCACACTGTCGCGGAGCATTTCTATCACCACCCCGTTGTCCGCAAGAATTGTATTTTCTGGTTTGAGTTTTAATTCTTCTTGTGCAAGTTTTGCATTTCGCCATCGCATGAAGTAATACCCATGAATAGGAAGGAAAAACTTCGGTTTCACGAGACGCATTACCGCCTTCAATTCTTCTTGCGGTGCGTGTCCCGACGAGTGGATATCAAGCATTTTATAGTGGTAAATAAGCGCACCCTGGCGAGATAAGTTATCTTTCAGTGTTTGCACGCTCCGTTCATTTCCGGGGACTACAGAAGAGGAAAGCACCACCGTGTCATCCTTTTTGATTTTTATCTGTTTGTGTTCTCCGTTTGCGATACGCATGAAACTTCCATTTGGTTCTCCTTGCGCTCCCGTGCAGAGAATAAGTAATTTATCATCCCGATAATTTTTAATATCTTCGAGTGGAATAATTGTTCCGCTTCTTACTTTTGCATATCCGAGTCGTTGCGCGATTTCAAAGTTTGTTTTCATTGAGCGCCCACTAATTGCCACATGTCGTCCGAGTCTGTCCGCAATTTTTACAATTTCGGTCAAACGATCAAGAAGGGAAGCGAATGTCCCGATGAGAATACGTCCGTGAGCTCCTTTGAATATTTTTTCGAGCTCCTGTTCTACCACTCGCTCCGAAAGGGAAAATCCCGGGGTTTCTGCACCGGTTGAATCAAGCATGAGTGTGTGAATCCCTTCTTTTCCGACCATTTCCCACGTATCGAGTCCAATTGGTTTTCCATTCGCATCATAATCGAATTTGAATTCTCCCGGATGGACGATGTTGCCGACTGGGGTACGAATAATCATTCCGATACCGTCGGGAATATTGTGTACCACATTGAAAAACGTAATCGCAAAATTCTTTGAGATTTGTTTTGTTTCTCCGCCCGTCACAATGTCAAACATCGGTTTTGGAGAATTCTTAAATTCCTCCTGTCGTTTCATTATGATTTCCTTTGAAAGACGTGTGGTGTAAATCATTGGGTTTCCGATTTTTTCCAACACATGAGGAAGCGCACCAATGTGATCATAGTGTCCGTGAGTAATCACAAGACCCTTTATATTTTGTTTGCGCTCTTCGAGATATGTGGTATTTGGAATGATGTAATCAATCCCGGGAGTTTCTTCTTCCGGAAATTGTAACCCCGCATCGATAACAAGAATTTCATCTTTGTATTCGAGCAACATCATATTTCGACCAATTTCTTCAAGTCCACCAAGTGGAATGAAGCGAAGAGAGTCTTTCGATGAGTGGTCCCCATGATCTCTCACAGGAGCTCTCCGCACCACCTTTTTTGTGTTTTTTATCATATATAAATATGTTTTTAGATAAATACGCCTATATTAAATTATTTACCTTTGTGCCGGGAGAGGGACTCGAACCCTCATTACCTTTCAGTACTAGCTCCTGAAGCTAGCGTGTCTACCAATTCCACCATCCCGGCCGATTATTATGTTATTTTTAAAACTATATAATTCTATCTTTCCACCT
>Ga0074195_1001726_pt1 | contig 28394 bp, 23 predicted proteins | sample EPASupsiteHSE623_FD_64525 | JGI IMG/M metagenome (GOLD analysis project Ga0074195, IMG submission 64525) | Bioremediated contaminated groundwater from EPA Superfund site, New Mexico - Sample HSE6-23 | ecosystem: Environmental > Aquatic > Deep subsurface > Groundwater > Contaminated ... | reverse complement strand
TCGAGAGATTGGGTCTGGTGTCGCTTCTGACCCAACATCATCCGGCTTCAAGTTGTTTCATGAACCGCCGTGTACGGAACCGTATGCACGGTGGTGTGGGAGGACGGCGGGGGTAACCCCGCCTCCTACCCGATCCCAAGTCGAAAGTGCCCCACACTCACACTTCCTGCTGCTCTTTTGCCCCAGCCTTGAAAAAAAACGCGCCCCAGAGCAGCGGCGCATAAGCGATCAGCAGTCCGGCCAGGCCTGGGAGCGCTCCCTTGGCCACCAGGAGCGCCAGGGGCAACAACCAGAGAAGATTGATCAGCCCCACCGCGACAGAGACATGCCGGTGCGCGGAAAAACGACGGGCGGCGTACTGGTAGGCGTGACTGCGATGGGCTTCATACACGGGCTCTCTCCGGATTGCCCGGCGCACTAAAGTTGTGGTGGCGTCGACAATGAAAACCCCGAGGAGGATGAGCCAGCACCAGAACAGTTCCGGCTCACTCTGGCCCGCCTGAATCGAAAGAAGCCCCAGGATCAGGCCCAGGAAGCCGCTGCCGGCATCTCCCATGAAGATCTTGGCCTTTGGGAAATTCCAGCAGAGAAATCCGGCCACCGCGGAAAGCAGCAATACCGGCGCGAGCCAGTTCTGCCCGTCAGGGGAGGAGAGCACAGAGGCAACGCCTCCGCCCAGACAGACCGTGATCGCCTCAATGCCGGCGATACCATCGATGCCGTCCATGAAATTGTACAGGTTGAGCAACCAGACAAGATAGAGCGCGGCGAGCAGATAGCCGACCCAGCCGAGATACACCAGATGTCCGAAAACAGGAAGAGGGGGCAGCGTCCCTAGCCAGAAAAGGCTCCAGGCCGCCCCGAGGAAATGGGCGCTCAACCGCCATCTCGCCGCGATATGGCGGCGGTCATCTAAAAATCCTACCCCGGCAACCAACCCTCCGGCACCGGACAGGGCCACCAATGCATGTGTCGGCAGAAAACCGGTCAGCCACAGGCAGAACAGTCCGAGGAGAAAGGTTAAGACAATGGCCAGTCCCCCTGCCCGTGGAGTCGGAACCGCGTGCGAGCTCCTGCTGTTGGGAACGTCAAAAAGATTGCACGATGCGGCGTAGCGCCGGAGAACTCCGGTCAGCAACAGGGAGCATCCTGCGACAAGGGGGAAAATTATCCAAGGACTCATTGGGATAGTCATGGTTTCATTGCACGCACTGCGCCTTCGGGGCGAACAGAGGGAGGGATGACGCGGCATCCATGGCCTGGGACATGATGTCCAGGTAATCATCCCGGAAAGCGGTTTGGGTAATAGAGGCGTCGTGGGCCGTGAAATTGCAGGCATGTTCCCGGCAGTATTTTCCCCTGGTCGCGTAGTTGAGGATTATGCGGGGGATGTCGTAATGGTGGATGGTGTTCTGGCGCACCGGCCGGCCGTTTTCGATGATGTAGATCCGGTTGAGAAAGGTGGCGTCCACCTTTCCGCCAAGATAGTTGAGATCCTTGTAGGTTTGGCTTCCCGAGAGGCTTGGCAGGTGGTCGCTTACCAGGATGATCAGCGACTTCGGGTCTGCCGCGATCAATCCTTTTACATAGGCGGCGATGGCTTCGGTGCGGTAATAGTACTGGTTGGCTGCTTTTTCCAGGCCTTCGTCCTGGAATTTTCCAAGCATTGTAATGGTTTTGGGCCGTTTATTCAGGTTGAGATCGTGGGGGGTGTGGCCGTACATGCCGATAACGTAGTTGAAGATGGGGAGCGTCGGATTATCCCTGATCCGTTTGGCGATGAATGCCAGGTTTTGGGACAAAAGCACCCCGTCGAACATGTAATTCTCGTCCGTCACATCGCCGGCGGAGAAATAGGTGTCGTAGCCCGCGGCGAATTCCTGGGGGTAGTACATTTTTTCAAAGCCGATTCCGGTGTAGGCTTTGGTGGAGTTGAAAAAATCGGGCTTGTAGGAGTTGGTGGCGTGGGTCTCGTAGCCGCCCAGGGAGAGGATGCGGGGGAGGCAGGGAGCCTTGGCCCCGGTGAACACGTCAAACTCGATGCCGGAGAATTCCCGCAGGGCCGGAGCTCCGCAGAGAACCTCGAACTCGGCCTGCGCCGTGCCGCCCGCAAAGACCGGGGAGATGGAAAATCCCCCCTTTTTTGCCAGGAGTTTGCTGAAGTCGGGATGAGCTGGGTTGCGTGAAAAACGGGCATCCTTTAAAAGCCCAGGGTCCAGAAAGCTCTCAAGGACGATCAGGTGAATATTTCTTTTCTCCGGCTGCTCTGTGAGTCCATTGATCACTTTGTCGAAATTAATCAAGGCGGCGGGGGGTATCTGATGTCCGGCAATCTTTTTGTGGTAGCTTTTCCGTTTGGCCTCATTATAGAGCATCATGCTCAACCGCCCATTGTTGCGGGCGCTGAACATGTCGGAATAGATGACGATTTCCTGCTGTGTCTTCTGGAAGGCCGTCATGAAAAAATCCGGGGTCAGTTCCACCATCAGCAGCAACGCCACAAGAGGCAGCGAGGCCATGGCCGGCGCAAGCCGTCGGGGCGGGACTTCAAGGAAGGCGAGAAAGGCCAGGAGGGGAAGCCCGATCAGCACCCCGATCAACACGAGGCCCATGGGGGGGAGAACCTGCAGCATCTCCGGCAGTTCGGTGATTTCGGTGATCCGCAACATCCTGCCAAACATGCGGTAATAAACGTCGAATACGCCATACAGCAGAACGAGCGGCGCCGCGGCCACCAGCGGTTGCAGGCGTGATGTGCGGAGGAGTTGATTGGACAGGAAATAGAGATAGATGAGCAGGGGGATTTCCAGGCGCCACGCAGGCAGCAAGGCTGGCAGCCCGCCGGTTTGCTGAAGAATCTCCGTGCCGCCGAGAAGAAAGAGCAGAAACAGGGTATAGCGGTTTACCACGATTTTCAGCCAGGAGAGATATGGGGGCACGGTTGGGGTCATGGTCGTTGGGTGGGGAAAAGAAATCTCGCCGACGGTGAGCCCGGCATATTCCGGACAAAAGTGCCTCAGCCCAGGAAAAAGCAGGGCAGGAAACTATACCACACCGTCCAGGCGGCCCGCACATATTCTTTTTTTGCGGAGGGCGTCCGTTCTCTTCCCTTCCATGGCCGTCGACGAAGGGCTATACTGGAAAGCAACGTGCAGCCTAATCAACGGGGCTTCTTGCGTCCTGGGTGACATGGCATGGCTGGGCAAGAATAGTATCGGCGGTTTGAAAAGAGGATTTGTATGGGTAAGGACAAAATTTTTGCAACACCGCATGGTACGGTGGCCGATTTCAGTTTTGACGCAAAAACCGCGGCGGTATTTGACGACATGCTGATCCGTTCGGTGCCGTTTTATCTCGAAGTGCAGAGAATGGTGTCCGAGTTGGCCAGGGATTTCGCCGTGCCGGGAACCAACGTCTATGACCTGGGCTGTTCCACCGGGACAACCCTGATCCAGCTTGACCAGGATCTTCCCGAGGGAGTGCGCCTGGTGGGCTGCGATTCCTCCGAGGAAATGCTGCGAAAGGCAGGGGAGAAAATAGAGGCGCACGGCATGCGGCATGAGTACGCCCTCGCCTGTCAGGACCTCAACCGGGAGGTGGAGGTCGAAAACGCCTCGGTGGTGATCATGAACCTTACCCTGCAGTTCGTCCGGCCGCTGAACCGGGACAGGCTTATCCGGAGGATTGCCAAAGGGGTCAACGGGGATGGCTGCCTGATTCTCATCGAGAAGGTGCTGAGCCGGGATTCGCTGCTGAACCGGTTTTTTCTCAAGTATTACTATGACTTCAAGGAGGCAAACGGGTACAGCAAGCTTGAGATCAGCCAGAAACGCGAAGCGCTGGAGAATGTCCTCATCCCGTACCGGGTACAGGAGAACGAGGAGCTGGTCCTGAAAAACGGCTTCAGCGCCTGCGAGATTTTTTTTAAATGGTACAATTTTTGCGGATATATCGTGCGGAAGGGAGCAGAGTAGCACCGTCCCGTCAAGAAGTTCCGTGAACCGTCTCGGCCTGCTCCCTTATTCGTCGTACAGCTCCGGCGTGTGCCGGATGATCTGGGCGTCGACCAGATAGATGACATCCTCGGCGATGTTGGTGGCATGGTCGGCGATGCGCTCCAGATGCCGCCCCACGGAGAGGACATGCATGAGGTTGTTCACCTGCTCGGTATCGATGATGATCATCTCCTTGAGCTGGGTGTACATCTCCCGGTTCATGGCATCCATGGTGTCGTCCGTCGCCCGGATATGGTGGGCCAAGCGCACGTCATGGTTGATCAGGGCGTCAATGCTTTCCGTGACCATTTTTTCGGCAAGAGCGACCATGGCGGTCAGGTCAAAGGGGATTGCAAACTTTTCCTGGCCGGCGAGGAATAACCCCCGTTCGGCGATATTCACCGCCAGGTCCCCGATCCGCTCCAGATCGCTGTTGATTTTCAGCACCGCCACGATGAAGCGCAGGTCGATGGCCACCGGCTGGTACAGGGCGAGAATCTTCAGGCAATCCTCCTCGATCTCCACCTCCATGTCGTCGATCTCCCGATCCCCTTTGATCACCGCGTTTGCCTTGGTCGCATCGCGGTTGATCACGGAAAGCGTGGCCTGATAAACCCGGTCTTCCACGGCCTCGCCCATGGCGATGATCTTTGCCTTCAGTTTGTCGATGTCGTGCTGCATGTGTTTTGGCATAGTTTCACTCCACGCTCATCCGAAGCGGCCGGTTATGTAATCTTCTGTCTGTTTCTGCCGAGGGTTGGTGAATATTTTTGGGGTTGCATCGCATTCAATCAGGCGCCCTTCGTAGAAAAAGGCGGTATAGTCGGAAACCCGGGCAGCCTGCTGCATGTTGTGAGTGACGATGACGATGGTGTAGTTGGTGCGCAGTTCGCCGATCAGATCTTCGATCCGCATGGTTGATTTGGGGTCCAGGGCCGAGGCCGGTTCGTCCATGAGCAGGATCTTCGGTCCGACGGCCAGAGCCCTGGCGATGCAAAGCCGCTGCTGCTGGCCGCCCGAGAGCCCCATGGCGTTGGCGTGCAGCCGGTCTTTGACTTCGTCCCAAATGGCCGCCTGCTGCAGGCTCTGTTCGACAATCTCCGCCAACCGTCTCTGGTCTTTTTCGCCGTGAATCCTGGGGCCGTAGGCAACGTTGTCGAAGATGGACTTTGGGAAGGGGTTTGATTTCTGGAACACCATCCCCACCTCCTTGCGCAGCTCCACGACATCGGTGCCCGGCGCATAGATATCTTTTTGGTTGATGGAGATTGCCCCCTCAACCCGGCTGTGGGGGATGGTGTCGTTCATCCGGTTCAGGCAGCGCAAAAAGGTGGACTTGCCGCAGCCGGACGGCCCGATCAGGGCAGTGACGTGCTTGGCCGGGATCAGGAGGGAGATGTCAAAAAGCGCCTGGGTCGGCCCATAAAAAAAGTTGACCTGGCTGGCAGTGATGACCATCTCCAGATCTTTTGGATAATTTGGGTAAATAGACTGTTCTACCATCGGTATTTTTTCCTGAAATGGGTTCGAATGAGTATCGCGCCGAGGCTTAAGCCCAGAACCAGCAGGAGGAGAATCAGGGCGGTGCCATATTGCATGTGCCTGATCCGGTCCGCCTCCGGATGTTGGGTGGCAAGGATGTACAGGTGATAGGGCAGGGCCATGACCTGGTCGAAAATGGATTTGGGCAGCCTGGGGAGATAAAAGGCCGCCACTGTCAGGAGGATGGGGGCGGTTTCTCCGGCTGCCCGGCCGATGCCCAGGATCGAGCCGGTTATCATGCCGGACATGGAATAGGGCAGGATGTTGGTGCGGATCATCTCCCATTTTGTGGCTCCCAGCGCCAGGCTCGCATCGCGAAAACCCTTGGGCACGGCGCGCAGCGACTCTTCACTGGCCACGATGATGGTGGGCAGCACCATGCAGGCCAGGGTCAGGCTGCCCGCCAGGATGGAGGGGCCGAAGCCGCAGAAGAGCACAAAGATGCCGAGGCCGAACAGGCCAAAGACGATGGAAGGAACCCCGGCCAGGGTGACGATGGCCAAGCGGATCAGGGTGTTGAACCGGTTCTGCTCGGCATATTCGGCAAGATAGATCGCACCGCCGATCCCCAATGGCAGGGAAACGGCGATGGTCCCTGTCACCAGATAAAAGGTGCCGACAATGGCCGGGAAGATGCCGCCCGCCGCTCCGCTTCTCCGGGGAAAGCTGCTGACGAACTGCCAGTTGAGGGCCGAGGCCCCGTGCCTGATGATGTCGAACAGGATATAGCCGATCACCAGGACAATGGCGTAGGTGATGAGCCGCAGAGAGAGAATGATGAATTTGTCCGCGGTGTTGTTCGTCATCATTTGTCGGCCTCGCAGTGCGCGAACACGGTGAAACAACGAAAAGTTGCTCCGCCGACGGTGCGGGCTTGCTTTTTTCTGCTGGCGTTCAGTGGACCTGCGCCTTGGCTCTTCTTTTGCGAGATCGTCTTCATTTGTTGAAATCGCAACAAGCCGCGATTACAACGGTTATTGCTTGGCAACCCTTCGATTTTGTGTTGCGGACCTGTGGCATTGTTCCCTTTCTGCGAGATCGTCTTCATTTCATCATGCCGTATTTTTTCAGCACGCGCTGTGCCACGATGTTGAGGAAGAAGGTGATGACCAGCAGGATGATGCCTATCCAGAAAAGCGCCTGGTAGTGGACGCTGCCAAAGGGCACCTCGCCCATCTCCGCGGCGATGGTGGCGGTCATGGTTCGCACCGAAGCCAGGGGGGATGCGGTGAGAATAGCCGAATTGCCGGTGACCATCAGCACTGCCATGGTTTCTCCGATAACCCTGCCGATGCCGAGCATTACCGCGGCCACGATCCCCGGCAGGGCCGCGGGCAGGGTAACCCGGAAGATGGTTTGCAGATGGCTGGCGCCCAGCGCCAGGGAGGCGTTTTTCAGGGCGTAGGGCACGCTGACCAGGGCATCCTCCGACAGGGAGATGATGGTGGGGATGGCCATGAGCGAGAGGAGCAGGGCGCCGGTCAGGGCGGTGAGTCCGGTGTTCAGGCCGAAGAGTGTTTTAATGAAGGGGGCTACCACCAGCAGGCCGAAAAAGCCCAGGACCACCGAAGGGATGCTGGCCAGGATTTCAATGAACGGCTTGAGAAATTCCCGTTCGGTGGAACGGGCGATCTCCGCGATGTAGATGGCCACCAGCACGGAGATGGGCACCGTGACCAGCATGGCCAGGGCGGTTACCAAGGCGGAGCCGGAAAGCAGGGGGCCGATGCCGAAATGTTCTTTCTGGAAGGAGACCGGGATCCATTGGCTGTCCAGAAGCTTGCCCAACCCGGGACTCAGCGCAAAAGGGCCGGCCTCCTTGAACAGGAAGAGGAAGATCAGGCAGACGACAAGGACGCTGGTCGAGGCGGCGCTGACCAGCAGCAACCGCATCACCTTGTCGGTTATGAAGAGCTTACGAGACCGGGACATATCCCGTTTCTCTCACAATTTGCTGCCCTGCCGGACTCAGGCAGAAGTCGATGAACTGTTGCGCCGTTTTCGTCGGCGTCCCGTTGGTGTAGAAGAAAAGCGGCCGGGAAACAGCGTATGCTCCGGAGCGGACCGTCTCCTCGCTGGGGAGCACCGGGCCGGGCTGGTCAGCGGCCTGAACGCCGAGGGTTTTGACGGTGGTTTTCGCCTCGGCGGCAAAGCCAAGGCCCACATAGGCAATGGCCCCGCGGTCGGCGGCCACGGCCTGCACCAGCGCCGAGGTGCCGGGCAGCAGCCGGGCGGAAGAGCTGAAGTCCTCCTTGTTCAGGACATGTTCCTGGAAGAAAACAAAGGTGCCGGAGCTGGACTCGCGGGACAGCAGGAGAATGGGGGTGTCGGATCCGCCGACCTCCTTCCAGTTGGTTGCCTTGCCCGTGTAGATCAGCCGCAGTTGGTCAATGGTCAGGCCGTTCACCGGGTTTTGAGGATGCACGATCAGGACGATGCCGTCGCGGGCCACCGGGATTTCCACCGGGGAAATCTTTTTTTGTTCGGCTTGTTTTTGCTCCTTTTCTTTCATTCCCCTGGAAGCCGCGCAGATATCGGTGGTGCCGTTGATCAGGGCGGCGATGCCGGTGCCTGAGCCGCCGCCGGTCACGGAGATGTCAATATCGGCATGGGCTTTCATGAATTCTTCCGTCCAGGAGCTGACCAGGTGGACCATGGTGTCGGAACCCTTGATGGAAAGGGTTTGAACGGGGGCGGATTGCTGCGAGGGGCCTGAGTCGCAACCGGTTATCGCCGCTGCGAGCAGCAGGCCAAGGGTCAAGGCAACTTTTTTCATGGTTTCCTCCGGGTGCGGTCGACAGAATGGTTGGGGTGGCCCCAACGAAAAAATGCGTGGGGCCGGTGTTTGTAACCAGGTGATTTTACGGGAGCCGAGCGAATTAAATCCTGCATAGCCCCGATACCAGAAATTCCAGCTATTTGCCAGTAAAAATTATACTCAAGATTGTCTTGCGCGCCCGCAAAAAAAAATAGTCGCTGCGGTCCGCAGAGAATAGAGGGTTGCGATGATGATCAGAGCGGCGGCCGTCCAGGAGGCCGAGTTCGGGGAACCTTTATGAGCTCTCCTTGGCGGGGTGGTCTGCCGCTTGCGAGCGGCGGCGCGTGTGCAGCATAAAGTAGAGGACCGGCACCGCCATGCGGCTAATGAGCAGCGAGGCGATCTCCCCGAACATCAGTGAGATGGCCAGTCCCTGGAAGATCGGGTCGGCCAGGATCACCGAGGCCCCGACCACCACGGCCAGGGCGGTAAGGAGCATGGGCCGGAAACGGATGGCCCCGGCTTCCACCACCGCTTCCCTAAGCGGCAGGCCGTGGCTGATCCGCAGCTCGATGAAGTCAACGAGGATAATGGAGTTGCGCACCACGATTCCTGCTCCGGCCATGAAGCCGATCATGGAGGTGGCGGTGAAAAAGGCGCCGAAAGCCCAGTGGGCCGGAAGGATGCCGATCAGCGAAAAGGGGATGGCTGCCATCACTACGAGCGGTACGGTGTAATCCTTGAACCACCCCACCATGAGCATGTAGATGAGGATCATCACTGCGCAGAAGGCGAAGCCCAGATCCCGGAAGACCTCCAGGGTGATGTGCCACTCCCCGTCCCACTTGATCGCCGGTTCCAGCTCGGAAAAGGGCTGCTTGAGGTTGTAGACGGAGATCGCTTTCTGCTCGCCCCCGTAATCCCTGCCGTCGAGTTCGGCAATTTTCTTGTTCAGGGCGAAGATGGCGTAGGCCGGGCTTTCCGCCGCCCCGGCCACGTCGGCCGTCACATAGATAACCGGTTTGAGGTTCTTGCGGTAGATGGGCTGGTCAATGGGCGCTTCGCTGACCGTGACCAGCTCCCGCAGGGGGACCAGGGGGCCTGCCGGGTTGAGGCCGGAGCGGAGCTGGGTGTTGAGGATGCTCTCAATCCGCGCCCGCTCTGCCCGGGGCAGCTCCAGCACGATACTGATCCCTTCCTTGTCCTCGGGCAGGTGCAACAGGCTGACGGCCAAGCCCTTGACCGCCAGATCGACGGCCTGGGTGATTTCGCCTTCGGAAATACCGTTGAGGGCTCCTTTTTCCTTGTCCACCGCGATCACGGTTTTGACTCGCTCCGCCTCCCGGTACCAGTCAATATCGACCACCCCTTCCGTGGTGGCGAAAAGATCCTTGACCCTGGCTGCCAGCTTGAGCCGCTGCTCATCGGTCCGGCCGTAGATCTCGGCGACCAGGGTTTGCAGCACCGGCGGCCCCGGCGGCACTTCGGCCACTGCCACGGCGGCGCCGTACTTTTCCGCGATTGCCGCAACCTGAGGCCGGATGCGTTTGGCGACCTCGTGGCTTTGGGCCTTGCGTTCACCCTTGGGCCGCAGGTTGATCTGGATATCCGCCAGGTTGGTGTTGTTGCGCAGGTAGTAATGGCGAACCAGGCCGTTGAAATTGTAGGGCGAGGCAGTCCCGGCATACACCTGATAGTTGACCACTTCCGGTTCCCGGGCGATGAGCGCGGCCATTTCCCTGGCGACCTGGGTGGTTTTTTCCAGGGGGGCGCCCTCGGGCATGTCCAAAATAATCTGGAACTCGCTCTTGTTGTCAAAAGGGAGCATCTTGACCTTGACCAGCCCGAAATAGACCATGGCGCAGGAGCCGAGGAGCAGCCCGCTGATGGACAGGAAAAAGACCAGCCGCCAGCGGGCGTGGGCAAGGAGGGGGTCCATGGCCCGGTGATAGAGACGGGTAAAGAAATCCGTCGGCGCGTGATCATGGTCTGCCGCTATGTGCTCTGGGGCCGGAGAGGTGTTGTTGGGGGAGATCTTCTTTCTCAGCACCCGTACGGCGGCCCAGGGGGTAACGGTGAAGGCGATGAGCAGCGAAAAAATCATCGCCGCGGAGGAGCCGATGGGGATCGGCCGCATGTAGGGGCCCATCAGTCCGCCGACAAAGGCCATGGGCAGAATGGCGGCGATCACCGCCCAGGTGGCGAGGATGGTCGGGTTGCCCACCTCGTTCACCGCTTCGATGGCGATGGCAAGGACGGATTTGTGGGTGTTTTCCGGCAGCCGGAGGTGGCGGACAATGTTTTCCACCACCACGATGGCGTCGTCCACCAGGATGCCGATGGAAAAGATCAGGGCGAAGAGGGTGATGCGGTTTAAGGTATAGCCGTACAGATAAAAGAGCAACAGGGTCAACGCCAGGGTCGAGGGGATGGCAAGGATGACGATGACCGACTCCCTCCAGCCTAAAAAGAAAAGGATCAGCAGGGTCACCCCGAACACGGCGATGCCCATGTGCAGCAGCAGTTCGTTGGATTTCTCCGCTGCGGTTTCGCCGTAGTTCCTGGTCACGCTCACCGTGACATCGCTGGGTATGAGGGTGCCCTTGAGGGTCTCGATCTTGGCCAGCACCGTTTCCACCACCTGCACGGCGTTGGCCCCCGGCCGCTTGGCCAGAGAGAGGGTGACGGCCGCCTCTTCCGGCTGCCCCTTGCCTGAACCGAAAAGGACATAGTTGGTGGGGTCTTCCGGGCCATCGACCACGCCGGCCACCTCGTCGAGATACACAGGCCGGTTGTTGTACACACCGACGACGATGCGGCCGACTTCCTTGGCCGAGGTGAGAAACCGGCCGGTCTGCAGAAGGATTTCCGTGTTCAGGGATTGCAGGGTGCCGGAATACGATTGCAGATTGGCCTGTTGCAGCTTGGGAATGATCTCCGTTGCAGTCAACCCGCGGGCGGCAAGGCGGGCGGGATCGAAGAGGACCCGCACCTGACGCCGGGCGCCGCCGATGAGCTTGGTCTCGGCCACCTCGGGGATGTTCTTGACCGCATCGTCAAGCTGGGAGGCGAGCCGCCGGAGGGTGTAATGGTCATAGCGCGGGCTGTGCAGGGTCAGGGCGAGCACCGGCACATCGTCGATGGTGTGCGGCTTGACCAGCGGCGGCACGACGCCGTGGGGGATGCGGTCGAAGTTGGTGGCCAGCTTCTGGTTGAGGCGGACGATGGCGTCTTCCATCTTCTCGCCCACGTAGAAGCGGGCAACGAGCAGGCACTGACCCGGCATGGAGGTGGTGTAGATGTATTCCACCCCGGGCAATTCGTAGAGGAGCTTTTCCATGGGGATGGAGACGCGTTCCTCCACCTCCTTTGGGGTGGCACCGGGCATGGCGACCATGACGTCGATCATCGGCACCTTGATCTGCGGTTCCTCTTCCCGCGGCAGCATTGCAACGGCCACGATTCCGAGGAGCAGGGAGGCGATGATCAGGATGATGGTCAGCCTGGATTCGATGAAAACCGAGGCGAGCCTGCCGGCAAAGCCGTGTTGGTTGTCCGGGGTGTGGTTCATCACGGCACGATGGTTACGGGTTGTCCGTCAACAAGCCGCTCTCCGCCCTGGATCACGACCTGCTCTCCTCCGTTGAGGCCGGTGAGGATCTCCGCCTGGCCTTCCCGGTGTTCCCCGCTGCGCACCAGGCGCAACTGGGCGGTATTGTTGTGTATCACAAAAATCCGCTCCATCTGGCCGAAGCGAAACAACGCTGTTTCCGGCACCAGCAAGGTATTGACGCCGTCCCCGCCGGGAAGAGCGACCCGGGCGTACTGCCCGGGTCGCAAGGAATCGCCGCCGTGGACTCTGATTTTCACCAGCGCGGTCCGTGAGGCGGTGTCCGCCGACGGCCCGATTTCGCTCACGGTTCCGGTCTGGGAAAATTCGGCCGCCGGGACCGTAACGGCAAGTGCGTCCCCTTTTTTGATTTTCAGGGCCGCCCCCTCCGGTACTGCGGCTACTACCTGCAATTGTCCGGTGTTTTCCAATACCAGGAGGGGCATCCCCGGGGTGGCCAGATCGCCGGCATTGGCCATTTTCTGCGAGATGATCCCGGCAAAGGGGGCGGTGATCAGGGTGTAGTCGCGCATGGCCCTGGCTTCGCGAAGGCCTGCCTCAGCCATCCGGTAGGCATCTTCCAGGGATTTTACTGTTTCCCGGGTGGAAGCGTCTTGTGCCAGCAACCGTTTTTCGCGGTCTAAATTCCGTTGCGCCTGCCCGAATTGCGTCTCGGCCTGCGACAGCCGGGCGGCAATCTCCCCGGCGCTGATCCGTGCCAGCAGCGCGCCTTTTTTCACCGCGGATCCCAGTTCCACGGGCATCTCCTCGATGGGCCCGGATATCTTGGCACCGATGGTCGCCCGCTGGAGCGATTCCACGGCGCCGGCCACCTCCTTTTGCCGTTGGGCCGCCTGGCCGGCCACGGTGATCACCCGCACTTGCGCAACGGGAAGGGGCTGGCTGGCGCCGTTGTGGCCGGGATCCTTGCACCCGGCGGCGGTGAGGAGCAGGCACAGGGGAAGCACGGAAAAAAGATATTTGTGCAGCATGGTTTCGATTTCCTGTTTCAGGGCTTATTTGACGGGTCGTAACAACGGCCCTTCGACAGGCTCAGGGTGAGCGGATATTGTCTTAGCGTATTGATCCGTTCATGCTGAGCCTGTCGAAGCACCTGTTTGAAGTAGATTTCGAGCGGTTACGATTTTATCTTAATTCGATCGCCATTTTTTTAGTTTGTGGTTTCCGGTGTTTCCGGAAACTGGTCCAGGCCCAGGGCGCGCCGCAAATCGGCAACGGCAATGCGCCGGGAGGTTTCCGCCGCGATGCGCCGCACCCGGGCGTCGGTCAACCGGTTTTCCACCCCGAGCAGATCGGCGGAGAGCAGGGTGCCCTCCTTGAAGCGGAGCCGGTTGATGCGTGCGCTTTCCTGGGCCTGGGCCACGCTCTTTTCCGTAATCTGCAAACGCTCCCCGGCCTCTTGCAGGGCCAACTCCGCCTGCTTCACCTCAAGGGTGATGGCCAGTTCGGTTTTGCGTTTTTGTTCCTGCGCTTCGGCCAGCAGGGCGGAGGCCCTGGCAACCTCGGCCCCGGTCCGGCCGCCCTCGGAGAGGTTGAACCGCAATGTGACTCCGGCCTGCCATGATTCGCCGGAGCCGCCGGTGACATAGCCCGTGTCGGTGTCGTATCCGGCATAGCCTTCCAGGGAGGGATAATAGCCACCCTGGGCTTGGCGGACCTTGGCCTTGGCCGCCAGGATGAGGGCCTCCATGCTTTTCAGCTCAAAACGGTGTTCAGGGCCTGCGGCCTGCGGTATTTCCTGAACGCAGCCCTGGGCCGGGTCAAGCGCCGTCGGGCCATCGTCAAGCCCCATCAGGCCGAGGAAGATCCTGCGGCGTAACTCAAGGGTGTGGCGGGCCTGGCTCAAGTTTTCCCGCGCCGTGGCCTGTTGCACCTCCAGATCAAGGAGGTCGGCCTTCAGCAGGACTCCTTCCCGGTAACGGGCCTGCGCCACGGCCAGGGAGGCAGTGATCGCATCCACCGATGACTGCCGCGCCATGACCAGCTCTTCGGCCTGGATGACGAGCTGAAAGGTCCGGACCACCTCAAAGGCGAGCTGGGCCCGGACCGCCCCGAGCTCCATGCGTGAAGAGACCGCCTGGGCTTCGGCGGCCTTCAACCCGGCCAGGTCGCGGCCGCCGTTGAAAAAGCGGTAGCCGAGCCGGACCCCCATGTTCAGGGTATCGGTGCGGCCGGGATTGTTGAAATCGATGGCGTTGGTGAAGGTTCCCTGGTTGAGGATGTTGCCGAAGGAATACATGGGGTTGTCGGTTTGCTCGTAGCGGGAGTTCAGGTCAAGCCTCGGGGAAAAGGAGGATCTCTCCATGGCGATGGCGGCCTGGGCCGCCTCGATCCGGTTTTTCCCCATCCGACTGTCCGGGTTGTTCCGCACGGCAAAAAGCACCGCATTGCGAACTGTCCACACCTCCGGCCTGGGCGGGGCCTCAGTGGCCGCCCCGGCGGCAGGGGAAAAAAAGGCTGCCAGCAGGAGGGCAACACACAGGGGGCAGAGCCTGCGCCAGGCGAAAAGGCGGCGATTGGTGTTTTCGCAAGGAGATAGTGGCCGGGTCATGGTTCCGTGTTCTCTTGTGTGCAGGCCGGAGGGAGGCGAGAAGCCTTCCCTGAATGTTTCAGTATTTAATTTTATAATTACAAACTAAATTATCTGCCACGTTTTTTTTTTGGTTTTTATGGCCGCGGAAAGCGCGCTCGCCATCGGCATGCCGCTCCACAACAGTATATCATGGAGGAAGGGCCCGGCGGCAAGGGGATTTCTCTTGCAGTTCGTTCAGAACCACTGCTTCTTTTTGAAGTAGGCCAGCATGGCGAGGACTGTGCCCGCCATCAGCAGGAGGGCAAAGGGGTAGCCGAAATACCAGTTGAGCTCCGGCATGTTGAACGGACTCGCGCCGGTGTTGAAGTTCATGCCGTACAGGCTGGTGATGAAGGTGAGGGGGATGAAGATCACCGCGAAGACGGTCAAGACCTTGATGATCTCGTTCATCCGGTTGCTCACCGAGGAAAGGTAGATGTCGATCATGCCGGAGATGATGTCCCGGAAGGTTTCCACCGTGTCGAGCACCTGGATGGTATGATCGTAGAGATCCTTGAGAAAGATCCTGGTCGATTCCCCCATGAACGCGGTCTCATCCCGCTGGAGTCCGTGGATCACCTCGCGAAGCGGCCAGACCGACTTGCGGAGCAGGATCATCTCCCGTTTCAGGGAATGGATGGCCTGGAGGGTTTCCGGGGAAGGCGCGGCGATCAACTCCTCTTCCAGATCCTCGATCTCCTCGCCGATTTTTTCGAGGACGGAAAAGAAATTGTCAACCACCCTGTCCAGCAGGGAATACAACAGATAGTCGGTCCCCAGTTTCCGGATGCGGCCCTTGTTGGTTTCCAGGCGGGCCAGCACGTCGTCAAAGATGTCGTCGTCTTTTTCGTGGAAGGTGAGGAGGTACCCGGAGCCGAGCACGAAGCTGATCTGCTCCATGCTCATCTCCCTGGCGGCGTCGTCATAGTTGATCAGGTTGATGACCAAAAACAGGTACTCCTCGTAATGGTCGATCTTCGGACGCTGGCCGGTGTGGAGGATGTCTTCAATGGTCAGTGGATGCAGGCCGAACTCGAGGCAGAACCTGTCCACCGCCTCGGCGTCATGCAGGCCGTGGACCCTGATCCAGGTGTTGCTGGGGGTTTCCTTCAGCAGGCGAAATTCGTCGAGCCGGACAGGGGTGCTGACCGAAAGGCTCTCGGCATCGTAATCGACCATGTTCAGGCCGAATTTTTCCGTGACCCGTTCGCCGATGAACACGGGGCTTCCCGGGGGAAGCCCGGCTTTCCGGGAGGATGTTTTGACCAGCTTCAGCATTTCTGTTCCCCAAAATGGAGGTGGTTTTTTTCGACGGCGGGGTGCGCCGGCAAGGCAGTTGGTTGCCAAAATAAGGATATCATATCCATTGCTGTTCCGTGAACTCCATTGTCCGTTGGGGTGAATATCTTGGTGATGTTTCAGAAACAGGGGAGATTTTTTTGTGAAAAGGCGCTATGGAATCTTGCCCTGATATGCGAGGATAAAAGTAAACACGGGAAGAGAGGGGTATGAAGCAGCCAGGCCCGCAGTATCTGAAAACCATGGTTGAGACGGCAAGCCCGGTGCGCAACATTGTCGCGCTGTACGAAAAGTGCTTGCTGCATCTGACCAGTGCGCGGAAAAGTCTTGCCGCCGGGGAGATTGCCTGCAAGGCGGAAAGCCTGCGCAAGGCCATGGATATCCTTTTTTATCTGGACAAGGCCCTGGATGGCGCCGAGCCGGAGGCCGCACAGCCGTTGCATGCGAGCTACCAGATGATTCTGGCCCAATTGAGCGTGGCCAACAGCGAGAATTCCCCGGAAGCGTTGGGGCTGGCCGAAAAATGGCTGGCCGGGTTGCTGGAGGCGTGGCAGGGAATTGCACCGGACGGCAAAAAAACAGGGCCGGGCGGGAAATACCCATGAAAACTGCCTGCCGGAGAAGGGATGATGTGGTAAGCTGAAAACAACAAGACCGTTGCAAGTTCCCGTTGTCCTGCATCTGCATGGGCTGCCTAAAAAACGATACAACCATAGAGATCATGACACTATCCCTTCCCCCCTGGCTGATCCTTCCCGTTCTGGTTTTTTTCTACCACCCCCTGGCCCGGTTTTTTCCGAAGATGGACAAGGATGCCTACGTCCGGAAAGTCGTGGCGGCCGGAAACCAATTTTACCGGCAAAGATTTGCCCAAACCCCCTATGCCGAGAGGATGCTGTTTTTGCCGTACTGTCTGCGGGCCGAAGGGTGCGCCACGGTTATCGATCAGGAAAAGGGCTTGTTGTGTCCGCCTGAATGCCGTATTTCCTGTCGTTTGCGGGAGATGCGGGAGATGGCCTTGGCTTTGGGATATCAGGATGTTTCCGTGGTGGTGAGCGGCCGGCTGCATAAAAAGGACGGGGTGCTGCGCAGCCGGGATTTCCTGGTGCGCCGGATCGAACAGCGCCGGCCGAAAGCGGTGCTGGGTTGCCTCTGCACCCGTGACCTGCGGGAGAAATATCTGCGCTCCGCCAATGTCTCTCCCGAGGGGTCGCTGGGCGGCCATGGGCTCAAGGTGATTCCGCAGGTGTGTCTGCTCAAGGATTGCAACTGCAGGCAGAGTTCCATTGACTGGCAGGAGCTTGAAAAGCTGATCCGGGCGCACGCTTGAACTGTTTTTGCCGTACATTTCGCGGCCCAAATTCTCGTCAAAAGAGAGAGGGCGGAGTATGTTTGCAATAAGCGGCTTGCGGCCGCAACATTATAACATGGAGTAGAAACGTCGGATGCAGCGTGGATAATCAGGAATTGAACACAATATTCAAGCGGGTTGTCGATACCGCCAGCGTGGAGTTGTATCTGATCACCCCGGAAGGCGGGTTTGCCTATGTGAATCAGGCAGCGGCCAGAAATCTCGGCTATTCCGAGGCAGAGCTTCTTGCTCTGAACCTTGCCGATATTGATCCGGAAATCGGCCCCAGGGCAAAACATCTTTGGCCCGAGTGGAAAAGGCAGGGGACCCTGCGTCTTGAAACCACCCATCGGACAAAAAGCGGGCAGATTGTGCAGAAGGAAGTCGATGCGGTCTGCGTCACCCTCGGCGCGGCAGACTATATCTGCGCCTTTGTCCGGGATATCACCGAGCGCAAGCGCATGGAAGCAGCCCTTTTGGAAAGCGGGGAGCAATACCGCGATCTTTTTGAAAGCGCCAGCGACCTCATCCAGTTCGTCCGGCCGGACGGCACCTTTCTCCAGGTCAATCCGGCCTGGCGGGATACCTTTGGCTATTCCGGGGAAGAGGTCGGGAAGCTCACCATCTTTGACCTCATCGATCCGGGCTGCTCGGACCACTGCATGGAAACCTTTCAGCGGGTCTTGGAAGAGGGGCGGGTTGACAGGATCGAAACATCCTTTGTCGCGAAGAGCGGCGAAAAGATCATGATCCAGGGGGCGGCCAACTGCAGGTACGAAAACGGCAAGCCCCAGGTGACCCGCTGCATTTTCCGCAACGTCAGCGAGGAAAAAAGACTGCAGGCCCAATTGCTGCAATCCCAAAAGCTGGAGGCTGTCGGGCGGTTGACCAGCGGCGTGGCCCACGATTTCAACAACCTGCTCACCACGATTTTAAGCTACAGCGAATTGTATCTGAGGCGTCTGCCGGACAGCGACCCCCTGGCGAACGCCCTGCGCGCCATCCGCGAGGCCGGCATTCGAGGCGCGGCCCTGACCCGCCAGTTGCTTACCTTCTGCCGGCATCAGGTTGTGGATGTGCGGGTTATCGACTTGCACAATCTTGTCTCCGGATTGAGCACCATGATCCGGCGCCTCATCCCTCCGGGCATTGATTTTACGGTGGCGGTTGCGTCCGGCGGGCAGGGGCGGATTCTTGCCGACCAGCACCAGATCGAGCAGGTGCTGCTCAATCTGGCCATCAACGCGCGCGACGCCATGCCGGAGGGGGGGGGCTTGTCCATTTCCTGCCTTGAGGAGGTTTTGGAGCGGAATGAATTCTCCAATTTTGACAATATCGAGCCGGGACGGTATGTGGTTCTTGTGGTGAGCGATACAGGGGAAGGCATGAGCAAGGAGGTGCAGGAGCATATCTTCGAGCCGTTTTTCACCACCAAGCCCCAAGGCAAGGGCACCGGCCTTGGCTTGGCCACCGCCTACGGCATTGTCAAGCAGCATAGCGGCTATATTGTGGTTGAGAGCGAGCTTGGCGAGGGAACCACCTTCCGCCTGTATTTCCCCAGAGTGGAGGCGCCGGTGGAGGCGGTGGTGACCGGCCAGGCCTTGGAGGTGCTGCAGGGAAGTGAGACCATCCTCGTGGTTGACGATGAACCGGAGATTTTGGCGGTTATCAGCCATTCCCTCGGGACCATGGGCTACACCGTGCTTACGGCCGACTCTTCGTCGGAGGCCCTGCTCCTTGTGGAAGAGGGGGGGCACAAGATCGATCTCCTGCTGACCGATGTGGTCATGCCGGGGATGGCCGGTCACGCGTTGGCCGCCCGGGTCCAGGCGGCTGCCCCCCGGATCCGGGTGTTGTTCATGTCGGGTTATACCGATTCCATGCTCGAAGAATACGGGGTTTTCCGGACGCACGCCAATTTCATCAGCAAGCCGCTTTTCCCGGGCGAACTTGCCGTCAAGATCCGCAAGATGCTGGCGTAAGCCTGATTATGGGTTTCGTCCGGATATTTTTACTGTGTCTGACCGGAGGATGCCATGGAGCATAAAATCGCCATCGTTGCCTTTGCCGGGGAACCGGCGTGTTTTGCCCATGCCTTGCTGAATGGCCTGGATATGCAAGCCAGGGGCTGGGAGGTCAAGCTGATTATCGAAGGGATGGCCACAGCTCTGGTCAAGGATCTTGCCGAAGCGGAGGCGCCCTTTGCTCCTCTCTACGCCAAGGCAAAAACATCCGGGCTTGTCGACTGCGTGTGCCGGGCCTGCGCCACCAAGACGGGGGCCTTGGCCGCGGCCGAGGCGCAGGGCTTGCCCCTGTCCGGCGAGATGCAGGGGCATCCTTCCATGGCCCGTTATCTGGAGGCGGGCTATACGATAATCACCATATAATGATGCACGATGGCTGAAGGAGGAATTGTCATGGACCTGTATGCGATCAAGCCCTATCTGTACTGGGGCGGCGTTGCCTTTTTTCTGCTCTGCGAGCAGGTTTTTTCCTACCGGCAGCCCACCGTGGCCCGGACAACACGCTGGCTCGCCAATCTGCCGCTGTCCATCATGAACGGCACGATCTACCATCTGCTGTATACCAGCGCCATTGTCGCCCTGATTCTTGCCGGGCAGGAGAAAAATACCGGCCTGCTCAACGCATGGGAGCTGTCCGGGTGGCTCAACATTGTCGCCTCCATCCTGATCCTGGATTTTTTCATCTACCTCTGGCATCTGCTCACCCATGTGCTGCCGTTCCTCTGGCGGTTCCATCGCGTACACCACAGCGATATGAACATGGACGTGACCACGGCCAACCGTTTCCATCTGGGCGAGTTTCTTTTCACCGGCCTGATCAGGCTGGCGGTGATCTATACCTTCGGCATTTCCCTGGCCGCCTACATCCTTTTTGAGATTCTGGTGAACCTCTCCGTGCAGTTTCATCACAGCAGCATCCGGGTGACGGCGTGGTTCGAGCGGTTATGGGTGCTTCTTTTTGTCCCGCCCTTCCTGCACCGCATCCACCATTCGGTGCGGATCAAGGAGCGGGATTCCAACTACGGGGTGATCCTGTCCATCTGGGACCGGATGCTGGGCACCCTGACCACCGGGGTGGAACAGGAAAAAATCGTCATCGGCATCGGTTCGCACCGGGAGATCGAAAAGCTGGGGTTCTGGCGGCTGTTGGCGCTGCCCTTCACGCGCAATACCCCGTGAAGCATGATTCCGGATCCGGAAAGACAAAAGAGGAGTGAGCAATGAACTGGAAGAATCTGTTTGTCCCGGGCAAGGATTTCACCGTGGCCCAGGCCAAGGAGTACATGGAAGCGCGCGGGGCGGATGCCTATCAGCTCCTGGATGTCCGGCAGCCCAAGGAGTATGAGGAAGGGCATCTGCCCGGGGCTATTCTCATCCCGCTCAAGGAGCTGCCCGGGCGATTGGCTGAGCTTGATAAGGAAAAGCCGGTCATTGCCTATTGCGCCGTTGGCGGCAGGAGCAAAGCCGCGGCTCAGCTTCTTGCTGGCAAGGATTTTGCAGACGTTTACAATATGGCCGGAGGCATCAAGGCCTGGCAGGGGCAACAGGCCAAGGGGCCGGAAGAGGCCGGGCTGGAGTTTTTCACCGGCCAGGAAGAGTATGAGGACGGAGTGAGCCTGGCCTATGCCATGGAAGACGGGCTGCGGGAGTTCTACCGCCTTCTGGCCGAACGGGCGCAGGATAGCGAGGCCCGGCAGCTCTACACTCGCTTGATGGGCTTCGAGGATGCGCACAAGACCCGGCTTCTTGTCGAGTACCGGCAGGCGCACGGGTCTGCGGCCATGCCGGGCACGGGGGCGGCGGGGTTCATGGAGGGCGGTTCCAGGGTGGAGGATTTTCTTGCCCGGGTCGATACCCGTCTGCATACCAAGCGGGATATCCTGGAGTTGGCCATGGCATTAGAGACCCAGGCCCTGGATCTTTACAGCCGCATGGCGCAAAAGAGTAAAAAAAACGAGGCCAGGGATTTGTTTTTGCGCTTGGCGGATGAAGAAAAAATGCATCTTTCCTATTTGGCCGACGAAATGGACACGGTGCTGAGCCAAGGCGCAAGCCCCTTGGATGGCGGACAGGTACGATAATGGAATGGAAAACGCAAGAACGCAGGGTAGCAAAAACCGACAGGCGGGCCATAGGCCGCATGCTGCTGGACCACCTCCGGTTTCTGCAATCGGTGATCAACGGGGTGACGGACCCTGTCCTGGTGATCGGAACGGATATGCGGGTAAAGCTCATCAACCAGGCAGCGCGCGATTTCCCTGTTTCCCGGATAAACGATGGGAGGTTTTCTGAAAATTCGCACTGTTATCGGGTGTTGTTCGGCTTGAAGCAACCTTGCGACAAGGCCGGACGCGAGTGTCCGCTCATGAAGGTTCTTGAAACCGGCAAAGCAGTCTCGGTTTCCCAGGACATTACCCTGAAGTCCGGTGAGCTCCGTCATTACGAAGTGTTTGCCTCCCCGCTTCTGGGGGACGACGATACCCTGCTCGGCATCATCGAAATTGTGCGTGATGTCACCGAACTGAATCTTGCCGCCGAGATTTTAAAGAAAAGTCATGACGAGCTTGAGCGGCGGGTTGAGGCGCGAACCATTGAGTTGAAAAAGGTCAATGATGCCCTGCGCCTTGAGGTGGAAGAACGGCGCTGGGCCGAAGACCAACTGCTCCAGGCCTGCGAACAGGCACAACTCGTTTACAGTGTTATTCCCAGCGCCATTTTCACCGTTGACCTCGACAGAAAGATTACCAGTTGGAATAAAAAGGCGGAAAGGATCACCGGATATACGGAGGCGGAGGTTCTCGGCAAGCCGTGCAGTGTTTTTGCCCTGGAGCCATGCACGGTAAAAGGCTGCGGCGTGTATTCGGAAACGGTCAAGAAACCCATCCTTAATCGGATTTGCGAGATCAGGACCAAGGATGGACGGGTAAGGATTGTCAGTAAAAACGCCGACTTGTTGCGGGATGCAAACGGCCGGGTCATCGGCGCGGTGGAAAGCTTCGGCGACATTACGGAACAGCAAAATATCGACAGGCAGTTGCGCACGGAGCGGGATAAGTTCCGGGGCATCCTTTCCGCCCTTGACCATGGGATGCACATCCTCAACCGGGATTTTGTGATCGAATACCAAAACGAGATCTTGCGCCGGACCTTTGGCGACAAGATCGGTGAAAAATGCTACGAGGTGTACAAGCAGCGGGACACGCCCTGCGAGGTGTGCCGGATGCATGCCGCCATCGAAAGCAACGAGATCCAGCGAACCGAGGAGGTCATGTCCGATCACCGCCATTATGAACAGAGCTATGTCCCCTTTGTCGATGTCGATGGCGAAACCAAGGCCCTGATTCTCCTGCGGGATGTCACCGAGGAAAAAAAATACCGGGCGGAAACCATGCGGGCCGGCCAGCTTGCCTCCATCGGCGAACTGGCCGCCGGAGTGGCTCACGAAATCAACAATCCCATCAACGGGATCATCAATTACGCCCAGGTGCTGCTCGATGACGTAAGCCAGGGGGCGATGGAGGGCGAGGGCGGCCATCCGGTCCAGCGGGAGATGCTCGATCGCATCATCAAGGAAGGGGAGCGGATCGCCTATATCGTGCGCAATCTTCTCTTTTTTGCCCGTCAGCGGGAAGAGGAGGCGGAGGTGGTCGAAATCGGGGCTATTGTCGACGATTCCCTGGCCTTGATCAAACACCAGCTCCAGAAAGACGGGATAGGCATCCACACCGATATCCCGGAGAGTTTGCCGCCCATCCGGGTGCATCCGCAGCAGTTGCAGCAGGTTTTTCTCAATCTGCTCAGCAACGCTCGATATACCCTCAACCACCGCTACCCCGGGCGGGATCCCGGCAAAAAGCTGGAGGTCCGCTGCCGGGAATTGCAGGGTCCGGGCCGAACCATGGTGCGGACGGAAATAACCGATTATGGCGAAGGAATCCCGCCGGAGATGCTTTCCCAGATCTTCGAGCCGTTTTTTTCTTCAAAGAAACCGGGAGAGGGAACCGGTCTGGGCTTGTCCATCAGCGCCGGGTTGATCAAGGATTTTCAGGGAGAACTGAGGGTGGCAAGCGAACTCGGGGTGTACACCACCATGACCGTGGATCTGCCTGCATATGAAGAATGAACCGATGATTTCTTTCTCTTTTTACGAGGGTGGCAATGATTGATCTGGATAAATCAGAGACCAGGATACTGGTGGTGGACGACGAGGAAAGCCTGCGGCTGACCTTTCAGATGTTTCTCGGTCGCGAGGGGTACGGGCCGGTGGTGACTGCCTCGACTTTTGAAGAGGCGATGGCGCTGATTGAGCAGCAGACCTTTGATCTGATCATCAGCGACATCGTCATGGAAGGGGCCTCGGGCATTGATCTGCTGCGGCGGGTCAGGGAGCTTGGGCTGGAGTGTCCGATGGTCATGGTCACGGGGTATCCCAATATCAACACCGCTTCCGAGGCGGTGCGGCTGGGAGCCTTTGATTACCTTGCCAAGCCGGTGAAGAAGGCCGATCTGTTGCGCACCGCGCGCATGGCCCTCCAGCAGTATGGGCTCTGGAAGGAAAAAGAACGGCTGACCGAGGAAAAAGAGCGCTACCAGCAATATCTTGAAACGATTTTCCGCAGTGTCCGGGACATGATCATCACCGTTGACCATGACCTGCGGGTGGTGCAGATGAATGATCAGGCTAAAAACTGGGCGGCAACGTACATGCCCCGCCTTGCCATCGGCGCCGACCTGGAGGAGGTGGCCGGCGCCTTTGCCGTGTTTGCCTCGGATGTGCAAAAAGTAATGGACTGCCGGGAAGCGGTAAGCGAGCATCGCATCGAGGTCAATCTGGAGGACGGGGCCCATGTGGTGTTCCGGCTCAGTGCGGCGCCTCTGGAAAGCCAGCACGACAAAGGCTTTCTCGGGGTGGTGCTGGTGTTCCGTGATGTGAGCCGGTTGGAAGATCTGGAAAAACGGGGCAAGCGCACCTATTTTCACCGGCTGGCCGGGGTGAGCCGGGCCATGCAGACGGTCTACACCCTCATCGAAAATGTCGGCCAGGTGGACACCTCGGTGCTGATCACCGGAGAATCTGGCACCGGCAAGGAGTTGGTGGCCGAGGCCCTGCATGCGGAAAGTCCGCGCCGGGACATGCCCCTGGTCAAGTTCGACTGTACCTCCATTCCGGAAAACCTCATGGAAAGTGAGCTGTTCGGCCACAAAAAAGGCGCCTTCACCGGGGCGGATCGCAACCGGGAGGGGAGGATTTTGCAGGCGGACGGCGGCACCTTGTTCCTCGACGAGATAGGCGATATCTCACCGCTTATGCAGTTGCGTCTGCTGCGTTTTCTCCAGGAGCGCACCTTCTATCCGGTGGGGGAGGACAGGCCCGTCACCGTGGACGTCCGGGTGGTGGCCGCCACCAACGCCGATCTGAAGCAAAAGGTGCAGCGGGGAGAGTTTCGGGAGGATCTGTATTACCGGCTGCGGGTGATTGACATTACCCTGCCGCCCTTGCGGAACCGTGAAGGGGATCTGCCCATTTTGGTGGATCTGTTTTTGGCCCGGTTCAGCAAACGTCTGAACAAGAATATTACCGGGATTTCCGACCAGGCCTTGCAACTGCTGGCCGACTACAGTTGGCCGGGAAATGTCCGGGAGCTGGAGCATGTCGTGGAGCGGGCCTGTGTGCTGTGCACGGACGACACGATTACCACGGGCAATCTTCCTGAAGAGGTGAGAAGCTGGAACCGCGTTGCCGCCACAACTTCGGGGGGCAATGGAGAGGACCCCTCGCTTGTCAAGGATTTCGGAGGAGGTGCTCCTGTTTCGCGGGAGAGCGAAAAGGAGCACCTTTTGAATATCATCGCCCAAACCGACGGCAACAAAGCCAAGGCTGCCAGGCTGCTTGGCATTGACCGCAGCACCCTGTACCGGAAGATGAAGGCGTACGGTCTGGAATAGCAGAGTGTTGCGCATGCAACACTCTGCTACACATGCAACAGTAAAAGTGTGGCGCCGCGATTCCGGGCGCCACACTTTTTTGTTTTCCCTCTCCCTGCCATTCCCTGCTGTGCCATCCCGCTGATAATCGCTGCAGATAGTTGCTAACAAGCTGATATGCATTGCTTTTTATGGTTGTATCTCCCTCCTGCATCCAATTCCTCCTTTGTTTTTTATTTCTATGTAAATCAAATAGTTAGCAATAAGTAATGGAAAAAGTTCCCTGGTGCATGGAGTGTGTTGGCACACCCCATGCAATGTACCTTGATCAAACGAAACACGAATCATGATAAGAGCGAAAAAACAAAATCATAGGAGGCTCACCATGAAGAATACAATGCAGAAACAAGGACTCGGTCTTGGCGAACTTGATCAGGAAGCGATCGGTCAGGGAATCTCCCAGGCAGGCGTGGGCGTCATTCTTACCTTGGCAATCGTGATCGGAGTATGGGGCATTGCCTGCCTGGTCGGCGGAATGATCAGCATGGGCGGGATCATTGAAATGGGGCGCAACTGGCTCACCGCAGTAACAGGCATGTAATCAGGTTGATACCTCAAGGGCTTGGAGATACTTCAAGCCCTTGGAAAAAAAGAGAATTCACAAGGAGCGAGATCATGGAAAAGGCAATATCAGACAAGAAGGGCGCAGGGATTTTCATGGCAGTAATGGGCGGCATCGGTGCGGCGGTCGGAGTGTGGGCTTTTGCCGCTCTGAGTTTCAGCCTTTCCAAGGCGGGTTTGAGCGAGGTGGCCCGGCAATACATGGTAGCCATCGGCCTGATCGGCGAACAGGCCACCCTGGTGGACTTTTACACCCACATCAAGGGCGTTGAGTACCTGGTCTGTGTCGCCTTCTTCGCCGCATTCCCGGTTTTCTTCAAGTATGTCAACACCCCCAAGAAGGTTACGGTTCCCGGCCAACGCTGATCAGGAGCCGGTGACGGATGCTTTGTCCCTTGCAGCATCCGTTACGGTCCCTGATGCCGTTCAACGGCTGACCTTGCAGTACCCTCCCTCCAAGCCCGGGTTCGCCCGGGCTTTTTTTTTATTGTTTTTCACGGAGGAATGGTAGGCTGGAGTAAAGACATGGTTCGAATGTTGCAAATTTTTTTCTTGGAATCCATTCGCTCTGCTTCGTGTTCATTCAGTCCGGGAGGAAATTGTGGCCAAATATGTTCGAAATTATCTGCTGCTCATGGCGGTGGCAACGTTGGGGGTTATCGGATACAACGTCTGGCTTGTTGAAAATCAGCTTCCCATGCTGGAGTATTCGGCTTTTCTCGCCAAATTGGAAAACAACGAGATTCAGGCGGCGCGGATACAGGGGCAAGAGATCACCGGCACGGACAGCTATGGCCAGCCCTTTTCCACCTATGCCCCGGATGTGCAGCAGCTTCTTCCCAGGCTTGAAGGGAAGAATGTCCGCATTTCCGCCGGAAAGCCCCGCGCGGTTTCGCCTTTTTGGGCTTCGACCTTTCCGGTTTTGCTGCTCATGGGCGGCTGGATGTTTTTTATGTTCCGCGGCCAAAAAGGGGGAAGCGGCGGCGTCAGTGGCGGTTTCGGCAAGAAAAAAATTGCCATGGACCCGGATATGGCCCGGCGGGTGACCTTTGCCGATGTGGCCGGCATTCCGGAAGCAAAGGAAGAATTGGTCGAGATCGTGGAGTTTTTGAAGGATTCCAAGAAGATTACGCGGCTCGGCGGCAAGATCCCCAAGGGCGTGCTGCTGCAAGGCCCACCGGGAACCGGAAAGACCTTGCTGGCCAAGGCCATTGCCGGAGAAGCGGGCGTTCCATTTTACAGCATCAGCGGTTCTGATTTTGTCGAGATGTTTGTCGGGGTCGGCGCTTCACGGGTGCGGGATCTGTTCGCCCAGGCCAAGAAAAGCGCGCCGTGCATCATCTTCATCGACGAAATCGATGCGGTGGGCCGCAGTCGCGGGGCGGCCGGGGCCATGGGCGGCCAGGACGAGCGGGAGCAAACCCTCAACGCCCTGCTGGTCGAAATGGATGGCTTCCAGAGCGAGCAAACCGTCATTATCGTCGCGGCGACCAACAGGCCGGATGTTCTCGATCCCGCGTTGATGCGGCCGGGCAGATTCGATCGGCAGGTCACCATCATGCCTCCCGATGTCAAGGGGCGGCGCAAGATACTGGAGGTGCATTCCCGCAACGTGATGATGGATCCGGACGTTGATCTGCAGGTGGTGGCCCAGTCCACGCCGGGATTCACCGGCGCCGAACTTGCCAACCTCATCAATGAGTCCGCCCTGATGGCGGCGCGCAAGGGCAAGGCGGGAATTCAGCTCAGCGATATCGAGGATGCCAAGGATAAGATTCTCATGGGGGCGGAAAGGACCGGGTTGGTCATAAGCGAGCAGCAGCGCAAGGTCACGGCCTACCATGAAGCCGGACATGCGATCCTTGCCAAGGTGTTGCCCAACACGGATCCGGTGCACAAGATTACCATCATCCCCAGAGGGCAGGCAATGGGGGTGATGCAACAGGTGCCCATTGATGACCGCCACGCCTATTCAAAGGAATATCTGACCAACCGGATCAAGATTCTCCTCGGCGGCAGGACAGCGGAGGAGATTGTCTTCAATGAATTTTCAACCGGCGCCAGCAATGATCTCCAGGTTTCCACGGATATAGCCACCCGCATGGTTTGTGAATGGGGGATGAGCGAACGGCTTGGTCCACGGGCCTTCGTCACTTCGGATCAAGGCTTTCTCGGCAACGGTTCGCGGCAACGTCCTTACAGCGAGGAAATCGCCAGGACAATCGATGAGGAGGTCTCCCGGATCATCGCGGAGTGCTATCAGGAGGCGATCATTGTCCTTGAGGGACGCATCACCTTTCTGCACAAGCTGGCGGAAGTTCTTTTGCTCAATGAGACCATTGATGCGGAAGAGGTTGATATCATAGTGACCTGTCCCAAGCTCACCGAAGAAAACAAGGCGCAAACCGGACTGTTCGGTTAGGCGGTGTGACGGCGTGCAACCTGTTGCACGCAACACTTGTGTTGCATCAGAAGTGTTGCGTGCAACACTTTTTCCATGCATCGCGCAACTCCGTCGCACACTGCATGGCATCCCGCGGTAATTTTTAATTTCCTTAAGGTACCCCCCCGGCTTTGCCGGGGGACTCATAAAGTTTGACTTATACGGCGGTCGCGCTTCAAGTTGTTACTATGAGCACAGCACTTTTTATCCCCCCCCCCTTCCCAAAGGGGGGG
>Ga0074195_1001725_pt1 | contig 28402 bp, 29 predicted proteins | sample EPASupsiteHSE623_FD_64525 | JGI IMG/M metagenome (GOLD analysis project Ga0074195, IMG submission 64525) | Bioremediated contaminated groundwater from EPA Superfund site, New Mexico - Sample HSE6-23 | ecosystem: Environmental > Aquatic > Deep subsurface > Groundwater > Contaminated ... | reverse complement strand
TCTGCCGGCGGGACTCGGCGAGCCCTTCTTCGACAGCGTCGAATCGCTCATCAGTCACATCGTTTTCGCCATACCCGGTATCAAGGGGATCGAGTTCGGCATCGGGTTCGCGGCGGCGCGGATGAGCGGGTCCGAGGTCAACGACGCCATACTCGATAAAAAAGGGAAAAGCGCCACCAATAACGCCGGCGGCGTGAGCGGCGGGATAACCAGCGGCAATCCGGTCGTGTTCCGCATCGCGGCGCGGCCGACCCCGAGCATCCGGCTGACCCAGCAGACGATCAACCTTGAAACGGGGAAAAAGACCGAGATAACCATCGCGGGACGGCATGATACCTGTTTCGCCCTCCGTCTGCCGCCGATCGTCGAAGGGGTGACCGCCATCGTGCTCGCCGATCTGATGCTGCTCGAAGGAAAACTGCCGCGGGTCCTTTCATGACCACGATAGACGATATCCGCGCCATAATCGACCAGATGGACGACGCCTTCGTGCGCCTTCTGACCGAACGGTTCCGGCTTGCGGTCGCCACGGCCCAGTTCAAACCCGACATAGAGGACCCGGCCCGCGAGGCGGAGATCATGCGTCGGCTGGAGACACTGACCGCCGGAACGCCCAATCCGCAGTTTTACCGCGATCTGTTCACGCGTATACTTGCCGAAAGCAAGCGCCTACAGGAAGAACAAACAAAGAAATAGAAGGATTGGTGCCCGGGGACAGAATTGAACTGCCCACGCAGGGATTTTCAGTCCCTCGCTCTACCGACTGAGCTACCCGGGCACCGATAGGCGGGGATACTACACAAGCCGTTACCGCTGTCAAGGTTTTTGAAAAGAGAAAGAGAAAAAGAAAACCCCCGTTGCCGGGGGTTGATATTCGCGCGGCCGATCCTACGTTTTTGAAACGAGTTTAATCGGTGTTGCCCCCGAAGGAGCAACAAAAGAAAGTGTTGGTGTTGACAGTGGACAGCCGTTTCCGGCCTAATTGAAGGAACCAGAAAGACCAACCGCGCTCTTTTTTGAACATCACAGTGTAAATGAACAGCATCGTACTATTACATGCAATTGGCATGCCAAACATCAAATGATAATTAAAATACTATGCAACACATCGATATGACTTATATATAAAAAATTATCGCCGCCTTGAAGTGAAAGAACAAGGCGACAAGTGTCAATCCGAGTAGGCGGTCGTTCGTTAAGCGGAGGCCGACAGTCAATCTTGGTTTACATTCTCTGTGCCAACAAAGGATCCGTAGAGCGGACGGTGGCAGGAGGGACAGTGGCCGTCTTTCACGATGTTGTTCTGAATACTTAGCCATTTCCGAGTGATAAGGAGTAGTCCGCAGGCGGCGCAGCGGGTGTCGTTCCCCTCGGTGGTCCTACTGTTACCGAGGTATACATAGGGAATAAGTGTTTCGGCACGGACCCGTTCATAGATATTGGAGAGGAAGTTCTCGGTGGTGGCGGGACGCAACATGCGGAAGCTGGGATGATATGCCGACAGATGCCAGACCGTGACGCCCCGTTCGGCTAACTCCTTGCCGAGCGCGACGACCATGTCGGCGGTGTGTGATCCTTCGATGACGAGCGTGGTCACCTCGAGCACCGTGTCGGGATCGGCGGCGATGGGGGCGATGTTGCGAAGCACCGGGGTCTGCGTCGCGCCGCACTGGACGCGGTAGAAGTCGTCGTCCCCCTTGAGGTCGATGTTGAAGGCGTCGATGAGCGGCAGGAGGCGCGTGAGCGCTTCATCGGTGAAATACCCGTTGGTCACCATGACGGTGCGCAGTCCCGCCGCTAACACGTGCCGCGCCGTCTCGATCATATAATCCTGCCAGACGGTCGGTTCGCTGTAGGTGAAACTGACGCTTTCGCACCGGTGTTTCTTTGCCGCCGCGACGATATCGGCCGGGGCGACCGCTTCGGTACTGCGCCGGTCGAAGAACTCTTTCTGCGATATGCTGTAGTTCTGGCAGAAATTGCAGGTGAAGTTGCAGCCGTGGAGCGCGAGCGACAGCGTCCCGGTGCCGGGAAGGAAGTGGTAGAGCGGCTTTTTTTCGATGGGATCGACCGCGAGCGAGACCAGTTCGCCGTAGTTCACCGTGACGATGGTGCCGTCCCGGTTCTCGCGGATACCGCACCGGCCGCGTTTTCCCGGCGCGATGGCGCAGTGGTGTTCGCAGAAGTCACAGCACGGAGTCGTCATCGGGGTACTCATCATCGACCGGATCGGCCGGGATCGCTTTATGGGTGATGAGGAAATCTTCGCCGAGAAGGTAGACGGTGTAACGCCGTTCACAGGTGAAGGTCTGCTGCGCCTCGGTGGTGACGGCGACCGTTTCGACCGAGCCGAGTATCTTTTCGCGGGTGTAGGTGATGAAGTAGCGGGCGGTACAACCGGGAGTACTGCACAGATCGAACGGTTCGGTCCGTTCGCCCAGAGCGATATCTTCGGCGACGACCCAGGAATCCTTATAGGAATAGAAGTAGTCGTGCAGGTAGACCTTTTTGACCGGGTGCTGCGATTCCTCGTGATTGACCAGTATCATCTGCGGCGGCCGGCAGACGATATCGGCATCGGTGTCGGGAGGGTTTTCGTCGTAGGCGCCGCAGGAGACGAAAAGAAGGGCGACGGCCCCGATCCACGCTATCCGCACCATGATGCCGCTCCTAAAAAACGAAGTAGATGTCGACATAGCCGAGCACCGAGAATATCGATGATTCCTGCACGTTGAATTCCTGCGGCAGATACAGATCGACATACTGTCCCGGTTCGAGTTCTATCTCCTTGTACTCGACCCGTTTAAAGGTGAGATCGGTAGGCAGTTTGAACTTCATGAAGTAGGAGATGTCGGTGCCGATACGCAGGCCGGTCCGTATCGTGGGGAGGAAAAAGCCCGCTTCGAGCGTCGCCCCCAGCGATCCGAAGAAGTGAGGACGGACCGTAGTGGAACGGCGGTCGAGCCCCATGGTGAATTTGGTCCAGCGCAGTTCGAGCAGATTGATGTAGGCGGCCGGATGAAGCGTGAACTGGAATTTGCTGGTGCCGGCGACCAGCTGATAACCGCCGTGACCGCCGAAGTACATCGAATAGAACTGCGAATCGTAGGAGAGGGAGAATATCTTGAGATACTGTCCGGTGTCGTCGTTGCGGGTGATGCCGGGAACGAAACCGTCGACCGTCCGGTTGGCGTCGGAGGTATCGAAGGCGAAATCCTTGGTGATGAGGCGACGATAGAAAAAACCGATGTCGGGGGTGATGTACCAGCCGCTTTCGGGGTCGCCGAAGGAGACGGTGACCTTCTCCTCCAGTATCGTGCCGACACCGGCGGCCGAAAGATCGTTCTTGTTGTCGTAGATATCGACCCACGTGGTGCCGAAGAGGGTCCGCAGGTTGAGCGTCATGAAGACCGGGAAGATGAGCGGCTTGAGATCGGGCGCGGCGATGATGCGGAACGGGTCCTGCAACGGGAGCGGCTCGGGGATCGTTTTGGCGCCGAGCACCGCGCGGGCCGTCTCGTAGAGCAGCGCGTCGTTCCGGATAAGGCTGATCAGCCGCAGGAAAAGATCATCGGCGGTGTTGAGGGGGATCTCGTTGGGTTGGCAGTCGCCGCACATGACCGAATAGCGCTTGTCGAACAGGACCTTGCCATTCTGGAACAGGACGATGTCGGCGTACAGGTAGGGGGCCGCGTCGCCCGGATAGGCGGCGCCGATAAATATCGAAAGGATCAGATCCATCGGATGCGGGAACCGGGGCGTGCGTTCGAAAGAAACGAATGAGTCGAAGGTCATGATCGAACGGGCGGTCTTTTCGATGATCTGCTGGTAAGGGTTCCATTGGGTCGGATCGTCGAGCGAGATGTCGAACACTGAACCGGAAATAACGGTCGCGGCCTTTAGTTTGGTGCCGACATTGTCCCGCGTGGTATTGGGCTGATCGTAGACGCTCTGCGCCGAAAGGATAAGGGAAAAAAGGAGTATGATAAGCGCCGCAGCGCTCCGTTCACGGTGTCTCATGTTCTCCGAAAACAAGCGCCTGAAAGGTCTGAAAGCGGCAATTCGGGTCCTGCCAACCGTCGCGCGGCAGTCCCGCCTTCTGGGCGAGATAGGTAAGGGTCGTTTCAAGGTCCCATCCCTGTTCCGGGGCTACCTGCGGCAGGAAAAGCGCCTGCCGCCCTTTCATCGACAGGATCATCCCGTCGGTCCCGATCCGGATGTCGCGCCACGAGCCGACCGGCTTGGGAACGGTGAGGATCGATATCTCGATGGAGAGGTCGTTGAGCTCATCGGCCGCGACCGCCGGGAAGCGGGGATCGAAGAATGCCGCCTGCAGCGCCATCGCCCGTATCCCTTCGGGGACGGTGCGGTCGCCGATGATGGTGCCGATACAGCCGCGCAGATCGCCCTCTTTTTTGAGCGTGACGAACAGACCGTTCTTTTCGGTGTAGCCGTGGTCCTCTTTCAGCCGTTCCCACGTGGCGGAGGGGGTGCCGAGCAGTTTCTCCTCCAGCCGTTCACGGGCCAGCCGCAACAGGTCGCGCTTCTGGATGCTCGTCAGTTCCATCGTTCTCTCCCTCAACCGTGGAACAGTATCGTCGCGTAGCAGACGAAATCGTCGCTCTTCCCGAGGATATCGCATGAGGTATAGTAGCCGGCCGTATCGCCTTTGAGCCCGCGCAACTCCATCAGGCGCGACAGCACGAGCGCAGGGTTGATGCCGCAGATCGACGGTTCTTCGCGGTCGCGGTCTGCGAAGGTTTTGGCGTAGTCGTGCCGTGCGATGTAGTCGGCATATTTCCGGTCGTGCGTCGCCACTTTTTCGAGTACGCCGTCGAGATCCTCCGTGAACGGCGTGTAGCCGAAACGGTCGCCGTAGTGGGTGAAGTCGCTCGATGCGATGAAGGCGGTCGTGGAGGGGTCGAGCGACGCGGTCGCCGTGTGGATGGCATCGGCGAAGCGGCGCATCGTCGTTTCATTATCAAGATGCGGGATGAGCAAGAGCGCGACGGCGGCATCGGGGAGAACGCGTTTTATGAACGGCAGGAACATCTCGGCGCTGTGCTCCGCCTCGGCGGCGCGATTCATCTCGGCGAACGGTTCACGGGCGAAGGTGCCGGTGATGCCGGGAATGTCGCCCAGCGGTGTCGTGAGTTTGTCGAAGTCGCCATAGCCGATCCGGTCGCCCGGCAGGAGGGTATAATGACTCGGCGCGAGGATGATGAGATGGCGCAGGGCGGGGTCGCAGTTCCGGAAGAATGGCGCGATGCCGCGTCCCGAAAAGGTATGCCCAGCGTGGGGCAGGACCGCGCCGCGCACCGTGTAGGGCAGCTTCTCCGCCCCGTTCACGAACCGGTCGATCGACCGGCCGAGCGCCTTTGGATCGGCGTCGTACCAGCTTCCGGCGAATTTCGCGCGCCGCGTCGAACTCACGAACTTACTCCCACCAGACCAGATACGAACTTGAATTTATCTCGGCGCGGTAGCCGTCGGGGGCGGTGACCACCGGCACATAATCGGCACCGTCGAGATAGGCTTCGTAGGAGAAGCTGTTCTCGCCGCTCACGATCGCGTCGGTCACCTCTTTGACCCACGGCGACACGTTGAGCCCGGGGCACCAGCCGGCGCGGCCGAACGGCCACGATCCGTACTGGTTGGGAATGACGCCTTCCTTCACCTGCTGGATGCAGCCGTCGTTGGTGGCGGCCAGCGGATGGTCCTTCTCGTAGGCGGCGCCGTTGACCACAAAGACCGATTCGAAGGGGCAGAATTCGGCGCAGTTGGCCTGTTCGCTGCCGTTGCCGTGGCCGGTGATGAAGGCGGCGATGGCCGCTTTTTTCACGCCGACCGGTAGCGTCAGGGTAAGCGGTGCATACTGTGCGTTGTAGTTCTCGTCGAACCGCGGATTGCCCGCGAAGAGTTTCTTCAGGCCGGTCGGCGCCGGTTCGCCGCCGGTGGTGAGGCGGAACGAAAGATAATTCTTCGCCTGATAGCCCCACACATAGAGCCGGAATTTAAGCGTTCCGCCGCCGGCGAAAAGCGGCATGAGCGGGGTGATGTCGGTGACCCAGCGGCCGCCCATCCCGTAGGCCGTTATCCAGCGCGCCACTTCGGTACCGCAGGTATCGGTGTCGTCGGGTCCGCAGATGTAGAGATGCATGATGCGGTCCCATTCACAGGCCGCCTGCGACGCGCAGACCTGTTCGAAGTCGATCGCGAGCCCGGAGTAATCGGCCATCTCGGCGGCCGAAGGGAACTCCACCTCGAAAGTTATCGTCTCGCTGACGAATTCTTCGCCGTCGATCCCGGTGAGTATGAGCGGCTCCACCTCGGCGGCGAGCTTCTGTTCCCGTTCGAACTGGAAATCCCAGTGGGCCGCCTCGTAGCCGACCATCTCGAATTCCATCTGCTGATTCTGCCAGCTCATCGGCATGCCGATGCCGCGGATCTTCTGGAAACGGTCGATGCCGAAGACGTAGGCGGTGGTCCCTTTGAACCAGTCCGTTATCCAGTTGCCGAGGTTCTTGGCCCCTTTGCGGACCATGTGGAGGCGGGGTGCCCAGTATTTCGGGTCGTCGATGATGCTCTTCGCCTCGTCTATCTTGTCGATGAGCGGCTGCAGCGTCGCGTCGACCTCGCTATCCTCGACCGCCGCGATGAAAAAGTAATGGACGTTCTTGGGCGAGTTGAGGAGAAGCATCACGATCTGCGATTGCCACAGCTCGACCGAATCGGAGCTGCCGCCGCGGTAGAAAATGAAGACATAGTTCTCTTTCCCGTCCCAATTCTCTTCGAGATCCCAGTCGCCGTCGTCGGTCGGCACGGTGAACCCGCCCGCCGTTTCACCGGCCTTGGTGCCGTAGGGACCTTTATTGAAAAGCGGATTGCCGCTGTCGACATCATTGTCGGTCAGCAGTTCGTCGCCGTCGCCGGTCAGGGCGTCGTCGGTCGCGGTGTCGGTGTCGACGGGCGTGGTATCGGCGTCGGCCGTTCCCTTCTTGTCGTCGGAACAGGCGCATAATGCGCCCAGCAGGATACACAGGGTCAGAAAAGTCGCGATGCGCGTCATGGCGTTCCCTCACGGAAAAGTTCTCCCCCCATTAAATAGATATAATGGAAAAAGGCAAGGAGGGGCGACCACAACTCGCCGCCTGCCGCTTTTTTTGTTGACAAGCCCCCTTTCATGGGTATATTTCCTCCGTTTTTGATGGTTCATATAAAGGAGTTGTCCCATGATGCCGACATATCGTCCGAGTCGGGTCCACCGCAAGAAGACCCACGGCTTCAGACGGAAAATGCGTACCGCCGACGGCCGCAAGGTCCTGCAGGCCCGCCGCCGCAAGGGACGCAAACGGCTCGCCGTCGACATCTACAAGAAATAATCAGCACCCGCGCCGTGGGGAACTTCTCCTTGGCCCGCGCGGAACGTATCCGTTCAAGAACTGAATTTCAGGCGCTCAAGGTGAATGGTGCGGTCTTTCGTACCCGCAAACTGCTGTTCAACTTCGGTCCCGCCGATGCCCTCTCGCGGTTCGGTCTGGTGGTGACCAAGAAGGTGGGCGAGTCGGTATTCCGCAACCGGGTCAAACGGTGGTTGCGCGAGGCGTTCCGGCTCAACAAGCACGGGTTCGCTGCTCCGCTCGAACTTATCGTCGTGCCGCGCGTTTCCGATCTGTCGTTCGCCGATATAGAGCAGGATATCCGCTACTTTCAGAAATGGTACAATGAAAAGAATGCTCGTCGCGCTCATTGAGGGATACCGCCGGTATCTTTCCCCGTATCTCGGCAGGAACTGCCGCTTTTACCCCACCTGCTCGGCCTACACCATCGAGGCGATCGAGAAGAAAGGGGTGGTGAAGGGGTTGCTCCTCGGTGCGTGGCGCATACTCCGCTGTAATCCGTGGAATCCCCATTTTGGCCACGATCCCGTGAAGTGAGGTACCGATGAACAAGAACATGATACTGGCGGTCGTCCTGTCGGTCGTCGTCCTCTATGTCTGGGGAGAATTCTTCGCCCCTAAACCGCAACTGCCGCCCGAACAGCCGACGCAGGAACAGAACGCCGCCAAGCCGCAGGAGAAGAGCGATACCGCTCTTGCGCAGGGGCCCGATGCCGCGTCTCAGGCGGTCCCGCAGGTCGCAAAACCGGTGGAGGGGGCGCTGTTCCGTCCCGGCACGGTCGTGGCGACCATTCAGAATCCGCTCCAGAAGGGGCGGCTGGCGGGCGCGGCGATGGAGCTCGACTACGCCTCCGACGGCGGACGGCTGGCGGCGCTCCCGGTGACTGGCGAAAAATATCAGAACAAGAAACTCGATATGCTCATGGCGCTCAAGGAGGGAAGCTACTTCCTGGAGATGTCGTCGGTATTCACCGCCGAACCGCACTATCTGGTCGACGGCGCGACCGCCGAAGCGGTGAATTTCCGCTATGAACAGGAGGGTATCGCCGAGTTCAAAACGATACGGCATGCGGGCGATTATCTGATCTCCGTCTCGAAAAAGATCGTCAACAATTCGGCTGCGCCGCTCACGTGGCGTCCCGCGCTCCGGTACCAGTCGATACATGCCGACGACAAGATATTCAGCTCCTACGGCAAGGTCTTCGAGTTCCTTGTCAAAACCACCGACGAGGGGATGAAGGAACCGTCGAGCGGCGAAAAACTTGCCGAGGTGACGCAGGGGAAACAGGTACAGTGGGCCGGCGTCAACTACGGCTTTTTCCTCTACGCGGTGGTCGCGGGTGAAAAAGATGCGCTCACGGTCGACGGTACGATCGACTCCAAACAGAATCTCACGGTACTCACCGTGGCGCGCGACGAGTTCACCATAGCCCCCGGCCAGACCGCCGAGGCGGCCTTCACCGTTTTCATGGGACCCAAAGAGATACGGCTTCTCGAACAGGCGGGGAACGATCTGCGCTCATCGGCGAGCCTCGGCTGGTTCGGCTTCCTTGCCGAGCCACTGCTGTGGATACTCAACTTCTTTTACGACTTCGTCAAGAACTACGGCATCGCGATCATTCTGCTCACCATCCTGGTGAAACTGCTTCTCTGGCCGCTCTCCGACGCTTCCTACAAGTCGATGGCCAAGATGAAGAAGCTGATGCCCAAGGTCGAAGAGCTCAAGAAGAAGTTCAAGGAGGATAAGGAGTCGCTCAACAAGGAGATCATGCTCCTCTACCAAAAAGAGGGGGTCAACCCGCTGGGCGGCTGTCTGCCGATACTGATCCAGATGCCGATCTACATAGCGCTCTACTCGATGCTCAACAACGCGGTCGAGCTTTACAACGCCGGGTTCCTCCCGTTCTGGCTCGTTGACCTTTCGGAAAAGGACCCGTTCTTCATACTGCCGGTGGCGCTCGGCGGTTTCATGTTCCTTCAGCAGAAGATGACGCCGACCCAGATGGACAACCAGCAGGCGAAGATCATGCTCTACGTCATGCCGGTGATGTTCGCCGGGTTCATGCTCTTCCTTCCCGCCGGACTCAACCTCTACATACTCGCCAACACCCTTCTGGGCATCCTTCAGCAGTGGCTGGTCAATAAGAAGTACGGCTGATCTAGGCCGAGAAATTCACCATCTTCCAATCGCGTTTCACTACATCCGCGGTGTTGCCGCTCACGGTGATGATGTCGCTCACGCGGGTCGCCGCCTTTGCGGCGAAGTGGTGCCATTCGGAGGCGTGGAACACCACGCGCGGCAGGGAGAAGAGTTCGGGCGCCGGCATGGCGTCGTCGAGTGCCACCAGCACCAGCAGGGGAAAGTCGGGTCTCAGCGGCGTTCCCGGCTTGATGAAGCCGGTGGCGCGGGTCCCTTCGAACGGTTCGGCGAGCCACAGATAGGGTTTGGGCAGAAGCGTTTCCAAGCTCCATTTATCGATGCCGATGATGAGCGGCGACCGCATCGCCGTGATATCGGGAAGGCCCGCGACGGTTATTTTTTCTTCGGGAAGAACCATTCGCGCATCCGGGAAAAAAGATTGGAACGGCCGCGCCCGTACTCCGCCAGTTCATAGAGGAGCAGAGCCCCGGTCACCGTGAACAGGATGTAGTCGAAACTTTCCATCGTCCCCTCCGTGGTCGGCGTGATAGTAGCCGCGCCGCGCGTAAAAATCAACGATACGGGGCGAATTTCGTTGCTTTTTCGGGTCGATTGTGCATTACTAGGGCCGTCGGTTCGTCACCACACCTTCATTGCGGGAGGCCGCCATGAAGAACACGCTGCTGGTACAAGAACTCCGCGACATGTTGCGCGGCGGGCATCGCGACGATCTCCGCGCCTACTGCCGCTCCAATACTCCGCAGGTCATCGCCGGTTTCCTCGAAGCGCTCACCGCCGAAGAGATAAAAGAGGTCTTCGCCGTCATCGGTCACGAAACGGCGGCGGCCATTTTCCATCACTTCGAGGACGAGGTGAAGGACGCCCTGCAGGAGATCCTCTCCGAACAGGAATTCTCCGAACTGCTCTACGAACTGCCCGAAGAGGTCCAGCAGGAACTCATCGAGGAACTCCCCGACGACGAACGCAAGATGGTCGAATCCTACATCGATCTTTACGAAAAGGTCGACGAGGCGGAAAAGCGGAAGATCGAAGAGGATGCGAAGAAGGAAAAGCAGATCATCCTCTACGACAAGGACGGCGAGATACTCGAGAATATCACGATCTACAAGTCGTTCCCCGATGGACTGCGGAAGATCGGCGCGGTCGAGAAAGGGTGCTGGATCAACGTCGTGATGCCTTTTCCCGAAGAGGTGGAATTCCTCGTCGAGAACTTCAAGATACCGCACGATTTCTTCGTCTCGTCGCTCGATATCGACGAACGGGCCCGCGTCGAGAAGGATGACAACGCGACGCTCATAGTCGTGCGCATGCCGCTCTACGACGAGGCGAACAAGACGCTCATGTATTCGACCATGGCGGTCGGTCTCATTCTCGTGCAGGACGCCCTCATCACCGTTTCTCCGCGCCGCAATATCGTGCTCGAAGAATTCATCGACGGTGATGTCCGCAACTTCACGACGCTCGACCGCGACCTGTTCATCATGCAGATACTGCTCCGCACGACGCTCCTGTACCTCCTGTATCTCAAGCAGGTGAACAATGTCACGATGGTCATACAGAATCACATCCTCGAATCGTCGCAGAATAAACAGCTCGCCAAGATGCTCAGCTTGGAAAAGTCGCTCGTCTACTTCGCCACATCGCTGAAGTCCAACGAGTTCATGTATCTGCGGCTCAAGCGGTTCAAGCTCATCCGCGACGAGGAACAGATAGAGGATCTGTGGGAGGATCTCGATATCGAACACAAACAGGCGGTCGAGATGGCGCAGGTCTATTCGAACATCATGTCGAATATGATGGGGGCGTTCAGTTCGATCATCTCGAACAACTTGAGCGTGGTCATGCGGGTCCTTGCGTCCTTCACCATCGTGCTGACCATCCCGGTCATATTCTCATCGTTCTTCGGAATGAATGTGCCGAACTTCCTTGAGGACAGCTCGTTCGCCTTCGTCGGCATACTCGCGCTGTCGCTCGCGGTGTCGGGGATCGTCATCTATTTCTTCAGAAAACGCCACTGGCTCTGAGAGACCCTCAACCGCCTACGGCACCTTCTCCCTATCGAGGAAGAAGGCAGGGAGGAGGGTTTTGTTCGGTCATCCTGCCGTTGATCGAGTTGTTCGAAAATTCCGAACAACTGCGCAGCCGACGATTAGAAAATTCGGAAATCCCGAATTTTCTACCCAAATGTTGTTTTCCGATAATCTGCTAATTTCCCAAACGGGAAAACTTGATATAATAAGAAAATTGGCTATATTTTCCTTGAAAGTGGTTATTTCTTAAACGGGAAAACAATGAAAAATAAGAAATTTTATGAGTCTGAGGTGTTGTCGCGATTCCAAGAAGAAGCGCCTCTTTTATCACCTTTGATCATCACCAAGATACAGCGGGAGGTCCCCTTGTATCCTTTGCGGTATGTTGCCGACGCGATCATTGAAGCTGTTCTGCCGCAGGATCCCGAGACGAAGTTCCGTTTCGTTGTGGAGGCAAAAGCACAGAGCACTCCGATGATCGTACAGCGCGCCATGTTACAGGTAAAAGCGGCGGTGAGCCCCAATGAATACCCGCTGATCATGGTTCCCCACCTCTCGTCGGAACGGTTGAGAGAACTGGAGCAGGCGGGGGTCAGTGGTGTTGATCTGTGCGGGAACGGTATCATCATCGTACCGGGGCGGATATATATTCTTCGTGCGGGGGAACCCAACAAGTACAAGGAATCGCGCCCACTCAACAATCCGTATCGTGGTCGCTCCGCCATGGTTGCGCGTATGTTGTTGCGGCAACCTCGCTGGGGTACGCTCAAGGAATTGCAGAAAGCACTTGAAAACGCCGGAGCACGAATGGTCATCTCGCAGGTCTCCAAGGCGGTGCAGGCGTTGGAAGACGACCGGATAATCGTTAAATCAAGCGGTACCATCGCGCTTGCCGATGCCGCTCTTTTGCTGAACAAGTTGAGTAGCGAGAGAAAAGAACCGGTATTTCGCTCGCGACAGGCGTTGCGGTTGCCGCTGGGATTTGACAGCGTCCCCATTCTTTCGACCGATTCTTTGTTACGCTGGGCGGTCACCGGAGAATCGTCGGTGACGCGGTATACGACCTTCGGACAGGGAGGGCCGCGCAGGATCGCTGTTTCGGATATGGCCGCCACTTTGAGACTGATCGGCGGGATACCTGAGCCGGTGCTCAACTTCGCCGATGTGGAACTGCTGGAAACGGACGAGCCGGGTTATTATTTTGGGAACGATGTCGATAAGGGTATTCGCTGGGCCGGCAAGGTCCAGACTTGGCTCGAACTGTCGGCGGGCGATGCGCGTCAACGGGAAGCGGCGGAGGATATTCGCAGGCAGATACTCAGCGAGGTAAAGGTATGAACGGAACCATACGGGATGAATTATGGCCGTACTTCGAACCGCTGTGGAGAGAGCTGCGGGCGGTCGACGATAAATTCCTTCTGACCGGCGGATATGCCCTATTCCTAAAACATCGATGGCTTATTTCCCGGCAGGAGGTGCGCACCGTCATTCCGGTGGCGCGATGGTTGGATGCCACACCGCGCGTTACTAAAGATTTCGACCTCATCGCCCATATCGAACTGATCGCTTCCGCCGGTGCCCAATCGGCGGTACAGACGGTTCTCGACCGTCAGGGTTTTGCCGTGGTACCCGACCATGCGCGGTGGCAATTTGAAAAGAGTACAGGAGAAGGCCGTGGCGTAGTTCTTGAGTTCAATGCGGTGCCCCCGCTAGTGCCAAGAATGGATATCAGGCACGATGACCGCAGGGTAAAGCCGAAAACTTCACTGGGCGCCACCGGAATTCATGGGCATGCCAATCCCGAAGCGGCGGGATGCGCAGAGCAACCATTTTCTTTTGCATTAGATGGTATCGATATTGTTATACCGAACGCGGTAAGTATCGCGACAATGAAGTTAACGGCGATGCGCGACCGCTGGCAACGAGCACAGAAAAAGGAGGCCGCTACCGAAAGAGAGTTCGAGAGAAGGCAGGCGGAAAAACATGCGCGGGACGTGTTCAAGGCGGTGGCGATGGTCACCAGAGAGGAAAACGACGCGATGCACGAGGTGCTGGATGTAATGCGGTTGCTATCGGTTTTTTCCGAGGCGGCGGACATCCGGGAAGAATTCTTTTCGGGTCCGGGTAGCACCGGGTCACGCATGGTGACTGGAGCTTGGGAACCTGCCGACGCACAAGAGATCGGAAGAAATCTTGCCGAGTGGTTTTCAAAAAAGTAAAAGAGAAAAGATATCATGACCAACCGGCAACACTCGCCCAGAAACACCGCCCCACACAAGGCTCAGGGCTGGTGAAAACGCAACGAATAACGAAGAAAGAGAATCAATAATATAGTTTAGAGTCCGGCCGCCGTGATGATGTGGCGGATGGCGTCGGGGATCGTCATCTATTTCTTCAGAAAACGCCACTGGTTGTAGCGCCGGATCAAAGGCGATCGTGTTTATGGAAGATATTCGTCGAAGGGACAAGAATCTGCCCCATCAATTTGGCAAATGCATTCCCAATCAACTATAGAATAACTCCCTTGATAAGAATTGCTTACACTCCACTTTCCTTCGAAATCTCCTTTTATTTCATTAAGGTCCCCCACATATTGGGGATATGTTTTGCGACAATAAGCTTTTTCTTTATCTAATCTGTAAAAACAATATTTACGGGCGTAGTTCCCTAAATCCTCAGCATAGAGAATCAGATCGCCTCTCACTCTCTGTATTGCCATGATGTCAGACTGTTTGTCGGTAGTAGAATCAGGAAAATCTAAAAAGCGCTGGAAAACAAAGGTGTCGTTAATAACATCTAATACTATGTAATCATGCTCTGTCCCCGTTTCTTTAACAGGCGCGTAATATATTCGGCCTTTTAAATCGTGATCATAGTGAATGTCTGCTACTATTTCGTTAGGGGGATTTATCTGTTTGCAATCTGCAAGGCTTGAAGGATATATGCTTAAATTGCAGTAGTATGCGTTATTGTCTTCCCAGTTAATAAAAACAACAGCGTCATCCTGAATGTCTGCCATGACAACGAGACTGTCATGCAGTTTGTGCCATATCCATTTGCCCCATTCATTGCGTTCCGCATATACGGTTCCTGTGACATAGTCTCCGCTTTCCCACGACAATCGTTGCTCATAGGAGACCAATATCCATTTATCGTTGAATGCAGGATCCATGCGATTATAGATCTTAAAAAGAGGATACTTCTCATCTCCGGGGAAGGCTGTCGCGAAACGATAAAGACCTGTTTCGGTTTTTTCGGCGAGTATCACCATACTGTTTTCACTTCCCGCACTTAAAGAGAACATATATAGGCCATGCTCAAGTACCGTGGGTTGATAGGAACCTCCGGCTATAGGGGAGAGTGTTTTATTCATGAGATCATATTCTACCATCAAAGGATAGTCAAAGGTGCCCCAATCGGGATGTTCCATATAGCCATTTTGCGCAAAAAATAACACCTTGCCATTTTCAATGAATACACTGCGCTCGACCTGGCCACCTCCCTGCCAGTAATCTGGCGGGAAAATGATTTTGCATGGATGTATTTCCGGGAATTCCTCATTCGAGAAAGGCTTCTTGTTCCACACACAAGGATAGGGATAGCAGACATCTCGATTTTCAGGATCACCAGCCTTATATGTGTTATTGACATATTGAGCATAGTAATCCCATAACGACGAAATGCATTGCGGATCTTCTTTGACAGGTGTGTCGCAGGGGCGACAGAAATGAATGGTTCCGTCGTTTCGGAAATAGGGGTATTTTGCCTCGTGTGGTTTGGGGCAAAACATGTCGATATCTTCATCGGGCAAGCTCTCGTCGGTAAGCGAGTCATCACTTAATGCTTCATCATCGAAAGAATTTTCTAGTTCTTTGATCGGTATAGTGTCATCCCATTCTTTGTCTTCATGTAGATCCGCTTTTAATTCATCGCCGTCTGGTGTTAGCGTGTCGGCGTCGGTCTTGGCGGTGGGGGAAGTGCAAGCAACAAGAAGAAGTGCCAAGACGATTAAAAGGATGTTCTGTTTCCTAACCATGACGCGATTATATCTTTCTCGAAACCGAAAGCCAACAGATTTTTTCGGAGAGAATTTTAGAGTCCGGCCGCCGTGATGATGTGGCGGATGGCGTCGGGCATCGCGACGCCGAGGATGCACAGGATCAGCAAAAGTATCGCCTGCGGGAGCCATTCGATGAGGCGCGGCGGTTCGCGTTTTGCCGTTTCGGGTGCGGTGCCCAGATACATCTTGAAGGCGGCGCGCGCCATGCCGTAAAGCACGAGTGTCACCAGTATCAGGAACGCGGCGAGCAGGCCGAAACGCCCCTGCGTCACCATCTCGCGGGCGATGAGGAACTCAGAGATGAATATCGGGAACGGCGGCAGTCCGGCGAGTGCGGCGAACCCGATGCCCCACAGCGCGCCGGTCGGACGGTCGGCCTCGCGCAGACCGCTGACCCCGGCTATCTCCTTGGTGCCGAACCGGTGGGCGATGTTGCCGGCGGTGATGAAGAGCGATGTCTTCGCGAACGAATGAGCCATAAGGTGCAGGAACGCGGCGAAAAGCCCCAGCCCGCCCAGCGCTATGCCGATGAATATGATCCCCATGTTCTCGATGGAGCTGTAGGCGAGGAGCCGTTTGAAGTTGGTCGCTCCGGCGAGATAGACCGCGCTGATGAGGAGCGACGCGAATCCGCAGATGAGGAAGAAGATCGCCGCCTCGCGCCGCAGACCCGCGGCGTCGAGCACCTGAAAGACGCGGTAGAGGCCGTAGAGCGCGGTGTTGAGCAGCATTCCCGACAGGAAGGCCGACACCGGTGAGGGCGCCTCCGAATGGGCGTCGGGGAGCCACGAGTGCATCGGTGCGACGCCCGCCTTGGTGCCGAGTCCGACCATGATGAAGGGGAACGAAAAGAGGAGCCAGAAGCGGCCGAGTTGCGGTGCGTTGCGTATGAGGTCGTCGTAGAAGAGGTCGCAGACCCCTTTTGCCGACAGGGCGAGGAAGAGGATGCCGATGAAGGCGATGGCGATACCGACCGAGCAGATGAAGACATATTTCCAGGTCGCCTCAAGCGACGACTGGTGCCGTTCGAAGTAGATGAAAGGGGCCGAGGCGAGGGTGGTCGCTTCGATGAAGACCCAGAACAGGCCGAGGTTGGAGGCGAGTATCGCGCCGGTCATCGAGAAAACGAACAGCAACATCGACACCACGTAGATCCGGTGCCAGAGTTCCGATACCTTTTCCCGTTCAAGGTAGCGGTAGCTCGCCGGGACGACGGCGCAGTAGACCACCGCGATGAGCGCGAGGAACAGCAGATTCCCCCGGTCGGCGCGGAAGTAGCCGATGAACTCGTCGGTGCCGGTCAGCCACCAGTAGATGACCGCCCCAACGGTGAGGAGGGCGTGGGCCGTGAGCGTCGCGCGTTCGGCCTGACGCGAGCGGAGGGTGAAGAGCGGTACGGCGGCCAGCAGGGGGAAGATGAGGAGTATCGGTATCATCATGGCTGGTCCCTCAGGCTCGTGAGCTTTTCGCGCGATGTCTCCTCGTAGGTCGAGTGCAGTTTACCGAGGAACAACAGGAAGAGGAACATCAGCGTGAAGATATCGAGGAGCACCCCGAGGTTCACGAGCAGGGGCAACTCCACCGCCATCGCGATCATGAGGAGCGCCACGGCGTTTTGCATCAGCATGTAGCCCATCACCTGCGTGATGAGTTTCTTGCGGGTGAGTATGATGAAGAAAGAGATGATGAGGGTCGATACGGCGATGCCGAAGGCGAGCGCGTCGACCGACGGATCTATGCGCGAAACCCAGTCGGTAACGGCGAATCCCGACAGGAAGACGATCGTGCCGATGACGATGGAGCCGAACTGCGGGATGTGCGGGTCGGCCTCGCGGGCGACATGAGTGCGGGTCACGATGCGCCACAGCATCGCCGGGACGATGATCGTCTTGAAGGCGAGCGTCTCGAAAGCGAGGAAGAAAAAGGTGAACCAGTCGATGTGGCCGAAGTCGCGCACGATCAGGAGAAAGAGGATGAATCCCTGCAGGGCGATCACCTGTATGTAGGTCCGCATACGGCTGGTGAGGGCGAGATAGAGGATGCCGACGCCGAAAAGTATCGTCAGGAACTGACTCATGCGGCGCCTCCCCGGAAGTAGACCGCCGAAGCAAGCGTGATGAGGGCGAGCGCCACGGCGAGGAACAGGAACTGCGGCACATGCGACATGCGGAACCGCGCAAGGAGCGATTCGACCAGTCCCGCCGCTACGGCACAGAGAAGCGCGATGATCGGCAAGGCGAACGCGGCGTGTAGCACGGGGATGTCCGCCGGCAGGATGAGCGCGGCGATGAGCGCCGCGAAGAGGTACATCTTGAGCGCCGCGGCGTACTGCAGGAAGGCGAGGTCGGGACCCGAATTGTCGAGTATCATCACCTCGTGGATCATTGTGAGTTCCAGATGGGTGTTGGGATCGTCCACCGGAATGCGGCATCCTTCGGTCAGCAGGGTCAGGAAAAGCATGATGGTGCCGGCCGATGCCGCGACGGTCGGCCATGCGCTGCCTCCCGACAGCGTGAACAGCTCGCCGAAACTCGCGTGTCCCGAGGCGAGCGCGAGCGTTCCGGCGAAGAGGAAGAGGGCCGGTTCGACCACGACCGAAAAAAGCGCTTCGCGGCTCGCCCCCATACCTTCGAAGCTGCTCCCGGTGTCGAGCGCCGAGAGAAGCTGGAAGAATTTGGCGAGCCCGAGGAGGTAGAGGCACAGGACGATATCGCCGTCAAAGGCGATCACCTGCGTCCGGCCGACGCCCGGCGCGATGAGAAGCGCCGTGACGGTCGCCGCGAGGGCGATCGCCGGGGCAACGGCGAAGACCCACGAGGTGACACGGCTCACCACCGCTCCTTTGCGCAGGAGCTTCAGCGTATCGATGAAGGGCTGGAGGATCGGGAAGCCTTTACGGCCGCCCGCCAGCGCCTTGACGCGGTTGATGATGCCGATCATCAGGAACGGCAAAAGGAGGAGAAAAAGTATGTTCAGCGCGCGTGCCGTCATGCGGTGCCTCCCATGATCCAGACGAGCGCCGCCGCGAGGAAAAGTATCCCGTAGAGGATGTACTGCGCCATATCGCCGCTTTGTACCCAGCGGAACAGCGAGAACAGATAACGGATGAATTTCGCGCCGGGGGCGATGAGATAGCTGTCGACCAGATCATGCGGATGGGAATGGAACGCGGTCCGCGCCGGGAAAAGCCCCTGCGGCGCTTCGCGGTGGACCGACAGACCCAGCAGTTGACCCGCCAGCGCCATGAGCGGCGATGCGTACGAAGAACCGGTGTACTGCATCCGCGCCGTCCCGTGCCGGTAGCCGCAGCCCCACGTGGCGGCCGTGGCGATGCCGCCGCTCTTCGCCAGCAGCCGGTGCCGTATATAATAAAGGAAGGCGAAAAAGAGGACAAAGAAAAGCAACGCCCGCGACACCGATCCGAGCGTCGTGACGACCGGCGCCGCCTGTGCCGCCGCGTCGCCGGGGAAGGGGTAGAGCGCCGCGACCGAAGCGGCGACCGAGAAGAGGGGTGCGGGGTAGAGACCGATAGCAACGGCGGCGACGGCGAGGAGCGCCATGCCGGCGATCATCGCACGGTCGGGGTCGCGGGCCGTGTCGGTCGCATCACTGCGCGGAGAGCCGAGGAATACGATGCCGCACGCCTTGGTGAAACAGTAGAGGGCGAGTATACCGGTCAGCGCGAGCGCCCCGGCCGTGAGCACCACCAGTGCGCCGTAGCCCCCGGCGGCAAGCGGCGCGCCGTAGAGCATCGACAGATAGAGGACGAATTCGCTGATGAAACCGTTGAGCGGCGGCAGTCCCGCTATCGCCACCGATCCGACGATGAAGAGAAGCGCGGTTGCCGGCATCTTCCCGATGAGGCCGCCGAGTTTCTCGATGTCGCGGGTGTGGGTCGCCCGGTAGAGCGCTCCGGCGCCGTAGAACAGAAGTCCTTTGAAGAGAGAGTGGTTGATCAGATGGATGAGCGCTCCGGTCATGCCGAGAAGTATGAGCGGGCCGTTCCCGATCCGCATCCCGATCATCGAAAGGCCGATGCCGATGCCGATGATGCCGATATTCTCGATGGAACTGTAGGCGAGCAATCGCTTGAGATCGTGCTGGGCGATGGCATACAGCACCCCGACCACCGCCGATACGACGGCGACCATGAGTACGATCACGGCCAGCCGCGTGGTGGGCACCCCGACGATGAGGGTGAAGCGCAGTATGCCGTAGATGCCGGTCTTTATCATAACGCCCGACATGAGCCCCGACACATGGCTCGGCGCCGCCGGATGGGCCTTGGGGAGCCAGCTGTGGAACGGGATGAAGCCCGCCTTGATCGCGAATCCGGCAAAGAGGATCAGAAGCGCCGTCTCGGCGAAGGCGGGGTCCTGCATCGCGGCGGCGAAACTCGCGAAGTCGCCCGATCCGCTGCGGGTCATAAGGAGAAGGAACCCGGTGAGGATGAGGGCGAAGGCGACATGCATCGCGATGAAGTAGTTGACCGTTGCGTCGCGCACCTCTTCACGCTGACGATCGAAGAACACGAGCACCAGCGACGAGAGCGACATCAGTTCCCACACGAACAGGAACGGCAGAACGGCGCGCACCGTTACGACCAAAAGCATCGATATAAGGAACAGGGCGAGGGCGAACAGATGCCCGCGCAGCGACCGTTCGGGATAGCCCGACAGATACCCGGCGCCGTAGAGTGATCCGGCGATGCCGCCCAAGGAGATGGTGAGCGCGAAGAAGGCCGAGAGCGGATCGAGTTCGAGCGTGACCGATCCCAGCGGAAAGGGACAGCCGAAGGTGATCGCGGTCGGCACGTTAAGTAACGCCTGCACCGACGCGAACCCGGTAAAGAGCAGGCCGATGATCGCCGCAACGGTGAACAACGGTATGCGGACGGAGCGCGGCAGGGCGGCCTGTAGCGCACTGCCGATGAAAAGGATCGCTATGCCGATGAGAAAAAGCGTCAGTATCATATCCCGCGCCCCAGATAGTTGAGTATCGCATTGACCACCGTCAGCGGATGGGGCGGACAGCCGGGGATATAGATGTCGGGCGTATGGTCGCTCAAAAAGCGACGGTCGAGCGCCGGAGAGGCGGCGAAGAGTCCCCCCGATATGGCGCAGGCGCCCATCAGAATGAGCAGTTTCGGCGACGGCGTCGCGCTCCAGGTATCTTCCAACGCGTCGGCCATGTTGGCGCTCACCGGGCCGGTGACGATCACCGCGTCGGCGTGGCGCGGGGAGGCGACGATGTCGATGCCGTACCGCAGCATATCGAAGTTGGCGTTGGTGGTCGCGTTCAGTTCCATTTCGCAGGCGCTGCATCCGGCGGCCGACACCGAGCGGAGCCGCAGCGACCGGCCGAAAAGACGCCGTATCTCGGCGCGTCCCTTTTCGGCGCGGGCGTGATACTGCTCAAAGCTCGTTCCGGCGGTCACAATGAGGGCGTCGCGCTTCGTCTGGCCGAGGTGGTGACGGCTCGAGAGCCGTATCGGCGAATTCGCGGCGCGTGAACAGGCGCCGCAGAGATGACACTTGCCCAGATCGATGGCGACGGGGTTCACCGACAGCGCCGCGCCGGGGCAGAGCGCCACGGTCTCGGACGACAGGGTCCCTTCCTTGGCGATATCGGGGAATCCGCGGAACATCGGGTCGACCTGTGCGGCGATCGGATCGGGGACCGCCTGCGATCCGTGCCGCCACCGTGCTTTTAAAAGTCTGAACACCACCGATAACTCCTAGAGGTCGAACCCACAGTATGAGAGATTGAAACTCTTGTTGCACAGCGGAAAATCGCTGACGCCGTTCTCGCGCACCGCCAGCGCGAGGCCGAACCAGTTATGGAACGACGCATCCTTTATATAATAGCGTAGCGTTTCTCCTTGGTCACCTGTTACCGCCGCGTGGAGCGTTTCGCCGCGCCACCCTTCGGTGATCGAGAAGGCGACCATCCCGGCGCGCGGTCGTTCGACCGGCGCGGCGATGCCGTCCTGCACCGCATCGAGACGGCCGAGCAGTTCGGTGATGTAACGCAGGGAATCCTGTATCTCCTGATGCCGTACGAAGGCGCGGGCATAGACATCGCCGCTTATCGCCGCTTTGCCTTCGCCGTTCTGCAGGACCGTTTTTATGAGCGGATGATCGCTATAGGCGTCGGTCGGATGGGTCAGCCGGATGTCGCACGGGAGTCCCGAAGCGCGTCCCGCCGGGCCGACAAGGCCGATGGCGCGCGCCGTGGCGGTGTCGACCGTGCCGGTCTTTTCGAAGCGGGCGAGTACATTCTGATTGTCGAACACCGACGCGGCGAGCAGTCCCGCGTTGTCGCGGACACGGCGTACCGTCGATGCGATACGTTCTTTTTTCTTTTCGTCGATATCGTGCATGACGCCGCCCGGCGCGATAAGACCTCTCCCGAAACGGCTTCCGCACAGGGCGAGCGAGGTATTGATGATGTCGGTGCGCATCACGGCGAACAGCTGCGTGCCGGGGAGATACCCGATATCGTTGCAGAGCGCCGAAAGGTCGCCGAGGTGAATGCCGGCCCGTTCGAGTTCGAGCCCGATCGCCCGTATCACTGCGGCGCGGCGCGGTATCGCGGAATTGCCGAGCGCTTCGACGAGCCCGGCATAGGCGGTCGCGTGGGCCACCGCCGCGTCACCGCTCACCGATTCGGCGAGTACGCTTTTCATCGCGAGCGGACCGGTACGGAAGAGGCGTTCTGCGCCGCGGTGCTGATAGCCGAGCTGTATCTCAAGATGGTTCACCCGTTCGCCGTCGCAGAGGAAGCGGAAGTGTCCCGGCTCGATGACGCCGGCGTGTACCGGCCCTACCGCGACCTCGTGGGACTCCTCGCCGTTCATCGCGAAGTAGCGATACCCCTCTTCAACGCGGCGCGGCGTGTGGCCGTCATGCGGATAGCGGACCGGCTTCAGCCACGGATGATCCTGCGGAACGATGCCGAACTCTTCCCACAACTGCCGCTCAAAGAGATGGAACGCCGGTATCGACGGCGTGAGCGACGGTACCGTCGCTCCCCGTTCGGCGTGTACGCTCGTCACGGCGAGTGTCCCCTTCACGTCGTCGGCGAACAGTGCTATGATGCGCACCGCGCCGGCCGGCCGTTCTTCCGGCACGCCGAAAAGAGCCACCGGCCGCAGTCCTGCGCAAAGACATCCGATGGCGATATCGCCCATTGCTTGGTATGAGATTTTCGGCAGGTCGTCGAAGGGGATGGCCGCGCGGTTTTTTAACAACACCCGATCCATGGGCGGCACTATAACACGCCCGACGCGCTTGTCAAGTTGCCCGGTAAATATCTCTGCGGCAAATCAACGGATTGTGCGAAAACCAGCTATGAACTGGTCGTGAGGCACACTTGTTGACGTCCCCCAAAAAAGCCGTTTCGGCAGTTCTAAATTATTTCGAACTTCGTCTGATTGAGGAATTTCAGCAAAGCGACAGCGCCAATTTTGGCAACCCCATGAAAACAAAAGTGATAAAAATGAAAAAAAACACCGAAAAAAGTTGCAATTAAAATGAATATCCTTACAAAAGAAGATGTTGTGCTGAGGGACAAATTACCCTCAACTTGTTTCATCGACAGACCGAAGAGAGGGGTGAACGATGAAGAAGATCCTGGTATCGAACGAGGAAGAAGTTCCGCTCCCTAGCGGGGCCGTAACGTTACCGACGGCCTCTATCTTTGATTTTATCACACACAAACAAACCACGCCGGTTCACCTTGAGCCGCGGGCGCTCGCTTTTCTGCGCGAGCATTTCCCGACCGCCGAGGAAAAGGACTGGACCAACTGGAAGTGGCAGCTCTCCAACAGCATCACCACCGCCGAAAAATTGAGCCGCATCGTAGACCTCACCGATGAGGAACTGCGCGCCGTTTCGGGCGAAGGCGGTGTTCTGCCGCTCCGTATCACGCCGCACTACGCGAGCCTGCTCTCAAAGAGCGATCCCGATCAGCCGATCCGCCGCAGCGTCATCCCGGTGACCGCCGAACATCAGCACTGCTTCGGCGAAGCGGAGGATCCGCTGCATGAAGAACACGACAGCCCGGTATCGGGCCTCGTGCACCGGTATCCCGACCGCGTACTGTTCCTCGCGACCGGCTTCTGTTCGACCTACTGCCGTTACTGCACCCGTTCGCGCATGGTCGGTGACGCCAACCGCATGCATCAGTTCTCTACCAAAATATGGGACGAGGCGATCAGCTATATCGAACGCACCCCGACCATCCGCGATGTCCTCATATCGGGCGGCGATCCGCTCACCATGCCCGACGCGAAGATAGAATATCTCCTTTCCCGCATCCGCAAGATAGAGCATGTCGAGATCATCCGCATCGGCACGAAGGTCCCCGCGGTCCTGCCCCAGCGCATCACGCCGAAGCTCGTCAACATGCTGAAGAAATACCATCCGCTCATGATCAGCGTCCACTTCACCCATCCCGATGAACTGACGCCCGAAGTGGCGCAGGCCTGCACACGGCTTGCCGACGCGGGGATACCGCTCGGCTCTCAGACGGTGCTCCTCAAAGGGATCAACGATGAGGTCCCGACGATGACGTCGCTGTTCCACAAACTGCTCAAGATACGCGTCCGTCCCTACTATCTCTACCAGTGCGATCCGATCCTCGGCTCCGGCCATTTCCGCACGACGGTAGAAAAAGGACTCGAGATCATCCGCGGTCTGCGCGGCCACACCACCGGTTACGCGGTACCGCAGTTCGTCGTCGACGCCCCCGGCGGCGGCGGCAAGATCCCGCTTCTGCCCGACTACTGGCAGGGCCGCGATCAGGAATATGTCTATGTGAAGAACTACGAGAACAAGACCTACCGCTACCCCAACGTCCAACAGGCGGTCGCCCCGTCGTAACGGAGATCCGATGCATATCGGTTTCACCTACGATCTCAAAGACGATTATCTGAAAGCCGGTTTTTCCGAAGAAGAGGCCGCTGAATTCGACGGCATCGAGACCATCGAAGGGATAGAAGGGGCGCTCGTTTCGCTCGGTCACCGCGTCGAACGTATCGGTACGGTGAAGAAACTCGCCGAACTGCTGGTGGCCGGGAAACGGTGGGATATCGTCTTCAATATCGCCGAAGGGGTCAGCGGCATCGGCCGCGAGGCGCAGATACCGGCGCTCCTCGACGCCTACGACATACCGTATGTCTTCTCCGATCCGATGGTCCTGTCGCTGTGCCTGCACAAAGGGATGACCAAGCGGGTCGTGCGCGACGGCGGCGTCCCGACGGCCAAGTTTCATGTGGTGGCCGAAGAACGCGACATCGCCGAAGTGCGGCTCGCATACCCGCTGTTCGCCAAACCGGTGGCCGAAGGTACCGGCAAGGGGATCGGCGCTTTTTCAAAGATACCGGACGCGGCCACCCTCCGCGCCCGTTGCATCGAACTGCTCGCGAAACACCGCCAGCCGGTGCTCGTCGAGGAGTATCTGCCGGGGCGCGAATGCACCGTCGGCATCGTCGGCACGGGGCGCGACGCCCGCGTGGTCGGCGTGATGGAGGTGGTCTTTAAACCGGCCGCCGAGAAAGAGGCCTACGGACTGCACAACAAAAAGAATTACAAAGAGATCATCGAGTATGTCGTCCCCGAAAAGGCGCTCCGCGACGCCTGCAGCGAAACGGCGCTCGCGGCGTGGCGCGTGCTTGACTGCCGTGACGGCGGCCGTGTGGATGTGCGGTGCGACGCCCGTGGCGTTCCCAACTTCATCGAGGTCAACCCGCTTGCCGGACTCCACCCGATAGATTCCGATCTCCCCATCCTTGCGCGACTCAACGGCACCGACTACCGGACCCTCATCTCATGGATCATGGATTCGGCCATCGGTCGTATAGAGAGCGCACGCCGATGAGGGAACGGATAGCGGCGCTCCTTCATAATCCCGTCGATCCCAACGCCCGCAAGGATGATCTCGATCTGTTGGAAGAGATGCAGGCGGTCGAAGCGGCGCTCACCACGCTCGGCTGGAAACACACCCGCATCGTTTTCGACACCGATATCGCCCGCGTCAAACGGGAACTCGATGCGGTGAAGGCGGGGGTGGTGTTCAACCTCGTGGAGACGCTGGAAGGAAAAGGTTCGCACCAGTACCTCGCCCCGGCGCTCTTTGAACACTGGGGGATCAAATACACTGGCGGAACGGCCGAATCGCTCTTCATCACCACCGACAAACTGCTGGCCAAGGAACTGCTGACGCTCAACCGCATACCGACCCCCGAATGTTTCTGCCCGGGCCGTTTCGAACAGCTGGTCCCCGACGCCCGCTACATCGTCAAGGCGGTCGACGAGGATGCGTCGCTGGGGATGGACGCGAAAAGCATCCTGACGCCGTCAAAAGGGGACGATCTGGCCGCCTTCATCCGTGAAAAGGAAAAGACGCACGGTGTCCGGTTCTTTGCCGAACGGTTCATCGAGGGCCGCGAATTCAACCTCACGGTGCTCGGCATGAACGGTGCGCCGCAGATACTGTCGCCCGCCGAGATAAGGTTCGTCAACTTCGGCGACAAACGGCCCAAGATAGTCGATTACCGCGCCAAGTGGGAAGAGAAATCGTTCGAATACAAGAACACCCAGCGCTCCTTCGACTTCCCGCCGGAGGATGCGCCGCTCCTTGCACGGCTCGGCGAACTGGCCGGTCAGTGCTGGCGTGAACTGCGTCTTGCCGGCTATGCCCGCGTCGACTTCCGGGTCGACGAACAGGGCGGCCCGTGGGTGCTCGAGGTCAACGTCAACCCCTGCATCACCCATTACGGCGGCGTCGCCGCGGCCTGTGACCGCGCCGGCATATCCTACGACACCTTCATCGCCCGCATCATCGCCGAAGCACTGCGCTAGGGCGGCGGTACCATGGAAACGCTCCGGCATCTGCCCGATCTCACCCCCCGCAGTTCATTTCCCGAAGCGGCCGGCGACGCATACATCCGCATGATGCAGGCCCTGCGTGAGGTCGACGGCGATCCGTCGCGTCTGCCGGAGTCGCTGTCGGTGCGCTATCAGCACAATCTTGCCGCCAATCTGATGAAGGAAAAGGTCTTCTTCACGGTGTCGGAAAAGCTGGCGGCGGGCGGTGTTCCTGCGCTCTACCCGATCAAGGGGATGCATCTGCTCCATTCGCTGTACCGCGACATATCCGGCGTCCGGACGATGGTCGATATCGATCTCATGGTGTCGCAGAGTGATTTCGCCAAACTACCGGGCATCGTGCGGGCCATCCCGGCGTGGCAGCCCGACATGGCGCGGACGCTCGGCCTGCGGCCCTATTTCGCCGCCGATATATCGTTCATGGCCGACCACACCTCGGTCGAGGTGAAACGCGATCTCATCCTTATGCCGGTGGTCGACTTTCAGCCTTTTTTCGATGCGGCCCGGACCGTCATCGTCGCCGGAAAAGAGGTGCGATTGCTCCGGCCCGACCACGCGGCGATCATCTACATAGTGCATCACATCGGCGATCATCTGCTTCACTACAAACGGATCGAACACCGCCATCTCGCTGAATTCAGCGTCATTCTTTCTCATCTTTCCGACCGCGCCGCATTCAGGGAACTTTGCCGCAAGAACGGCATCGGGCGGTGGTATGACCTCATCCTATTCCTTATCTATACGCTGTTCGAACATCCGGTGGTGACGCCGGCCGAGTTCACCATCCATCCCGCCTTCGCCTGCATCGTCAAGCGGCGCGACGGGATGCTCGGCCCCACCGGCACCCTGCGGCTCACGGCGCTCCTCTACGGGAAATGGGCCGTGCCGCTGTTCGCCCGCAATGCCGTGCTGTGGTTGCCGAAGAAGATCATCAGACGGAAATAGAAATCCCGTCAAACCCCCTTTAACAGGGGGGGTGGATGGTTTTCTTGCTTTGAAATGCAGGGAACATATACTCGACACGGCTGACGGGGACTTCGAGAGGAAACGACGCATGAAAGGTATCATTCTGGCGGGCGGCAGCGGGACGCGGCTCTATCCGATAACGCGGACGGTCTGCAAACAGCTTCTGCCGGTCTACGACAAACCGATGATCTACTACCCGCTTTCGACGCTGATGCTTGCCGGTATCCGCGAGATACTCATCATCTCCACGCCGCAGGATCTGCCGCGATTTCAAGAACTTTTCGGTGACGGGTCGCAGCTCGGCCTCTCGTTCAGTTACGCCGTGCAGATTGAGCCGCGCGGACTGGCCGACGCCTTCATCGTCGGCGAGAAGTTCATCGGCACCGACCGTGTATCGCTGGTGCTCGGCGACAATATCTTCATCGGTCACGGCCTGCGCGAGTATCTCAACCGCGCCGTTGCCCGTACCGACGGGGCGACCGTCTTCGGCTACTGGGTGAACGATCCGGAGCGCTACGGCGTCGTTTCGTTCGACCAGAACGGCAAGGCCGAGACGCTGGAGGAAAAACCGAAGAACCCGCGTTCCCGCTACGCCGTGGTCGGGCTTTACTTCTACGACAACACGGTGGTCGAGGTGGCCAAGCAGGTCAAACCCTCACATCGCGGCGAGATAGAGATAACCGATGTCAACCGCCACTACCTTGCGGCGGGGAAGCTCAATGTCGAGCTGTTCCAGCGCGGGTTCGCGTGGCTCGACACCGGCACCTTCGAAAGCCTCGCCGATGCCGCGATGTTTGTCAAAGCGATAGAGGAGCGGCAGGGGCTCAAGATCGGCTGTATCGAAGAGGTCGCCTACCGCATGGGCTTCATCGACGCGGCGCAGTTGGAAAAAC
>Ga0074195_1001724_pt1 | contig 28483 bp, 24 predicted proteins | sample EPASupsiteHSE623_FD_64525 | JGI IMG/M metagenome (GOLD analysis project Ga0074195, IMG submission 64525) | Bioremediated contaminated groundwater from EPA Superfund site, New Mexico - Sample HSE6-23 | ecosystem: Environmental > Aquatic > Deep subsurface > Groundwater > Contaminated ... | reverse complement strand
CGCCCGGGTGATGAGCCCGGTGGCGGTTTTTGTGTCCAGCCCGAGGTTTCGTGCAACACCCTTGAGATACTGCTGGACGCTCCCATTGCCGGCATGGCAGGTCTCGCAGGCCTCAAGGGAGATCTGGTGGTTGAAGACCGCTCCCAGATCCTCGCGGTATCCCCCGTTCATCCACGACGTGGAGAGCACGTTCCGCCGGCTGGGGAACCGGATGACGACCGCATCGGATGTCCGTTTTGCTACCTCTCCTCCGCTCAGATGGATGGACTCATTCAGCAGAAGGTTGATCGGCCCGTTCATAGCCGGCCCCGCTTCATCAGCACGATGCAGACACCGAGCCCGAGCATCGCAGCCGGCCCGGCAAACCCGGGCGTCTTTTGCGTTGTAGCCGGAAGAGCCGCCGCATCTGCTACGGCCCGTTCGTCATGCCATGCGTTGATGATGGTCGCCACCTGCTCCGTGGCATCCACGATGCGGGGGCCGGCCCGGCTGATCGTATCCGCGTTCACCGCGTACACCCGGTGGTTCTTCACGGCCGCAAGAGACGCGTACTGCGGGTTCGTCATGAACGCTTCGAGGATCACATCGGAAGAAGTTGAGTCCATCCCGCCGCCCCCGTTCACGATGATGATATCCGGGTTGGCGGTCAGGAACTCTTCCAGGGAGACCGTACCCCATCCATCTTTATCAGAGAAGACATTGGTCCCCCCGGCATGTTCGATCACATCGTTCTGCAATGTGTCGTTGCCGCTCACATAGAGCGGGGAATGCCAGACCACGTGTGCCACCGCAGGCTTACCGGTCTTCGGGCTCGCAGCTGCAACCGCAGAGAGCCGGGCCGTGAGATTTGCAGCCAGTTCATCTGCCCGGGTCTCCGTTCCCGTGAGCGTCCCGAGCATGCCGACATCGCGGATCATCTCCCCGATGTTGTGGGGGGAGATGACAACGACATGCAGGCCAAGACCGCGGAGCCGGCTTACGGTCTCCTGCGGGGTGATGTCGGATGCCACCACGAGATCCGGCCGGGCTGCCGCCACCTTCTCGGTGCTGATCGCAGAATAACCGCCTATGCGGGGGATGGTACTTACTCCGGGAGGATAATCGCAGACATCGGTCACCCCGACCATATGGTCAAGGAGCCCGAGCGCAGCAAGGAGTTCGGTGTTCGAGGGCGCCAGCGAAACGATGCGCTGGGGCGTGGCATTGAGCGTGATTACTGTTCCGGCATCATCGGTCACGGTGATGGCTGCGGCAGGCCCGATCAGGCATGCCATCAGGAGGACGAGGACCGGTATGATCCGTATACCGGGAGTTGTGTGTACGTGCATGTTGTCCATTTACGGTTCTCCGTTCATCAGTGAGGTGAGGTACGACCGGCTCCGGTCCGCTGCATCCAGTTCCTTTGTCTCGATGACCAGGGTCGCATCCCGGGGGAGCTGCTGCATGACGGACGGAAAATCGACAGATCCGGATCCGCAGGCGGCATGGTCATCGTTTGTCCCGTGGTTGTCATGGAGATGGACGTGGCAGAAGCCACCGACTGCGAGAAATGCGCCAAGGTTCCCGTTCAGCTGCGCATGGCCGACATCGAGCGTGCAGCCGAGATCCCGTACTGCCAGTTCCATCATGAACTTCGGGCCCCGGAAGTGGCAGCACTCCCACATGCCCATGTTCTCGACGCAGGCCCGGACCCCGTGCTCTTCCTGGAGCCGGGTCAGATTATCGAGCGATCGGCGCAGGGCCGCACACGAGCGGGCCCGCACCTGCTCGTAGGGAGCGTAGCCCGGGTGGATGACGAGATGGTCCGCCCCGATCCGGGTACAGGCCGCCATCGTATCGTCCAGCACCGCCAGCGAGGCCTGCCGCATGCGTTCATAGACCGACGCAATGTTGATGTCGCTGGTCGGGGCGTGGACGGAGTACGAGAACGGGTACTCGGTGCAGGGCCGTATGTCCGCGAGAATATCGTGAAGCCCGTCGGCAAGGATCTCGACATGCGTGGTCCGCTCCGCGAGGGCTGCAAGCGCTGTCTTGAGCGGGTAGTCCATCCGGCAGAACGTGGAGATGTAGAAGGGGTGTGTCATGCGTGGTTACTCCGATTGTGGGGGGATGTTGTTGTCAGGTTGTTCCAGAAAAGCGAGAATTCCATCATAGGTGCCGGTGCACGAAGCGCCGGCTGAACAGAGGTCCGTCATCGCAGCGGCTGCGGCACCTTTGGCAAAATCGTAGGATGCAAACTCCCGGCCTTTTGGGAGGTGGACGATCACCTTTGCCGGCCCGGCCTCGCGGAGCACGAAAAGCACCGGCAGGTTGCCTGCACTGACCGGGTGCGCCGGAAGAATGATCCGGTCGGCCCGTGCAACCATGCCCCGGAGTTTTTCAAGAGAGTGGGCCGTGATCTGCGAGAACGGCAGGATCGGGATTGAGGGGATCCCGAGTGCTTTTGCCACGCCATAATCCGTATCGGTGGTGGCAAGGATACCGGCCGAGAGATCGTAGCCCCGGCCCGCAAGGAGATGCAGAAGATCCGCACCGCTGCCCCCGCCCGAGACCACCAGTACGCGGAGGGGCGCTCCCTGACGGGCCGGGGTTTTGCAGGACCGGGAGGATAAGGGCATCAGGAAGGTACGGCCGGTGGCCGGGTGGCGGGCGGTCACCACCTCAGCCCCGTACACCTCCCGGATCTTCTCCGGGGTCAGGACTTCAGCAGGCGTCCCGTCAGCAACGAGCGATCCCTCCCGAATCATGATGAGCCGGTCGCAGTAGAGTGCGGCAAGATTGAGATCGTGGAAGACGCCGATGATCGTGGAGCCGGTACCGGCAAGGCCCTTCATCAGCGCAAGGGCATCGGACTGGTGGGAGAGGTCGAGGTGCGAGGTCGGCTCGTCCAGGAGCAGCACCTTCGTGTCCTGCGCAAGGGCGCGGGCGATCAGCACCCGCTGCCACTCCCCACCGGAGAGTGCCCGTATCGATCGGTCCTTCAGGTGAACGATACCGGTCTCTTCAAGTACCGCGTGGCACCGGGCATAATCGGCCGGTGTGAGGGAGGCGAACCGGCTCGTCCGGGCGTACCGGGCCATCAGGACCACCTGCATCACGGTGTACGAGAACGGGCGGGCCTCGTCCTGCGGGACAAACCCGAGCGCCATGCCCAGTTCCGCGGGCGTGAAGCCGGCAACGGGTTTCCCGTCCAGTTCCAGGATGCCGCTTGACGGGAGCACCCGGCTGAACGCACGCAGGAGCGTGGTCTTTCCCGACCCGTTCGGCCCGATGATACCCGTGAACGTGCCCGCGGTAAAGGAACAGGATACGGATTTCACGATCTCCTGCATGCTGTACCCGGCCCGGAGGTTATCGGCATTGAGCGTGGTCTTTTTGGTCATACGGTCGACCCCCGCTGGTAGATCAGCCAGATGAAGAACGGCGCCCCGATGAACGCGGTGATGATCCCGACCGGGAGATCGGAGAAGAATGTGCGGGCGAGCGTGTCGGCGATGACCAGGATGATCCCGCCGGCAAGGATGCATGCGGGAATTACCACCCGGTTGTCCGGCCCTATGAGCATCCGGACAATATGCGGGGTGACGAGACCGATAAAACCGATCGACCCGGCGATCGAGACAGCGCCTGCCACGAGCAGGGTGCTTGCCCCGAGCACCGTCCAGCGGGCACGGGTGGCATCGATGCCGAGATGGGCTGCGGTCTCCTCCCCAAGCGAGAGGGCGTTTAAGTCCCTGCCCATGAAGAAGAGAAGGGCCCCGGCCGGGATCAGGATGGCTGCGGCAAGCATCGCATCGGTGGGGGATGCGTTCCAGAACCCGCCCATCAGCCAGAAGAGGATCTGGTGGACGTTCTGGCCGGCGATTGCGATCAGGAACGAGACGATGGCCGAGAAGAAGAACGAGACGGCGATACCGGTGAGGAGCAGGGTCTCGACCGAGATCACCCCTTTCCGCCCGGCAATCGACCAGACGATCAGGATCGCAACGACAGCACCGATCCAGGCAAAGATCGGAATGAAGAAGCCGCCGAGGAAGACAATGGCAAGCGATGCCCCGAGCGCCCCGCCCGAAGACGTCCCGAGGATATACGGATCGGCCATCGGGTTCCGGAAGAGCGACTGCATCGCAGCGCCGGCAACCGCAAGGCCGGCACCGACAAAGAATGCGGCAAGCACCCGGGGAAACCGGATGCCACCCACAATGTCGGCAGCGTCGGGCGCTGTTGAGACAAAACCGAATCCTGCAGGGCCGATGAACGTGCAGAGTGCGATGGTTGCGACTGCGGCAATGGCAAGGCCGAGGATGAGCGGGATGGTGCGGGTCAAAGGATGGGATCACTCCATGAAATGGAATGCGATCATTCCCTTATGCTGCCCGCCCGGCAAGCGCCCGCTCCTGCGTGATGGCAAACCGGACGAATGCGTCCGCATCGGGAAATGGTTCGCTCTCAAGCACGCTCTCCGATCCGGCGTCCGAGCGGAACATCCGCACGCCAGTTCTTTCCTGTGCCGGGCAGGAGTAGCGGATCTCAAGCGGGTTCTCGTGCCCGTGCAGCCCGGGTTTCCGGGAGTAGTTGTACGCGAATGCAATGGCCCACCGGGTCTCGCTCATGTCCACGTACACGGTTCCCATGAGCTGCTGGTTGTTGTGCCGGAACAGCACCTCGTCTTCGAACTTCTCGATCTGCTGCTGCGTTGCAGCCTGCGGTCTGAATCCAAAAATTTTTGACATGATTTCTCCTTACAGTATCATCTCTCCGGATGCAATTGTCCTCGTGCTGGGTCTGTCAACGATCATCCAGGTAACGCGGGTGTTTTCCTGGAGAGTTGTTGAACCACCGGAAGGTCCATAGGTAATCCCTGTTGTCCAGACGGGATCACTTCCCCGGACAACAAAGCGTTCCCCGGCCTTTACCATCGAATCGCTGGCACCGGTCTTATTGAATGCAAGGCATGAGGTTCCGACATCATTGGTCGTGAGAGCCACTTTCTGGTCTTTTGTCTGGAACACCACTTCAATCTCATCGAGGGAGAATGCGCTTCCTCCGGTGTGTTCAAAGGTAACCAGATGGTCATGAAGATCCGGCGTTGCCGTAACCGTACTCTGAGGAGTCTTCTTTGAACCCCCGGTCATTCCACCAGCATATGCGCTCACCACCGCTGCAATAATAATTGTGACAACCAGCATCAGCATGACACCGACAACCGGTGACACTGCACCGTCATTCCCCGAATTTCGGGTCTTCATTCGACAACCACATCCTTGTCAAAGATCGCTTTTCCACTCGGGATATGCACAATCTTTACATTCACAACAGACCCGGTCCGGAACCCGTGGATTGGATCCGTTGCATCGAACCCCAGCAGGTAAGTCATGCCGGTATTCTTATGTGGCTTGGTCGGTCCTGTGTTGTCATTATAATTTCCGCAAAATTGAGCCGGGGTGGTCAGGATGTCCCCGGTCTGGAGCACCGCAGATGCATTGCCAAACCAGTTGCTCCTGCCGCTGTCAGAATCCTCCACAGCACCGGTTCCGAAACGTTTGGGGTCGTTAATGAAGAGAACACCGCAATACTGGTCGACAGTGTAATAGGTCCAGGTATCATTACCTGCAACGGCGATCTCCCCACTCAGGTTACCCCTCATTGTGCTACCCGACGGGTTCTTGAAATAGGTAAGAATCCGCAGATCCTTGGTAGGCAATGTATCTCCGCTCACATGCTGGATAGTCATGGTCGGGGCATAGTACCCGTTCCCCCACGGGGGCATCCCACCCGCATTTTCCAGGGCATGGATACTTACATCCAGTACAGATACCGGTGCTTTCTGCTCCTTTGTGGCGAGTCCTCCCGCAAATGCGGAGACAACCGCTGCGATGATAATCACTACGACGAGCATGAGCATGACGCCCACTACGGGTGAAACTGCATGCTCCGACAAGGTTTTTTCACTCACTCTCATTTTTTTCTAATCTCCAAATCTTTGGCCATCATGCGATGAGTAAAGACACTCCCCCTGAGTGCCAGTGACCACATGGTCCAACCGTAGATGACGTGATCAAGTAAGGTTGCATTAAAACTATTTTAATTGTTCATTTCTCTTTTCAAATTTGTACCAATTGTTAAAAAATATTTTAAAAATCGTAGCAATTCCCCGGATCAGGTTCCGGGCTGCAAAAAAACCCCAAGAGAATACGGCAATCAAAATTTTTTATGAGGCTGGAATCACGGTCAGGTTCACGGACCTGACACCTTTCCTTGATTTCAGCTGCTCAAGAAGAGCCTTGATCCGGGCGTCATTGCCTTGGATCAGGATAAACTCAAGCGCGGTATTGTCATTCATCGATGCCCGGAACGATGCCCGGATGTTCGTTCGGAATCTCTGCTGGATCCGCTCTAGCGATGGCCACACATCCCGCTGGCGATTATCATAGATCACCGTGATTGAACCCTGCTGCTCACACTCTGTTTCAGACATGATACGTTTCGCTCTCCCTCCAAGGGATCTGCATCAAAATTATTGAACAACTTTAACTGATTTAACTAAATAATATTTGCTTTGGGATGTGCAGGATCATGATGTGGAATAATCAGAATAGATACTATCGAAAAATGATCGTTCCAATCTCTGGATGTCGTCATATCAAAGGGACACTCCAGAAATCATTAAGGGGAGGTAAAACGAGCGTGAGCCAAGGCTATCTTCGGTGTGAATTCCCAGCGTTCAGATTTGTTTAGACCTGAAGATCCCCTGAAGATAAAATGCCATAAAAACACTCCGTTTGCCAATTGGAGTCCGATTTGAAAAATTGCTTTTTTGATAGTCGCGTTTTTTTGCGAATTATAGAGTACTGGTTTTGAAATACGCCTTTTTGGGGGGTATTTTGCCCATTTAAATGTCATTTCAGCCCCTAAAAAACGCCTAATTGTTGCTTTTTGGATGAGCGACTACTGCAAAAACGGCAGTAGGATCTTGAGAAAATGGCCGGGGGCCTTTTTTGAAATGCTAAGGATCATCAGATCTGAAGCAAGAGAAGGATCCAACAGGATCCTTCGAATAATCCTGACCCGAAATCCCAGGGAAAATGCTGACCATAGAAACCGACTGGATCTCGGTCCAGAAGGTCGAGAAGATAGTCGAAGGTCGGCTGATGCCTCCCTTCAAAGTTCGGCCATGGACCTCACTTCTCATCGTGGAGGTTACGATTAACCTCCCCAATTCACCATCTCGAAGTATGAAAGGTTCGCAAGAACCTTGAATACGAGAAGAACTCCGCAGAGTTCTTCGAAGTCCTGATGGACGTCTTCGAGTTCCCCAGAAATCTTCGAGTTTGGCGGAGGGCCGGATCCGTGGGTCCACAATCACGGGATTATGTATCATCACAATCGAACAAAATCTGTTTCTCACATAAATAAGTGACAATACGGGGTCCCTCCACCTGTGTTCCCCCACACAAGTGCCGGACACTGATCTTCACGGTTCAATCAAATCGTGGATCACGTACGCGAGTTCATTTGTCTCCAGACGTTTTAAGAAATCCGTGAACTCCTCGTCCACGATCACAATCACACACTCGATCCCATGGAACGCGGCCTCGATCACGCCTTCACGGGCACCATAGAAAAGGTCGGGCGTTCTGCCAGCTGCTTTCAGTGCGATCCAGGCTTCAAGCCCGACCGCTCCCACCAGCCCGGCCTTTGCGGTGATCTCCTTCAGCTTGTCCTGTTGCACCCGACGGGAACCACCCTGCTGGATCCGGGGCACCTTGCAGATGTGAACCAGACCCTCATGATGATCGATGATTCCGTTCAGGTTTGTGATCCCGACATCCGTATCCTTCGCTGCATCCGCAACAACCGAGCCATTAGCTGAAGACGATTTCTTTGCGGCATACAGGAACCCGTCCTTCATGTACACGCCAACCTCATCCCCGGCCCTGAGGTTCTCGGCAGCGATCGCGGCCCAGACCGAGACCTGCTGGATGATGTCGCGCCGGATGTGCCGGGCATAGGATTCGAGCGACTCGGCGTTTGCCAGCACCCACTCAATGCCGGTCTTCGTCACTTCGTAATTGCCCCGGCCGATCGCGGAGACTTTTCCTTCATCAACCAGTTCTTTGAGATATTCAGATATTGCCTGCGGGGTCACGCCAAGTTTATCGGCGATCTCCTGCTGGCGGACCGCCGGCTGGTGCTCGGCAATCTCAACGAGAATCTGGAAGCGTGAGACCTCGCGCCGGCTCCGCAGGATCGCATTGAGGGGATCATTAACGCCAGGTGTCAAGCAGCACCAGTTCCGGTTCCTTCCGTGACACACATAGTAATACAAAACAACTTTGTTTGCTTTAATTAAATAAAATTTGCCTGACGGGTCGTATTGAAATTTTTTTGTTGAACAGATTAAAACCAGGAATCCGCAAGACTCCGCACGGGGCCGGACATATCCAGACAAATCCGGAAACCGTTACGCCCGGACCAGCCGTGAATGATCCGCCTATCCCCCGGATTACATCACAAAGATAAACAGGGCAATCGTGGCTGCGAGAAGAACGATGCTGTGCTTGAAGCCGGCAAGGACACTGTTCGAGCTGAACTGGCCAGCCATGATGCCGGAGAAGGTGGCAAGGATGATCCCGATGCGGAACATCTCGGTCAGGTTGCCGGCAGTATCGATACTCACGTTCAGTCCTTTGAATGCCGTAAGGAACGGGACGTTCAGCTGGTACGCGGTGTACAGGTAGATCCCAAACGAGAGGTAGATGATCATCACGTAGATGATCGTGGTGTTCGACCGTTCCCGCTTCAGCCGGAGATAATATTCAAAGTCCGTGATGGCGATGATGAAGATCTGTTTTAAGTTTGAGGTGATCTCGCTGGCCCGTACGAGCAGGGAGATTGCACGCTTGACGGATACAAGACCAATCCGCTCTTCCATCTTGACAAGGGCTGAGTTCACATACGCGCCCGACTGGATGTCCCGGGAAGCGACCGAAAGCTCGGAACTCAGTACACCGAGTTTTGCGCCGGCAATCCGCTGGATGGCCCCCTGCAGGGTGATCCCGATATCCTGCATATCCGAGAGTTCTCTTAAGAAATCCGGCAGGTGTTCCTCGATATTCCGCACATACCAGCGCCGCCCCTCGAACGAGATGGCAATCGGTGCCATGAACACAATAATCATGATGCAGAAAACCGTCTCCATCCGGTCATGCGGGATCAGGGCATCGAATCCCCCGGTCAGCCATGAGATGGCCACGATTGCGGCAAAGATGAGCCCGAGACCCAGCCCGTAATAGTAACTCCGGATATAGGTCCGGAACGGGTGCTTCAGCAAACCCATGTAGTAATTTTTCCGCTTGTTGTCCGCGATCCGTTTATAGAATTCCCGGTTCTTTGGATCGTCTTCTGCCCGGCCGACCTCTTCGGTCTGTTCCACGCTGGAACCAAAACTCTGTTCAACGGTCTCCTTCCTTGAGATCTCCAGGTTCTCAGGAGGAAGCATCATCGAGAGGATCCAGATCAGGACGATAGCTCCTGCCGGGATACAGATGTACATCATGGGCAGGATCCATGCCATCTCCTGGCTGTTGGTCATGCCCTGCGCCACGATCATGATGATGAGTGCAATAGGACCGGCAACGAACGCGGTCACGTACACCTCCGCCATGATCTCGATGGTCTTCAAGACCAGTTCGACCTCCTGCTTGGCCTGGTCCCGGTAGTACTCGGTCTTGGCCCCCAGATACGAGGAGATATTCCCCCCGCTGTCGAACACGATGGCCAGGTCGTTTAAGAAATCCCGGAGATTGGTGGAGGGGGTGGTGCGCTGGAGATCCTTCATGGCGGCATCCAGGTCATCGCCGAACAGTTCGACATTCCGCACGATCATCCCGAACTCCTTTGAGATCTCACCGAACATGTCCTGTTCTTCATACACCTTGCGGATGATGTCGAAGGGAGCCATCGTGGTGGAGAGGGCCTGCATGTAGGAGATGGCATAGGGCAGATCGATATCGATCCGGCTCTTCCGGCCATGGGCAATGATCTGCGGGTAATAGATCTGCATGGCATACATCCCGGGTACGATCAGGATGAAGAGGAGGAGCCAGAGAAGTGGGTCTGCTGTACTGAACCCGAAGATGTTCAGTTCGAACCCGCTGATGAGAAAGATCCCGTAGAGCGCCACAAACATGACGAGCGTGCCAAGGAGATTGATATGGATCGTCCGGAGATACTCTTCGGCCGTGATGGGCAGGTGGGCAGACCGGAGATCCTTTCTCAAGCTGGTGCCGAGCGTTGCAAGTTCAAACGTAGTCAGCTTCTTCTCGACCTTGAGCACGGCCGGAGGGAGCGGGAAGTCCATTAGTCCTCCAGGTCCTGGATGGCGTTGGCAAGATCCTGGAGCGATGGCGGCTCCACTTCAAGGGCCCAGGTGAAAAATTCCTCGCGTTTCTTCAGTTGGTGCGCCAGTTCGGCATCGTCCCAGCCGCAATGGAAGGCAATCTCGGCGAGCACTTTGGATTTTTCATATCGTTTCGGAAAGGTATCCTTCTGGATATCCCAGTCGTACAGGAGAATGGGGTTGATCTCCCCGTGCTTGTCTACTTCGATCTCGTGGATGGTGAGACAGCGGCGGATCCGGGTCTTCCCGAGCGTGTAGATGGACTGGACCACGACAAGGTCGAGGGCCTGGAACATGACCGGGGGCACATTGATCGGGTCGTGGGTGAGCCGGTTGATCGCCTCGTACACGCTGCCGGCATGGATGGTCGAGAGGGTGGCGTGGCCCGAGTTCATGGCCTGGAAGAGCGTCTGGGCTTCCTTGCCCCGGACCTCTCCCACGATGATGAACTCCGGCCGCTGCCGCATGCAGGCTTTCAATAAGGAGAAGAGATCGATGTCGCCTTTGAGACCTTCGACATTGAGCTCGCGGGTCTGGGTGGGAAGCCAGTTCTTGTGCGGCAACTGGATCTCACGGGTATCCTCTAAGGAAACGATCTTGGCATTCTGGGGGATGAAGATCGAGACTGCGTTCATCATCGAGGTCTTACCGCTGGCGGTGCCACCGACCACGAGCAGGCTCTTGCGATGCTCGATCGCAAGCCAGAGGAACGCAAGGGTCTCGGCATTATATGTGCCGTACCGGATGAGATCCAGCGGCGTCATGGGGTCAGACCGGAACTTCCGGATCGTGAACGAGCTCCCCTTTGTCGAGACCACATCGCTGTAGGTGATCTGGACACGGGCGCCGTTGGGCAGGGTGGCATCGACCATCGGGTTCGAGAGCGAGATCTGCTTGTTGGCTTTCTGGGCGAGTTTCAGGACGAACTGGTTGAGCTCGGTCTCGGTAAAATGAACACTGGTGGGCAGGCTGCCGTACGAGCGGTGGAAGATGAAGACCGGCAGGTCATGGCCGTTGCAGCTGAGGTCCTCCAGCGCGGGATCCCTCATGAGGACATCGAGCGGACCATAACCGGTCAGGTCACGGGTGATGTAATAATTGAGAATGGCCACCCGGTCTTCCGTGATGTCCGGATCGAATTCCCGGATGATCTTGGCCACGGCCACATGATCGATCCGTTCCTCTTTTCCTTTTTCCACATCATCGTAAATGATGATATCCCGGAGCTGGGCATAGGTCTCCAGCAATATGGTCTTCTCTTTCTGGGAGATCGGGGGTTCAACGACAATGTACGTAAATCCCTCGTTGCCGACCCGCTCGATCTTGATGTAGGCGTACGGTTCGAACACCCAGTAGCGTTCAAGAATTGCAAGGGAGGGATCTTCGGGAAGCTCCGCAACAAAGAACGGAAGATCGGAGGAATGCCGGTCAGTTATCTCCGCAGCGGCGGGATCGCACGGGACTGTTACGACGGCCTGCGATCCGGAAGATTCGCCCCGTGAAAAGATCTGTCCGAATGACAGGGACCCGGGCATCTTCATTGCGGGCTCCAGATCCTTTATGGAGAACCCTTCCGGGAACCATGCATGTGCTGCGTACCTCCGGCGCAGGGTTTCGGCTGACAGTCCTAATGCGGCAAGGGATATGAGGCCGAGGACTATCAGTATCGGGTCGGGAAGAACGATGAAGAGGGCAATGATGCCGGTCAGTGCGGCAGTGGCGATGGCTCCTGCAAAGGCGGCCACACCCTTCAGCGAGGGTTCGGCAAGAATTACAAAGACCGGTTCGATGGTGGCTTTCATGCCCGCAACTCCGAAACCCGGGAACTCTTTTTTACAGGTTTCTACCGAAGATTGCGGGCTAGTGGCCAGGGTTGATGGCAGTGTATCGGGAGGAAGCGGGTCTTTGGTCGGGGAGATCCGGTCTTTCAGGTTCGTGAAGATCCCGTTCAGCCCGATAAGGATGCCCGCGCTGGAAAATAACAACAGATAGGTCTGAACCATGATGCCCCGGTATTCATTATATTATTGTATGCCGATACGATTCCTGTACCCGGGAAATACCCGATACGTCGGATTTATCGTTTTTCATACTGTATTGGGCAACAGTATTAAAAAAAACTATGTTTTTGTTACGCCCCTTAGTTCAAAACAAAATATTAACTTTTGTTTTAAATCAAGTATTTTTTGTTAATATTATTTGATAAAATTACAAAAACGAATTCTTTTATATGATCCAGTGCTACGAATTTGATAAGATGTGTGAAATTTGTACTGCATCTTTTTAAAAATGACAAAGGTGTTATGATGTGTTCTTACGAAAGATCCAGAGACGCTGGCGTCTCTCCGGTCGTCGGCGTTATGCTGATGCTGGTTGTTACGATTATTATTGCCGCGGTGGTGAGCGCATTCGCCGGAGGACTTGGCGGCAGCCAGCAGAAAACGCCGCAGGCCAGTTTCCAGATTAAGACCGGCTGGGTTGTTGGTGATGATGGAGTTATCAGCACGTCGAATTATGATATCTCATTCGAGCATATGGGAGGCGATGCCGTTATGACCAAGGATACGCAGCTGATCACGTACCTGACACTCCCGAACGGGACGGTTGTGCGCCATGTACAAACCTCAGCAAGTACTCCGGTGTGTATTTATAACGGTAACAGTTGTTCGCGACCACCTCACGTTTATGACAACCAGAAATATGGTTTCCCCTGCGGTAATTACGGAAACGGCTTTAACAGCCCTGCGTGGTTCGGTAACGCTACATGGATGTCCGGCGACATCGCACGTACATACCAGTTGCCGTTTGCTGCAGGGTTGCTCGGAGTTTCCTCGGACGATCTGAAAAGTGCGATATCCAGTCATTCGCTCCTTGAAGTAAAACTCCTGCATGTGCCCAGCGGTAAGTACATTATCGACCAGAAGGTGAACCTGCAATGATGACGAAACATTACCATAAACAGGATTCAGCAGTCTCCCCGGTAGTTGGCGTGATGTTGATGCTGGTTGTGACGATCATCATCGCTGCAGTCGTTTCGGCCTTTGCCGGAGGAGTGAGTGGTTCGCAGACCAAGACCCCGGTGGCAACCATCACCGCTTCGGAGTTCTATGTCGGAGGGACCTATGATTTATACAACCAGACGCTTGGATTCAGCAAGGCGACTGGTCAGCAGGTTCCCGCTCCACGCACACCATCCAGTGGAGCAACTGATGTTTACATCACCTTTGAACACAAAGGCGGCGACCCGATCAACCTCGCCAACATCGAGATGAAATTCTCATCCCTACAGAAACCTGCGGAGAAATCCACGGTATCCAATGCCAACACCCCCCTGACAAATACCAATGCCTCCGAACTTGGGAATGATGCAACCGGTATTGGTGACAAATCACTGATCTCCGGATTCTCAAAAGACTGGAGCAAGTACATGGAACGGATGCCGGATCATGGCACAATTATCAAACCGGGGGATAAGTTCGTTGTCCACGCGGATTATGTTGCTAAGTATAAGGGATATGTCTCCATTGACTGGCTCAAGAATGACGGGACGTACCCGTTCTTTGTCAATGCCGGTGATGTGCTTACGTACCAGATCATTGACAAATCCAGCAACAAGATGATCACGTCCGGGCAGATCGCGGTGCCGGAGATCACCGGATGAGGAGGGAAAAACATGACAAAGATTATCAACAACCATGAAAATGCAGTCTCCCCGGTAGTTGGGGTGATGCTGATGCTGGTGGTCACCATCATCATCGCAGCAGTTGTCTCTGCATTCGCCGGGGGTCTTTCCACCGGGACCGAGAAGGCACCGGTGGCATCGTTCGAATGCCACATCTCGAACAGCGGCAGCTGGGGTACCAGCGGGTTTGATCTTGCCGTCATCAGTACGGACCATGCAATCCCTACAAAAGATCTCAAACTGGTAACAACATGGATGAACAGCAGCGGGTACCCGATTGTCCATACAATCACCGGGCCCCAGTCAACCCCCAATACGTACTACAAATGCGGTTCAAATACGGATCCAATAATGTGTGAAAATAATTACACCTCGCCACTCGGTTTCGGACCCGGAACAAACCGCTCTGCCAAGAGCGGGAATTATTATCCCGACCAGATGTGGGGCAACTACAGCCTCCAGTCCGGCACCCACCTTCATAATTCTGCTGCCGGGTATGGACTCGCCTATGGAGGCTATGGATCCACCGCTGACAGCCGTTTCCGGTACACAACCGGAAGTTACACGCTTGGACCCGACGAGTTCGGTGTCGATGCAATGCAGGCAATCCTCGGCAAGGGATGGCAGGAACTGAGGCCCGGCAAAGTGGTAAACGTCCAGCTGATCCATATCCCAAGCCAGAAAGTTATCTTTGACAAGGATATCTCCGTGGAGGATGCATGACTATGGCACAAAAAAATGATTCTGCGGTCTCACCTGTTGTCGGCGTGATGCTGATGCTGGCGGTTACGATCATTATCGCTGCGATTGTCTCCGCTTTTGCCGGGGGTATGAGTGAAAGTAACGAGAAAGCGCCCAACATGCAGATCATCGCTCATTACAGCCAATCACAGGGTATGTGGATCGAGAACGAAGGTCCGGATGAGGTTAGTACCATGAGTACGAATGTCCTTGTGCGCTTATCGGACTCGTTCGGCAATGCCGAGCATATGGTCTGGTCGGTAAACAAGACCTCGATTACAAATGCTACGTCATATTCTTCGGCATCGAACCTTGATAAGGGCCGCTGGATGAGAGAAGGAGGGTATACCGGAATCAAGTCATTCAGACCCGGCGAGCGTGCATACGTGATTCCCCCGTATCAGACCAGCACATTCCTTCAACCGGACGCGACCGCAACATATTCAATTTCCAATCCGGACAACATCGGCAACTCGTTCTACATTGAACTGACCGACAAGAGCGGGAAGATCTTTGCGAAGACGAAGATAAAAATCGAACCCTGATCTCATCTTTTTTTATCTGTTTTTTCGGTAATGGCAGATACAGTTTGATGTTAGTGCTCTGTAGAACTCCTCTTTTGCAGAAAAGACCGCCTCCCTCTTGCGCCACCAGCCCCCCGTGGGGGACGGGGCGCATTACGATGCCACAAGAATACACTATCAACACATCAATAGTGTAAAAATTATTCCGGTAATACAGAGGCATCGCAATGTGGGGGATGCCCACGCGGCGGGGGCTTCAGCCCCCAGGAGCGTCACAATATAAATCAAATGATTTCAACAGAGCAGGAATCTACAACCACTTATTTCAGATGGTTGGATAATAGTGGCGTACTGAATCCTGGGAAAACGTATTTCTGGAAAATTTCCAAAATACCAGAAGGCCGGGAATTCCGGTGCGGCCGGATAATTGAGGGTCCTTACCGGATAGCATGGACACCCGTCCGGGGTTATAATTGGGTCTGGTGCTGCACCTCATCTCGTCCCCAGTCAAAAGGAGCCCGTATCGGGCTCCGCTCACGTCTCCGGAAAAAGATGGACACTGCGGAAGGTGTTCTCTGTCCACATGCCGGATCCCCTTGGTTCCATACGCCTGAGAGTACGGGCATCGGGTACCATACTATGTCCACCGGTAAATGTGGCCGGGAAAACGTACTTTCCCCCCCTCATGGACAGAAAAATACAGGGCCGGCCATCCTGATGTGAACTTTTTTTAGGGGGTTCTGAACAGGAAAAAATGAGGATTATTGGTGGGTTACCACCGGAATGGTATTTTTTTGGCATTCCCTGGCTCTGTTGAAACTCTCCGATTAAACCCCTTTAAGTGTCCATTCCCACAATGCGGGCCACATATGCGCATATTGTGAAGGGTTTCAACAGAGCCGATTTCAGAGATCGAAAGCATACATCTATTGAAAGTAATAGCACAAAATCAAAAAGTTGTATTTAAGTATCATTTTTAGTAATAATAATAGTATGAAATCTGCATCATCCATGGCAGACGAACACTGCCACTTGTTTAATATCACTAAGAATTACACAGCCCAGGACCTCGCGGCCTTCCACGGGCACCTTGGGCCATTCATCGTTCTCGGCTACCGCATGGGACGATATGCCCGCGACCATTTCTGCGATGACCCCTTCTCCTTAAAAGCCGCGGTGCACTGTTCGGGTACTCCCCCGGAGTCCTGCGTGGTTGATGGAGTCCAGCTGGGATCCGGCTGTACCCTTGGCAAGCGCAACATCGAGATTGTCATGAGCCCGTCCGTCCAGTGTGTGTTTACAGGCAATGGCAAAACGCTTGTCCTGACACCGAAACCTTATACCCCGCCAAAGGATGACGGGCACCACTATGAGGCAGCGATTGAGCATTTCGCTCTCGATCTTTTCAATAAGACCGACAACGATCTCTTCACCATCCGACTGGCATGAGCATTCACGGACATCAGGATAATGCCGTGGTTGTCCTTGACCACGTATTCACGGCATACGAAGGCGCGGAACATCCCACCATCCGCGATCTTTCTCTCACGATAAAACAGGGCGAGTATGTCATCATCGGAGGCCCGAATGGTGCGGGCAAGACCACGCTGCTTGAGACCATCAACGGCATGCTCCCGATTACACACGGGAAGGCAACAATCTGTGGAATGCCCCTGGCGGGGGATGGTGTCCATGTACGGCAGAAGGTCGGGTACCTCATCCAGAACTTTGCGTTCAGTCCCCTGACGCCGTTTACCGTACGGGATGTTGTCCTCATGGGCAGGTATGGAGGTCTTGGATTATTTACCCGGCCGGGGGATGCCGATTATCGTGCAGCTGAAGAAGCGATGAAGAGCCTGGGCGTTGAAGATATGGCGGATATCCCGATTGGTCAGCTCTCGGGTGGCCAGCAGCAGAAAGTCCTGATTGCTCATAATCTCGCAAAAAATCCCAGGGTGCTGCTCCTTGACGAGCCATTCAGCAACCTCGACCTGTTCGCCCGGGAGCGTATCTCGCATTTGCTGGAATCACTGGCAAAAAAAGGCGTGACCATTATTATTGTTTCACATGCGTTTGACGACCTCCCAGATCGCCCGATCCATATCCTGGTGATGAAAAACGGTACGCTGATCCATGATACCACCTGTGCACCGGGCGATGTGGAAGCCCAGGTCCGAAAATCCAGTGCGTGAATATCATGCTTGAATTTTTCATCCAGAATAATATTGTCTGCCATGCCGTGGAAGCGATGCTCTTTGCATCCATTGCCTGCAGCGTTCTCGCCGTTGTCATCACCCAGATCAATATCTCCTCGATTGGATTCACGATGGCACATGCAGCGTTTGCCGGAGCTGCGGTCGGCATCTTTTTTTCGGTCAATGCCACCCTTGCCGCTATCCTTGCCGGGCTGCTCGTGGCAGTGCTGCTCGGACCGCTCTCAGAGCGTGCGAAGATCTCACCGGACACAGCACTGGGAGTCATGTTTGGCATGACCATGGCAATCGCAATTTTCTTTATTGCCTACATGCAGTCCCTTGGCCGGGGATTTGATGCAAGCGGGCTCATGTTCGGCGATGTTGTCTCCCTGTTCCGCGAGGAGATCTACGGTCTCGCAGTAATTTCAATTGTCACGATCCTGTTTATCATAATTTTCTACAAGGAGATCACCGCAATTATATTTAACCAGAAAATTGCCGAGGCTGCCGGTATCCGGGTCCGTCCGGTCTACTACGCGATGCTCTTCATGATCGCACTTACCGTTGCACTCTGTATCAATATTATCGGAGGTCTGCTGCTCTATGTCTGGCTGGTCACTCCCGCTGCAATCGCAGTCCAGTTCTGCAGCAGTATCAAACAGATGTTTATTGTTGCACCAATTATCGGAGCCATCGTCAGCGTGAGCGGGGCTCTAACCGGTCTGGAATACGGACTCCCGGTCTCACCCCTGACAGCAGTTCTTTTCAGCATCCTGTTTGCTGCGGCCATCATACTTTCCCCCCGCCGGAGGATCTCAATGAGAAAAGAATAAACGATTTGTTGATCTTGTATTACTTATGAGAAAATATATCACACTTGCTCTTATTCTTGTAATTCTTTGTATCCCGGGCGTCTCTGCACTGAATGTCGTATCAACGACAACCGTCCTGTCCGACCCAATCAGTTATATCGGCGGAGATCGTGTTCGGGTGATCGCCATTGCCGATCCCACCATCTGCCCACACATGCAGGGCGAGATCATTCCCAACCGCATCCAGATGGACATGGACTTCCTTGCAAGCGCAGATCTCTTTGTCGCAATCAACGGGTCGGTGGACAAGGAATACGTGATGCCCTATGTCAACAAGTTCATGGCAGCAAACCATAACACGAATATTTCCTGGAAGACCCTTGAGGATCCCTCAATGGTCTGGAATACACCGGAAGGAGCCCATACGCTTGCGCAGGAATCCGCTTCATGGCTCATCGGTGCCGATCCGAAGAACCAGACCTACTATGAGGAACGGCTTGCCTCATACAATGCACAGATCGATGCAACCGATCCATCACGAGAGGAGCGATCCCGGATTGCCGGACTGGATGTCATCGTCATGCTCTGGCAGAAAGAAGCTGCTGAAGAATGGCTCGGGCTTAACGTGGTCTCGGTTTTTGCACCGGATTTCTATAACAACGGGCAGTCCACCCCGCGGGCAGTCATCAATGATATCTTTGATCATCCGGAGAAATACCGGAATGTAAAATACGTGATCGAGAACATGCAGTCAGGGGATATGGCTAAAGGTATCACGGAGGCACTTCACGATAATGGAATTCCGGCGGAGCGTGTGATCTTTACCAATTTCCCCGGCTCGGTTGCCGGTGCCGACACGCTTCCCGGTGTTCTCCGGTACAATAAAGGGCTCGTGACTCCTTCCGCCGCATCTACTGCCGCCAGGGGAACTTCAGCGCTTCCCTCACCGCTGGGTGTTGAAACTGCCATGATCGGGATGGGTATCCTTTTTGTGGGTCTCCACTACCGCAGGAAAGAAGAACAATAAAAAAAGGTTACTCAGGAGAAAAACACAATCACATCAGGGATACACCATCATCGTCCCATTCGTCCCGGAAACATACCTGTCCGCATATGCATTCAGCATTGCCCGCGGGTGCAGGTCCCGGAATTCATCGGGATGGAGAAGCTGCGCCTTGTAGACCAGCCCGATATATGCACGGGGTCCGTACTCAACATCATTGGCAAAGAGATACACCCGGTCGTTCTTTACCGCAGGGACCGTGTTCCACCCGGTCCGGTTCCGGAGAGTCGCCGCTATCTCGGGGAATGGTTTCTGGTTACTGGACGAAATAACCTTGAAAATAAAATCCGGTTGCCGTGCAAGAACCCATTCCGTGCTGATCTTGGCAGATGACGTCGAAATATCCGATGCAATATTCCTTCCACCGGCAAGGGTAAGTTGCTCATCAGCACCGGAACCAGAACCGGAGACCGTATAATCGGTGTAGGACTCTGAATAGACAGATGGATATTCTTCTGCAGGAATGTCCCTGACTCTCCCGGTAATCTCCGCAACGGTATCTTCCACCATCCGGGCATACACTTCCGCCTCATTCGATTTGCCGGTCAGAGCGCCCAGAGAACGGGCATCCCGGGCAAGAGTGGACAGACGGAAACAGTCGAGATAGATGACCGTGATATTGGCAGCTGCGAACTGGTCCAGGTTCTTGGGTTTTGAACTTGCATACGCAATCACGATATCCGGGTGGAGAGCCAGTATCCGTTCGACATTGGGCACCTGCCAGTCACCAACATTTTCTGCCTGCGGGATCTTATCCATGATATACGAGACATTGGTCGTGGACTGGGTCACGCCAACAACCATATCCTCTGCCCCGATTGCGATCATCATCTCAGCGGCATTGCCATTCGCTACGATAATTCGCTTCGGATGACAGGGCAGGGTGACCTGCGATCCATCGGTCTGGGTGACAGTGACGGGGGTGCAGGCGCTGTCAGAGATGTATGGGCTGGCCGTTGTTGTACCGATTGAGAGTAGCGCACCGGCATCAGAAGGACGTACCGGGTTTTGTCCGGCAGTACCCGTGCATCCGGCTCCCAGAATGAGGACCCCCAACATGAATACGACTATGAAACTGGCTCGTGAGTATTTCATACCGTCACCCTCCGGAAGACTTGCATGCAGATTCCGAGAACGACGGCAGTCAGCACCAGCAGGACAAGAATTGGGATGGCGGGAAATCCACCAGCCGTTACATCCCGCACCGCATCGATCGCATAACTGAGCGGGTTGAAATGTGCAATGGTTGCAAGCCAGGCCGGCATGACGCTATACGGCATCAGGGCGCTGGACGTGAAGAAGAGCGGCATCGAGATCATGGTGTTGAACGCTGAGTAGGAATCGTGATCGTCAAGGTACAGCGCAATTGTTGTGGCAAACGCCGAGATCAGGACCCCGAAGAGGAAGAGAATAAAATACGTGAGGGCATATTGCACGGGATTGAGCAGGGTAGCTCCGATGAGAAGCGCGATAATCAGGATGATCGTTGTCTGGATCAGGCCGCGTCCGGTGATGAAAAGGATCTTGCCAACAAGGATGCTGCTCCGGGGAGTGGGAAGGGCAAGGAACTTGTTTAAGAAACCGAGGATCTTGTCAAACATCAGGAGCGCTCCGCCACTAAGCCCGGCAGAGAGCATGGTCATGACAAGGATACCCGGCGTGATGAAGTCCAGGTAGTTGCCGGTGAACTGGACCGGCAGGGCAAGGCCGACAAAGATCAGCCAGGCTGCTGGCATGACCAGCGATGAGATCACCGCTACCCGCCCACGGAACCACTTGGTAAAATCCCGTTTCATGTAGGGAACAATACCGTTCATCTTCTCCTCCGCAGCATAACCCTGAATTTATTATATTCAAACCCTTGAGGCTCATCCTGCTGGCCAACTGCATGCAGGAACACATCATCCAGGGTGGGTTCACGCAGGGACATTGCACGGACAAGACAACCGGATTTCCCGAGGGCATCTGCAAGCGCCGGCAGCGCTTCCCGCCCGTTCTCTGCAGTAAACGAGACCTCGTCACCATTACTCCCGACAAAGACCACCCCGTCCACCTCAGGTGGAACAAACGACCCGTCAATCTTTGCGGTGATCACATCTTTCATCAGACGGGCCTTGAGTTCCATCGGGGTGCCAAGTGCGGCAATCCGTCCTTTGCTGATGATTCCAACCCGGTCGCAGAACTGGTCTGCCTCGTCCATGTAGTGCGTAGTGACAAAGATCGTCATGCCTTTCTTTCTCAGGGCCCGGATATGTTCCCAGATCTTCTTGCGTGCTGCAACATCGAGCCCGATCGTTGGTTCATCCAGGAAAAGCACGGAAGGTTCATGGACAAGGGCCTGCGCGAGTTCGAGCCTCCGGCGCATTCCACCCGAGTAGGTCCGAATAAGATCATCGGCCCGGTCGGTCAGGTCCATCACTGCAAGCACTTCATCGACACGGTCGCTGGCATGCGGCACCCCGTACAGGTCTGCAAAGAATCGGACGTTCTCCCGACCGGTCAGTTTGATATCCACCGCCATGTCCTGAGGGACATAACTGAGTTTCTTTCTCACACCTTCTCCATCAGCAGAAATATCGTGCCCGCAGACTGTTGCGCTTCCTTTTGTTGGTCTGAGAAGGGTAGTCAGCATCAGCACCGTGGTGGTCTTGCCGGACCCGTTCGGGCCCAGCAGGGCAAATATCTCGTTGTTCACGGACAGAGTCAGGTTATCCACAGCGCAGAGCGCATCATAGTATTTCGTGAGATTCGTTGTCTCGATTGCATTCATTGTCTTGTTCCATCCTGTTTTCCCTGGCGTTTCAGTGCCGGTGTTTTGCATGGATTTTTGCCATGATCTCGTTCATCGAATCGCCCCATGCAGCGACATCATCCTTGGTTATGATGTCAACACTCCCCCCCTGGTATTCGCCCTCTCCCACCAGATCTTCCATCCAGGACTCGATCTCAAGGTAGTTGTTCTTGAGATCGTTGAGCACATCCTCGTCCGCATTCCAGAGCCCACGTTGCTCTGCTTCGAGCAGCCTGCGGGAAATCTCTTCCAGTGCATAGGGGTTATTCTTCTCAAAGAACTCCCGCATCTCTTCATTATTCACAAATGTTTGGGCGATATCATCGAAGATCCAGTCATCAACTTCCTGTGTTGATGCCTCCCAGCCGTACACCCGGGTCACCCGTTTCATAATATCGGAGGCTCCTTTGTACCCGTGCTCCTTCATGCCCTCGATCCACTTCGGGTTCAGGAGTTTTGTACGGACAACGCGGCGGATTTCATCGGCAAGATCCCGGACCTCGATATGTCCGGGCTCGCGTGTATCGCCATAGTACGGCTTTACCTCATTGCCGGAATAATGACGGGCAGCTGCGGTCATTCCCCCGTGCGCCCCGAAGTAACAGCAGCACCCGAGCAGATCATACTCATCAGACTGCACCTTGTTGAACGTCACCGATACCGTAGAAAGGCTGGACGCAAGCTGCTCATGGGCGTTCCTGCCGGTGATCTCCTTACCATAGGCATAGCCGTTCACAGCAACGAAAATATCTGCAAGATCTTTCTCATCTTTCCAGGCACTCGCAAGCACAGCAAGGTTCACACCGCTCGAATAAGTACCAGGCTGAGACGAAAAGATCCGTAGTGTTGCATCACGGATGGACATCCCCTCCTGTCCGATGGCAGCAAGAGTATGCTTTCGGACGTAGTTCTGTTCCACCGGTTCGTCGAGCGCTGCAACAGCCATGACAGCCTCATCGAGCAGTTCGTAACAATTGGAAAAGTTGTCCCGCAGGATGCCGGAGGTGCGGACCGTGATATCGATCCGCGGCCGGCCGAGTGTCACCAACGGTATAATGGTAAATGTTTTCACCTGTCCGTTAGGGGACCATACCGGCTCAACACCTAGCATGGCAAACATCTCGGCAAACATCTCTCCATCTGAAGACATGATGTCGCCTGCCATCCAGTAGAATGCCACATTCTCCGGAAGGTTTCCCTCTTCGCCATGGTATTTGGCGATAAGCGACTCAGAAAGCCGCTGGCCGACACGCCATGCAGCCCGGGTCGGGACCCGATGCGGGTCAAGGGAATAGAAGTTCCTGCCGGTGGGCAGAACATCCTCATGGCCGCGCGAGATGAGACCGGATGGGCCAGCCGGGGTATACCCCGCGTTAAAACCGTTGAAGAGCGATTCGATCTCCCTTGAGTCATCAATACGGCGGTCGATGTCAGCGATCCGATCCCGGATGACATTCAGTTCACCGGCCTGTTCCGGGGATATCGTGCGCAAGAAAAGCGTCTCATAAGACAACGCGGGATCTTCCAGCACGGACCAGATAAAATGCCTGAGGATCCCGTCAAGATGTTCCAGAAGTGCACCATACGATGCGTTGTGGATATCAGAGTACTTTTGCTGGTTTGCAAGCAGGTCGGTGAGGTCAAGCCCCAGTATCTGTGCGACAATACGGCGGGGCGAGCGATCGCTGCTGTCATACCGGATGATCGAACTGATGAAGTCCACCCTTTTCTCACCCTTCGGGAGCTCCCCGAAGATATGCATACCGGCATCGATCTGGGTATTGCGGATCTTCGAGAGCACCTCATGTGCCCGGCCAACCACTTCCGCAAGGGGAAGATCGTGGGTCATGTGCATATCCTTATCGAGATTATTTTCCGCCAGCGTATCAAGAATCAGGTGCTGGAGGGCGTGGGCCCGCGCCGGGTCGATCTTTGCGGTCTCGTACTGGGTGAGCAGGTTCTCCAGTTCCTCAAGTCCCTCGTAGAGGCCGCTCCCCGTCATGACGGTCTGCATGTGATCGACAAGAGTGGCATAACTCCGCCGTTTCGCAAGCGTGCCTTCCGGAGGATTGTCCGAATTGTAGATGTACAGGTAGGGAACCGACCCGGCGACAATATCCGGGAAACACTCCTCTGAAAGTCCGAGACCCTTTCCGGGCAGGAACTCAAGGTTTCCATGCGTACCGACATGGACAACGACATCTGCCTTGAAAATTTCCTGGATATACTGGTACGTAGCCAGGTATTGGTGTGGCGGCGGGCAGTCAGGATCATGAAGGATTTTACAGACCTGCCCGTCGCACCGTGCGCCGAAACAACCGCGCTTGGGCTGGACGTGAACCGTTGCATTGCCAAACGAGAGACCGGTAATAAGAATCCTGTCCTGGTACACCATTCCCAGGCCGGGTGGTTTCCCCCAGGTCTCAATCACACGTTTCTGCGCCGCAGGTGGCAGCGAGGTAAAGTGCGGCAGGTAGGTCATCATATCCATCTGAAGGAGGGCGCCGCCCTTTGCTACTATATCCCCGACGGTTGTCCAGCGAAACTCGGAGAGTGCTTTTTTCCCCATGATGGTCTCGATGAGTTCCCTGCCATTGGACGGAGGATCGACGGCATAGCCGGCTTCCTTCATCCTTATGAGGATCCGCGCGACACTTTCCAGTGAATCCAGATGCGATGCCGAGCCCACGTTTGCATCAGCATTTGCACAGGGATTGTTGTTGAAGATAAACGAAACCCTCCGTTCATGGACCGGTTTTCTTGCAAGCATGACCCACTGTTTTACCCGGGCCGCAATCTTGTCGCAGCGGTCCGGAACCGGTTCCCGGGGTTTTTCCCCGTCAGCACTGCTCCTGCTTGCGCCGAGAAAGACCGGCTCGATCACCCCTTCAAACTCCGGCATTGCTACTGCCCATCCGGTGTCAAGGGTCAGGCCGGTGGACTCCCTCCACTGCCGAATCGATTGATAATTTGAGATGATTGGGTGAAAGATCGGGATATTTAACTGCTTGAGCAGTCGGACACCGCTTTCTGCGGTCGTTTTTTCCTGGTAATTATCACCCCGCGAGGTTCCCAGCAGGAATGGCACCAGTTTGATGATCGCGTCAACGCGGGGCACACCCCCGTGTGTCAGGTATTCTGATATGACATACATCATTCCTTTGGCACCGATACTCGCGTCCCGTATTGCATATGTGAAGACCGGTATGACATTGAGGCCTTTTTCTTCAAGGCTGCGGATAAGGGCATCTTCAATAGCAGTATTCGATGATGCCCACGTCACCCGGGAGAAGATGATACCGATAAACGGATCGGTCCCTTTCCTGCGTGGGGAATACCAGGCCAGATATGAGTCAATACCCGTGTACACGGTCGGGGCATCCGGGTGGTAGATCCCCTCCCACGGGACATCAAGGGGAGGAAGAGCGGGAACACCTTCACCGAACAGTTCTTTTTGGATGAACCGGAGCATATTCCGGTAATTCTCATCGCCACTGTTGACGAGGTATGCCTGGCAGGTTGTGACAATCTCTGGTGATACGGAAGAATATGCAAAAAAGGATGGTTCATATCCCAGAGAGATTACGGGAATTGTTTTTCCGATACGTTTGATCTCCTTGTCAATTTGTTCCCAGAACATGTCTGAAGTATGATATAAGAGCACGACATCGGACATTTTCATGGAATCAAGTGCTTCCTCCACTTTTTCCGGAGAATCGTCCAGTACCCGGTTAGGATAAATAGTGAGGTCAACACCGGTTGTTTCTGCCGCTCGTTTCAGAATCGGGGAATACGAACCCCACATAATTGCAGTCAGTTTCATGACATATCTTCCCAAAAATAATTTCCAGATTGAATTCCCGGTGTTGCCGGGGTTTGCTGAGAGACAAACTCATCCGGTTTAATGTCTGTTGCATCAACGGCGCATTCCCGTTTCCGGAATAATCGGATCGCAACCCGGCTTGAGGGTAATTCTTTTCATGAAGTAATAAATATCTTACGAAATTTCACACTCAATAGTAAGAAAAATTACAAATAAAATAATTTATAAGATCAATGGAAACAATATGATGAAGTAGAATTACGAATTTTTAAAATAATAGCAGGAGCCGCACCATGCACCACTTCAATGACATTTACCCATTCTCCGCGATTGTCGGCCAGGAGCAGATGAAGAAAGCCCTCATCCTGAACGCGATCAATCCCCGCATCGGAGGAGTCCTGATCAAGGGAGAGAAAGGAACCGCCAAGTCAACCGCGGCACGGGCGCTCGCCCATCTCCTGCCGGACCGGCTGGTGGTGGAGGGATGTACGTTCGGGTGCGATCCTCATGACAAAAACGGCCTCTGCCTCGACTGCCAGAAGAGAGCTTCGGACCTGAAGACAAAGATGGCCCCCATGCGGGTCATCGAGCTTCCTATCAGTGCCACCGAAGACAAAGTGGTCGGCAGCCTCGACATCGAGCACGCATTGAAAAAGGGTGAGAAGAAGTTCGAGCCCGGTATCCTGGCGCAGGCTCACCGGAATATCCTGTACGTGGATGAAGTGAATCTTTTGAACGATCACATCGTGGATGTCCTGCTCGATGCCGCCGCAATGGGGATGAACTTTATCGAGCGGGAAGGCGTCTCGTACGTCCACCCGGCCGCATTCATCCTGATCGGCACGATGAACCCGGAAGAGGGCGAACTCCGGCCCCAGCTCCTCGACCGCTTCGGTCTCTGCGTGGATATCGAGGGGATCCATGATGCGGAGACCCGGGTCGAGGTGATCCGGAGGCGGCAGAAGTATGACGATGCCCCGGAAGAGTTCATCCCCGCGTGGGACGCTGCCGAACAGGAACTGCGCGACCGGATTGTCCGGGCACAGAAACTCCTGCCAACAGTGAACGTATCCGATGAGATGCTTCGGATGATCGCACAGATCTGCATCGATATGGCAGTCGACGGCCACCGGGCCGATATCACAATGATGAAGACGGCGGCAACCATTGCCGCGTACAATGGTTGCGATGCGGTCAGGCCACAGGATGTAAAAGAAGCGGCGGCACTCGTCCTCTCCCACCGTATGCGCCGGAGGCCATTCTCCGAGCAGCAGATGGACAAGGCCAAGATGGAGCAGTCCATCCAGAAATCACAGGGTGCAAAGGCAGCTGCTGCCGGCGACCACCAGCACACCCATACGCACAATCACCAGCACTGAACGCCAGGACTGAGACCACCAGCATCCCTACAGGAACCCAGCAATGCACCACTTCAATGATATTTATCCGTTCTCTGCAATCGTCGGCCAGGAACAGATGAAGAAGGCCCTCATCCTGAACGCGATCAATACCCGTATCGGGGGCGTCCTGATCAAAGGAGAGAAGGGGACCGCGAAATCCACCGCGGCCCGGGCCCTTGCCCGCCTCCTGCCGGAACATCGTGCCGTAGACGGGTGTATCTTTGGCTGCGACCCGGAAAATACCAAGGAGATGTGCCTTGACTGCCAGCAAAAATACCCTGACTTTCGGACAAAATCCATTACCATGCGAGTGGTCGAACTCCCGATCAGTGCTACGGAAGACAAGGTGGTCGGCAGTCTCGATATCGAATATGCGCTGAAGAACGGTGAGAGGAAATTCGAGCCGGGGGTGCTTGCAAAAGCCCACCGGAATATCCTGTACGTGGATGAAGTAAATCTCCTCAACGATCACATTGTGGATGTTCTGCTCGATGCCGCCGCAATGGGCATGAACATTATCGAGCGGGAAGGCATCTCGTACGTCCACCCATCTGCATTTATCCTGATCGGCACCATGAACCCGGAAGAGGGGGAACTCCGGCCGCAGCTTCTCGACCGCTTCGGCCTCTGCGTAGATATCGAGGGGATCCATGATGCCGATACCCGCGTTGAAGTGATCCGCCGTAGGCAGACCTATGATGCTTCACCGGAATCGTTCATCCATTCCTGGCAATCCGAGGAAGAAGACCTGCGGCAGCGCATTATCCGGGCCAAGGAACTGCTCCCCATAGTCACAGCATCCGATGAGATGCTCACGATGATCGCCCAGATCTGCATCGACATGATGGTTGACGGGCACCGGGCCGATATCGTGATGCTGAAGACCGCAGCAACGATCGCCGCGTTCAAAGGCAGGACGGATGTTCAGGAAGAGGACGTGCGGGAAGCAGCCGAGCTCGTACTCTCCCACCGCATGCACCGGCAGCCGTTCTCCGAACAGCAGATGGACAAGAACAAAATGGAAAAGACCATCCAGAAGACACCACACCA